>Ga0306921_10006325_pt1 | contig 12347 bp, 8 predicted proteins | sample sta12Cox44000080_FD_203760 | JGI IMG/M metagenome (GOLD analysis project Ga0306921, IMG submission 203760) | Lab enrichment of tropical soil microbial communities from Luquillo Experimental Forest, Puerto Rico - statoxic.12C.oxic.44.000.080 (v2)... | ecosystem: Environmental > Terrestrial > Soil... | reverse complement strand
TTCCAGTTTGCCGGTGTGACTTTTACTTTTGCCGCACTGTACGCGAACCCACCTTAAGCGGGGATGAAGCCGGGAAAATTTTGAAAATATTTTCATTCCGTGTCTTCATCTTCCCTTAAGGTGGCGCCTGCGAGAGTGACGGCGGAAAGCGGTTGTGTTAAACCAGCCGCAGGCACCGCCAACATGAGAATCCTGATTGTCGAAGACGAACCGGATTTGCTCCGCAGCCTGGCCCAGGCGTTCCGCGAGGAAGGTTACGCCGTGGACAGCGCCAATAACGGCGAAGACGGATTATTTAATGCCCAGAGTTACGATTACGACGCCATCATCCTCGACGTAATGCTGCCCAAACTGGATGGCTGGGAAATTCTCAAACGCCTTCGTAAAACCAAAAAAACACCCGTACTCGTGCTGACCGCGCGCGACCAGTCCCGCGATCGGGTCAGGGGCCTCGACACGGGCGCAGACGACTACGTCATTAAACCGTTCGATTTGCCGGAATTATTCGCCCGCCTTCGCGCCCTCATCCGTCGTAGCGCCAACCAGCCGACGAGTGTGATTGAAGTCGGTGACGTGAAAATTGATACCGCCGCGCGCGATGTTTTTCGCGCCAACCAGCCTGTCGAGCTGACGGCGCGTGAATACGCGCTGGTGGCATTTCTGGCATTGCATCGCGGTGAGGTGGTCACCCGTTCGCAACTTTATGAACATTTATTCGATGAAAACGAAAGTTCGCTTTCCAATCTGCTGGACGTGCACGTCTCCAATGTCCGCAAGAAACTCGGACCCGATTTCATCACCACCCGCCGCGGCCACGGCTATTGCATCGAATGAAGATTTTCAACTCCATCAAATGGCGGTTGCAGCTCTGGTACGGCGTCATTTTAGTACTGGTACTCGCCGGTTTTGGCTTTACTGCTTATCAGCTTGAATGGGGAAGGCAAATGCACCGGGTTGACAACGAGCTTCAGCGCCGGGTCGGCATGATCGCAACCGCGCTTCACCGACCGCCTCGAGGGCCTGAATTCGGTGAACGGCCTTTCGGATCTCCACCACCGGACCGTCCTGCGGATGGGCCGCCGGAACAAATCTCTCACCGGCCCGTTGAATTCCACGTGCCGCCGCAGGCTGCCGGCTTGTTCGGCCCCGGTGATGCGAACAATTTTTATTTTGTAATCTTCCGCGACGGGAAGGAAATTGCGGGTTCGACCAATCAGCCTGACGAAACCATCATTCAGTCTCTTCGCAGTTCACGAATTTCAAGTCTCACTTTGCCGCCTCCCCTGAACGAAGCCGGGCCGCCGCCGCCGCAGACCATTGGAGAATTCCGGAATGTTTGCCGGCCTTTACCGTCGGGTGATGTCATCTGGGTCGGCGGTTCGATTGCGCCAGAACTTAAACAGCTTAATCTTACCGCCCTGAAACTGACCGGTGCCGGCGGGATTATTTTATTGCTGGGTCTGACTGGAGGCTGGTGGCTGGTCCGGCGCGCCCTCCAACCCATAAACGACATCAGCGCCACCGCGGCGAAAATTTCAACCGGCAATCTTTCGCAACGAATTAACGTCGCCGAAACCGAAAGCGAGCTCGGCAAGCTCACCGCCGTTTTGAATTCAACATTCGCCCGCCTCGAATCAGCATTTGCCCAGCAGCAACAATTTACCGCTGATGCCGCCCACGAATTGCGTACGCCGGTTTCCGTAATCCTCACGCAGACACAGACAGCGTTGAGTCGCGAGCGAGCTGTCGCCGAATACCGCGAAACCGTCGAGGCCTGCGAGCGTTCGGCCCAGCGGATGCGCCGATTGATCGAATCATTGCTGGAACTGGCGCGGCTGGATGCCGGTCAGGAAACCCTGAAGCGATTGCGTTTTAATCTGGCCGGAACGGTGAACGGCTGCGTCAAGCAGCTGAAACCCGTTGCCAGTCAACGCAATGTGGACATTCTGACCGAACTGGCACCGGTTGAAATCACCGGTGACGCTGAACGCCTGGCGCAGGTCGTTACCAACCTGCTGGTCAATGCCATCCAGTACAATCGACCGGGCGGCGAAGTACGCGTAAAATTGGAGGCCCAACCGGGACTTGCCGTGTTGATCGTCACGGATACTGGCTCGGGAATTTCTGCCGAGGACCTGCCTCATGTATTCGAGCGATTTTATCGGGGCGACAAATCGCGGACGGTTTTCAACGGCCATGCGGGGCTGGGGCTGGCCATTTCCAGGGCCATAGTTGAGGCTCACGGCGGAACGATTGAAGTGGCAAGCCGGACCGACCGGGGAACAACCTTTACCGTGCGATTGCCAGTGACATAACCGGGAGGGTGAGAGTCTCTCGAGCCCTGACCCAGTGATCTGGGCTCGACGGAGTCTCGCCCCACCTGATCTACCGCAAAAACATTTCCGCCGCGGCATCGGCAAAGCGCAGTCCCTGTCGTGTCAGGTGAAAGCCCTCCGGCGAGATTTCCGCCCAGCCACGGCCCGCCAGCCGGGTCATGTCCTCCGACCACTCCCGGCGCAAATCAAAACTGGTGGTGCGGCGGAATTCCTCGAACGGCCAGCCAGCCACCAGGCGCAGCCCAAACGCGGCGGTCTCGCCGGCGCGTCTGAGCGGTGGCAGTTCTTCGGAGGATTCGATGGCCCGCTTTCCCTGTTCCAGCAGCTCGCAATAGAGCTGCGTGTTCGACCAGTTCTTCGTTCGCACACCGCGCACGTAGCCGGTGGCGCTGGGACCGAGGCCGTAAAACGCGCCGCCCCGCCAGTAATTGACGTTGTGTTGGCAGGCAAATTGCGGAATGGATTGTTGGATTATTGGATTATGGGATGGCTCAATCAGTTCAGAGCCTCTTCGTTCATTGCGGGCGAAGTTGGCCACCTCGTATTGCCGAAATCCGGCGGCGCCGGCGCGCTCAACCAGTTCGTCATACATGGCACAGGCCAGTTCTTCATTCACATCGAATTTGCCGGCCTGTAATTGCGCAAACAACGGCGTGTCATCCTCATAAATAACCTCGTAACTGGACAGATGCTCGCTGCCGAGGGCCAGGGCTTCGTCCAACGTGCTCCGCCAGACCTCCAGCGTCTGACCGGGAATGGCGAACATGAGATCCAGATTCAGATTGTCGAAACCGGCCCGGCGGAGGATATCAAACGATTTAAAGACCATGGCGCGGGAATGGATCCGGCCCAACCGGTCAAGCAGGGCATCGTCGAACGACTGCACGCCCATGGAAATCCGGTTAACACCGAAATCCCGCAACAATTTGGCCTTGTCGGCCGACACGGTGGCGGGATTGCACTCGACGGTGAATTCCTGCGCGCCCAGCAGATTCAGACGTGCCATGGACTGGAGGACTTGGCTCCATTGGCGGAGATTGAACAGAGAGGGCGTGCCGCCGCCAAAGAAAATGGTGTGTGGCTGCAGATCGTCCGCCACCATTTCCATTTCGCGGATCAACGCGGCGACATAACGATTGACCAGCTCGCCGCCCGCCGGTTCGGAATAGAACGCGCAATACGCACATTTCTGCGCGCAAAACGGCACATGAAGATACAGGCTGGAAACTCGCGTCGCGGTTTGAGCCGACATGAAGACACATTACCTCCTCAACCGCCGTTGGCGAATCTAAATCCTCGGGGCCGCGCGATTCTCAAATTCCGACAACGGCGTCGTTACTGCTGGTGCACGCGCTGAACGTTCTGGGCCTTCAACCCTTTATCACTGACGACGACATCAAACAAGACGTCGTCTCCCTCATTCAGTGTTTTAAATCCCGTGCCTACAATGGACGAATGGTGAACAAACACGTCCTGCCCGGAACTTTGGGCGATAAACCCAAACCCTTTTTTATTATCGAACCACTTGACTTTGCCACTGGCCATAATCTTTCCTGCCTTCCGAGGCGCTACTGCAAGCGAAACAGACACGACCGAAACTCAGCCGTGCCTGCAATCACTTTTCAGATTCACTCATGCCTATTTACGTCGACAATAATTAGTTATTGCGCCTACGTCAAGAACAACTTTTTAACACGATTTTAACACACGGCTAACACCTTTTAAACGGTGTCCTCATTCCAACTGCAACGCCTGATTCAGCAGTTGCGGCAGGTAATTGATGATGGCTGCTTCGCTGACCGCCAGGGTGGCCCCGGCCTTTTGCGCCGCCGCCTGCCACTCCGTGCCCGGTTCGCCAGCAAAGGCGATGACTGGAATGTGCTGCGTGGCCGCATCCGCTTTCAAGGCCGCGATGGCACGGCAGACATCCTCCCGACCACCCAGATCGACGATCACCAGCAGCGGCCCCTCACTGCGCGCACACTGCTGCAGCGACGCGAGATCGTTGACGGCCTGGACGCGATAATTCAGATCCTGCAGCCGATTTACCAACTGGCTGCCGGGCATCAACTTTTCGTAGAAAACCAACGCGAGCGGCTGCGTCATGCGGTCAGCGTGCGCCATGGCGGAATAAATAGCAAAGCCGTTTTCAATCGGCAACCGTTCTCACGGCAAATCGGTGTGCCCCATCAAATAACGGTCGCACTCGCGCGCCGCACCCCGGCCTTCATTAAACGCCCATACCACAAGACTTTGGCCACGGCGGCAGTCGCCGCAGGCAAAGACCCCTTTGAGGTTCGTCGTGTACTTCTCAAATTCAGCCCGGGCGTTGCTCCGCGCATCGCGTTCCACGCCCAGCGCTTCCAACAACAGCTGTTCCGGACCCAGAAAACCCATCGCCAGCAATACCAGTTGCGCCGGTAAAACCTTTTCGGTGCCGGGCACGTTTTCCGGAATGAACTGCCCTTTCTCGTTCTTTTCCCATTGCACCTGCACCGTATGCACCGCTTTGACGTGGCCGGCCGCATCGCCTTCGAACCTGGTTGCGGTGGTCAGATAAACGCGCGGGTCGGCACCAAATTTTGCCGCCGCCTCCTCCTGCCCGTAGTCCAACTTGTAAACCTTCGGCCATTCCGGCCACGGATTATCCCTGGCCCGGTCCACCGGCGGCTTCGGCAGAATTTCAATCTGGACGAGGCTGTCGCAGCCGTGTCGCAAGGCGGTGCCGACGCAGTCCGTACCGGTGTCGCCGCCGCCGATGACAATCACGTCCTTGCCGGTCGCGGAGATGAAATTGCCGTTATTGTGACCGTCCAAAATGCTCTTCGTGTTGGCCGTAAGAAAATCCATTGCGAAATGAACGCCCTTGAGGTTTCGGCCTTCCACCGGCAGATCGCGGGGTTTGGTGGCGCCGGTGGCCAGAATCACCGCTTCAAACTCATTCAACAATTTGTTCGCCGGATAATTGCCGCCCACTTCGGTATTGCAGGCAAACCGGACACCTTCGGCCTCCATCTGCCTGATGCGGCGCAGGACGACTTCCTCCTTGTCGAGTTTCATGTTCGGAATGCCGTACATGAGCAGGCCGCCGGGACGGTCGGCGCGTTCGAAAACCGTGACGAGATGGCCCGCCCGGTTGAGCTGCGCGGCGGCGCAAAGTCCCGCCGGGCCGGAACCGACCACCGCCACCTTTTTGCCGGTGCGAACCTTGGGCGGCTCCGGCACCACCCAGCCGTGCTCCCAGCCGTGGTCGATGATGGCGCATTCGATATTCTTAATGGTGACCGGCGGATTATTGATCCCCAGCACGCACGAACCTTCGCACGGGGCCGGGCAGACGCGGCCGGTGAAATCGGGGAAATTATTCGTCTTGTGCAGCCGTTCGAGCGCTTCCTTCCACAGGCCGCGATAGACCAGATCGTTCCATTCGGGAATGAGGTTATGAATGGGGCAGCCGCTGGCCATGCCGCTGAGCAGCGTGCCGGTGTGGCAGAAGGGAATGCCGCAATCCATGCAGCGTGCGCCTTGTTCACGCAGTTTTTTCTCCTCCATGTGGAAGTGAAATTCCTTCCAGTCGGCGACCCGCTCGATCGGCGTGCGGTCTACCGGAAGCTCGCGCAGGTACTCGATAAATCCTGTGGGTTTGCCCAAGTTATGCTCCTATCAAATTGGTTTCTTTTGGTTTATCCGCAGATGGCGCCGATTCCCGCAGATTAAACACAAGACGTTTATATTCCAAGCTCGACGCGCCGAAATTTAACTGACGATGAACTTCCATCGCAGTGCCAATGATCTTGCAGGTTTGCGGGTCTCTGTTCACTTCAGAAAAATCTGCGTCATCTGCTCAATCTGCGGACGCGTCAACCGCCGCCGACGCGCGCCACGTCGCGGATGTTCGCCTCGAAGGCGGCCATGATGGCCTGATCGCCACTCAGGCCGTCTTTTTCCGCTTCCTTCATCTTTTCCAGGGCGCGCTTGTAATCTTTCGGCAGCACCTTGACGAATTTTGGCACAAGGTTTTTCCAGTCGCCAAGAACTTTCGCGGCCCGCTCGCTCCGGGTGTAGGTCCGGTGCCGCTGGACCAGTTTCCAGACCGCCTCGATTTCGTCCTGGTTCGCCAGTTTTTCGAGGCCGACCATGTCCTGGTTGCAGCGCTTGGCAAAATCACCGGCTTCATCCAGCACGTAGGCGACACCACCGGACATGCCCGCCGCGAAATTGCGCCCGGTCCGGCCCAGCACCACCACCCGCCCGCCCGTCATGTATTCGCAACCGTGATCGCCCACGGCCTCGACGACGGCGCTGACACCGGAGTTGCGGACGCCAAAACGTTCGCCGGCCATGCCGCGCACGAAAACCTCGCCGCTCGTGGCTCCGTAAAGTGCCACGTTGCCGATGATGATGTTTTCCTCGGCGACAAACGTCGAACCTTTCGGCGGATAAATAATGATTTTGCCGCCGCTCAGGCCCTTGCCAAAATAGTCGTTGGCATCGCCTTCGAGCTCAATCGTCATGCCCCGCGGCATGAACGCGCCCAGGCTCTGTCCCGCGCTGCCGGTGAATTTGAGGTGGATCGTGTCCTCTGGCAACCCGTTCGGTCCCTGTTTCTTCGTCACTTCGCTGCCGACGATGGTGCCGACGACGCGGTTGACGTTCCGGATGGGTAAATCGGCATGGACCCGCTCGCCGCGTTCGATGGCTGGTTCGCAAATATCGAGCAGTTTCGTCACGTCCAGCGATTTTTCCAGACCGTGGTCCTGGTCAATCTGCCGATACCGTCCGACTTCCGGTCCGACTTCCGGCTGATGCAGGATCGGCGTCAGGTCGAGACCCTTCGCCTTCCAATGCTCGATGGCCTTCCACGGAATCAATTTGTCCGTGCGACCGATCATTTCGTTCAGGGTGCGGAACCCGAGTTTGGCCATGATTTCGCGCAGCTCCTGCGCCACGAAGCGCATGAAGTTCACCACGTGTTCGGGGTCGCCGGTGAAGCGGGCGCGCAGTTTCGGGTTCTGGGTGGCCACGCCGACGGGGCACGTATCCAGATGGCAGACGCGCATCATGATGCAGCCGAGCACCACGAGCGGCGCGGTGGCAAATCCAAATTCCTCGGCCCCGAGCAACGCTGCCACCGCCACGTCGCGGCCGGTCTTCAATTGTCCGTCCGTTTCGACATAAATGCGGCTACGGAGGTTGTTCAACACGAGCGTCTGGTGCGTCTCGGCCAGGCCGAGTTCCCACGGCGCGCCGGCGTGCTTGATGGATGACAACGGCGAAGCGCCGGTGCCGCCGTCATGGCCGGAAATCAAAACCACGTCCGCATGCGCCTTGGCGACGCCGGCGGCAACGGTGCCGACACCAATTTCCGCGACCAGCTTCACGCTGACGCGCGCGTGGCGATTTGAGTTCTTCAAATCGTGGATCAGCTCCGCCAGATCCTCGATGGAGTAAATATCATGATGCGGCGGCGGCGAAATGAGGCCGACACCCGGCGTGGTAAACCGCGTCTTGGCAATCCAGGGATAGACCTTGCGGCCCGGCAACTCGCCGCCTTCACCGGGCTTGGCGCCCTGCGCCATTTTGATCTGGAGTTCGCGCGCGTTAATCAGGTAATGGCTCGTCACGCCAAACCGTCCGCTGGCGACCTGTTTGATGGCCGAATTCTTCGAATCACCATTGGGCAGCGGAATATAGCGGTCGGGGTCTTCGCCGCCTTCGCCAGTATTGGATTTGCCACCCAAACGGTTCATCGCGACGGCGAGTGCCTCGTGCGCTTCCTTGCTAATCGAGCCGTAGCTCATCGCGCCGGTCTTGAAACGCTTCACGATTTCCTCGGCCGACTCGACCTGCTCGATCGGAATCGGGTTCTCCGCAAATTTGAAATCCAACAGGCCGCGCAGCGTGCACAGGTTGGCCGCCTGCTGGTTGATCAACCCGGCGTATTCGCGGTAAATCCTGTCGCTGTTGAGGCGGCAGGCGATTTGCAACTTGTGGATCGTCTGGGGATTGAACAAATGGTATTCGCCGTCCGAACGCCATTGATACTGGCCGCCGGGGTCGAGCACGCCGTTGACGGGCCGGCTCGGAAACGCGTGGCGGTGCCGGGCCAGAACTTCCTCGGCCAGCACGTCCATGCCCACGCCCTGAATGCGGGACGGTGTCCAGGTGAAATACCTGTCCACCACAGTGCTGTTGAGGCCGACAGCTTCAAAGATCTGCGCGCCCCGATAGCTTTGGATGGTCGAGATGCCCATCTTGGCCATTGTCTTGACCACGCCTTTCACGGCTGCCTTGATGTATTTCTTGACGGCGGTCGGGTGGTCGAGTTTGAGCAGCAGGCCCTCGCGGATCATGTCGTCGAGCGTCTCGAACGCCAGATAGGGATTGATGGCGCTGCAACCGTAACCGATGAGCAGCGCAAAATGATGCACCTCGCGCGGTTCGCCGGATTCGAGCACGAGGCCGACCTTGCCGCGTGTTCCGGCCCGGATCAAATGATGGTGCAGACCGGCCACCGCGAGCAACGCCGGGATGGGCGCATGCTGCGCGTCAATGCCGCGGTCCGAGAGAATAATGATGTTGACACCATCGGCGATGACCTGGTCGGCCATGGCAAACAACTGGTCGAGTGCGGTCTCCAGACCTTTGGCGCCGTCGGCGGCCGGGAACAGGATGGGCAACGTGGCGCTCTTGAACGACCTGACCTCCACATTGCGCAATTTTTCCAGTTCCTCGTTGGTCAGGATGGGATAATGCAACTTGATCAACGCGCAACTCTGGGGCGCCGGCTGAAGCAGGCTGCCTCGCGGACCGACCATCGTTTCCGTGGAGGTGATGATTTCCTCGCGAATCGGATCAATCGGCGGGTTGGTGACCTGCGCGAATAGCTGCTTGAAATAATTATAGAGCAACTGCGGCTTGTTCGAGAGCACCGCCAGCGGCGTGTCCGTGCCCATGGAACCCAGTGGCTGCACGCCGTCGTTCGCCATCGGCCCGATGATGAAACGCAAATCTTCAAATGTGTAACCGAACGTCTGTTGCCGCTCCAGGACGGTCTGGTGACCCGGTTCGGTTTTAAACCCGGGATCGGGCACGTTCTCGAGCAACACGTGATGCTCCTCCAGCCACTTTTGATACGGCTCGGCTTTGGCAAATTTGTTCTTCAACTCCTCATCGGCGACGATGCGGCCCTGCTCGATGTCCACCAGGAACATCCGGCCGGGCTGCAAACGGCCTTTGATGGCCACGCGCTCGGGTTCCACCGGCAATACACCGGCTTCCGACGCCATGATCACCAGGTCGTCCTTGGTGACATAATAACGCGACGGGCGCAGGCCGTTGCGGTCCAGGCAGGCCCCGATGACGTTGCCGTCGGTGAATGCGATGGACGCCGGGCCGTCCCATGGCTCCATCAGGCACGAATGGAATTCATAGAATGCACGGCGTTCCGGGTCCATGCTCTCGTGGTTTTCCCACGGTTCGGGGATCATCATCATCATCGCGTGCGGCAATTCGCGGCCCGCCATGACGAGCAGTTCCAGGCAGTTGTCAAACATCGCCGAGTCGCTGCCGTCGGTGTTGATGACCGGGATGATTTTCTTGATGTCGTCGCCGAACAATTCGGAAGCAAAATTCGACTGCGCCGCGTGCATCCAGTTGATGTTGCCGCGTAGCGTGTTGATTTCGCCGTTGTGCGCGAGATAACGATACGGGTGCGCCCGGTTCCAGCTCGGGAACGTGTTCGTGGAAAAACGCGAATGCACCAGCGCCAGCGCCGATTCCAGCGCCGGATGCGACAAATCCGGATAATAGTCGCCCAATTGCGCCGTCAACAACATGCCTTTGTAAACAACGGTCTTGTACGACAGGCTCGCGAGATAGAAGAACTCGCCTCCCTTGACCTTGCCGGAAAAACGGATCGCGTTCTCCGCCCGTTTGCGAATGACGTATAGCTTGCGCTCGAACGCCATGTCATCGGCGAGCTTCGCATTGCGCCCGATAAAGACCTGCCGCATGAAAGGTTCGGAGGCCTTCGCGGTCGCGCCCAACGAGGCATTATTGGTCGGAATCGTGCGCCAGCCCAGCACGCGCTGGCCTTCCTCGGCTGCGATATCACCAAAAGTCTTTTCGCATTCCGCGCGTTGTCCGGCGTCATGCGGCAGGAACACCATGCCCACACCGTATTCGCCGGCGCCCGGCAGGGAAATTTTCTCCTTCGCCGCCGCTTCCTTGAGAAAGCCGTGTGGCGTCTGCATCAGAATGCCCGCGCCGTCGCCGGTATTGACCTCGCAACCGCACGCGCCGCGGTGGTCCAGATTGAGCAACACCTGCAACGCCTGCCGGACAATTGTATGGGATTTCTTCCCCTTCATGTTGACCACGAAACCCACACCACAGGCCTCGTGTTCAAACTGGGGATCGTAAAGCCCCTGTTTCGGCGGGGCAGTAAGCTGCGCCGGCCGGCAAGTATTAGAATTCGGCGTTAAGCTTCTGGTCATCGCTTGGCGCATTAGCCGTCGTTCATTCATTTTTTACTCAAATTTTGCCGTTGCGCAATAAATGTTTTCAAAATTCGCGCATCACTCCCCATCATACACCCGGTTGGCCAATTGTATATCCCATTATTCAACAGGAGCGTTGGCGTCCTTGGCCATTAGAGAATCGTTGACCGTCGAAGGCGGATATGAGGGTTGATGATTTTCCGCGCTGGATTACCACGCCACCACGCGCCAGTACTTCGGGCTGCCGGTGGGGAGCGGCAGGGAAACGGTCTGGGAAGTGCTGGTCTGCCAGAAGGATTGTGTGGTCTGCCAATTGGTGGAACCCGGGGAACTGTTCTGTTGGATTTGGTTGGTGTGGTTGATATCGCCGTTAATCGTCAGCCACAAGTTGGTTGAGCCCAACATGAGGGAAAGACGCGGGGTGCGCGGCGGCGTTACACTGGCCGGGTTGTCGCTGAAATCAGGGATGCCATTGACATTGACATCGTTCGTATCGTCCAGGGAGAGGACCCATAGTTGGTAATCCGCGCCGGCTGTGCCGGGATTGCCGTCAGCAAAATATACGTAGCCGGCATAATTGGTGGGCCAGGTCGGATTGCCCCGCGTAAAGATTTCCCGGTCAAAACTGAGCGTTTGCGAGGAGGCATTGGTCCACATGCCGGGTAGGTTCGTCAGGATGTTGAACGGAGAAATGGAAGATTTGTTGAAATTGATCGGCCCGCGCAAGGTTTTGGCGGCATTCCCGGTCTGGACCAGGTTAACGGCTGCCGAAACGGTGTTTGAGCCGGGCGTGTAGGTGAACGGACCGGTGTATTCGATCAGCGTAAAGGGACAGGTAAAATTACCCAGGTTTCCCCAGAGGTCGTCATACAGCCGGAGCACACAAGTCCCACTGGCCGAACCGGCACTCCGGTTCCAGGTGGCGGTGACGGTCCCCGAAAAGTAGGTGCTGGTGGAATAGGAACCCGAAGTGACTTTACCCGCCACGGCTTGGGAAACTTCAAAAAAATCGTCAAAGTCATTATTGTTCGTGTCAACCGGCGGCGGCAAATTGACATAAATGGTTCCGCTATCCGCATAACCGCTCCAGACCAGCACGAGACCGCTGCCCCAGGGATTGCCGTTGGCATCGCTGGAAAACGTCGGCATCAACTCACCGTTGTACGATGATCCGCCAAGGGTGCTCAAATTTAAGGTACCGCCGGACGTGGTGCCTTGCTGAAACTGGAGGGACAGGCAATACAACCGCGCGTGCGCTGTTTCTACACCCTGGCTCGCCGTTGAAACCAGAAACCCGCCCATTGTTAAAAGAATACAAAATAGTTTCATAGCCACTCCCGATTAAGCGGTATTGAAACACTTATTATTAAATCAGTCAATATAAGATTAACTGGTAAATATACCTTCAGGGTTTGGATGCTTTTCGGGTCCCTAGGTCCAGTAAAGCCCGAAATATCACTGAAAATGACGGTCACCGGCCACGCAGTGCCCGGCACTGAACAACAGGCTG
>Ga0306921_10006324_pt1 | contig 12349 bp, 9 predicted proteins | sample sta12Cox44000080_FD_203760 | JGI IMG/M metagenome (GOLD analysis project Ga0306921, IMG submission 203760) | Lab enrichment of tropical soil microbial communities from Luquillo Experimental Forest, Puerto Rico - statoxic.12C.oxic.44.000.080 (v2)... | ecosystem: Environmental > Terrestrial > Soil... | reverse complement strand
ACCTACGGGCATGTCGTATTTCTTAATCCGATAGAAACTGGCGGATGGTTGAAAACACTTGAACACAATGGAACGGCAAAAGCATTTAATTACGGTGTTTATGTGGGCAAGCATTTCAGAAAATTTCGGAATCTCGTCTGGCTGCACGGCAATGATTACAGATGCGGATTCTCCTCGAGTGACGACGATCTTGTGGCTCAAGTTATGGCTGGCATAGCCACTGTGGACCCGGATCATTTGCAAACAATCGAAGCAGGCAATACCAAATGGACTTCCGGGGCGGATGCCTACGCGTGGTCCAATATGTGCGAAGAGTTCAGGCCGTATTTGGGGGCGAATCTCGCATATACGTGGGCGCCAACCTACGACGTCGTACTACACGCCTATAACAGTTTTCCCAAGCTACCGTGCTTTCTAGGCGAAGGAAACTATGAATATGAGAATATCCAGCGTGTCCTGGCAAGACCGGCTGGAGAATATTTGCTGCGTGAAACTGCGTGGTGGACGTTGCTGAGCGGCTGCATGGGCTATATGTATGGCAGTCGATACACTTGGCCGTCAACTTGGCCGGCCAATGCGCTTGATTCGCCAGGGGCGGTTCAAATAGTCAATATTAGTCGCCTCATGAATAGTCTGGACTGGTGGAAACTCATTCCTGATCAGGATCACTCGGTTGTGGCCGCGGGTTACGGACAATACACGACGGGAAACACCGATCCAACAACGAATAACTACTGCTCAACAGGTTTTGCTTCTGACGGTAGTTTCGCTCTCACCTACTGCCCTAAAAACGCAACGCTCACGGTGGCACTGAATCGATTCAAGGATAATATAACCGCTCGGTGGTTTGATCCTTCCGCGGGAACGTTCAGGTCAATTCCTGGCTCGCCGTTTGAAAACACAGGAACACATGAATTCCGTTCTCTCAGGTTGAATTCCAGTGGACATCAGGATTGGATCCTGGTTCTGACCGTGGCTGAGCCGCGGGCCAAATAGGAATTCGCGCTATCTCGGTGCTTAGGGACAAAATGTGAGAGCAAGAACGACACAATCACTAAGCTTTTTATTCCGTCTGGCAGCAGTTGCCATTTGATCCATCGTTCGACTAATTCTCCATCTCAACTGGAGGAAGTCTCCTACCTGCGATAAACTGGTATTTCACTACGATAAGAACTCTCTTTTGTGGGGGAGCCACATAGCAGGTTGACCAGCCCGAAATTCGCTCTGGCGGCTGAACAGGCCCAAAGTTTGCGAGAGGGCAGGAAAGTCAGTGAACGAGCAATGACGTCGCCGACCAGTTTTTCGATTAAGACGGTAACCAGGGACCAGAGCCGCGACACCGGCATGGCCATGGTGCTCCTGTTGCTCCTCATCTTCTTGAAGACGCGCCGGAATGGCCTGCTCTACGCGGCGGTCGGGCTTCAAGTGATGGACATGATTCTACCGAGGTTCTACGCGCCGGCGGCCGTCGCCTGGCTCGGCCTCTCGAGCTTGCTCGGCACGGTGATGTCCCGAGTCCTGCTATCGATTCTGTTTTTCGGATTGGTCACGCCGATCGGCCTCGCGCGGCGGCTGTTCGGCAAAGACTCCTTGAAACTCCGTGCCTTCAAAGCCAGTGAAGATTCCGCGATGATCGTTAGAAATCACATCTTTGTCGGCGCCGACATCGAAAAACCGTACTGAATGGAGGAAGTAAAAGAATGGAATTTTTGAAGGACCTATGGGGCTTCCTGAGCAAACGGAAGAAATTCTGGCTCCTGCCCATGATCATCATCCTGCTTGGTTTTGGCGCTGTCATGGTTTTCGCGGCGGGCTCTGCGATCGCTCCGTTTATCTACTCGCTGTTCTGAGCCGCCTCCTGGAAACCAGATGAAGAAGGCGATCCTCGGCATTTCCGCGTTCTACCACGACAGCGCTGCGGCGTTGCTCGTCGATGGAAAAATTGTCGCTGCCGCCCAGGAAGAGCGCTTTACCCGGAAAAAACACGATTCTTCCTTCCCGATTCATGCTTGCCGTTACGTCTTGCAGGAAGCTGGACTCGACTACAACTCCCTCTCCGCAGTTGCCTTCTACGAAAAGCCGTTCCTGAAATTTGAGCGCCTGCTTGAGACCTATCACGCCTTTGCTCCGAGCGGTTTTGTCAGTTTCGGCTCCGCCATGCTCGCCTGGATCAAGGAAAAGATTTTCATGCGGCGCATGTTGCGCAAATCTCTCGCTGAGCTGGGCGACGCCCAAATCCCTATCTATTTTCCCGAACACCATCTCTCGCACGCGGCCAGCGCATTTTACCCCTCGCCTTTCGAAGAGTCCGCCATTCTCACCATCGACGGTGTCGGTGAGTGGGCCACCACCACCATCGGACGTGGCCGCGGCAAAAGCATTGAAATTTTGAAGGAACTCCACTTCCCACACTCGATCGGGCTCCTCTATTCTGCTTTCACCTTCTACACGGGCTTCGCTGTCAACAGCGGCGAGTACAAACTGATGGGCCTCGCGCCCTATGGGAATCCGGATTCGCCTCGAGCCGCGGAATACAAAAAGAAAATGGAAACCGAGTTAGTCGACCTACGCAAAGACGGCTCCGTGATCCTGAACATGGACTACTTCGATTACGCCACAGGTCTGAAAATGGCGAACGAAACGAAGTGGGAAAAGCTTTTTGGGGTTCCGCGCCGCCGGCCCGAATCGGAAATCTCCCAGCCATACATGGATATGGCCCTCGCGATCCAACAGGTCACCGAGGAGTCGGTGCTGCGCCTTGCAGCGACCGCACGCGCACTGACAGGCTGCAAGAATCTCGTGATGGCGGGTGGCGTCGCTCTGAATTGCGTTGCGAACGGAAAACTCCTACGCACGGGCACCTTCGACGATCTCTGGATTCAGCCTGCGGCAGGCGATGCAGGGGGCGCGCTGGGTGCAGTTCTTGCCGTCTGGCATATTCTGTACGGCAACGTAAGGGAACTGGTCCCGGAACGCGACCAGATGCAAGGTTCCTATCTCGGTCCGGAATTCTCCAGCAAGGAAATCACCCGTACACTAGAAAAATACGGCGCACATGGGCGTCACTACGATGAGTTTCGCTGCCTCGCGGAGGACGTTGCCAGAAAACTCGTCGAAGGCAACGTCGTCGGCTGGTTTCAGGAAGAATGGAATTCGGTCCCCGTGCGCTGGGTAACCGCAGCATTCTCGGAGATGCGCGAAATCCCGAGATGCAGAAGAAGCTCAACCTCAAAATCAAATATCGCGAAGGCTTCCGCCCGTTCGCTCCCTCGGTACTCGAAGAGGATGTCCGCGAATATTTCGAACTCGACCGCGAGTCTCCCTACATGTTGCTTGTCGCCCCCGTCCACAAGGATCGGCAAACGCCCCTTCCTGTCGGTTATCACGAGCGCCCGCTCTACGAACGCCTCTATTTTCTCCGCTCGGATCTCCCCGCGATCACCCACGTCGACTATTCCGCGCGCATTCAGACCGTCAGTCGCGAAACCAATCCCCGCTACTGGGAACTGATCGATCAATTCAAACAGCAAACCGGATATGGCGTGATCGTCAATACGAGTTTCAACGTACGCGGGGAACCCGTCGTCCGCACACCCGAAGACGCCTACCGCTGTTTCATGCGCACCGAGATGGACTATCTCGTCCTAGGGGATTTTGTGCTGGACAAGAGGGACCAGCCACGCCTGACGGAAAAAGACGACTGGCGCAAGGAATTCAAGCTCGATTGATGCACCGCAAGAATCGCCGGTGGTTTACTTCCGCACTAACCGGTATCTGCCTCGCAATCCGTTCCAGCGAATAATCAACACATCCAGAAACATCTGCGCGCTGTCCCGCCACATATTAATCTTCGTCGCCGGCGAGTGCGCCCAGCGCACTGCAACCTCCACCGTCTTCAGTCCATGATGCCGCGCCAAGTAAAGTAGTTCGGGATCAAAACCAAAACGCTCAATCGTCTGCTGTTCAAAGATGATTCTGCTTTTCTCTCGGTTGAATGCTTTGAATCCGCATTGCGTATCCACAAAGGGCAGCCGCAGAATGGTTCGCACAATCCGGTTGAACACGATCCCCGCAAATTCCCGAAAGGGTGACTCACGTACTTCGATCAGGGCGCGATTCACCGCCCGCGAGCCGATTGCCACATCGTATTCCCCGAGCTTCGCGAGCAGCTTATCCGCTTCCTCGATGGGCGCCGAGAGGTCTGCGTCGGTAAACATCACAACGTCGCCCTGCGCTTCGAGCGACCCGTGCCGCACGCTGTATCCTTTCCCGCGATTTCTTCCATTTGAGAGGACGCGCAAACTCGCGATACGATCCCGGAAACTCTCCGCCACTTCCGCTGTCCGATCGGTTGATCCGTCGTCGACCACGATCACTTCCGTCGCGCGCCCGGACGCCTTGATGTAGGCCAAAATCCGTTCCAGAGTTGTTGGCAGGCGTTTTTCTTCGTTAAAGGAAGGGATCACAATCGACAGTTCTAGCGCATCGGGCGGCATTGGAGAATGTTCCCTCATTCTGCGACGCAGGTATTCAAGGTAAATAGAGCAACACTATTTCCTTTGCGTCGCCGAAGCAAGAATTTCTTGTGAACGGAAATCTTCAGGAGAATGGTCGCAAATCTTACTTAGCCTTCGTCTCCATCTCCCACACTGAAGTACGTGCAATCTGGATGCTGGAAAACCAGTGCGCTCACGCTGGCCTCCGGATCCATCATGAATCCCTCGGTGAGTTGCACGCCAATCTCTTCCGGCCGCAAAATCTGCCAGATGCCCGCTTGATCCTCGAGGTCCGGGCAGGCCGGATACCCAAAGCTGTACCGCTTGCCGCGGTATTTTGATGTGAACCGCTGCGCCATGGTCATCTCCGCCAGGTCGGGGAAGCCCCAATCCTCGCGAATCCTGCGGTGCAGCCATTCCGCACAGGCCTCGGCGGTCTCAATCGCCAGCGCCTGCAATCCGTGCGACTTGAAGTAGAACCCGTCATGCTTGGCTTGCTCGGCTCGAACTCGGATACCCTCGCCCGCCGTAACCACGAACAATGCCACGTGGTCGCGCTTCCCATCTTTCGGGTGCATCACGTAATCGCTCAGGCAAAGTTGATCCCCGCTCTTCTGCCGTTTGAAACGCCAACTGTGTAGCGGCGTTTTTCCGCCCGCCGAATAGAGATTTAGCACATCCCCATCGGGCTCCGCTTCAAAAAACTGCCACACGGCGCGCACCTTCATGAAGCCGACCGCTTCGGTCTTCACTTGTTCCATTTCGTTGAAAAGCTCCACGGCCTTCGGTTCCCGCCCCGCTAGGTTTTTCTCGAAGGCCCCGCGGTAACCCATGTGTCGTCCATACAGCATGAACGGATTGATGTAGCTCCACACCTCACGCAAATCCGGCACCAGCCGCACCTTCCGCTCCAGCGTGGCCACGCCCGGTATTGGTAAATCCCGGCGCACCTTTGGCGAGTGTGTGACCGGAGACTTCTCCGCGAGCTTCACCCGTGTCGTCACGCTCACGCCATTGCCCGAACTGGCATGCTCGCTCGTTACGCGTGCCCGCGTAGCCGGGTCCATCAGTTCATTCATCAACCGCAACCCGGTCATTGCGTCTTTCGCGTAGCACACTGCGCCGCTGTAGCTGGGTGCAATCTTCTGCTGCGTAAATTTCGCGCTCAATGCCGCGCCGCCCACCAGCAGCGGCACGTCAATTCCCGCATCCTTTAAGTCGCTAGCGGTTGTCACCATCTGCTGCGCGCTCTTCACCAGCAACCCGGACAATCCGATCGCGTCCGGGTGATGGTCCTTATACGCCTGGATCAACTCTTCGGGTGGCACTTTGATTCCCAAGTTCACCACATCAAACCCGTTGTTCTTCAGGATAATTTCCACGAGGTTCTTGCCGATGTCGTGCACGTCGCCCTTCACCGTCGCGAGCACCACCTTCCCGCGCTTCGCCGTGTCAGCCTTCTCCATGTACTGTTCCAGGTGGCTCACCGCCGCTTTCATCGCTTCGGCCGATTGCAGCACTTCCGCCACGATCAGCTCATTCGCATTGAACAGTCTGCCGACTTCCGCCATTCCGTCCATCAGCGGCCCGTTGACAATATCCAAGGGCGGGACGCCCTCGGCGCGCTTCTTCTCCAAATCTTCGATCAAGCCGTCACGCGTTCCCTGAATGATGTAGTTCCCCAATCGCTCGTCGAGTGGCAGTTCTGCGGCCTTGGTCTTCTCTTTTTTCTTCGAAGTCCGGAAATGCTCCGCGATCGCGGCGATATGAATTTGATTGATGGCCGCCTTTTGCTCCCTCGTCTGCTTCCGCCAGTCCTCGGGAGCATTTCGCACCAGCTGCGCCTGCGGATGATCCGCCGCCAGATCCTTCGGCACATGCTGAAACAGCAAATTCTCCGCCAGCCGCCTGTCGTGTTCCGGAATCGAAGCAAACCGCTCCAGCCTCTCGGTATTCACGATCGCCAGGTCCAGCCCCGCTTTTGTGCAGTAGTACAAAAACACGGAGTTGACCACCTCGCGGGCTCCCGCCGGCAATCCGAACGACACATTCGAAATTCCCAAAATCGTCCGTGTATCCGGCAACGCCTGCTTAATCAGCCGGATACCCTCCATCGTTTCGACCGCGCCGCCAATGTAGTTCTCGTCTCCGGTCGCGCAGGGGAACACCAACGGGTCAAAAACGATGTCTTCCGCCGCCATCCCGTATTTCTTGGTCAGAAGCTCGTACGATCTTTGCGCAATTCCGAGCTTCCGCTCGCGCGTGAACGCCTGCGCTTGCACCGGGTCCTCGTCGATGCAGCCCACTACAATCGCGGCACCAAAATCGTGCGCAATCGGCACAACCTTCTCAAACTTTTCTTCCCCGTCTTCCAGGTTGATCGAATTGATGATCGCCTTGCCCTGGCAATAGGTCAGGGCCAACCGCACCGCTGCCGGATCAGTCGTGTCAATCATCACCGGCGCTTTGATCTTCCGGATCAGCTTTTCGTAAAATTCCGGAATATCTTTTCGCTCGTCGCGCTCGGTGCTCTGCAGGCATACGTCCACGACCTGCGCGCCGCCCTTGACCTGCCGGCGCGCAATCTCGGTCGCCTCTTCCCATTTTTCTTCCGCTACCAGGTTCTTGAACAGCCGCGAACCGATCACGTTAGTCCGCTCGCCCACCAGCAGCGGGCGCGTCGATTCTTCCGCCTCGATCGCCTCAATGCCCGAATAGACCGCGCGGTGCGGCTCCTGGGGCCTCACCCGCGGCCTTTTGCCCTCCACCATCTGCGCAATCGCCCGGATGTGCTTCTCCGTCGTTCCGCAGCACCCGCCTACCAGATTCAGCCATCCGTGATTTACGAATTTCTCCAGCTGCGTGGCCAGCGAAGTCGGCGTTTCCAGGTACTTTCCTTCTTCGTCCGGTAGCCCCGCGTTCGGATAGCACGACACAAATTCCCCGCTCACCGAGCTCAACGTGCGGATATGATCGGTCATGAATTCGGGGCCGGTCGCGCAATTCATCCCAAATGCCAGTGGATGTGCATGGCGCAGCGATGCCCACATCGCCTCTACCGTCTGCCCCGCCAGCATCGTTCCCATCGGTTCGATGGTCACCGAAACAAGGAAGGGAACCGTTGCTCCAATTTCCCTCGACAGCTGCTGGATCGCCAGAATCGCGGCCTTGATATTCCGCGTGTCCTGACAGGTCTCTACCAGCAGCAAGTCACTACCGCCTTCGATCAATCCCTTTGCCTGTATGTAGTATGACTCCTTCAACCCCTCAAATGTGACTCCTCCGGTAACCGTGATGGCTTTGGTCGTCGGCCCCATCGATCCTGCGACAAAACGCGGCTTCCCTGGAGCGGAATACTCCTCGGCCGCCTGCCGGGCCAACGCAGCAGCTCGCTTATTGAGATCAAGCGCATCGTGCTCGAGACCGTATTCCCCAAGAACCAGGGGCGTGCCCCCAAACGTATTTGTCTCAACAATGTCCGCCCCGGCCTCAAAGTACTTTCGATGGATGTCCATCACTACATCCGGCCGCGTCCGCACCAGGTTTTCATTACACCCCTCAAGTGCAGGTCCTCCAAAATCAGCCGCCGCTAAGCTCCTCTGCTGCAGCATGGTCCCCATGGCGCCATCGAGCACCAGGATGCGCTCGGCCAGCAACTCCCGCAGCGTCTTCTCGGATTGTCGTAAGTCCCTCACTGAGGCTCCCGTTCCACAACTCCCCAGGCCATCATTCCGCCTGTCGAGTATCCCTCCATTTTACGTGCCTTTCCCCTGTCGATGAACCCCTTCTCATTAAACGGCCTCCAGACCGCCTCCAACCCTCTGAAAACAAGTCTTATCGGTCAGTAACAATTCGTGAACATCTGCCCCCAAGGTCCTTGCCCCGTCGCCTTGCTTTCTCTACCCTCAAGGACAGTGGCTACGAAAACTATGGCTTCTAAACTGACCGTCTGCCTGCTCTCGCCGCACCCGCTGGTGCTCACCGAATTTGAGCGCCTTCTGGGCAAGGCCTCCCAATTCAAAGTCATCTCAAAACAGCTGGAATCCACGCTCGCTCCCGACCTGCGCAACCTCGAACCCCCCCGCGCGCAAGTCTACGTGATCGATGCACACGCCGCTCGCCAGGCTACCGGAGCGCTGCTCACCAATATTCTCGAGCGTTACGCCGATGCTCGTCTGATTGTAGTGGGTGATTCTTTGAATGAAGCGAACAGCTACTCGCTGCTGCGTCTCGGTGTGAAGGGAATTCTCACCTACGCCGAAGCGCGCGACCAGCTTTCGCGTGCTCTGCCTCTGGTATCCCAAGGTGGTTTCTGGGTACCGCGTTCTGTGCTCTCTGGCTTCGTAGACTCCATTCTCACCAGCCAGGGGCGTCGCCTGAAGACAGACTCGGTCACCAATCTCAGCCGGCGCGAACAGGAAGTTCTCGATTCGCTACTCGAGAACCTCTCGAACAAGGAAATTGCCAGCAAGCTCAACATCGCCGAACGCACCGTCAAGTTCCATGTCTCGAACTTGCTAAATAAGTTCGGCGTCCGCCGCCGCGCCGACCTGATCCTGCTCACCTTCCAGCGTCGCCTCTCCCAGGCCTAAGGCGCTTAGCGGCCAGCTTCCGCGACTGATTGGCAAGGAAGTCTTCGCGCAACCAAGGACCAGCGAACGGCTAACCGCCCAGGTTAGTCCCCAATCCGATATCGGATGATGCACCACAACGCCTGCACGCCGTCCTTCCATGTAATCTTTTTCCCCTCTTCATACGTCCGCCCGGCATAGCTGATCGGCACTTCATACACGCGCCAGTTTCCCTTCGCGATCTTTGCTGTAATCTCCGGCTCGAATCCAAACCGGTTCGATTTCAACCGGATATCCTTCAACACCTCACGCCGGAATACCTTGTAGCAGGTCTCCATGTCTGTCAGCTTCAGGTTGGTAAAAACATCTGAAAGTAAAGTCAAAGTCTTGTTGGCCACATAGTGCCAGAAATAGTGCACGCGTTGCGGCCCACCGAGGAACCGCGAGCCGTATACCACGTCCGCTAGCCCCTCTTTGATCGGCTCGAGCAACTTGGAATAGTCGCGCGGGTCGTATTCGAGATCTGCGTCCTGCACCAGGACAATGTCGCCGGTTGCCACGGCAAACCCCCGCCTGAGCGCAGCCCCCTTGCCCTGATTCTGCTCCTGAAAGAAAATCTGCAAATTCTGCAACTCCACGGGATCCTGGCCGTCGCCAGCCGGCGCCTGACTTTCCCCGCGCTTCTGCCTCTCCGCCAGATCCTGCAAAATCTCCCGCGTCCCGTCGTTCGAGTAGTCGTCCACGACCACGATCTCTTTCAACATCTCCGTCTCTTCGACCCGCCGGAGAATCTCGCAAATCGTGTTTTTCTCGTTGTAAACGGGAATCACCACGGAAACCTTCGGATCAACCAGGGCTGTGGGGTTTCGTCGTGTATGGGTCATGGAAACCTGAGATTGTATAAGCCCAGTCGCCCTCCGTAAAGTTTTCCAGGGATGGCTTGGCCTGTTCGGTGTGATTAAATAGAAATAGGAGAAAGACCTGGCTCATGGCCAAGTTCTACATCGAACAGTTCGGATGCCGCGCCACGCAGGCCGATGGAGCCGCCATCGAACGCCAGCTCCGCGAGCAGGGCTCTGTCGCAGCCGCCGATGCGGCCTCGGCCGATGTCGTGGTCCTCAACACCTGCACGGTTACTGCTGCCGCTGACACGCAGGCGCGCGACGCCATCCGTAAAATTCACGCTGCTAACCCCTCCACTCGTATTATCGTCACCGGCTGCTACGCCCAGCGCGCTCCCGAAGAACTCGCCGCACTCGCCGGCGTCTCCTTCGTTGTCGGCAATTCGCACAAACCCCAAATCCCGAAACTCCTCCACTCGATCACCGGGCCGCAAGCAGATGGCGCGGCCCTGTCGATTGTTGGGGTGGAGCAGAACCCGCGGTCCTCTCAAGGCAACCTACCTGCTCGAATCCTCACCGGCGACATCTTCCATCTCACTGACGTCCTGGTCGCCCCCGTACTCGGTGGCGAGGGGAATCACACCCGCCCCACTCTCAAGATCCAGGACGGATGTAACTCGCGCTGCTCTTTTTGTGTCATCCCTTTTGTCCGCGGCAGATCTCGCAGCCTTCCTCCGAAAACCGTGCTCTGCGAACTCCGGCGCCTCACCGATTCCGGTTTCCGCGAAATCGTTCTCAGCGGAATCAACCTAGGCACCTACGGCCGCGACCTTTGTCCACAAGTCGGATTCCTTGACCTGCTTGAGCGCATTCTTGGCGAAACCTCCGTCGAACGCCTCCGAATCAGTTCGATCGAGCCACTCGACGTGACCCAAGATCTCATCAAACTGTTTGCTTCCTCCAATCGAATCGCTCCTCACTTCCATATGCCCCTGCAGTCGGCTTCCGATCGCATGCTCGCCGCTATGCATCGCTGGTATCGCGCCGAACACTACGCCCGCCGGGTCGCGCTCATCCACGAACATCTCCCCGACGCGGCTATCGGCGCCGATGTCATTGCTGGATTCCCCGGCGAAACCGAAGCCGATCACACCGCTACGCTTGATTTCATCGAGTCGCGCCCTTTCACCTATCTCCACGTTTTTTCCTACTCATCCCGCCCCGGGACCAAAGCCGCCGCTCTCGCCGGGCAACTCCCTGGTCACGTCATCAAGCATCGTGCCCGCGAACTGCGCGCTCTCGCGGACTCCAAGTCAACCGCTTTCCGACAATCCCAAGTCGGCCGCACCCTCCGAGTCCTCACTCTTCGCGGCGACCCGGCGGGCGACACCCGCTGCACTCCCGCCCTTTCGGAGAACTATTTGAATGTCCAGTTGGCCGTCTCTTTTCCCCCAAATCATTTTCTGGAAGCCACGATCACCCATGTCGGAAACAGTCACGTCTTCGCAACCCCCCTTGAGCCCCCGACTTTCTCGCTCTCATCGGATTCCTGATGAACTTCATCGCCATCTGCACCAACGGGCGTGGCTCCGCTGTCACTTTGACGGACAACTCCTCGGTGGTGTTTGCGATCGAAGAAGACAAGCTGAATCGTCTTCAGGATTCTCTCGACATCCCGCGTCTCGCGCTGGCCCGCTGCCTTTCGGAAAATCACCTGCAACTTTCCGACTGCGGCGCCATCGCCATCGCCGCGCCACATGCAGGGCCTTCCGCCTCTTTCTCACATGCGAGGCGCTCAAAACCTACCGCCACCGATGATCAGCTTCGGCAGCTCCTTCGAGGGGGTCCTCGTCCGATCCAATTCGCGCACCATCTCTGCCACGCCGCCAGCGCCTATTACCCCTCTGGCCTCGACCATGCACTGATCCTCTCCCTTGATGAGGGCATCGCGTCTCAGTCCGGCCTTGTCGCCCTGGGCGAGGCCGACGAAATCCGGCCGCTCCGGTCCTTGAAATTTCCCGACTCCCTCGGCTGGTTCTATTCACGCATCACTGCGCTTGTCGGACTCCGTCCGCGCCGCGATGAACACAAATTGCAATGGCTGAGCAAGGATGGCGAGCCGGAATTCCTCCCGGCCTTCCGCAAGCTCTTCACCTGGCGCCCCACCGGGCTTCCCGCTCTCAACCGCCATTATTTCACCGCTGGTCCGGATCGTCTGGGTGCGTTCTCTCCTGCCTTTTACCGTGAACTCGGTCTGTCTCCACGGAACCTCGCTCCCGCAGCAGCGCTTCGCGCCAATCTCGCCCGCAGCGCGCAGGATTGCCTGGAGGAAATCGTTCTTCAACTCGCCTCAAAGTTTCAGGAAACCACCGGCGTTCGCTCCCTTTGCTTGGCCGGCGGCGTGTTCCAGAACGTGCTCCTGGTGCGCGCCCTCGAAGAT
>Ga0306921_10006323_pt1 | contig 12350 bp, 10 predicted proteins | sample sta12Cox44000080_FD_203760 | JGI IMG/M metagenome (GOLD analysis project Ga0306921, IMG submission 203760) | Lab enrichment of tropical soil microbial communities from Luquillo Experimental Forest, Puerto Rico - statoxic.12C.oxic.44.000.080 (v2)... | ecosystem: Environmental > Terrestrial >... | reverse complement strand
CCACGCGGACGGAAAGTGGTTGAAGTGCTTCGGGCCGCCGAGCTCTTCAATCGCCTTGATGTTGTCCTGCCATTTCTCAGAAAAACCGTTGAAGAACATGTTCTCGCACAACGAGCCCTCGAGACCTCCTTCAGCGCTCGCACCGTTGTCGCCGGCGATGTAGATAATCAGCGTATTGTCAGCGTCCGGAAGCTGCTTGCACGCCTCAATCACGCGGCCCAGCTCGTAATCACACTGCGCGGCGTAGCCGGCAAAGACTTCCATCATGCGTGCGTAGAGTCGTTTCTGATCTGCGTTCAGGGAGTCCCACGCGGGTAAACCACGGGAGCGCACGGTCAATTTCGTCTCCTCGGGAATCACTCCCAGCTTCTTCTGTCGCGCAAACGTCTCCTCGCGATACTTATCCCACCCTCCGTCGAACTTGCCCTTGAACTTATCGATCCACTCCCTGGGTGTGTGGTGCGGGGCGTGCGTAGCGCCGGTTGCTACGTACAGGAAGTAAGGCTTTTCCGGCGCAATAGCCTTCGCCTGGCGGACCCAGGCGATTGCCTTGTCGGCGATATCCGTTGTGAGGTGATAGTTCGGGTCAGTTGATGCGGGAACCAGGTTGCGGTTCTCGTACAGAATCGGGTTCCAGTGGTTCATGTCGCCGGCGTTGAAGCCGTAGAAGTAGTCGAAGCCGAGGCCATTGGCCCAGCGGTCGAAGGGGCCTGCCGCGCTGGTTTCCCAGGTGGGCGTGTTGTGGTTCTTGCCAATCCACGCCGTCATGTAGCCGTTCTGGCGCAGCACCTCACCGACCGTGCCGCAGGTGCGCGGCAGGATGCAGTTGTAGCCGTCATAGCCCGTGGCCAGTTCAGTAATCCCAGCAAATGCAGCAGAATGATGATTACGGCCGGTGATCAGCGCCGCCCGTGTCGGACTGCACAGAGAGGTGGTGTGGAAGCGGTTGTACCTCAACCCTTCCGATGCAAGTTTGTCCATGGTCGGCGAGGGAATGCCGCCACCAAACGTGCTGTACTGCCCGAATCCGCAGTCATCAATCAGGATCAGCAGGATATTCGGCGCTCCCGCGGGAGCATGCACCATCTTCGGGAACTGCGCCGGATCCGATTCCAGATAAGTACGGCCGACTTCTCCGGGAAAGTGAAAATCCGGCCGCGGCAATACCTCGGGTGTGCCGGCGCCACCTGTCGTCGAAGCATTCGCTTCCTTACTCGCCGTATCTGGCTTCGTTGTCATAGTCAGCTCCTGTGAGAACCGGCACTGGTTCCACGGTCATGCCGGTGTTGGTCCACTACTGTTTCTTATTGACAGGAAATTGAAAGTTGACTCCTGCGAACAGCTGAAACTTCGGCTGCCCCGCACCATGATGAATGACCGTCCACTGTGGCTCGGCGAACAAGTTGATCGTGCTGCCATCAGACTGCGCGAACACCTTACCCACACCGGCACCGATGGGAATAGCGTAGTTACTGCGTGCGAGATCGAAGTTCCAGATCGCCGTCGAGCGCAGATACACGCCCTGTGGCAGGTTGTAGATGAAGAAGGGCTGCACGGTGAGGTTGTTCTGCGTCGGCCGGTCGCTTTCCCCGGCAAAGGAGTGCTGCCAGGTTACGAGTCCGCCGAGGAGGCCCCACGTCTGCGGCGCAATGGCGACAGCTGCGAGTCCCGCCTGCCACTTGCCGGTGCCGAGCGCCTGATCGCTCGCCGTGGGAAGAGTCAACTGGGGGCCGATACCGAGGACGAGACCCTCCTCCTTGAACAGCGCCAGATCGAACAGGTTGAGGTCACCGAGACCGGTCGTGTTGCCGCTGCCGCTCGTGCTGGGTGCGGTAGCGATCGGCAACGTCGCACGCAGGATCTGTGGCATACCGCCGAACAGGTGCGGCAGTACACCGCGCAACAGTAGCGCGTTCGTGGAGTTGTCCGAGTCATAGAGCTGAGGAGCCCACTGATCCTGCAGGTTGGCAGTGAGTGTCGGCGTCAACGGATTGTTCGCGTCGTTCATCTGCTGATCGGACTGCGCCATTCCCGCCACCGGCGCGATAAGAAGTGCGGACATGGCGCCCAGCCCGCGAGCACGGCAACGCCCACCTGTCGCGGGACCGTCATAGGGGATATCCGGACGTGTTGTCATTCGTGTCGGCAGCGCGAATCGTTCGAACCGCGCTGTTCAACCGACTGATTCGAAATCTCCTGGTTTCCAGCTCTTGTCGAAGGCGGCCTGCTCCGGCCCGTAGATGCGGATGTACGCGAACCACCCTCTTGTTGGAACCGTCTTAATCCAGCGCTGCGCGTGTCCGCCCGGGACAGTGGGACCAAAGTACAAATCAACCGACGAAGCGCTCGCAAGATCCTTCAATTCGAACATCGAGCGCAGGGCCGCCTTGTCCTGATCCGTCTGAACCTGCGATCGAGTAGCGGCGTCGTAGACCGTGACAGACCAAAAGAGCTTGCCCGGGACGGGCAGAGGAACGTTCAACTTGTAGGTCTTGCCGCCATCGAGAAATGCGCCTGTAGTGTCACGCGCACCCATCCAATAGAGCGATCCTGCACCCGCCGTGCGGCGAAACATCGCCGGCGAGGTCACGATCGCTTGTGCAAACCAGCGATCCCGCGCTTCCAGATCAATCCCGGCTGGGGTCTCAAATTGAGCGCTGTCGGGCACCAGGCCGACCCACTCCCACTTTCTATCCGGCCAGTTCACTCGATCCGGGCGAGCACTGTCGAACGCGGACACCAGCAATTGGTCCCGCCCGGCTATGGCCGCTCGTTCCAGAAGGTCCTTTCTCCGGCCGTCTGAAGGAAACGCGCTGCCTTTCTCGATACCGAGCGCCGAGAGCAGCCCGTACATGGGCAGAAATCCGGAGACCAAAGGCTCCGAGTTGATAATCGCGTGAAGCTTTTGCCAGAACTGGAGATTCGACTCCCAGGTCAGACAGGAGCTGTCCATTTTCTTTTCTGTGGTGTCGACGCAGGGCACGGGTTTGCCCGGATTCGTCAGCGGATAAACCTTTATGGCGCGAAGCGCGTCCAAGGCTTTCGCTACGTCGCCACCGGCCGGCAGAGCCCGGACCGCCAGCAGGTTCTTCATCGAGTTCGAACGTCCAACGTGATAACCGGAAGCTGTCTCCCCGCGATAGCCGGGCGGCAAAACCAGGTGCTTGCCGCCCTTGCCGGCATCGGGACCCGGCAAGCCCATGTCGAGCACCCAGCCCTGGTAGTGATCATCGATCAACCCGATGTAGGGTCCCGGTGGCAGTTCGATCACCATCGGCCCCTTCGAGACATCCAGACAGCCGGAGCCGTACGGGGTGTCGGAATTCAGCGTGAACCCGACTTGTCGCGGCCCACAGGCTGCGATGCCTATGGCCTCGTTGTCGTTGATGCCGACCGCACGGTTGCCGTTAAAGATGCCTTCATTTGATACTGCGGGATACCAAAAGCGGTATGCGACGGTTGCGCGCTGCAGCTCCGCATCATTCCGCGCGCGTAGCGTCGTATCAGGTGTGGGATAACCATGATCGAACTTGTACACGGCTTGTCCCGCGTCCGTAGCCATCGCAACCTCCTGTTCAGCACAAACAGCCGTTGAGCTCGACCGACCACTGGAAATGCCCGCGTCCGGGTCTGGCAAACGAATCCTGAGGAGGATTTGGACGCAAGGCCATCGGACCAAAGTTGTACTGCCAACCTGGCTGCCAACCTGGGCGAAGGCGGGACGGTGCCGGGCTCTCTTGGAGCGCTAAGCGAGACGGCGAAACGGCACCACGTTTGGGCCGGTACGCAGACCCTCGAGTAGTCCGCCCATGCCTGCATCATCTTGCGGCGCTCATCGAACGTTGCGCCTGTTGTAAGCGGTGCGGACCTCGTTCCGCGCCTGGTGCTCAAGGTGCAATTCAATGATGGCGGGAAGGAGAGCTCGTTGAGTAACGTGGACGCTATCGCACGGCATCGTGCCAGCTCATCCTCTGCCGCTTGTTGGGCAACACGCTGCGTGGGCGCTGGCGCACCCGGACACGCCCGCAGACCCGGCGCCCGGGGCATCCCCCCGAGGCTGCTGCACGCCGTCTGAGGCCCCTAAATAAGGTGCCTACCCGGCGCCTGCTGTCTACGCGCATGGGCATCTCCGCGAAGGGGTTCGGCAAGCGCCGGGACGCCTGAAACCGCGTATTTTTATAGGCTTTGGCGTTGGCGCCCCCGGCCGGAGCCACATTCACGAGGCAGTAACCTGATTCACAAGGCTGTTTCCGATGTGAGTAGCGCTAGTGGCCCCTGAAGTGGCCCCCTCGTTGCGCTGCTGCCCCCCCTTCCCGAGGGTCCGCGGTGAGTCGTGCCGAGAATCCGTCACCACCACCGCGGTATGCCATCCCGATCGCGAGGCGGATGACCGACCGGGGGGATTTCCGCACGAACGCACAGGAAAGTGGGCCTGCCCGGCAGCGCCCCGACGTGCGACTCTGTCCGGCCACCGACCCCTGACCGGCCGGAGTCGACCCTGCAGAGACATTGCGGTAGTTCGAAAGGAGACATTCGGGATTGAAAAAGCGGACCTTAGGACCCACCACAGCCCTGGTCATCTATCAGCGAAAGAGCCGATTATGCTCAAGGCCTGGTACAGAAGAGCCATCACTCGGCACCGCATGTTCAAGGCACTTATCAACCCGCGCGGCGGAGTCGTGATCCTTGGAGACGATGCCTTCGTTCGAGTGACCACCGAAGCCTTGGAGCTTCTAAGGAACAAAACACCCGATGTCTATTCTCTACTGCAGAAGCATGTTGGCTGCATCGTTTCGAGCAAGCCTACCCGGTTTTCAAAGCAGGTTTTCGCCGCCTGTTGTATTACCAGCTTCCTCGCCCTGGTTCCCACAACGGCGGTACTGATGCGTCCATACGGTAGTGAACTCTCAATAGAGAATCGCGCTGGCGTTCTCGCTCACGAGACGTACCATGCCGAGCTGTATCGACGCGCGCAAAACGGTAATCCTCGTCAGGCGGCGCCTAAGAATGCGTATTCCGGGGAACACGCGGAGTCCTTGTGTGTGGCGTATCAGTGTGACGTACTGAGACGACTCGGAGTGGATGAGTGGGACATCCAGCAATGGGAGCGCAGTCTCAAATCCAAATGGTGGGAAGCACAGGGCGACGGGTGGGACATCCTCTGACTTGCCTTCTGTAATAGCTGGAGGGACCGTGAGCGGCTTTGTAGTTCCGCGCCGCGGTCGCGAACGTCCCGAAAATAGGGCGCGCGCGTTTTCACACAGCCTCGGCCGGACTGAGTCATTCGATGCAGGCCGGCTGCTTTCGACCCTTCTGAGACACTCGGGTTGCTCCAAAGCGGTCAGCCAAGACCTATGAAGCGGACATTCGTGATCGCTAACGCCTCGGTTCAACGTCGACGGGTGAGATCCGCGTTTCGCGCGAAGTGCGAACCGGTCAGTCGATGATAGGACGAGCATCGAAGAGGAGTCCGAAGATCAGCGCGCCGGCGGCACTCACTATTGCGGCAAGTGCAAAGGCTGCCGAGTAGGTTCCGGTGACGTCGACGAGCCAACCGGTCACAGCGACGCCGACTATGCCAGGAATTGTCGCGAAGGTATTGCCAAATCCAAACACCACGGCCCCGTGGCGGGGAGCCACATCGAGATAGCTCGGCATGAATCCCGCCGCTGCACACGCGAGCGCACCGGTCGCTACGCATAAGAGCGCCAGAGCTGCGGGGGGCGAATGTGCTTGGTGCAGTGCGAGCAGGAAGCCAGCGGACACGATAAGGCCGGCGCAGAACATGAGCTTTCGGGTAATCGTCACGCCAACGCCGCGCTGCGTCATCCAGTCCGCCACCGGCCCGGCCAGATTGTAGGCCGCGAACATCGTCAGCCACGGCGCTGCCGAGAACAGGCCCGAGTGCGCGATGCTCAGCCCCTGCACGTCGCGGAAGTAGCTGGGCAGCCACGACAGCAGCACGTACAGGGTCCAGTTGTGCGCGACGTGCCCGGCGACGATAGCCGTCACGGGCGCCCGCGGCAGGAGCCGGCGCAAGGGTGCGCGGTCCCCCAGGTCCGTCGTCGACCGCGCTGCCTGCAATGGCTCACGTTCCTCGGCGCCGAGACGCGGGTCGGCGGTCAGGTCGTTATCGACCTGCTGAAACCACGGGATTAACCACAGGAATCCAATGGCCCCGAAGACATAGAAGGGCACGGCCCAGCCGTAACGTTGTACGAGCCAGCCGCTGCCCATGAGTCCGATCAGCGTGCCGACTGGAACGCCACTCAGCATAAAAGCCACTGCGCGCGCACGCTCGGTTGGGGGCACCCAGCGGCCAAACAGCTCATAGGTCGCGGGGAACACCCCGGCCTCTCCAACACCCATAGCGATGCGCGCGGCAATCAGCACTGCGATCGACAACGTCGCTGCGGGTGGTGTCAGCACTGTGAAAATCGACCATGCAAGGACTGAGCAACCGAGCACGCGCTTTCCGCCGAATCGGTTCGCGAGCAGGCCGGCCACGAACATGAACAGCAAATAGCCAACGAAGAACGCGGCGAGAACGAAGCCCTTTTGGGTCTGGGACCAGCCCAAATGCTCCTTCATCGCAATCGCTGCAACCGAGATGTTCACTCGGTCGGTGTAGGCGATGATGCAACCAAGGAAGGTGAGCCCGACGACGACGTGGCGCCGCGGCCAGCGAGCGACTACGGCGCCCGCGTTCACGCGAGAGCGCGCCGCGCCGCCAACGGGGACGCAGCCCTACTCATCGTTACCATACCTGCGTCGCAGTCCCTCAACATGCTCAACGTCGGTTGTTTTGGTGATTGAAAGACGGGCTGTCTCCAGACGTCCCACACAGAACTGAACGCGATTGATGGACATGACCTCCGCCGCATGGCGTTCGACGTAGGCCAGGAACCCTTCCAAGGTAAACACCCCCTCTGGGATTGCGGTCTTGAACTCTGCATTTCCGGTAAAGACAACAGCCGAGCGAATGGCATCAGCAGGTAGGAACTCTACAAGCTCCTGAATTGCACGAACGTGCCCGTCATTCTGATGAATAGGATTCTGGAATCTGAACTTGGCGCGATAGAACACCTGTGTCCAATAGCGGGCACCTGGACTGGCGAATATCCAGCCTCGGTAGTCTTTGGTCTCTATAACGAATATACCGAAGCGAGAGACGAAGACGTGATCGATTTGAGTTGTTCCTTGCCTGAGGCGCAGCGTTACATGGTTTAAAAGATGGTAGTCCGGCGCCACAAACTGCATTCTCAATGCACGGGACAGCTTTGCCTCACCTCGGTTCTGAAAGGCGCGCGTTTGATATCGGCTTCGATATCGGCCAAGAGCAAAGCCGATGGCCAATGCCACGAGTACAAGCACAGCGATGAGCTCAGTCGGTCCAATGTGGCCTAACCAGCTGAGGTGAGGTTTGTGAGCAAGCACACCGAGCTCGCGGCGAATCGCAGGATCGTTGCTCAGTAAGAGCGCGGCGATGGCGCCAGCGACGAATGCGAGGGACGACCGCAGCAAAGATTGCTGCCCTCTAACGGTGAAGTTGAGGGGCCGCCCAGAAGCACCCAATTGGAGCCGCGGGTGCACGCTGTCTTCCGGCGCGCCTGCGTCTTATCGTGAACGGTCTCATTTCTCCAAGTACCTATCAGAAAGTCCAAATCTCAGACGAGAAGGAATTCCGCGCATGGACCCATGACCGTGCGGCCGCGTCCCTCAGGATTGCCTCGCGGTTCCGGCCCCAACCACCCCCCAACACTAGCTTGACCAGACCGGGCAGAAACCGTTTGTCTTCTTTGGGTGTGAGTGCGTAGCACGCATAGGCGACCACGCGGTGCTGCGTCTCATTAAGTTGCCGAAGCCGCTCCACTGTAACCTCGGCCGGGTCCTTAGGACTTGCGAGCATCCTGCCCACGAGCGTCAATTCGTGGGACAGCATCATCAGAAATAGAGCTCTTTGTGTCGGACTCAGCCCACCCAACCACGAGGCTTCAATTTCTGGCACCGGCTCCAAAGGCTTCGGTAACGTTGCGAGCCAACTCGAAAATACCTCGGTGGCCTCATCGAGTTGTTCATCCCCTATCCAGAGGTGGCACTTACCGGCATATTCGGTCGTAACAGGCTGGCCGTCCGACGCCAGAATTTCCGCCGGAATACCCGCCGCGGCGAGTTTCGCTAATAACGCCTCCGCATTGGCACGGCTCGCAAACTGAGTGAAGGCAATCAAGGGTGGCTCTGTCATTGGCCTGCCATCGAAGCAGAAGCGCACATGATCCGGTTCGAGGTCCTTTGCGCGCATCGTCCAGATCTCGGCATCGCGAGGGAGCCGAAAGCGCAACTGGTTGAACCCTTTAATGCGAACCACAAGCGGTCCTTCCACGTCGCGAATGCCTGCATCAAAGGCATCCCAATTGTGTCCATAGTACGCAGGAAATCCGAGCCGCTTCCCCAATAACTCATGCAGCTGAGCCCCGGTGTGGACGTTCGTGACGTCAATGCTGAGTTCCTTGGCACCGCGTTCAGACATGGCAGCTAACGGTGAAGTTGGGGGGCCGCCCAGAAGCGCCTACACGGCCCCGTCCGACGATTGTTGGACGGCTTCATCATCCCCGGAGTAGATGTCCAAAGAGAGTTCGATTCCGCGCTCCCCGAGGCTCCGAAGCGTCTGTGGAGAGACACCCAGCCCTTCATTTTCCTTCTCCATAAACCAACCACAGAATAGATCGACATCGAATTTCGCGGACAGCTCCGACCATATCCTCAAGTCAGAACTCAGCTTCGCGAGGATTTCAGCAACCTGGGCGTCCAAATCTGCCGGAGAGGTTTCCGACGCATGCAGCCGCCAAGCCCCGAATTTTGCGGTGCGAACGCGTCCATCTTTCCCGCGCAGCTCCTGGCCCTTGAGCTGGCTCGCAGAGGGCGAGGTTCCAAGCGCCCGAGTGACGTCATCGGGTACCAAAGAGTCACCGATGATGCGAAGTGTTGCTACAGCGCGAGCGAGCGTCGCCATGAAGACGCCTACCTGTATTTATTCCACGAAAGCGTCCGACAACATCCCGGACGACTCGCGCAAAGCGGTTGATTTGCCTCTCATACAGCGCGGCACCGTACCACGGACTGAGTAGACGCGCCCGGCGGGACTTCTCACCATGCGCGCGTGCGCGTGCTTCCCCACATCACGAAGCTCGATCACGCCTTGGGTGACTTCATTGTGCGGGTCACCTGCCCGTGTCGGCGCATCCCGGCACATCGAGCCCGAGGCGCTCGCGCGGATCGCAGGGCGCTCGGGATCGGTCGCACGGACGAAGCGGATCAACGGGTCGTTCCGACGCCTCGACCGCGGCCTCGCCGGCGCGCCACAGTGCCTCGCGTACCTTCGGGTCCGCGAGGTGCGTGCCGGAGACCAGCCGCGTCCCCGTATTCGCTTGTTTTGGGGCGCGGCGGGCGGCCGGCATTGTCGCCCGGACCTCGCGGGGCTGTCTCGATTCTCAGTTGCGCCCACGCTCGCCAAAGTCCTTCGTACAACGTCGCGACGCAGAATGACTCGGCCGTGTTCTCAGCCGACTCGCTACGAGGAACGCAAGCCGCGACCCGGAATTGACACGCTCAATCCATGGGAGTAAATCGCCTTATTACAAAATCTTACAAATGAGAGAAATGCGTCCCTGACGGGATGGAGGTCTTTTTCATCGGGGCGATCATCACCTCTCCGAAGAGCGTTCTCTTCACAGAACGCAACACCCCCTGAGGCGTGTGGTGCCTCCTCACACAGGAGAAGCCATATGCTCAACACAATCCCGCGCGCGAAGGTACACGACCCGACGCTATTGGCCCCGCTCGGCCGTTATCTACTCGCTGTCGGTGCAGCGGTTGGTTTACTGGTCACATCGGCACGACGGTTGGCGTTTCAGGCTCGTGGTAGCCCACTTTTGGGCGATTCTATGCAGGGATTTCGTGTGAAGAATAGAGTCGACATCGTATCGCGCGTTGTCGGCGCAGCTATGGTGGGCATAGCAGCGCTCAATCAGCCGGCGCTCGCGCATTGCCAGATAGGGCAGGTCGCCGAGATACCTGTTGAGACCGCTCGCAACCGTCCTCTGGCACGCGCAGAGATTAATGGACAATCCATTAGTGTGTTGATCGACACGGGCGCGTCTCAGAGCGTAATGTGGAGGCCGGCGGCTGCGCGACTCGGTCTCCACCTGACCGCCGGACCGCAGGCGGTGCGGACCTACGGGGTAGGTGGCGAATCGCGTCTGGACGCCACGCTAATTAAAGAGCTGCGCCTCGACAAGTTCACGGCGAGAGACGTGCATATCCCCGTATCCGGAGACCGGGACGCTGACTTTGAGATGGTGCTGGGCGAGGACTTCTGGTCCGTCACGTCACTTGAGCTCGATCTCAAGCATCACTTCGTAAGGATGTTGGACCCGAAAGGCTGTAAGTTCGACCAACTCGCATACTGGGCTAAGACTTATTCGATGGCGGATCTCCTCGCCCCACCAGGCGGCGCGCGCAAAATCCTGGTCAAGGTACTGCTCAACGGGCGGACTGTCCGTGCACAGCTCGACTCGGGCGCAGCCGTTTCTGTGGTTTCCAAGTGGGTAGCCGATCAAACCGGCGCCCCGTATCAAAGTGCAAGTGCTGAGCTTACCGGTGTTGGAGTCAAATCGCTCGAGAGTTGGCTGGGCCGATTTCAGACCTTCTCGCTCGGCGATGAGACCATAAACAACGTGCAATTGCGCCTGGCGGAGCTCGGTAAGAATATGAAGGCCCAGGAATTGGGGTCGCGCATTGAAGTCGCCGCGGTGGACGTTCCCGACATGCTCCTGGGCGCAGACTTCCTGCATTCGCATAGGGTCCTCATCGACAACGCGACGCGCAAGATGGTGTTCACTTACGAGGGCGGTCCCGTATTTGAGACGTCGAAGCCCGCGCAACCGAGCGCCGTAGAACCCAGCAGCCCGGCGGCGCCGCAAGCACAGCCGGCTGCGGTCGGCGAGCCCAGATCCAGGAACCCCTGACGTAGGCTGAGGGTTGGATTCGCGCAGGGTGTTTACGCGCGGCGGGAAGACAGCAATATGTAGTCGGCCCCGGCCGGAGTCCGGGAGGCGAGCGTGGACATTGCGGCATGGCTCCGCGGTCTCGGGCTTCAACAGTACGAGCCGATATTTCGCGACAACGATATCGACGGCGCGGTGCTATCTAGCCTGACGGCCGAGGATCTCAGGGAGCTGGGCATTGCCTCGTCGGCCATCGTCGCCGCCTACTCGCGGCGATCGCCTCCTTGAACGAGCACGGCAAGCGGCCAGCGATCGCGTCGGTCCGGGACGGCCCATCCTCGAGGGAAGCTGAGCGGCGACAGCTGACGGTAGTTTTCTGCGATCTCGTCGGCTCGACCGCGTTGTCGTCGCGGCTCGATCCCGAAGACCTGCGCGAGGTAATCGGAGCGTATCACCGGCGCATAGGCGAAGTTCTGGTGCGGTTCCACGGATTTACCGCCAGATACATGGGCGACGGCGCGCTGATTTATTTCGGTTACCCGCAGGCGCGTGAGGACGAGGCCGGTCCCCTTCGTAAGGTGTCGGTGATGCTCTGGTCCTGCATGGACGCGCCGTGCGAGGCGGCCGCAGAATCCGCCGCATGGCCCTCGAGCTCACGGACGTTACCTGTCCCTGCGGCACGTCCCGACACATCGAGCCGGAAGCGCTCGCGCGGATCGCCGGGAGGTCGGTGACGCTGGCGAGGCTCGCCACCCGAGTACGTTGTTCACAGTGCGGCAAGAAGGTCGCCGAGGTCGTGGCGGTGGCAAGGCCGAGGCCCCCAGGATCCCGAAGAATGCGCGCTGACGGTCACTCGCCCGGTTGGCATTAAGGCTTACCGCCTCTCTTGCTTGCCGCTGCGCCGAGCGCCACTCGTTGCTCGATGCTGATCGACCAGTATTCTTCGCACGATGAGCAGTATGCCTCCACCGGAAAGCCTTTATCGAGCAGCCTCAGTAAGGCATTCAATTCATATTGCTCCGTGCACGCCTTGCCGCACTTGGGGCACGTCGACGTGAAGCGCAGCGTTTCTGCAAGGCGGCTCATCGCGCATCCCGCCGATTGAGCAGGAAGTCGATCGCGCGCAGCATGGTCGGCTCGTCGTCGAACTCGCCGACCTTCTCGGGCTCGGCGTCGTCATAGTCGCGCTCGATGACGACTAAGAACTTCTTCGCGCCGGGGGTCTCGCGCCACTCAAGATTGTCGTAGTCGACCCATACGGCGAGCTGCTTAGTGTCGAGCTTGCGCACAGCGCGCGGTACGGCGTCCCTGTGCCATGACTCATCCTCGAAGCCGCGCGCGATC
>Ga0306921_10006317_pt1 | contig 12355 bp, 11 predicted proteins | sample sta12Cox44000080_FD_203760 | JGI IMG/M metagenome (GOLD analysis project Ga0306921, IMG submission 203760) | Lab enrichment of tropical soil microbial communities from Luquillo Experimental Forest, Puerto Rico - statoxic.12C.oxic.44.000.080 (v2)... | ecosystem: Environmental > Terrestrial >... | reverse complement strand
TCGCCCAGACCGTCCGGGGGGTCAACGAAATCCGCGATTATATTGACACGCTTTTCCTCCACTCCGAGGGCGGAAATCTTTGTAAATCCTGCGGGCTCGACCAGACGCACTCGCGCCCGCAGAGGGTGATCGCCGCCCCAGCCCTCGAGGAAAGCAGGCGCGCCGCGTTTGATATTGACGGCATCGGTTGTCAGAACGTCCGTCACAATTTCTATTTGCTCGGGATCGCCAAGCACAATGACCGGGGTGCCAGCCTGCACCACGCGCTCGCTCTTCTCAAGGACACGCAAAACGCACCCCGCCACGGGCGAGTGAAGCGAGATCACCTTATGCCCGGAACTTCCGCTACTCATGCCCACAAGACCCGCCCGGGCGACCTCCACCGCAAAGCGTGCAGCCATTGCATTGAATCTGGCTGCCTGCAACTCCTCCCCGCTAGTGACTTCCGCATTCCGCGACTGTTCCAACGCCTGAGCGGAGATGACCTTTTCCTGCCCAAGTTGCTCGGCGCGTTTGCGATCCCGCTGAGACTGTTCAAAGTCCTCTCGGGCATGTTCCGCTCTGGCATCGGCCTCTCGCTTGGCAGCCTCGGCAGCCGCGACGCGCCCCAGGACCTCCTCGCGCTGTTGTTGGTTCAACGGAAGCGGCTCGATCATGGCCACAATCTGTTTTTCGCGAACCGCGTCACCTTCTTCCAGGGCGACACGCAGCATGCGGCCCGGTATTGGCGCTGCCACGGTGAAACGGTCATGCGCTCGCGTTTCCCCATCCTCATCCACTGTTACGCGCATAGGCCCATGGGTTGCACTTGCAACTTCGACGAGGATGGGAGTGGGTCGCAACATGAACCAGAGGAGAGCCGCAAGACCAAGCGCGATCACTGCCAGAAGGATTCGTCGACGCCATGGATTCTTCTGTGGCATGTCATTCTCTCGTCTTCAGCACGGCGACCAAGTCCAAACGACTCAGGCGCCGGTACAGCAAGGCCCCGGTTCCTAGGGAAGCGACAGCCACGATCAGTACCGAGACCGCAAACGTCTTCGCGTTCACCACGAGCGGCATGCGATACAGCTCGGTCTGCATCGCCGTTGTCAGCAGCGCGCAAAACCCGTAGCCGACCAAAAATCCGAGCGGAATCGATGCTGAGACCAGCAGTGCCTGCTCGCCCAGAAGCATGAAGCTGATCTCCCGCTGGTTAAAACCGAGAACGCGTAGCGAGGCGAGTTCGTGTCCGCGTTCGGAGAGGGCAACCCAGGCGCCGTTGTAGACCATTCCGACGGCGATGAGGCATGCGAAAAGATTCAGCGCGGTAGTCGAGATGCGCAGGCTTTCGGCGATCGTGCGGTAGAAGCTTTCGAGCATCGCTTCGCGCACGGCAACGCCCGCCACTGCCGGAGTGCGTTTCAATTGCGAATAAAGCATAGGCAGTTTCTCTGAGTCGACGGAAAGATACGCACCTGAAACAGACGGGCCCTCCCGCATCAGGCGGTTCAGCGCGGAAATCTCCATATAAGCGGAGAGTCCAATCATTTCATCCACTGTGCCGCTGACTGGAACCTGCCGTATGGGCCGTTCCCCTTCCAGGACCTCAATCGTGATTGTGTCCCCCGGTTCGACACCAAGTACTTCCGCGAGCTTGGTGGTGAGCAGCAATCCAGCGGGAGGAATCCGGGCCACATCAAGATTCTGGCCGACCACTCGGCGAAGGTCCGCATCGGATTCAAGACCCTGGATAGCGATGCGTTTGGAGTGGTGTTGGAACCTCAGGCGTGCCGGCACAATCCGGAAGGATTGGGAACGCAACACCCCCGTCAAATGCCTGATGTCGTAGCGGGCTTGTTCACCGTGAGGCTCCGCGAGCGTAACTGTCACGTCGTCGCGCTGCGCGGTCCGGAATTGCACCTGCACGAGATAGTCTATGGCGTCGAAGAAATAAAATCCCACGATCAGGATTGCGACTGCAAACGACATGCCTATAACAGTCAGCACTGCCTTCCATGGTCTTCTCTCCAGGTTGCGCAGAATCATTCGGGCTGAGATCGAGACTAAACGCGCCAAGCCGAGGCGTTCCGCGATTCCTTCGCGGAACTGCGGCGGAGATTCAGGACGCATAGCTTCCGCGGGTGGGAGTGCAACAACGCTGCGAAGCGAAGTCAGCGCGCCAAGGCAGGCAGCCATCGCGCTGATCGCAATGCTCCAGACAATCAACTTCGGGCCCGCCACAAACATCAGCACCGGGAATCGAAAGAAATTCTGGTACATATGGGCCAAGCCCTGGCCCAGCCAAATTCCTAGAGGCGCACCAGCTGCGGTTCCGAGCATTACCGCAACGAGGGCGAACTTCAAATAATGGACCGCCACGGCTGCGTCGGAATATCCAAATGCCTTAAGCAAACCGATCGGGTTCCTCTGCGTGCTCACCAGTCGGGAGAGAACGACGTGAATCAAGAACGCGGCGATACCCAAGAAAATGGACGGAACGAAAATGCCAGTTATGCGGTCCTGGGCGATCTCGTCTGTGAGAAACCGATGTGAAATTTGATCGTCGCGTCCATATGCCCCCAGACCTCCATAGGGTTCCAGCAGCTGATCGAGTCGGTCGAGCACTGCCGCCTCACTCGCACCTGGAGCCAATGTGATCACTACATCGTTAAAGCCGCCTTCCATGTTGAAAAGGGGTCCAAGCGCTTCACGGCTCATCCACAGCACCCCAAATCTTTTGTTGTCCGGGAAAACGTCCGCACCGCGAATTTCGTATACATACTCAGGCGACAAGGCGATGCCCACAATCCGAAGCCGTTCCCAACGGCCATTGATGACCGCGCCAATCGACTCACCCACCTGAAGCTGGTTGGCACTCGAAAACGCTTCACTGATGAGCACCTCATCGTGCCTTCCGGGATCAATGTATCGTCCTTGCCGCAAAAACAAATCATTCAGCATGGGCTGTTGATGTTCGGGAATCGAAACCAGACGTCCGACTGCAGGTTCGTTCAAGTCCGGAATATCGAGATTGACCTCAACGACCACGCGCGTTTGCACGACGGAGACTCCCGGGATGGATGCGATTTCCGCGGTCAAGCTGTTTGGCGCGCGCTTTAACTGCGCAAAGACGTCGGCGAAGCGGTGGCTGGCGTAGTGTTCCTGTTGCGCGCGCTCAACCGACTCATAAGCGCCGCGCATCGTCACATACGTGGCAACCCCCGAAGCAACGATGAGCGCCACGGTGATCACCTGGCCGCGCATGTGCCAGAGATCGCGAAGCAGCTTTCGATCCAGAGCGGTCAGTCGCATTTCACCACGCTAATTCGGCGGGCGATGCCCGTCTCTCATTCTTCATAACTTCGGCGATCATTCCGCTGCTGATGCGAATCACACGGTCGGCCATGGCTGCGATTGCAGAATTGTGAGTGATGACGGCCGTAATTGTTTTCAGCTTCCGATTTACGCGGTCAAGAACCTCCAGAACGATTTTCCCCGTTGCATAGTCGAGCGCGCCCGTAGGTTCGTCGCAGAGAAGTACTTCCGGCCGCTTCACCACCGCTCGGGCGATGGCCACGCGTTGTTGCTCGCCGCCGGAGAGTTGAGCCGGGAAGTGATGCAGCCGGTCTCCGAGGCCGACCATGCGTAGGCATTCCTCTGCCTCGAGAGGATTCTCCGAAATCTCAGAGACGAGGGTAGTGTTTTCCAAGGCGGTCAGACTGGGAATCAGGTTATAGAATTGAAAGACAAAGCCGACGTGTTCGCGGCGGAACCGGGTTAATTCTTCTCGGCTTGCTGCTGTGAGATTGTGATCCCGGTAGTGGACCTCGCCGCTGGTAGGTACATCCAGTCCGCCAAGAATATTCAAGAGCGTAGACTTGGCGACGAATTCACCGGGTAACAGATCGAGCGTCACGCCTCGGAGGGCGTGCACCGCTACGTCTCCCATGTGATAGACCTTGGCGATCTTGTGCATGTGGAAGACGGCGTCGACTGCTGCCGGCGCTGACTGCCTGCTCATGGCTCCATCTGCGCGATAGACGCCTCCGTTTCACCTATCCAATACCGTCTATCGAGTTTATTTTTCTGTTCCATTCACTGTCCGGGGCGGCGAGGAGCACAGTTCTTCGATCGGCTGGCCTGCTTTGTATTCAAGCTTCTTCGGAGGCTCGCAGCCTTCCTCCCGCGTGATTTTCAGGCTGGGCTTGCCCATTTCTTCTTTGTTGGCAGCGGCCGCGATCGGTGCCAGTTCTTTCTTCATTTGCTCGAATGCGGAGGTCTGCAGGATCATGTCCGGCTTGACCGGCAGGAACATGATCTCGCGTTTCGTATCCACCATCCTCTGGTAGAAAGGAGGATGCGTCCGAAACCAGCTTGCGCCGTTTACGTACCCTTCCCGCGTGGCGATCTTGTCAAAGAACCTGATGAATCCACTCGGATCATAGCCGGCGTTCCAGGCATATTGGACTCCGAGTTGGTCGGCCTCGAGCTCATACTCGCGGCTTACGCCAAGAAGATTCAGGTTGAGGACCAGACCGAGACCGTAAAAGCCGTACTGCAATGCGTAATAAGTTCCGATACCTGCGACGCCGCCGGTGAGAATCACCGCCGCTATCTGCGCAGCCTGATAAAAAATTCCGGCAATCGTCGCTTTCTTCATCAACTTGTTCGCGTGCCGCGCGGCGTCGTGTGAAATTTCGTGCGCGATGACTCCCGCGAGCTCGGACTCGTCGTCAGCTGCTTCGAGCAGGCCCGTTCGATGAAAAGGTAGCCCCCCGGGAGGGCAAACGCGTTGATTTCGCGCGACTGCAGGACTGCAACATGAAGCGGGATCTTCAGGTCGGATTTTTGCGCGATGCGTTGCGCGACGGAATTCACGTACCCCTGAATGGCTTTGTCTTCCAGTTCGGGCGGCAACAGCCCGGAGCGCTTCATCTCTTCGATCGCCTGCTGTCCCTTCTTGATGTCATCTTGCTGGTTTGCGGCGATTTCGCGGAATCCGATGTCCTTTGCGTCGCCCCAACGGCGATTCTGGTATGTGCCGCTGGCGATCTCTTGTTGCGTTTGTTTGTAGAGCGCTGGCCATTTCTGGAGCAAGTCAAGCTTTGCGTTCAAGTTGTCGTAGGCGGTGGGGATCGCGTGGCCTGAGAGCGCCTGCGCTTCACTTCGCAATAGCTCCAGGTTCTGTATCCTGCAATGGACCTGCTGACGCTGGCCTTCATTCAAGCTGACAGTCTGAACTTTAAGATCTTTCTGGGCCGCGTCGATTTGTTTTGCATATTGCTTGGCGTGATCCTTGAAGCGTGCAACGCAGAATTTCTCTCCCCTGTCCAGCGATTTTCGTTGTGCCTCGACCTCCGCGGAAGTGAAATCCAGCGTGGGCGCCAAGTCGAACAACTCGACATACGGCTTCTGCAGAACCCGTCGCAACGGAGTGGGTTCTTTCGGTTCGCCGCCGGTTGAGAACTCGCTCGGCCCAGCGGCCTGCCGGGCTGCGCAGCCCTCCAATGTGGCGCTGAGTAAGCTAAGCTGGGCGCACAGCACGGTAGCGAGGATGCGTCGAAACAGTGATTTCACCTTAGATCCTCCTTGGGCCGCGAGCGACCGCAAGCCATCTTGCATTTGTAACGAACGCCGTGCAGGGACCTTGTCTGATTTCCTAACGATTCTTGTGCCGCGACCAGAGTGGAATACCTTGTGAATCCCTTAGCGTCCACGTATTGCCATCTTTCTTAACTTGGCGCGCGATGATCGTATCGGCTCCCTGATATTTCACTTTGGAACCGGTTACTTCCACCTGATCGTCCTTTGCGAACGTGTACTTCTCTTTCGTCAAGTACCAAGTCGGGCCAAGGTGGACTTCATATGAATCGTTGCCGGCTTTAACTGTAAGATGAGTGCCCGTGCTGCGGCCCGGACCGGAAATCTCTTTAACCTCCTGAACTACGCCACTGATCGTTGTCTCCGTCTTCGGGTCGTAGGTCGGAGTTCTGGTCCCGCGCGTCTGGTTCGGCCCTGCGTACATTAGAGTTGCGGTCAGAGCCCCGATTAGCGCGGATGCGAACACCATCAGCTTGCGTGAATTGAATGGATTCTCCATTAGTTGCTCCCCCCTTTCGCTGAGGCTCAGTCAGGACAGCCCCAGTGCCACCAAATGATTTAATCGTGGCGGGAGCCCCATGACTGTGACTAGGCTCACCCTAAGCAGTGACGGGAAATACGGGTTGCGAAGGGCCTTTCAGGGCTGAGACAAAAAGCGATTCCCTCTAAAAGACTTCTCTGCTAATGCTTCGACACGTCTCTTGTTGCGATATACCCGTCCCGCGCATAGACCACAACTTTACGGCGCCGGCCTTTTGCGTCGGTCACTCGCAATGGACTGCCGTCCGCACCAACGATTTCCACCTTCAGCTTGTGATATCTCCCATCCAGGGCTGCGCTGGGAGGCGAGAATCCCAGGTTATACTCGCTGCGCAGAAAGCCCACGACGCTACGGAACAAACTGGGTATTTCTCCTTCAAAGCGCGGAAACCACGCTAATCCGCCGGTGAGATCGGCAAATGTATCTAACTGGTTTTTGGCCTGTAGATAAGTGAGTGACGCCCCGGCGCTCCGGGTTTCCGCCATCATGTACTCGCTCTCCGCCACACCAATGCAGAAGATGGTCACATCGCTTTTCTTAACCTTTTCGATCGTGTCGTCCAGCGTTGCACTGCTGAACGTGTTCATTCCCGTGGTGATCAGGAGAATCGCTTTCTTGCCTTTGACGCGGTTCAGTTTTTCCAATGTGTCGATCAGGGCGTCAAATAGGTTCGCTTCACTAAAACCAGGGAAGGACAGATTGTTGAGAGCATCCTGAACCTCGGCTTTGTTGCGCGTGAAGTCCACGTGGATCGTAGGCTTCATGTCGTAAGTGATCAGCGCGACCCAATCCTTCGTATCGAGATGATTCAGAAAGTTGGAGCTCCAATACGCTGCCTTGTATGCGAAATAGTTGTAGGCGAGCCCGCTGTATTCGAGCACCATTACGATGGTGATCGGGTCGTCCGTAGGACCGAACGACATGATGACTTGTGGCTTGCCCTCGTCCAAGATCCGAAAGTTCTCTTTCTTAAGACCTGCGAGAACGTTTCCGTCCTCATCGGTCACGAGAACATCCAGGACCACAAGATTGGACTCAACAGCAATGGTGTACGGAGTCGGATTCTGTTGACCGTCCGTTGGGGCACTTGGCTGTTGCGTCCGCGTCTGCAGCGTGTGTTCGGTCTGTGCAAGCTCGACCCTTGGCACCTGGGCTTCTGCTGCCAGCACGAAAAAAGCCGCTTGCAAGAGGTTGAGCGCAAGAATCAGGCGAGTTGGTCCTTTCATCTTCATGGGATTGCAGCGCAACGATATCCGTCATTCCGCTCTTGCCGAGGTGGCGCTTCCATGCGGGAAAGGAATTGCGTGATCGTTGCCGTACGAACTGCAGAATGGATCGGAGGAATTCAGAATCCCATGATTCCGATCACGCCTTAGGATGATTCTAATCACTGACCGATTTCACTTGGCGGGGTAGAAAGAAATGTGCGCATTGAGGTTGCGCCTTGTTTGGTTTCGGACAGGCGCTGCTGGATGTGAGTCGTCAGCGGCAAGTCCCAAAAAACAGCGGCATGCATTTGCCGGCGGAGGTTGCCGCCCGACGTATGAACGAAGGAGGGAAAAATCCAAATGTCAAAACATGGTTTTGTTAGGCGATCTGGCTTGATACTGCCCCTCGTGGTCTTCGCATCTGCTGCGGCCACGGTGTGCGCTGCTCAAGCTTCTAGAGATTCCAAAGAGGTGTCAGCGCTCCTCTCGGACGTCAAGACTGAAGCGGTCCAGCTGAGGCATGACGCTGACGAAATGAAAGCGTTTACGCATTCCACGCTAACCTGGGAAAGTCACGCCAGGAAGGTCGAGGAAATCAAGGAGCATGTTAACAGTGCTGGGAAGTTATTGACCAAACTCGACAACGCGAAGAAAGATGCCTCGCCCTGGCAGCAACAGGCTATCGATCGCATCACTCCATTGTTGAAGGAGCTTGCTTCGAGCGTTACGGCGACAATTGATCATTTGAGCCAGAAGCCCAAGCTTCTTCACACAGCCCCGTACGCGGATTATGTAGCCGCGAACTACGACCTCGCTTCTAATCTGGCGGAATTGATCTCCGACTATGTGGACTACGGGAAAGCAAAGGCAAGGTCCGAAGAGCTTGCTGCAAAACTCGAGGTACCCGGAAGCTGATTTACGTTTGTTTTGTTGGCTCGGGGCGGTAGCAATGGCCGCCCTATTCCAATCTGGCAAAGCCGAGGGCCGAGTATGATAACGAAAGTTAAGGGCGGATATCAGGTTTTTTCGAGTAAGGGCAGGAACCTGGGCGGGCCCTACAAAACATTGGCTGAGGCGAGGAAACGTCTCCGGCAGGTCGAATTCTTCAAGCGTCGCAAAGTCTGATTGGACTTGTCCGACCAACGCAATTGCACAAGCCCGCTGCCGTATGTGTGATTTCTCATCCAGACTTACGGTTGTGAGCCAGGATAACGTGCCGTCAGGGCACGCTCCAGATCCGCGTCGAGTCCGTAAATGTCATCGAAGAAGCGGACTTCTCCGTCTTCCATGACTACGGCAGTCCCATACAGAACCAGCACAGGGATCGGTCTCGCGAGGTTCACACGGATTGTTTTTTCGCCGGACATAACCGTGCGCATGCGATCGGTGGTCCATTCCGGATTGTCGCGGAGAACCCACACCGCCAGAGCGAGAGGGTCTTCAACCCGGATGCAGCCATGGCTGAAATCACGTCGGGACCTTGAAAAAAGTTCCGTCGCCGGTGTCCCATGCAGATAGATATCGAAGGAATCCGACAGATCGAAGCGAATCAGATCTAGCGCATTGTCCGGCCCGGGCTCCTGGCGCAGACGCAGTTCTCCCGAGCGCAATTTCTCCCTGGCTTCGTTGTCTGCCGGGTCGGCGGCGACAACAGCCCTTCCGCTGCTGTCTGTGATCACGTAAGAATTCGCAGAGAGATACAAGGGGTCCTTTTCGACCTCAGGCAGCAATTCGTCGCGCTGGATCGCCAACGGGACATTCCAGCTCGGTCGAAATGTGATGGATCGCAGCTCACTTGCAAAAACCGGAGTCTGATGACCGTAGGCCTTCCCGACGACCACTTTCATCGAAAGGATCCAGCGATAGTTTTGGTCAACGGCGCGGAGACGAAACTCGGGAATGTTCACGGCAATGGCTGGCGGCTGAAAGGTTCGCGGCAACCAGCGCCAGCGTTCCAGCGTAAGCTCAAGTTGCCTGACCCTGCGTCTCAACGGTGTGTTAAGGGCCCTTAGTGTTTCCGGGTCGATGCGACCATTCGGGTCGAGGCCATGCCGTTGCTGGAATCTTTTCACGCCTTCTACCAATGACTCTTGATAGAGTTCCGGGGCAGCAGTAGTTACGCCCTGTTGTGGGAGATCTCCAAGGAGTCTTAGCAAGCGAGTCAGCCGGGGCACACCTGGATCATGGTCACCCGGATCTAGGGGTCTTGAAAGGATGGGGAGAGGGGTGCCGTCGTCCGAATTTGCCAATGCAAGATAAGTCTGGAGAGCGTGGATTGTCCTGCGATACGTGGGGAATGGCGGCTCGACTTCCGCGAGCGCGGTCTCTATGTCGGCGGCATTTATGACTCGCAGCCTGAGAAATTCCGACAAGTCGAATTCGCTGTTTTTGACGTCGAGCATAAAGTGCTGTGCACGCTGGCTGACACGTCCACGATGCATGTCCGAGAGATATCGCATAACCGATACCGTGAGTTCGATGTCGAAACGAAGGAGAATCGAGTCGGAAGGAGAGCCCCCATGGTCGAGACTCTGGACTCGGGCGGTCCACCGGGGACCATCGTAATCTTCCGGGGCAAGACCCTTCCTATCAGAGCTTTTCAGCAACTCAATCACACCTCTTGCTTGGGGAGTAGGTGCCGAGGATCGGATCCAGGCCAGGGAATAGCCAATAGAGGAATAAAATTCACTGACTCAGCTTGGCCGGCAGGTGGCAACTGCTGAATTATCCGTCCACGCGCAAGAGCCGAAGCCTGATTGCTACCTTGCGTGTCTTGGGCCGAATACGCCCTAGGGAAGGCTAAAACTAACAGCGAGAGAGCAATGCAGAAGGCAGCGGTACACCAAAGCGAGCGAAGTATGATCCCGTTTGTATGCAAAAGAAAATGCAAACTCGATCCCTCATTTCCGCATTCCTCGCTTCCCAACGCTTATTAACCGCCGTGAAGCTTGCGTTTTCCGGTGCGCCTCGTTGCCCACTAATGGCGAACGGTAAGAACCGGGCAGGTTGCGTGCGAGACGACCTTATGGACCGTGGCGATCGGCAGATGCGTTGCTGCGCCGGTGACACCCTTCTCCCGTCGCGCTCCTAGAACGATAAGGTCCGTTTCTCGTAATTTTGCAATTTCCATAATTTTCTCTGCCGGGTCTCCCCGCTCGACGAAGTACTCGGGCTTACACCAAGTTTCCGCTTCCGGCGGGACGAGCTTGCGCAGGAGCTCCTTCGAGGACGCTGTGACATCAGAGGCGGACACGAGGTCACCTGCCTCTGGCTCTGGAATCACATGCAGGAGAATCAGTCGCGACTGAAATTCTTCAGCCAGGGACACCGCGTAAGCGGCAGCGGCTTGCGAATGGGAGCTGAAATCCGTTGCGTAGAGAATCTCGCGGAACTCTCCGAGCGTTCCCCGCGATGAGTCGGAGTGCGGTCCAACGGTAAGCACCGGGCAATCCACAGTTCGGAAAATCTCTTCCGCAACCGAACCCAGGAGAAGCTTTCCGAGCCCCGTGCGTCCCCTAGTGCCGATCACGACCAGATCGACGTTGTTCTTCTGGATGGCCGCGTCCATGCTGGATTGGATGTCACCTACTTCGATGTAGACCTGCGTCGGAGTCCCGGCAAACGTGTTCAGTAATTCCTCTTTGCGCTTTTCATCGGTGGCTTTTGCAGCTTTGAGGTCATCGGGCCAGGTGCCCATCTCGGTTCCGGTGTACGAGACAGGCGGCCGGACGTGCAAGGCTACGAGGTGAGATTCGTAGTGTTCCGCAATCTTCTTGACATAAGGAATGGCGTGAGCGGCAGCAGGCGAAAAGTCAGTCGCAAACAGAATGGTCTTGAATCGAGCCCGAGTTTTGGCAACAGCAGCTTTCATTTCTGGCCTCCCTCCCCAAAGAATTATCGATCCTCAACAGAATCGAATGCAGTGATGGACATCACTCGCCCCAATGAGGGACGGACAATTTCCCTAACGCGCCATAATCTCTTCAGCATTTTGGACCAAGGGCTCCATCACAACCGGACACTTCAACGAGCGTTTGATCAAACATTCCTGTTCCGCCTTCTCCAGCAACCGATTCGCGCGTTCACGATCCTCATTTTGGATGATGGTCAGCGTGGGCTTCAGTACGATTTCCGTGAAGCACAACTTTCCTTCGGGTTTTCCCAGTTTGCCCTCGGCAGACAACGTCAGTCCCAAGAACTCCATCTTTGACAGTTCCGCGATGGCATGGAACGTCACGAGGTAGCAGCTTGCTACTGCAGCCACTAGTAAGTGCTCAGGAGTCCAGACGACACTCTCGCCCTTAAATTCCGGTGGAGAAGAGAATCGAATTGCCGGAAGAATTCCTTCAGCTGAAACAACGCCGTGCCGTTCGCTCTTCCACGTTGCCGTCACGCGGTATCCGCTTTGATCATTCATTTTGTGTTGCTCCTGTTCATCTACAAGTTCTCTGCGAAGTTACAGTCGGGACCGACCACCTTGGCGCTAATTCTCGCTCGGTATCTGTTTGACGGCTGTGACTCTCATCACTGAACGGCGTGGTGTGGCAGGCCAGATTTGTGGCATTGGAGTGGCACGATGACACGGATGAAATGCTCTACAGCGCAGCGCCCACCGAGAGCAACTTTCCAAGTAACCTACTCGCGACGTTGAGAGCGGAGGAGCTGACCATTGGCCTTGTTCGGTTGCAAAGCAAGAGCGTTAGTGACCGCATGGGCAGCAGGTTGGTTGCTTGCACCTGCTCGGGCAGCGGAGTTGAAACCAGAGACAGTGGCTGCCTTTGACCATTACATTCAGGCAACCGAAGCGCGGATGGCAGAGGATTTGGCAGAGGATCGGTTCCTTATCATCGACCGCTTGCCCGACGGGCGCCGGCAGCAGGTTTATGCGCAAGTTCGGCAGGGCCAGATCCATATTGAAGAGCTTCACACTAAAGAAGACGGCAGATCGATCCGCGTTCCTAGTGGTTTGATTCACGACTGGACCGGCGTGATGTTCATACGAGGGGCCACACTCGCGAAGACG
>Ga0306921_10006314_pt1 | contig 12360 bp, 11 predicted proteins | sample sta12Cox44000080_FD_203760 | JGI IMG/M metagenome (GOLD analysis project Ga0306921, IMG submission 203760) | Lab enrichment of tropical soil microbial communities from Luquillo Experimental Forest, Puerto Rico - statoxic.12C.oxic.44.000.080 (v2)... | ecosystem: Environmental > Terrestrial >... | reverse complement strand
GGCGCCACCTTGTCCCCCTCGTTCTTGCGCCACTTCTGCAGCACGCCGATCTTCATCGTGTCGGAGAGCTGCGGCATGTCCAGGATCTGGGCCATAGTCGTTCCTCTACTCCGTGCGGATTCGAAGCGCCAGTGCGCCGGGCGCTACTCGAGGTACAGCAGCTTCTTCGCCGCCGCGACCGCACGCGGGACGTCCGGGATGCACTGCTGCTCGAGGTGGTGGTTGTAAGGCATCGGCATGTCGGCGCCGGTGAGGCGCTCGACGGGCGCGTCGAGATCGTCGAAGCAGCGGCGGCCGACGCGGTAGGCGATCTCGGCGCCGACGCCGTTGAACGGCCAGCCTTCCTCGAGGATCAAGCAGCGGCCGGTCTTGGCCACCGACTGGACGAGCAGCTCTTCGTCGAGCGGCCGGATGGTGCGCGGGTCGACGACCTCCGCCTCGATCCCCTCGGCGGCCAGCTTCTCCGCCGCGCCGAGCGCGATCTTCACCATCTTCGACCAGCCGATGATGGTGATGTCCTTGCCCGGGCGCTTCACCTCGGCGACGCCGAGCGGGATGGTGTACTCGCCGTCGGGGATCTCCCCCTGGTCGGCGTAGAGCACCTCGCCCTCGATGAAGACGATGGGGTTGTCGTCGCGGATCGCGCTCTTGAGCAGCCCCTTGGCGTCCTTCGGGTTCGCCGGCATGACCACCTTGAGCCCCGGGATGTGCGACCAGAGCGCCTCGGTCGACTGGCTGTGCTGCGCGGCCAGCATGTGCGCCGAGCCGCCCGGCCCGCGGAACACGACGGGGAGCGTGAACTGCCCGCCCGACATCTGCCGGATCTTCGCCGCGTTGTTGATCAGCTGATCGGCCGCAACGAAAGAAAAGTTCCAGGTCATGAGCTCGATGATCGGTCTGAGGCCGACCATCGCCGCGCCGATGCCGACGCCGACGAAGCCGCCCTCGGCGATCGGCGTGTCGATGACGCGCTTCTCGCCGAAGCGCTTGAGGAGCCCCTTCGAGACCTTGTACGCGCCGTCGTAGTGCCCGACCTCTTCGCCCATGAGGAAGATGCGATCGTCCTTCTCCATCTCCTCGGCCATCGCTTCATTGAGCGCTTCACGAAAAGCTACGGTCCGCATCGATTCTCTCGCTACTCCTTATAGGTGAACTCGGAAAGCTTCTCGAACGCGAGCTCGGGGCTCTCGTCGGCGAACTTCACTGCCTCTTCGATCTCCGCCGTGACCTTGTCTTCGATGGCGACGATGTCCTTCTCGTCCATCTTGGCCCTGACCAGCAGCTCGCGGCCGTAGGAGATGGGGTCGCGCTTCTTCCACTCCTCGACCTCCTCCTTGGTCCGGTAGAGGCCGGCGTCGGACATCGAGTGGCCGCGAAACCGATAGGTCCGGATCTCAATCAGCGTCGGCAGCGACTCGTTGCGCGCGCGGCGCACGGCCTCGGCGACGCGGTCGCGCACGCGGATGACGTCCTCGCCGTCGAAGCGGTCGCGCGCGATGCCGTAGGCCAGCGCCTTCTGCGACACGTCGGCCACCGAGAGCGATCGGTAGAGCGGCGTCCCCATCGAGTAGAGGTTGTTCTCGCAGATGAAGACGACCGGCAGCCGCCAGAGCGCCGCCAGCGCCACGCCCTCGTGGAACGCGCCTTGCGGAACCGACCCGTCGCCGAAGAAGCAGAGCGTCACCCGCCCGTCGCCGCGGTACTTCGACGCGAACGCGGTGCCGGCCGCCAGCGGGATGTGCCCGCCGACGATGCCGTAGCCGCCCAGGAAATTGCGAGACGCGTCGAAGAGGTGCATCGACCCGCCGAGCCCCTTCGAGCAGCCGGTCTCCTTCCCGAACAGCTCCGCGATGATTGCCTTCGCGCTCATCCCCTTGGCGTAGGCGTGGGCGTGCTCGCGGTAGGTCGCGATCACGTAGTCCTCCGGCTTGAGCGCCGCGAGGGCCCCGACCGCCACCGCCTCCTGGCCAATATAGAGGTGGAGGAAGCCGCCGAATTTGCGCAGCGCGTAGGCCTTGGCCAGCGCCTCCTCCATCCGGCGGATGGCGAGCATCTGGTGGTAGTAGTGCGCGAGCTGCGTCTTGTCCGGGGGGTGCGCCTCTCCGCGAGGCTCCGCGGCCTCACGCTGAATTTCACTCATCTGCAAGCGGTCTCCTCGCTGCGGTCGTCCAGAACGCCTAATTTTGCCAAGAAGGGCGAACATATACCAAGAGCTCAGCGCGCCGTGAAGATTTGTGGACGCGCGCTCAATTCGGTGGCCCGACTTGCCGATGCACGAGGGCGGACGGCTAGCATGGGATCCGCCGCTTTGAACGATTCGAGCCCGGGGTTTCCCAGAAGTGCCTCCGGTGTCGACGCAGCGAGCCGTGGGCTGATTCTGCTGGTCGACGACGAGCAGTCGATCGCGCGCGCCTACGCGCGGACGCTGGGCGCCGCCGGCTTCTCGGTGGAGACGGCGGGCGACGGGCGCGCGGCGGCCGCCGCGGCGCGCGATCGGGACTTCGACGTCATCATCAGCGACATCACCATGCCGGAGATGAACGGCCTCGAGCTCCTTCGCGCGGTCCGCGAGCACGATCTCGACGTGCCCGTGGTGCTCATGACCGGTGGCCCCGCGGTCGACAGCGCCGTGCGGGCCATGGAGTACGGCGCGCTCCGCTACCTCATCAAGCCGATCGATCCGGGCGAGCTCGAGGAGGTGGTGGCGCGCGCGGTCCGCCTGCACCAGATGGCGAAGATCAAGCGCGAGGCCCTGGAGATGTTCCGCCTCGAGGGGAAGCACCTCGGCGACCGCGCGGGTCTCGAGGCGCGGCTCGCCAACGCCATCTCCACGATGTGGGTCGCGTACCAGCCGATTGTCTCGTGGTCGCGTCGCACGGCGTTCGCCTACGAGGCGCTGGTCCGCAACGAGGAGCCGACGCTCCGCTCGCCGCCCGACCTGTTCGAGGCCGCCGAGCGGCTGGGGAGGCTCCAGGATCTGGGGCGCATGATCCGCGACCGCGTCGCGCAGACGCTGGACGAGAACCCCATCGAGGGCCTGCTGTTCGTCAACCTCCACGCCATGGAGCTGGACGACGACTCCATCATGATGCCCGATGCGCCGCTGTCACGGCACGCGCATCGGGTGGTCCTGGAGATCACCGAGCGCGCGCCGCTCGAGCGCATCCGGGACGTCACCGGCCGTGTCGCGCAGCTGCGCGCCCTCGGCTACCGGATCGCCGTCGACGACCTCGGCGCCGGCTACGCGGGCCTCACCAGCTTCGCCCACCTCGAGCCCGAGGTGGTCAAGGTCGACATGTCCCTCGTCCGCGACATCGACACCTCGCCCATGAAGCAGAAGCTGTTCGGCTCGATCGCCTCCCTCTGCCGCGACCTGAACATCGAGATGATCGCCGAGGGGATCGAGACCGAGGACGAGCGCGACGCCTTGGTCCGCCTCGGCGGCGACTTGTGCCAGGGCTATCTGTTCGCGCGCCCCGACAAACCGTGGGCCCCGATCAACTGGTCGCGCTAGCGGCGTGATAGATTTCGACCCGTGGAGGTCGAGCTCACGAAGGACTATCGCTTCGAGGCGGCGCACTTTCTGCCGCGCGTCCCCGCGGGGCACAAGTGCGCGCGCGTCCACGGGCACAGCTACAAGGCGGAGATCGAGGTGCGCGGGCCGGTCGATCCAGCGACGGGGTGGCTCATCGACTTCGGCGTCATCGACGAGGCGTGGGGCGAGCTCTTCAAGCTGTTCGACCACCACAACCTGAACGAGGTGGCGGGGCTCGAGAACTCGACCTGCGAGAACATCGCCATGTACGTCTGGCGGGCGCTGCGGCCGCGGATCCCGGCGCTGTCGGCGGTGACGATCTGGGAGACGTCGGACAGCAAATGCACCTACCGGGGCACATGAGGCGAGGGCGATGAGGCGGAAGCTGCTCCGTGTCCTGACTCTCAACCTCTGGGGGGACAACGGGCCGTGGGAGTCGCGGCTCGCCGTCGTCGCCGAGGGGCTGGCGGGGCTCGAGCCGGACATCGTGACCCTGCAGGAGGTGCGCGAGGTCCCGGGGAAGGTGCCCAACCAGGCGGCGGAGCTCGCGCACCGCCAGGGGCTGCAGTACGTCTTCGTGCCGTCGACGGCCTGGGGGGGCGGGCACGAGGGGCTGGCGGTGCTGTCGCGCTACCCGATCGGCGAATATGACTTCAGGCCGCTCCCCCACAACACCGACAAGGAGGGGCGGATCGTGCTGTCGGTGCGCGTCGACAGCGAGTGGGGCGAGATCTGGGTGCACACCACGCACCTTTCGTTCCGCGAGAACGAGGGGAAGAAGCGCGAGGACCAGGTGATGTTCGTCGACGAGGTGGTGCAGAGCCACGACAACGGCAACGTCCAGCTCCTGACAGGCGACTTCAACGCCACGCCCGACAGCGACGAGATCCGCTGGCTCACCGGCCTGACGACGCTCGGCGAGCGCCGCGTCGCCTACCAGGACGCCTGGGATCGCCTCCACCCGGGCGAAAAGGGGACCACCTGGGCCCGCGCCAACCATTACGTCGAGACGTTGCACTGGCTGCGGCCCGATCGCCGGCTCGACTACATCTTCGTGTCGCCCGTGCGTCGCGACTACCGCGGGACGGTGCGGGCCGCGCACCTGGTGTTCGACGAGCCGCGCCTCTTACCGAGCGGCGAGCACCTCTACGCTTCGGATCACTTCGGCGTGCTCGCCGAGATTCAGATGTTCGCCGAGACCGAGGGGCGGCCGAGCCAGGTCCGGTCGATCATCGGCGGCTAGGGAGGCGCTGCGACCGTGTTCCGGCTGGCCCACGTCACCGACCCGCACTTCCGCGGCTTCTCCGGGCTCGGCCCCGCGGACCTCGCCAGCAAGCGCGCCGTCGGGCTCGCCAACCTGATCATCAACCGCTCGCGCAAGCACAAGATGGCGCTGCTCGAGGCGCTGCGGATCGACCTGCGCGCGCAGGCCCCGGATCACCTGGCGCTCACCGGCGACCTGTCGAACGTGTCGCTCGACGGCGAGTGGCGGGCGGCGCTGGCCTGGATCGACATGAGCGGCGTGCCGCCCGAGTCGATCACGGTGATCCCCGGCAACCACGACGCCTACGTCCCCAAGGTGGTCGAGGGGCGGGCCTTCGAGCGGCTGTTCGCGCCGTACATGGCCAGCGACGTGCCGCGCGACGCCGGCGTCGACTACCCGTTCGTCCACCTGCGCGACGACGTCGCGCTGGTCGGCGTCTCGAGCGCGGTGGCCACGGGCGACCTCGGCGCCTGGGGGCGGATCGGCGAGGCGCAGCTCGCGCGGCTCGAAGCGCTGCTCGGCTCGCCCGAGCTCGCCGGCAAGACGCGCGTCGTCCTCGTCCACCACCCGCCCGTCCTCCACAAGCCCGGCGAGGAGCGCAACCTGCGCGATCGCGACGCCCTCGCCGCCGTGCTCGCGCGCGCCGGGGCCGACCTCGTGCTCCACGGCCACGACCACGCCGACCAGCGCGCCTCGCTCGCCGGCCCCGACGGGCGCCCCATCCCGATCATCGGCGGCGGCTCCGCCTCGTACGGCGGCGGCCCGGAGCGCCGCTCGCGCTGGAACCTCTTCGAGATCGAAGGCCGCACCATCACCTGGGTCACGCGCGCCCACGACGTCGCCGCCGACTCCTTCCGCGAAGTGCGGCGAGAGAAGCTGGCCTAGCGCTTGATCGCGACGGCGGCGTAGCCGACGACGCGGTCGCGGTCGCCGCCCGCCTCGGCGCTGGTGGTGTGCCCCACGACGGTCGATCGCCCGGCGCCGAGCGCGTGCGCCGCGAGCACGGCGACGGTCGTGGGGATGTAGCCGCACATGGTGATGCCGTTCGCCCGCACGGCGTCGAAGAGGCCGCGCGCGTCCAGCGCCGCGAGCGGCGCGAGGGCGAGCTCGTCGATGGCGCGGGTCTCGCCGTCGGGGAGGTAGTGGCTCATGTCGGAGGAGGCGACGATCAGCGTCGGCCCGGGCGCGCCGGCGACGGCGCGGGCGAGCGCCGCGGCGAGCGCCTCGCACTCGCGGAAGGCGAGGCCACCGAGGACGATCGGCACCAGCGTCAGCGCGGGCTGGCGCGCGGCCAAGAGCGGCACCAGCACCTCGATGGCGTGCTCTTCGAGGTGGGCGTCGCGATCGGCGGCGAGCGGCGCGCCCGCGTCGAGGAGCGCACGCACGAACGCGGCGTCGACGGGAATCTCGAGCCCGGGGAGCTCCCAAGCGCCGTCGGGCCAGACGCCGGCCCGCGTCCCGAGGCCGGTGTGGTTCGGGGCGATGACCACGACGCGCGGCGGGACCTCCACGCGCGCGAACAGCCGCCCGGCGAGCGCGCCCGAGTAGCGCCACCCGGCGTGCGGCGAGACGACGGCCACCGCGGGCGCCGGCGCGGGGGCGCCGGCCTCGCGCTGGGTCAGGCGCGCCGCCTCGGCCGCCACGCGCGCCGGCGCGCCGGGGTAGAAGCTGCCGGCGACGGCAGGCGGGCGAACGGCGGGGGAGGGGGGCGCGGCCACAGTCACCTCCGGCCGCGCTCGGGCGGGACGATGGCAATCGGCGCGCTCTCCTCTGCGGGGCGCGGTAGGAGGTCGGCGATGGTCACGTTGCCGATCAGCATGCGCCGCCCCTCCTCGAGCTCGTGTACCAGCTCGGCGAGCGCGGGCGAGGTCTGCCCGTGCGCGAGCTCGATGTCGCTCGACCGGAACACCGCCAGCACCTCCTCGAGCTTGATGGCGCTCGCTGCGCGCCCGGGCACGAAGCCGTTGATGTCGCCGCGCACCTCGGCGATGAGGCCGCGCGTCTTGAGCCGCGCCACCACGCGATCGACGTTGTCCGGCGTCATGCCGAACTCCGTCACCAGCCGTTCCTTGGGGAGCCCGGCGCCCCCCTGCTCGTGCGTCGCCGCCACTGCCGCCAGGAGCTGGGCCGCGAGCAGCCCGTTGATCGGCTCGTCGTCGCGACGGCGGCGGTCCTCGGCTTCGAGCAGGCGCAGGTTCTGGAGGGCGTGCGCGATCTCCGCGCCGAGCAGCACCAGCAGCCAGGAGGTGTAGATCCAGAGCAGCACGAGCGGCACGAGGCCGAGCGGTCCGTACACGCTGCTGTAGCTCCGCAGGAGGATGCGGACCGCGAAGCGGACGAAGCCCCACTTCGTGACCTCGAGCAGGAACGCCGTCATGAGCGCGCCCGGGAGCGCCGCCGACCACCGCACCTGCGTCCGGGGGAGGAGCTTGTTCATCAGGACGAGGGCGAGGATCTGGATGCAAAACGGAACCAGGAAGCGCGACACTGCGGAGGACCCGATGAGCTTGCCCGACCAGTAGAGCGAGAAGGTCGCCAGCGTCGGCAGCAGCGTCACCATCGTGTTGAAGGTCAGGAACTTGCCGATGAGGGTTCGCCGCGCGCTGACCCGCCAGATGTCGTTGAAGATCCGCTCGACGTAGCTGTAGAGCGAGTAGCAGGTGACCAGCGTGAACAAGAGGCCCGCGCCGCCGAGGGCCCCGATGCTGACCCTCCCGGCGAACTCGCTGATGCGCGCCGACACGTCCGGCATCTGCGGGAACAGGTGCTCGCCGACGAACTGCGACAGGTGCGACTCCGCGTCGAGCGACCCGAACGCGCGCAAGATCGAGAACGCGATGGCCGTGACCGGCACCAGCGACAGCGCCGTCGTGAACGCCAGCGCCGCCGCCTGCTGCGGGCACTTGTCGCGCGCCCACTGGGCCAGGATCCGGAGCGACAGCCGGTAGACGAAGATCAGCAGCCGCGCGCGCCGCGACAGCCGCGCCGTGGCGGCCGCCGTGTACGGGTTGTGCTCGAGGAACGCCCGCAGCTGCTTGAAGGTCTGCCGCATGCCCCTCGACCATCATACTCGCGTGCGCGCAAGCCGGCGCGGGCGGGGCGCACAGGTCGCGGCGTTTGGGACCCACGGGCGCGGCGCCGCGGGTTCGGCCGTGCGGCCCCCCCGGCTAGGAGAGCGCGTCACCTTGATGCGCATGACCTCCGGCTTGGCCTTGGTCCAGGCCGACGACGCCGCCACCGTCATGGCCCCGTCGCCGTCCGCGATCGCCTCGGGCGGCACGCCCCCGAGCCGCCCTTCGCCAGGGAGGTACGCCCGCCCGTCGCGCACCACGATCTTCACCTGCGTCGGCAGCCCTTCGCCGCAGATGCAGATGAGCCGCTTCGGTGCCGGCGCGTCCTCGAGCATCTGCCAGGTCTCGCGGGCGTTCGCGATCCGCTTGCCGACGACGTCGATCCAGACCGGATCGTCGCCGTCCGCGCGGAACACCGACAGCCGGAGCCGCCGCCAGGTCCCGAGATCGTAGAGGTCGTAGCCGCCGTCGTCCGGGGTGAACCCCACCCACCCCGGCGCCGGCATCGCCTCCAGCGCCCCGGGGCAGGCCATGAACTGCGCCGGCGTCACCGTCCGCCCGAGCGGCGCGAACTTGTACCCGCGATCGAGACAGGTGACGGTCTCGACCGACCCCGCGTTGGGCGCCCCGGAGGTGACCACCCGCTCGACGGGCAGCTCCCCGTCCGCGGCGAACGCCCCCCGGATCACCAGCCCCCCGTTCGACAGCCCCAGCAGGTCGACCGGCCCTCCCGCCTGATCGGCGAGCCGCCGCACCTCCTGCGCCAGCTGCGGGCCCAGGGTCTTGACCTGCAACCGCCAGTCGTAGGCGAAGAAGTGAAGCGTCCGGTCCGTCACGTACCCGGCGCGCGTCAGCGCCCGTTCGAGCGCCCCCAGCAGGTCGTACGCGATCCCGGGGATGAGCGGGATCCCGCGCAGGAACTTCCGCGGCCCCCCGCGCAGCCCCTCGAGCGTCCCGAGCGGCGGCCCGCCATAGAGGCAGCGCCCTTTCCCCCAGAGGTACCCCTGCTCCTCGTCGAAGAGCTCGGTGCTGAACAGCCCGGGTACCACGAGCAGGGGGCGCAAGCGGACTCCTTCTTTAGAGTAGCAGAATGAATATCGGGCCTTGGAGGAGGATTCTTGACCGCCGCGCCCGGCGATCGGAGCATCCGCCCATGGGGAAAATCGCGGCCCGAGCCGCGCGCGCCGCTGTCGTCGCCGGAACCTTCGCCGCCGCCTTGCTTTGCTGCCGCGCGGCGCACGCCGACCGCCCGACGGTGTCGGTCGTCCCCGTCGGTGGCGAGAAGGCCTCCGCCGACGTCCGGGCGCGCATCGCCCAGTCGCTGGCCGAGGGGCTCATCGCCTCGGGAGCCGACGTGTCGGCTGCGCCGGACGAGGCGACGTACCTGCTGCGGGGGCGGGTGGAGATCGAGGGGCGCAGCTACACCCTCCACCTCGAGATGCTGGATCGGAAGACCGGATCGGTCGTGGCCAGCCGCGAGGACCGGTGCGAGATCTGTACCGAGTCCGAGGCGTTCGAGACGGCCAACACCGCGGCGTCGACGCTGAAGGCGATGGTGTTCAAGCGGACGGGGGCGGGTGGGGCGAGCGGTCCGGCCGCCGCCACCACCGCGCCCGCCGGCAGCCCAGCCGTCGCGTCGGCCGCGCCGGCAGCGGCACTGTCCCCGCCGGCAGCCGGCTCCGTCACCGCGCCGGGCGCCTCGCTGGCCGCCACCGCGCCCGCCTCCTCGACCGAGCGCCACACGACCCTCGGCTGGGCCGGCGTCGCCACCGGCCTCGCCGCCGGCGTCGCCGGCGCGATCCTGATCGGCATCGACGGCAACGGCACCTGCCCCGACTACCCAGCCAAGGCCTGCCCGAACGAGTTCCAGACCCGCACCGGCGGCATCGTGCTCCTCGCGGGCGGCGTGCTGGCGGTCGCGGCGGGCGTGCTGGCGCTGGTCGGGAAGATCTAGTCGGGCGTTGGCCACACCGCCGCCTCGCGGTCTCGGATCGCCCCAGCTTCGTCTCCTGCTCCTGTTGGGCCTACTAGCCGGCTGCGCTTCGTTCCCGCGGGCGGAGGAGGAGGGCGGCACGCCCTGGCTCGAGGTGTCGACGAGCCACTTCCTGCTGGCCACGGACATGGATCGCCGTCCCGCGGAGGAGGTCGCGACGAACCTCGAGAACTGGTGGAACGCCATGACCGCGGTCGTGGCGCAGGAGCACGATCTGGCCAGCGGCGATGACGATGACGATGACGATCCGGAGCCGCTCCTCGTCATCGCGCTTCGCAGCCGCTGGGAGCGCGAGGCCGTTCACTACTACATCGGAGGCATATTCCTGCCGTTCGCCATGGCGCCGCCGGTGATCGACATCGGCGACATCGACGACGACCGGGGTCGCGAGACCCTTCGCCACGAGCTCGCGCACGCCCTCTTGCACGAACGGCTCCCGCGGGTGCCCCGTTGGTTGAACGAGGGCATGGCGGAATACCTGCAGACCGCGGAGGTCGACACGGGCGCCCACCGCCTCACGTGGGGCGTCCGCAGCTCTTCGTTCACCCGCGAGTACGTCGAGTTCGGAACGTCCGTCGGCATCGACGAGCTGCTCAACCCCGAGGCGTGGACGGGTACGAACGTCGGTGCCATGGAGTTCCGTGCCGGCCTGCTCGTCCACATGCTCATCAACCGCCACCCGACCGAGCTCGGCTGCTACGTGCGCGCGCTTCGTACGGAGATTGACGTCGACGCCCCGTTCAAGCGCTGCTTCTCGTCGTTCGACAAGTGGAGATTCGAGCTCGGCGACTACGGCTACACCACTTTCTTCAAGACCAAGACCGCCACCATCAACCCGCCCGCCCCCGAGCCCCGGACCCGCTCGATGAGAGACGCGGATGTTCATACGGCGCTGGCCCTCCTGGACATCGCTGCCGCGGGGTTCGAGAACCCCGAATTCCGCCCGCCCCGCGTCGAGCGGAGCAACCAGCACCTGCGGCGCGCCCTGGTGCTCGAGCCCGGTCAGCTCCGCGCGGGCCTGGTCGTCCTCGAGACCGGTGAGCTCAACGCCCGCGCGTACGCCGACCTGAGCGCCGCGGTCGTGCGCCAGCACCCCGGCGACTGGCGGGCCTGGGTGGCGCGGGCCAACACCCCGGAGCTCCCGGACGCGGAACAGCGAGACGCCATCGCGCACGCCGCCTCGCTCGCTCCCGGCGAGCGAGAGGTGCTGCGCCTGACGGCGGCCGTCGCCCTCAGCGACGGCAACTGGGCGGCAGCGCGGAAGATCGCCATCGAGGCCTGGCTGCAGGGGGCCTCGAGCCTTTCCGATCGTGCCGTCCTCGCGATCGCCTCGGCCCAGATCGGCAACTGCGGCGAGGCCCAGTCGTGGGCGCCGCAGCTGCCCGCCGGCAAGGTCGCCTTCGCCAAGGAGTTGATGAAGCAACGCGAGGGGCTGGAGCTTCCCGCGACGCCGTGCGACCGCGCGAGCGTGCCGGCGAGCGGTGGCACCTCCGGCTCGACCGTGACGAAGTAAGCGCCACGGCGCCGCCCCGAGGCACACGGCAGCTTCGGGCGCTTGGAAACCGCGCGCGAAGCCGCTACGCTCTCCTCGCAGTCGATGGGTGATCCTTCGTCCAAAGAAGGAGCGGAGGGCTCCGGCTACGACCCGAGCGTCACCTCGGTCGCGGGCCCGTCGGTGGTTCGCGAGCGGACGCCGGACATCGAGCGGGGGATGGTCCTCGCGGGCCGCTACCAGGTGGAGGCCGTCATCGGCCGGGGCGGCAGCGGCATCGTCCTCCGCGCCTTCGATCGCACCGCGCAGACGGTCGTCGCGGTCAAGGTGCTCAAGCCCGAGCTCGTCCATGACGAGCGCTGGGCGAGGCGCTTCTCACGCGAGCTGCGCCTCGGCCGCCCCATCCGCCACCCCAACGTCTGCCGCATCTTCGACATCGGCGAGGGCGACGGCCACCGCTTCCTGACCATGGAGCTCGCCACCGGCGGCACGCTGCGCGATCTCATCAAGCGCGGCGAGCCACTGCGCCCCTTCGAGGAGCGCCTGAAGGACGCCGCCGCCGCCATCGGCGGTCTCGGGGCGATACATCAGGCCGGGATCGTCCACCGCGACGTCAAGCCGGACAACATGCTCCGGATGGAAGACGGACGGTTGGCGCTGTCGGATTTCGGCCTGGCGACGGACCTTCCCACGGCGGCGGCGGTGACCGTGATGGTCGGAACGCCGCACTACATGGCTCCCGAAGTACGAGCGGGAGAGCCCGCCACGGCGCGTTCGGATGTCTGGTCGCTTGGCGTCGTGCTCTACGAGATCTTCTTCGGCAAACGCCCGGAGCGGCGCTCGTTTGCCAGCGCCGAGGGGATGTCCAAGCCGCCGGCGCCGCTAACGTCGACGCCGACGGAGCGAGCGATGCTCGCGTTGTGCGAAGCCTGTCTGGCGGACAGTCCGACCGACCGCCCGCCCGACGCGCAAGCCGTGGCGCGTCTGTTCGACGCTGCCCAGGCG
>Ga0306921_10006311_pt1 | contig 12365 bp, 10 predicted proteins | sample sta12Cox44000080_FD_203760 | JGI IMG/M metagenome (GOLD analysis project Ga0306921, IMG submission 203760) | Lab enrichment of tropical soil microbial communities from Luquillo Experimental Forest, Puerto Rico - statoxic.12C.oxic.44.000.080 (v2)... | ecosystem: Environmental > Terrestrial >... | reverse complement strand
GCTGGCCGCAAGATGGCGGCCGCTTCATCACCCTCCCTTCGGTGATCACAAGGGATCCGCGAACGGGGAAGCGCAATGTCGGCACCTATCGGCTGCACGTTTACGACGGGCGCACCACGGGAATGCACTGGCAGCGGCAGAAGCAGGGCGCGGAGCATTATCGCGAGCAGATACGGCGGCAAGCGGCCGAAGGCGCGGCCCACCCCTTGACAGCGGCCCTCGACATGATGGCGCGTTCCGGGGGAGGGGCGCGGGTTGCCGAAGGACAGCAGGTTTCCGGGCGCTTGGAGGTAGCGGTGGCGATCGGCACCGATCCGGCGATGATGTTTGCGTCGATTGTGCCCGCACCGCCAGACGTGGAGGAGTTCATCATTGCCGGCTTCTTGCGGCAGAAGCCGGTGGAGCTGGTGAAGTGCGAGAGCGTGAATCTCGAAGTTCCTGCCACGTCCGAGATCGTGCTCGAAGGCTACGTCGAGCTGGACGAGCTGCGGATGGAAGGCCCGTTCGGCGACCATACCGGTTTCTATAGCCTGCAGGACCTGTACCCGGTCTTTCACCTTACCTGCATTACGCACCGCAAGGACCCGATTTACTCGACCACGATTGTGGGCAAGCCGCCCATGGAAGACGGGTGGATGGGAAAGGCAGTAGAACGCATCTTCCTGCCCCTGATGCGGCTGTCGATTCCCGAGATCGTCGATGTAAACCTGCCGATTGAAGGAGTCTTCCACAACCTGATGATCGTCTCCATCCGGAAGTCCTATCCCGGGCAGGCACGCAAGGTGATGAATGGAATCTGGGCGCTGGGACAGGCCATGTTCACCAAGTGCATCCTGGTAGTGGATGAGGACGTGAACGTGCAGGACCTGGGCGAGGTCACGTTGAAGGTGCTGAACAACATCGATCCCCAGCGTGACATCCAGTTCACGCTGGGGCCCCTGGATTCGCTCGATCATGCCTCGCGGTTGCCGGATTATGGATCGAAGATGGGCGTGGACGCCACCCGTAAGTGGCCGAGCGAGGGATTCACCCGGGCCTGGCCGGAGGAAATTACGATGGATGCGGAAACCAAAAAGCGGGTGACGAAACGGTGGAAGGAGTTTGGCTTGGAATAAGCCAGCCCATAGCCCCGGGCGTGAGCCTGGAAGCTGTCGCCGGTTCTCAAAGTTAGGAACGGGAGGTGGCAATGCTGAGTCGTCCCGAGCGCAATGAGTACGCCGATGTCTACGCTAGCTACGTCAGCCGGGTGCCCGACGGCGATCTGTTGACCTTTCTGGCTCGCCAGACCGGGGAGTTTGACCCTCTGGCCAATGATCTATCCGACCAGCAAGCGAGCCAGCCGCCTGCACCGGGCAAATGGAGCGTGAAACAGGTGCTCGGACACGTCGCCGATAGCGAACGCATCATGAGCTATCGGGTATTGCGCTTTGCCCGCGGCGACAAGAAGGAGTTGCAAGGCTTCGAGCAGGACGATTATGTCACCGCCGGGAATTCCAACCGCCGTAGCACAGGCGAATTGCTTGCCGAGCTGAAGTCGGTTCGGGGAGCCACCTTGTCGCTGCTCGGGAGCCTGAACAGGGAGGACTCCCTGCGCACCGGCATCGCCAACGGCAAGACGGTGTCGGTGCGTGCGTTGGCATACATCATCGCTGGAGACGCACAGCATCATCTGGAATTGCTGCGGCGGCTGGCGGCGGCACCTTTTCGTCTTCGCCGTAGCCGCCTGAAGTACGATGATTCTCCCCCAGGTCGTTCCTTGTTAGCCGAATTCCGCGCAGCCTTTGGAAAGCGAAACGCCTACTTGCTCCAGGCATGCAAATAAGCCATAACTGCCCGCACCATCTCTTCCTTTGCCTCAGCAAGCGATAGACCCGGTGGGCGTCGTAGCGCCGCGCCATGCGAGAGCGCCTCGATCATCTGGGTCACGACGAAGACGACCGTGTCGAGGTTGCGCCGCTTTCTCAATTCCCCGGCCTTGGCGGAGATCGCAAGCAGGAAGGCGCCGTGCAAACGCACGGCGAAGTCCTGGGTTCCGTCCGCCCGGTGCGGAACTTGGGCGAGCAGCAGATGATAAAGCTCCGGGTCGCTGACATGGATATCGACCATCGCTGTGACCATAGCGCGAACCAGGCCCTCGAGCGATGAAGCTGCGTGCTTGACCAGCGTGCTCTCCACCACGCGGTCAATCTCCTCTATATGGCGCCGGTGCAAGGCGGCGAAGATCGCATGCTTGTCAGGAAAGTACTGATAGATGGAACCGATGCTCACCCCTGCAACCTCGGCAATTCGATTCGTCGTGATGGCGCCGACACCTTCGCGCTTCAGGATCCTGACCACGGCATCGAGTATTGCGTCGACTGTCTGCCGGGCCCGGCGCTGTTGCGGGCGGCGCCGGGATGACCGACTGGGGACGCGGGATGCCATGGGCCAAGCCTAGATGAAATGTGAGCGAATGTCCATTTATGCCTGCATCGCCCTGAATCGATAGCAAATAGCCCGCCCTGTAAAAGCGAGTATCCAGTTGGGCCCGGTTCTTGTAACCTGGGCTGCAGATTGTGAGTAATCCTACATATTCTGAAACCAGGGCTGCTGCGAGGAAATTACCATGAAATATCTCATTACGGGCGCGACAGGGGATATCGGCTCCCGGGTCGTCGACCTCTTATTGCAACAGGGCAACCGGCCGCGAGTTTTCGTGCGCGATGCGGGGAAGACGCATTCGCGCTTTGATGGCGGTGTCGATGTCTTCACCGGCGACCTTAGCGATCCCCTGGCACTGCGCCTGGCACTGGAAGGAGTCGACGGGGTTTTCCTCGTCAATAGTGGTCCCCAGATCCCCGCGCGGGATGCGATAGCGGCCCACGCTGCCAAGGCAGCGGGTGTGAAGCATCTTGTCAAACTTTCATCGATGGACGCGGAGCAGGACCTCGCAATCGGGTCATGGCATGGGCAGGGGGAAGCAGCTATCCGTGCCAGCCGGATACCGTTTACCTTCGTGCGGCCCACCGGGTTCATGTCGAACCTGCTTGCCTGGGCAACGTCCGTCAAGGCCGAAGGCATGGTTCGAACTTCCACGGGTGACGGAAAAAGAGCGTTCATCCACTCCGACGACATCGCCGCGGTCGCCACCAAGGCATTGCTGACAGGGGGATATGAAGGCCAATCGTTGCCCATCACCGGGCCGGAGGCACTGAGCTTCCGGGAAGTGACAGCCAGAATAGGAGGCGCCATCGGAAAGCATCTCGTGTTCCAACCAATCCCCGATGAGGAAGCTCGCCGACGATATGCGGCTGGCGGTGCTTCGGAAATCGAGACCGAGGCCCACGTAGCGCTGTGGCGCGCCATTCGCGAAGGCCGTCTGGCGACCGTCACTGACGAAGTCGAGCGGGTTCTCGGCCGCAGACCGATCACGTTGAAGCAGTGGTTGATGGATCATGCTGCCGCGTTTCGGGATGAAACTGCGGTTGCCCAGCGAGCTGCTTGCTAAAACCCGGGTTGCCCCTGCGGGATATCATGCGAATCACGGCCGTCGCCGCTTGACTCGCAGACCCGTTTCGACGGTAACGGCCCTCCACCTGCAGCCGCCTTTGGCCTTGGCATACATCCTCACCGCCGCACGCGACGCATACCAGTGCCCCCCGGGGAGGCTGGAGTCTGCCGGGGCGTCGACAGATTGATATACTGTTTTTCCGTATGGGAATCGTCAAAAACATCGCCGCGATCGCCAAGGGGATGAGTGTCACGTTTGGCGAAATGTTCAAGCCCACCGAGGTGGAGAACTATCCCGACGGCCCGGGGCCGAACCGGGGAGCGATGTTCCAGGAGCGGTTTCGCGGCATGCACGTGCTGCAGCGCGACGAGAATGGACTCGAGAAGTGCGTGGCGTGCTTCCTGTGCGCGGCCGCTTGTCCCTCCAACTGTATCTACATCGAGGCCGCCGATAATACAGAAACCAACCGTATAAGCGGCGCTGAGCGCTACGCCAGGGTGTACAACATCGACTACAACCGCTGCATCTTCTGCGGCTACTGCGTGGAGGCCTGCCCGACCGATGCCATCACCCACGGTCACGGCTTCGAGCTGGCCACTTACAACGCGAGCGGCCTGATTTACCGCAAAGAGCAGTTATTGGCCGGCGTTCCAGCGCACGTGGGAGCCAATGCCATTTACAACATCGAGGGCAGCGACAAGCTGATGCCCAGGACAGCGCAGATGACCTCGGGGTCCGACGTTCCGCCGGGAACGTAGATCGCAAAACAAGTTACAGGGCAATTCGAGGCCGCGAGTCAATATTTACGGCCTTTGCAATTCGCGGTGAGAAGACAAGTTGTTCGCCTTGCTCCGCCCCGAGGGGACCATTGCGGTGATCTACCACCGGATTCCTGCTCGAGCCCGGGCAGAGCACCTCGGCGATCCTGGTACATCATCCCGCGGCGAAGTATTTTGTGGCATAGACGCCCTGTTTTGAACGGGCGCGCTGGCGGAAATATCAAACCCCGTCCGCCCTCAGTACCAGCTATAGCCCAGCGTGAACTGCATCCCCACCGGGATGCCCGGATTCTGACGCCCCAAATAGGCATTCGAGAGGTGGTACAAGCGGCCGGCCACATCCACGGAGCGGTGACGCCGGACAAACATATGTACGCCTGCCTCCACCGCGACGGTGAAGTTGGCCTGGTAGGTTTCACCCGGTGGGAAGTTTTGCGGGCTGAAAAGCATTCCCCCTGCGATTCCCGCGAAGGGCACCATACGGCGGCGATTTCCAGTCAGGTTCCAACGGGGACCGAATGCCTCAAAGCCGCCGGCGTAGTGCGAGCCGAGAACCCAGAAGATCTCAACGGGAACCACATTAAAGTCCCATTCGAAGGTGCCGCGAACCCAGCCCGACCCGTGCTCCCGGGTGAGCACACGACCGATGCGAAGCGCTAGGGCGAGGTTCGTGATGTTGCGATTGGCAGTGATGAAGGCGGGGCTCGAAACCTGTACCACGGTAAAGCCACCCCAGAGCTGGCCGCCATAATTCCAACCGCGATGACGCAGCGGGTCAGACAGAGCGGTGTCGTCCGTCTGGGCCAGCACCGGAGTTGCCATGATGGCAACCAGGAAGTAGACCGCGCCTGCCACCGAGAGCACTTGCGACATTCGCGCGGTCTTGCTTGGCCTTGCCGGGTGGACCGCGTTCAACGATTGAGCTGTGCGATTCTGCATTTAGAACCGCCAAGCCGCTCCCAAGCGAAAGGTGCGTGGTGCCTCGACCGCCAGCGGGACGCGCAATAGAAATGCCGGGCCGGTTAGTGCGGATTCTTGCGTGTTGCTGTTCCAATTCATGAGGTTGAAGACGTCGAGGTAGCCGGAAAGCGAGCCCTTCGACAAGCGAAAGTCGTGGGCGAAACGGAGGTCGATCGTGGCGTTGAGTTGCGTCTGAAATCCCCCGGGGTGACCTGCCGGCGTGGCCCTCACAAAGAAAGGACCCTGGTTGAATCCATTTACGAAAAGCAGCCGCCCGAACGGGGTACCGTCGAAATAAGTGGCGACCGCCGACAGGTAGAAGCCGCGTGGCGCCGCGTAGTAAGCGGTGATCTTGCCCATGTAGCCGCGATCGAAGTAAGTCCTGCCCGGCGACATGACCAGCGTGTTGGGGTCGATCGCCAGCGTGTTCACCACCCCGGTGTCGTTCTGGAGAGGTGAATTACCCGGACTGGTATGCGCCAAGGTCTGTCCGGCGGTGAAGTTGGCGGCAAACTGCCACGAAGGCGTCAGCCGCAGCAGCACCAGGGCTTGAAAGCCCTTGTAACTGGCATGGGGACCGGTGTTCGTCAGCAGCAGGAAATCGTGTCCCAGGCCTGACTGGTTCTCGTTGTAGAGGGTTAGAACCTGATCGTCGGCAGTTCCCGGGATGCCGTCATTGCCGGGATCGGGATACTGGACCGGAGTGTACTGGGAGAAGGGCACTCCGGTATTCTCCAAGGCGATCAGCCGGTGGTCGTCGCGGCGAAAGAAGCGGACATAGGCGGTAATCCGATCGTTGACGTTTTGCTGGGCACCGATGCTGATCTCGTCGGTGAAGGGTCGCGCGAGATTGCTAGCGATGGCCGAGTTGGGTCCACCGCCCACGCGGAGCAGCTGCCCAATTTCCTGGGGCTGGGCAATTCCATCGCCGTTCAAATCGTGCCATGCGTAAACTTGCTCTCCCAGGGCGGCAGCATTCCCGTAATCAAGATAACGGCCCTGCAACAGGTGACCGTAGCGCGACCAGCTGCCTTGGAGGACCATTCCCGGCGGCCACAGCGGCACCACGAAACCTAGGCGGGGCTGTAAGGTGGTCCAACTGATCCGGTTACCGGCGCCATTGGCCTGCCCGGTTGACGTGTCGATGCGCAGGCCCACGGGCAGGCTCAGCCACTTCCAGGGCCGCCACGCATCCTGTACGAACTCGGCAACATTCTGCACGTACTGTTGGGTTTGGGTGGCAGTATTCCAGCGCACCAATTCGCTCCCCGCACCATTCACCAGGACCTGCTGGGCACTGGCCATCGCGTACCAGCGCTGCACGATGTTGCTCCTCGTCCAGTCGAAACCGATGCTGATGCTGTGACTCCCCAACGGACCGTTCCGTACGAGCTGCAAAATGCTTTGGGCCTCGTAGCGGGTGCGCAATCCCGAGATCGCCAAGGGAGCCGGGCCGGTGAAGATCATGAGCGGCAAATCCACGGTGCTTACGCCTTGCACGCCATTTTGCAGGCGGGAAGAAACAATCGCATTAACCGCGCCGAAGCTTGCGCCGAGGAGCGTGGTCGAATTCAGTGTGCGCTTCCATAGCGCCTGGAACTGATTGAAGTTGTCATTGCCGCGAGTCGTGGAATCAGGGGAAACCGTGGGCATGGCACCCTGGACGGAATTGAACACGTGCTGCCCGCCGTACAACACATCGAAGCGCTGCAGGCGATCGGACCAGGGAGTGAAATCGAACAGAATGCGATTGACACCGCTGTCGATTGGAGCGGCGAATCCGCCCAGGTCTTGTGAGACCTGCTGGGTGGACACAGAAGCGTAGAAGGGCAATTGTATTTTGGGAAATGGCACCTCGCCTCCCAACTGGATGCTGCCATCGAGCAGCGAGTTCAGTTGTTCAGGTCCGGGAAAATTGAAGTTTCGCAGGCGCGCGTCCATGTTGTTGTTCTGCAGCGCGCTTCCCGAAACATACATCTGGGCAGAACCGTGCAGGGCATTGCCTGGTTCCGCCGATGCCAGCGCGAGGGACTCGCCCGACGCCTGCGATGGAGCGGGCTTTGATGCGGTAATCACCTGGAACCCGGAAAGGGCATCGATGCCGGGATTCATGTCCGGCAGACCGGGTTGATAAGGATCGGTTACGTCGAGGCCATTCAGGCGGAAGTGGTTCTCCGTCCAGGAAGCACCGAAGGCAGAGAAGAGTGCAGGCACGGCGGTCTCGGTGCCGCCAATCTCCATCCGGTTGGTTACGGTTGAGGGTTCCTGGCTTTGCAGCAGCGACCAGATGTTGCGTCCATTGGGGAGTTGCTGGATGCTGAAGTTGGTGAAATTCGTGCCAAACCAGATGTCCTCGTCGGTTATCTGGCTGCGAGGCGGAGATTGTTCGCCGGATGCGGCCAAAAGAACGACGTTTACGGCGAGAGTACTCCCCGGCCGTAGTTCGATACCGATCTGCCTGCTGCGCCAGCCTTCGGCGGAGAACTCGATCTCGTAGGTTCCCCAGGGAAGACCCGGGAACCGGAAGCGCCCCTCGGAATCGGTCAGGGTTTCGCTAACCGCTTGAGGGTTGTTTCTGCGCAGCAGTCGAACCTTTACCGGCCCTAGCGGTTTGCCGGATCCGGAAACCGCACCACGGATGGTACTGGGTTGCAATTGCGCCCAAGCCGACAATGCCGTGGCCATTATCAGGACCGCCGTCCAATATCCGATGCCACGCCGTCGCCGGGTTTGCATCCTGGGGGCGACCCGGGCCCGGCTGCCAGGAAGATGACTGGGTACGTCCCGCCGCAAACACACAAGCGGCACGATCTTGGCGACTGGTCCTATCCGCTGCCGCGACGTACTGCTGATCTGCGGAATGAGAGCCTCGCCCATCATCGTGCATCAAGCATGGTCTGACATTGCGTGGCGCGGACTGCAGGCTTACTGAATCGCGACATGCCCCAGTATGGCGTCGGGGAGGCGCTTGACCCGGCTGGCGGGGTGCGAACCCTGGGCATGCTTGTCTTTGTTTGCTACGTACCTGCCGACCAGGAAGCCCAGGGTCGATCCCACGAACACGTCCGAAGGAAAGTGCTGCCCGCCAGTGACACGCGTGGTCGCGACGGTGGTTGCCGCGCCATACATCAGCAGCTGCACCGGCCATTTTGGGTACTCGTGTGCCACAACCGAAGCCAGGGTCCAGGTGAACGTGGCGTGTCCGGACGGGAACGATCCGCTGCTGAAGTTACCGGCAAAGAACTTCCCCTCGCCATTGCCCATATAGGGTCGTTGCCGGTTGAAGATCAGCTTCATCGCTCCGTAGAGGAGAAAGCTATCGATGGATGCCTCAGCCGCGAGCACGCCGGTACGCTGCGCGTGCTCGTCGTGCGTAAACAGGCCCGTCAGGTAGATGCCTCCGGCGGTTGCTGCTGTGCCATACGTAAAGCCGTTGGAGAGGTTGACGCTCGTCTGATGCCAACTGACAGGAACCTGCCGGGCAACCGATTCATCGTTGGCAATCAACACACCGGTGGAACCTACTACCAGTGCGTCCCACAATAGTGTCCTGTTGCGGAAAGGGGTGCCGGTGCTGAAACCTAATGAGTCTGTCTGAAATGGCGCCTTAATGAGGTGCCATTCGTCCTCGCCTATGGTTTTGACAACGGTTCCCATCGTCTGCCCGAAGGAGCGCGATTGCCCGGGCGGCGTGGAGGACGGGACGTCCGGAATCGGTTGTGCTGCCGGCTGTTGCGATGTCGCAGGAGCAGGAACCTGCTGTCCAACCGCGGCGGCCAGGGCGATGATCATGAAGGTCGCGGTTCGGGTTGTCGTCCGCATGCTGCGGGGCAGCCAGTTCACTGAGCCGGCGCCACAACGCGCTGTCGCCTTTTGATGTTCCATGTCAGCCCCAAACGACAGCATACTTCCCATTAACACCATACACGCTTCTTCCACTCGCCGCCTCCGGGTGCTGACGGATTTCGAATCCGCAGCGCCGCCGATCCGGATGCCGTCGCCCAAGAGGTGGGGCAAGTTGCAAATGGCTTGGATGGCGTCAGCCGATCTCCAGGATCAAGACACTAGGCAACCATCCTCGCAATCAATAGCAAGGATGGTTGCTGCAGCCTCTTTGTGGCGAAGGTCTGCGTAGTAGCCGGCACAGGTACTCAGGGCGCGGTGCGAGAGGACGGGCGGCGAATGAATCTCTGCGATCAAGATAACAACAGCACACGAAGCGCCAGACGGCTGTGATGCAAAATGACAGCCGCGCATTTTTCTTAACCCGAGCCTCGGCGGAGAAGCACTCGAGTAGCGCGACTATTAAGCGGCCCCGGCAACACGTGGCCTTGACTTCCGCAGGTTCACTATGAACACAGCGGCAGCTATTCCCAGGGCAGCGGCGACACGTCTTATGTTTGCCGCGCCCAGGGCGGAGCCTTTCCGCGCCCTTTCAAGGTGCTCGGGGCGGACTCCCACACCGATGATTCTGGCGGTGAGCCGCTGGATGCCGGGTATCTGCACGGCGAGTTTGAACTGCCAGGGAGCCTTTGCCGGACCCGGATTCTGAAAGATCTTTTCCAATCCTTTGTGGGCGAAGACCTGCAACTGCTGTGTCACCACGGTGGGGAGTTCGCGTCGTGCCTGCACCGCGGCAAGCCCGACTACACTGACCCGCCCTCGGCGCAGTGGGCCGGCAAGCAAGCGTGCGGTGGCGACGGCATCCTGGATGGCAAGGTTGATGCCCACACCGCCCGCGGGAGACATTGCATGGGCCGCGTCGCCGATGCATAACAGCCCCGGCCGATACCACTGGCGCAAGCGGTTGATTTGAACCGACAGGAGCTTGATCTGGCTCCAGTCTTGTAGCTCCTCGACGCGATCGCCGAAGTAGGGAGCGATGCGGCGCACCATTTCACGAAACGACTCGATTCCGCTCGCTCTTATCGCCTCGAACGAGCCCTTGCGGATAATGAATCCCCCCTGAAAGTAGTCGCCGCGGTTGATAAGCACCAGGGCCCGCCCATAATTAACGTTGCCAAAGACTTCCTCCGGATCTTCGGGACGCCGGCTGATGCGAAACCACAACACGTCGATGGGAACCCCTTGCTCGATTACCTCGAGTTGCGCCGCCTGCCGGGTGGTGGAGTGACGTCCATCGCAGCCGACGACCAGCTCGGCACGAATCTCGGTTGGACCATTGGCGGTTTGAACCTGCACGCCGTCGATGCGCTCGCCGCTGCGAATCAGATCGACGGCTTCGTGCTGCATGCGGAGTTGAAATTGAGGGAATTTCCGAGCCTGTTGCGCCAGGAAATTGAGAAAGTCCCACTGCGGCATCGAGGCCACAAATTTGCACCGCGTTGGGAGATGCGTAAAATCAGCGGTCTTGAAGGAGAAGCCGCCCAGGACTCCGCCGACTGCGCGCAACCGCTGGTGGGGCAACTTCAGGAATTCCTCGAGCAGCCCGAGTTCGTGCATGGTCTCCAGGGTCGAAGGGTGCACCGTGTCGCCGCGGAAGTCGCGGAAGAAGTCGGCATGCTTTTCCAGTACGGTAACTTCAACGCCGGAGCGGGCGAGGAGGTAGCCAAGCATGATGCCCGCCGGACCTCCACCCACAATGCAGCATGGGGTGTACGTTGTTTCCTCCGCCATCCTTTGACGGTATCACGGCGGAGCCGGCGGCGGGGAGCCTCGAACCAAGAAAAGATCGGGCTGGAAGTGGCGCTTCACTGCCACAGCGCGGAAGAGCCCCCTACCCATTGCAAGTCACGATTGTGGTCGACTCCCATCATCATGCCGCGTCCCATGCGCACCAGCGGCAGAACGGGCGTCAGCACGCCGCCTTCGGGCCAGACGTACATGATGCGGATTTCCATCTGGGTCATGCCGTGCGGGGTGGCGATGACGGGTTCGAAGCGCATGCGCTCCTGAAGAATGTAATTATGGCGGTCGCCGGCGGGAATGGCGTCGATGTCAGCCTCGGTCGGGGCGAACTTGATGCCGGTGCCGGCGAAGGAATACAGCGGTTTCAGAATGTAGTTGTGGTTGTCGCTCGGGATAACCGGGTTCTGGTCGATAAACCAGGTCTTGGGCACACAGCGATGGTCGAGGTAGGGTATGGAAAACTTGCTGATGCGGAAGTACCAGTTGGGATGGCCGGCCCACTCCACGTCCAGTTCTTCGCGCAGATCGAAGGGCAGTGTAATGCCCTTGCGCTCCAGTTCATCGACGATGCAGCGATTGTAAATCCGCTTTACCTCCACGTTACGGCCGTCCTTCGTGTAGTAAAGCTTTTTGCCGCGCTTGAGGAGCGACATCACGTCAACCATTGCAATCCCCAGTTCCTTCTGCGTGATGAGGAAGTCGGGCAATGTTTTTTGGTGCTGGGGATCGATCTCCATCAGGACCCTTTTGCAAGCCGTAACTGTCAATGTATTGCTGGGCGGATACGGCCTGGTACCCGTAGAGGGAAGGGAAGGCCTGCAACTCGACCAGCATAGGCTCGAGGCTGCCCTTGGGGTTGCGTATCAGGCCGAAGTCGACGGAGACGAACATCGGCCGTGGCGATTCGTTGGCGACGTTATATGCCGGCGGTATGGTCTTGTCAGAGACGCGCAGGTAGCTGGGGCTGCTCAGAAGTTGCATCACCAACTCGCCGCCGCAGCGCGCCATTTGATCGAGCAGCACTTTGGGCACGAAGCAGGGACTCTCCGAAACCCGGAACGTGATCGTCGTGCCGCAGCTCTTCGCCAGCGAGTCCAGGAACGCCTGGTACTTTTGGGGAGTGAAGTTGCAGTTGAACTCCTGGCGCAGCGCGGGGAGCATTGCCTATACCTCGATCAGAAACCGACCTTTTTCCATGATTTGCTGGCCGTCAACCCAGATATCGAACCGGGTGCCGACGACATCGATGTGCGTGCTGGAATACCAGGGTGCGCCAGTGTGGTGTCCGTAGGGATTACCGAAGGCGATGTGGAGCCCGGGGAATTTTTCGTCCTGCAGGATATTGCCGATCACGCGTTTCAGCTCGAGATTCGTGCCGATGGCAAATTCGCCCACCCGGTCGCTGTTCTCGTCGGTATGAGTGTAGGCCCAGAATTCCTGCTGCAGCGCCTTATTGTCGCTTGTGACCTCGGTGATTCGGTTGCCTT
>Ga0306921_10006309_pt1 | contig 12369 bp, 8 predicted proteins | sample sta12Cox44000080_FD_203760 | JGI IMG/M metagenome (GOLD analysis project Ga0306921, IMG submission 203760) | Lab enrichment of tropical soil microbial communities from Luquillo Experimental Forest, Puerto Rico - statoxic.12C.oxic.44.000.080 (v2)... | ecosystem: Environmental > Terrestrial > Soil... | reverse complement strand
CAACCTGCGCTACGACGACAACAGCCGCTTCGGCGGCAAGACCACCTGGCGCTTGGCTCCTGCCTGGGTCAATGCCGGCAGCGATACCAAGCTCAAGGCCTCCATCGGCACCGGTTTCAAGGCGCCCACGCTCAGCGAGCTTTACCAGGACTTTCCGGTTTTCCTCTTCTACGCAAATCCCGATCTCAAGCCCGAGAGCAGCACCGGCTGGGATGCCGGCTTCGAGCAGGGACTCGCGCACGGAGTCGTGCGTTTCGGCGTGACCTACTACTACAACCGCATCAGCAATCTCATTACGACGGTTCCGGACCCGTTGGTGCCCGGTGGCACGACCTACGGCAACATCGGGCGCGCGACTACCGACGGCATCGAGAGCTTCATCGCCTGGCAAGCTCTCAAGGAGCTGACGTTGCGCCTCGATTACACCTTTACCGAGGCCACCGACGACGTGCTGGACCAGCAGCTTCTGCGCAGGCCCAAGAACAAGGGCACGCTGCTCGCGCAGTGGCAGGCCACGAGCGCATGGCTGCTGAGTCTCGATGTGCTCGCAGTCGGGACATGGGTCGATGGCAACCGTGACTTCTCCGTGCCGCGACTGGATGCTCCGGGCTACACCACGGTGAATGTCGCCACCAGCTACGAGCTCAACGCGCACCTCGCGCTGTTTGCGCGCATCGCCAACCTGCTCGACCGCCACTACGAGAACCCGGTCGGCTTCCTGCAACCGAGCATCGGAGCCTATGCGGGCATCAGGCTGACGCTGTAGCGGGGTCCCCAGTGAGTGATAACCTTGGGCCCTCGTATGGACGGCCCGAACTCGCCTGCCACCCCGGGGACTGTGCCGACCGAGAACGAGCGTACCTGGGGCATGCTTGCGCACCTGTCCGCGCTCGCCGGGCTCGTCATGCCGCTCATCGGCATCGTTCTCGGCCCCCTGGTAGTGTGGCTCGCGCGGCGCGACGAGTCGGAATTCGTCGCCGCTCACGCGAAGGAAGCACTCAACTTCAACATCTCCGTGCTGCTCGGCGCGCTCGCCTGCATGCTGCTCATGCTGGTGTTCATCGGTTTTCTGCTCGGCACAGCGCTGTTCGTCGCGTGGCTCGTCATGATGCTGGTCGCGGCAATCAAGGCGAGCGAGGGTCAGACTTACCGGTACCCGTTTTCGCTGCGGCTCGTGAAGTAGGGGAATTCGAGAGCACCCGACCGAGGGCCAGGGTCATTGGTTCGTCCCTGCCAAGTACTTGTCTTTGATGTAGTTTTTGTTTACACCTGTATAGGTGTACAGTCTCCTCATGCGCCGTACGATCATTGGCCGGCAGGCCTTCACCGGCAGGGGGGCTCTATCGAACCCGCCCGGGCGCTTCGACCAGCAGCAGCTCTCACCGGTCGATGACGGGTGGTACCAGGAGGAAGTACCTGACTCTGTCGCTACGACTCTCGAGCCGGATAGGGCGCGTGAGGTGATCAGTACCAACGATTCACCTGACATCCCCTTTGAGCAGTCGGTCAATCCATACCGCGGATGTGAAACCGCGTGCGTGTACTGCTACGCCCGCCCAAGCCATGCCTACATGGGGCTCTCACCCGGCCTCGACTTCGAGACCCGGCTCTTCTACAAGGCCGATGCGGGCAGGGTGCTAGAAGGCCAGCTTGCCCGGGGCGGCTACGTGTGCAAGTCGATCACGCTCGGCGCCAACACCGACCCGTACCAGCCGGTCGAGCGACGCATGAAGGTCACCCGCTCGATCCTCGAGGTGCTGGCGCGCACGCGGCATCCCGTCGCGATCATCACCAAGCACGCCTTGGTCCTGCGCGACCTGGACCTGTTGACCGACATGGCGCGTGACGGACTGGTGAGCGTGGCGGTGAGCGTTACGACGCTCGATGCGGAATTGAAGCGCGTCATGGAGCCGCGCGCCGCATCCCCGCAGGCGCGCCTGCGGACGCTCGCGGCGCTGAGCGCTGCCGGAATTCCGACCGCGGTGATGGTCGCCCCGGTGATTCCGGCTCTCACCGACCATGAGCTCGAGAGCATCCTCGAGGCTGCGGCCGAAGCGGGCACCCGCTGGGCCGGTTACGTACTGCTGCGCCTTCCCTACGAGATCAAGGACCTGTTCCGGGAGTGGCTGGCCGAGCACTACCCGGACCGTGCCGCACACGTTATGTCGCTCATCCGCGAGATGCGGGGCGGACGCGACAACGATCCGCGCTTTGGCACGCGCATGCGGGGAGTCGGACCGTATGCGCGGCTGCTGAGCAACCGCTTCGGGCTGGCCTGCCGCCGCCTGAACCTTAACTCCGGGGCCCGGGAGCCCCTGAAAACCGGCCTGTTTCGCCCCCCCACTCCTGCCGGGTCACAGCTTCACCTGGGCCTGTAGCGTAGCCGGCTGTCGGCATCAGCGCGCGTTCAGCGGTTCGTCAATTACAATTGTCTCGCCATTGGGGGTCTTACGGAGACGGCTGCTGAACAGGTGCTGCGCTGGAGAGTTGCGTGCGGGTAAAGACCGGCGCGCGTTAGGTATGTATTCATGAGCGAAGCGGCAACGGTAAGTCCGGCGCCGCGGATCAAGGCGCGGTACGTCCTGCAGGAGCGGCTGGGCGTCGGTGGCCAGGGGGAGGTCTGGCGCGCGCACGATCCGCAGCGTGGTGAAGACATCGGGCTAAAGATTCTTCGTCTGCCTGGCGGGCGAGCCGCGGCGGCCTGGGATGCGCTCCGACACGAGTACGAGAGCGCCAGCCGCCTGGATCATCCCTTCATCCTCAAGGTGTACGAGCCCGAACGCGAGGACGGCACGTTCCTGCTGCCGATGGAACTGGCGACGGGCGGGGATCTGCGACGGCTGCGTGGTGCGAGCTACCTTGCGATCGTCCCCGTTCTGATGGAGGTTGCGCAGGCGCTCGAGCACGCGCACGAGCGTGGCGTAATCCATCGGGATCTCAAACCAGGAAACGTGCTGTTCGATGCGCGCGGGTGCGTGAAGCTGGCGGACTTCGGCGTCTCCGGTCAGGAGCTGGATCCGGGCACCGACTCGATGATCCGCGGCCTCTCGCCGTTCACGGCGAGCCCCGAGCAGTTGCGGGGCGAGCCACCATCGCCTGCGGATGACATCTACGGCCTCGGCGCGCTCGCCTACGAGCTGCTGTCGCGCCGGCCACCGCACTATCCGCACTTCGACGCCCGGCGCGTGCAGCAGGAGCCGGTGCCGCCGCTCGTGCCGGCTGAGCAGATACCGCCCCAGCTCGATACGCTGATCGCGCGCATGCTCGCGAAGGATCCGAGGGAGCGCCCGGCCTCGATGCGCGAGGTGATCGACGATCTGGAGGCTGGCCTCAACGACACGCTGACCTTCGACTTCGAGGACCAGGAGCTTCCGGAGGACACCTCCAACCTCACGCGGCAGCTGGAGGAGGCGCCACCACCCCCGCGCTCACTGCCCGAGCTGCCCTCGGCCCCGTCAGCGCCGCCATTCGCGCGGTCCACCGTTACCACGCGAACCGCGACGATCGTGCTGCCCGATTCGCGGTCCGGAGCGACAGCTTGGTCGTCGGCTGCGTCTCGACATGAAGTGACGCCCCGGCCTGAAGTGACGGCCCGGCCCGAACGCATCGCTCGCCCTGAAGGCACGGCTCGGCGTGAGGTGACGCCCCCAGCCGCGAGCGCCACCGCGGGCACAACCGGGGGCAGACTGCCCGGCGCAGGAAATGCGGCAGCACCGGCTGCCGATGCCACTCGTCCGATGCTCGACCCACCGCCTGTCGCCGCGGTGATGCCAACCGGGCCGGAAGCTACGACGCCAGCCCTGCTCGCCGCCAGGAAGGAGCTCGAACGATCGGAGCCGTGGGACGAATTGCGGCAGGCGCCGCCCATCGGCCTCTCCCGGCTAGAGCCTTTGCGCGGCGGCTCGCGCCTTGCGCTGTGGCTCATTGCGGCGCTAGCCGTGGCTGCGGTTGCAGTCCTCACCCTTCCGCGCTATTTCGGCTCGAGCTCACTCGCAGCGCTGATGCCGGGCCACGCAGCCGCCGGAGCCAGTGGAGCAGATCTCGGCGCGAAGCTCGCCGCCGAGCGCGCGGAGTTCGACCAGCGATTTGCGCTCATCGAGGCAGGTGGCGCAGCCACCTGGGGGGCGCCCGGCCTCGCCAAGGCGCGGACTCTTGCGGCCGAGTCCGTTGGCGCACGCGACGCCGGCAGCATTCCACTCGCGCGGCAGCGTCTCGCCGAAGCGTCCAGTGTGTTGGATTCAGTTGAACGGGCAGCGCCCGCCGCGGCGGCCGCAGCCGCACCTGCGGCGCAAACGCCCGGCGCAGCCTCAGCGCCGCCAGCGGCACCGGCGCCGGCGAGCGCTGGAGCCGCCGGCGCTGCTCACGCGGACAAGACCGCGCCGACCGGCGCTTTTGCTACCGATGCCTACGCCAAGGCCGCTGGCGAGGGGTTCGCGGCGCTCGGAGCCGGGCAGCTCGAGAGAGCGCGGCGTTCGTTCGAGCAGGCGCGCGCGTTGCGCCCCGATGGGCCGGAAGCTCTGGACGGTCTGCGACGCGTAGAGGCTGCGCGCGCCGCGCACACACTCTCGGTACGGCGCGCGGACGCGGAAGACCTCGAGGACGAAGAGCGCTGGCAGGAAGCGCTCGATGCGTACGACGCCGTGCTGCGGCAGGACAGCTCGCTGGGGTGGGCACAGGAGGGCCGCGCCCGCGCGGGCGCTCGCCTGCAGCTCGGCGAGTCGCTGCAGGCGCTCATCGACCATCCGGAACGACTTTCGAGCCCGCGACTGCGCGACCAGGCGGCCACGCTGCTGCAGACAGCTGAGCAGCAGCAGGACTCCGGTCCGGTGCTGCGTACTCAGATAGCGCGGCTCACCGGCTTGCTGCCGGCGCTCGACAAGCCGGTACGGCTCTCGCTGGTTTCGGATAACCGCACTCAGGTGACGATCCAGAGTGTCGGCAGCTTCGGCACCTTCGCTCGACGCGACATCGAGCTCAAACCCGGGCGCTACACGGTGATCGGTACGCGCGATGGGTACCGTGAAGTGCGCCGCGACATCACCGTCAGCCCGGGAGAGGAATTCCTGACGGTTAACGTCAGCTGCGTAGAGCCCATCTGACCCATAGCCGCGGACTCCCGCGTGACACCTACGGAGGTTCTCATCGCCGGCGCTGGCCCGACCGGGCTGGTGCTGGCTTTGTGGCTTGCGAAGATGGGAGTCGGCGTGCGCATCATCGACCGGAGCGCCGCGCCGGGCACCACCTCGCGTGCACTTGCGGTGCAGGCACGCACTCTCGAGCTGTACCGCCAGCTCGATCTCACCGCCGAGATCATCGAGCGGGGCCACAAGGTGCCCGCGGTCAACCTGTGGGCGCGTGGCGAGCGGGCCGCGCGGGTCGCCTTCGCGAGCATTGGCGAGGAGCTGACGCCGTATCCCTTCCTCGAGATCTATCCTCAGGACGAGCACGAGCAGTTGCTCATCGCCCGCCTGCAGCGCCTGGGTGTGTCGGTCGAGCGGCGCACCGAGCTCACCGGATTCACCGACAGCGGCGGGGGCGTGCGCGCGCAGCTGCGCACGGCTGATGGGAACTCGCACGACTGCGAGGCCCTTTATCTCGCGGGTTGCGATGGCGCGCGCTCGCTGGTGCGTGAGGCGCTCGGTAGCGGCTTTCCGGGAGGGACGTACCGGCACGTCTTCTACGTTGCCGATATCGAAGGCAGCGGCGCACCTCTCGATGGCGAGCTGCACATCGATCTCGACGAGGCGGACTTGCTTGGCGTCTTTCCTCTTGCCGGCGCGGGCCGTGCACGGCTGATCGGCACTGTGCGTGATGAGCGCGCCGAGCACCCGGAGAGCCTGCGGTTCGAGGACGTGAGCCAGCGGGCAATCCAACATCTCGGGCTATCCGTCGGCAAGGTCAACTGGTTCTCCACCTATCACGTGCATCATCGCGTCGCCGCCCACTTCGGGCGGGGCCACGTGTTCCTGCTCGGCGATGCAGCGCACATTCACAGTCCCGTCGGCGGACAGGGAATGAATACCGGCATCGGGGATGCCATCAATCTGGCCTGGAAGCTCGCGGCGGTGCTCGGGGGAAATGCGCAGGAGGCGCTGCTCGCCACCTACGAGAGCGAGCGCGTCGGTTTCGCACAACGACTGGTGGCGACCACCGACCGGGTGTTCACCTTCGCCACGGCGCAGGGGAAGATCGCGGATCTGCTGCGCACGCGCCTGGCACCGGCGCTGCTTGCGCAGGCCCTCGCGCTCGAGCCGGTGCGCGAGTACCTGTTCCGCACCGTCTCGCAGGTCATGATCAACTACCGGGGCTCGGCGCTGAGCGCGGGTGTGGCGGGGACTGTTCACGGGGGCGACCGCCTGCCATGGGTAGCCGCGGATGCCGCCGACAATTACGCCTCGCTCGCCGCGATCGCGTGGCAGGTGCACGTCTATGGCAGCGCGTCCGAGGGGCTGCGCGCGGCATGCGCGGCGCATGCTCTGCCGCTGCAGGTGCTGCCGTGGAGCCCGGTACACGGAAGCGCAGGCCTCGAGCGCGATGCGCTCTACCTGCTGCGCCCCGACACCTACGTGGCGCTCGCAGATCGCGCGGCGGACCCCGCTACCCTGGCGCGTTACTTCAGTGAGCGCTCGCTGCGCCCGGGCGTGCGGCGCCGATAAACGCTGCGCCGCGCCGCTACGGCGCCCGCCCGCCCTTGCCGCGCGCGGCGCGCGCTTCTAAGCTGCGCGCGCAAACGTCCGTCAAGATGGCGGTGCACCGATGGCAGAAGGGGATGGCAACATTGCGCTGCTGGCCGGCGCGAGCGGGTTGACCGGGGGCTTCACGCTCGATGCACTGCTCGGCGCGCCGGAAGTGACACGCGTGATCGCCGTGACCCGCCGCCCGCTCGGTCGCGAGCATCCACGACTCGCCAATCGCATCGTGCAGTTCGAGCGCCTCGAGTCACAGCTGAAAGGCACCGCGTGCGAGGTCGCACTGTGCTGCCTCGGGACCACCCTGCGCAAGGCAGGCTCGCAGCAGCGATTCCGCGCGGTCGACGTCGATTGTGTGCTCACCTTCGCCCGCGCAGCCAAGGCGGCAAACGCCCGCCGCTTCGTGGTGATGTCGAGCGTCGGTGCCGACCCGAACTCACGCAACTTCTATCTGCGCACCAAAGGGGACATGGAAGAGGAGCTGGAAGGCGTTGGCTTCGAGTCGCTCGACATCCTCCAGCCCTCGATGCTGCTCGCCTGGCGCGCCGAGATGCGCCCGCTCGAGCTCCTGGCGAGCGCGTTCATGCCGCTCGTGGCGCCACTGCTGCGCGGCAAGTACATCCACTACCGCCCGATCAGCGCACGTACCGTGGCCGCGGCCATGTTGGGCGCGACACGCTCCGGGCGTCGTGGTGTGCAGCGCTACACCTATGAGGGCATCCAGGCGCTCGCGCGCCTCACCGCGCCACGTAACCGCCCGCTCGCTCCTGCCAAGGCGTCCGCCAGGGCACGCTGAGATCGGCTCACCCATGCGTGCCGCGTCCGCTCTCGCCGCGGCCGTAGTCGCTGGCGCCGTGGCGCTCGCCGGCTGTGCCAGTGCGCCACCGCCGCGCCCGGTCCAGGGGAGCGCCATCGCCGCCGTGGCGGCGGCGCTGGTGGGCACCCCATACCAGTTCGGGGGTGCCGACGGTGCCGGCTTCGACTGCAGCGGTCTTGCGCTCTACGTACACGAACGCGTGGGCCTCACGATCCCGCGCACCGCAGCGGAACAGCAGCGTGCCGCGCGCCCGGTACCGATCGCGCAGCTCTCCCCCGGTGACCTGGTGTTCTTCCATATCCGTAAACGCAGCGTCGATCATGTCGGCATCTATGCGGGGCAGGGCCGCTTCATTCATGCACCGCGCGCTGGCGTCGCGGTCGGGTACGGCGATCTCGGGCGCGGTTTCTATGCCGAGCATCTCGCCGGCGCCGGCCGTTTCTGGGATCCAGCTGCCGCCGTACCCTGAACATAAGCCGCCGAATACGCCGCTGTCGCCGATATGTGACACCACTTGAGAGCCGCGACACACAATTCGCACTTGACTGCGATCCGCGACGATTTGACACTTGCGCTTCAGTGACAAAGGCAAACCCGTCGAAAGACGGGGACGCAAAGCCACCGGTCTAAAGGATGTGGATTCCTATGACGGCGGGGCTGCCATCCTCGCGCACAACGGCGCGAACGACAGCGCCTCCATCCCCGTCGCAAGAATCCGCGTAAGTCCCCAGGGGCCGCGGCGTTGAGTGTTTTTGGTCCGGGGAAGTTATGACAGCAACGCCCAACTTCGCTTCCGGTGCAGTCGCGGAAGCCGCGCTGCAGGCGGTGCCTGCGCTCAGCGCGGGGCCGTTTGTACTGAACCTGTGCTCCTCGACGACGCCGATGGCGCTCGCGCAGACCGACCTGCCCGAGCTGCGGCGTTTCCATTTCTTCGTGAGCCGCCGCTTCGAGGAAGGGCGCGAGCGCTTTCGTCTGCACATGGGTTACTTCGCGACGCTCGCCGAGGCCGAGGAATGGCTCGGCGTGGTGCGCGAGATCTACCCTGGTGCCTGGGCAGGAGAAACTCCGGGCCGCAAGCTGCGTGAGCGCGCGGCGGCCGCCGCGGCCGCGCAGGCGCAACATGCTGCGGGCCCACAGACTCAGGTTCCGCCGGTTGCAGCCGCGGCGCCCGCGGCCTCTCCGCCAGCGCGTCCCGCGCTGTCGCGACCGCTCGTAACCCCACCAGCACCGACCCGCGTGCCGGTGGTGCACGCGGCTCCCGCGGTGGCGCGCACCGCATCACCGGCTATCTCACCGCCGCCGGTCCGCCTGGCCGCCCGGCCTGCGCCGGCACCACAGCGGCCACTCCCTGGGGCATCTTCCGCGGCCGCGGGCGCCCCATCGCCGATGCGCAGCACGCTACCGGCGCAGACTGCCGGCAAGGTGCCGCCGGCCGCGCCGCGTGCGGCCGTACCGCCACCAAAGACCCCTGTTCCTGCCCAGCGAACGGCTCCCGCCGCCGCGGGCCGGCCGGCATCAGCTGTGCTGCCTTCGAGGCCTGCAGCAGCGGCCACCGCGCGAGGCGCCGGCAAGCCTGCTGTCAAGCCGGTGTTCGAAGACTCGAACGTACGCGAAGTGCTCAAGGCGCTCGGCGATGCCAGTGCCACGGGCGAGACCCAGTTGATGCGCGCGCCCCCTGCACCGCGCGAGCCGGCTCCCGCGAGCCCGCCCTCGCTCAGCGACACGCAGGTGCTCAAGATGCTCGAGACCCGCCGCTCCGGGGAGAGCGCGCCGGGACCGGCGCAGGTGGACGACGGTGCCATCCCGTTGTTGAAGCCCGATGACACCGGCACACGTCAGGCACTCAAGGAGGCGATCGTCAGCAACAGCGCGGTCGCCTTTGCCGTGCAGCTGCAGTGGTCGGTGCAGCCGGTCGAGCTCGATCGGGTGCCGCCGCTTGCGATCTTCAGTGCCTACACCCTCTATACCGTCGAGGGCAGCCGCGACGGCCGCAGGTGGTATGGACTGCGGCTTGGCTTCTTCAGCGATGCGATCTCTGCGAAGCAGGTGGCGTACTACGTACGCTCGGAGTTTGCATCCGTCGCCGTGGTCCCGGTAAGCCCGCAGGAGAAGGGGCGTGCGACCGAGCAGGATGCGGCCGCGGCGCTCGCGGCGCCGTCACCGGCGCGCTCCGATCCGATGGAGGAGTTCAAGCTCATCGAGGATGAGGCGCCGAAGGTGCCGGTACTCCCCGGCAGGCCCGTCGTGCCGCGTGCCGCCGCTGCCGCCGCGGCGCCGCCAGCGCCGAAGGTGGCGGTCGGCCGTACTGTGGCACAGCCAGCCGCCTCCCAGACGAAACCAGTCCGCGGACGCAACCAGAAGCCGCCCGGACCCCGAGGCCCCCAGACGCTGGAAGAAACGCTGGAGATTCTCGGCGCCAGCCAGCTGACGATCGAAGATGGCCGTACCGCGACCATCAACGACTCCGGTGTGCGGCACCTGCGGGTGGAAGTGCAGAAGAACTCCCCGTTCTCGAGACTCCTCGAGCGCCTCAGCGACCGGCTGAAGAAGTCGTAAGGAAGCCCGAGTCCGGGCTCATCCGGCGCTGCGCCCGCGGGGTGAATCAGAGTTTGCCGAACAGCTTGTCGAGCTCCGCGCGGGCGCGATCGATTTCCGCCGTGTTGGGGGGTGTGTAGGCGCCCGGACGTGGCTTGAAGTGATCGCAGAAATTGGCGCGCGTCTTGTCGCTCACTTCCTCGGCGGTGGGCTCGCGGCAATGCTTGGCGACGCGGATGTCGTAGTCGACGCACATGCGGCACACGTGCAGCTCCGCGTGACACTTCGGGCACTCATCGAGACGGCGTAGCGGCAGGGTGAGCTCCGCCAGCGCCGCACCACACTTCCAGCACACCAGGTCGTGGGCCATGGGCTGAAGGTTACTCCCGTGGTTTCCGGCCCGCGAGGCAGCGCCCCGCTCAGGCGCGCCGCGCTTCGAGCGGCCGCTCTTGCGGGCGCGTGCGCTGGCGCAGGAACTCTTCCAGCACCCGTCCGGTGTGCGAATGCCGGCGGCGTGCAATGTGTGCGGGGGGCCCCTGCGCGATGATGCGGCCGCCCGCATCTCCAGCTTCCGGCCCCATGTCGAGGATCCAGTCCGCTTCCGCCATGATGTCGAGGTTGTGCTCGACCACCACCACGGTGTTGCCCGCGGCAACCAGCCGATGCAGCACCTGGATCAGCTTCTCGACGTCCGCCATGTGCAGCCCCACGGTCGGCTCATCGAGCACATAAAGCGTGTGGCGCGCGCGCTGGGCGCGCACGGCCTCATCGCGCACCTTGGAGAGCTCGGTCACCAGCTTGATGCGCTGCGCCTCACCACCCGAGAGCGTGGGACTCGGCTGACCGAGCGTCAGGTAGCCGAGACCCACATCCTGCAGCAGACTGAGCGCGTGATGCACGCGCGCATGCGCGGCGAAGAAGCCTGCCGCGTCGTCGACGTTCATCGCGAGCACATCGCCGATGCTGGCCTCGCGCCAGCGCACCGCGAGCGTCTCCGCGCTGAAGCGTCGTCCACCACACACGTCGCACAGCACTTTGACATCGGGCAGGAAATTCATCTCGATGGTGCGCACACCCTGACCCTCACACGCCTCGCAGCGACCGCCTGAGGTGTTGAAGGAGAAGCGGCTGGCGCTGTAGCCGCGCATGCGCGCTTCGGTGGTGCCCGCGTAGATGCGGCGGATCTCGTCCCAGAAGCCGATATAGGTCGCGGGACACGAGCGCGGTGTCTTGCCGATCGGCGTCTGATCGACTTCGAGCACGCGATCGAGCTGCTCGAGCCCTTCCAATGCCGTACAGCCGATGAGCGCACCGTTGCCGGTACGCCGGCGCCTGCCGGCGGCAGGCGCGGCGCCGCTGAGACGCCGCCGCAGGTTGGCGTACAGCACATCGCGCGCCAGCGTGGATTTGCCCGAGCCGGACACCCCGGTGATCACCACCAGCCGCCCGAGCGGGATCTGCACATCGCGCCCCTTGATGTTGTGCAGCGTGACGCCGGCGAGCGTCAGGCGCGGCGTCGCGGCGTTCACTGCACGATGCGGCCGAGCCGGATGCAGCAGCGGCTCGCGCAGGAAGTGCCCGGTGGTCGAGCGCGGGTTCGCCATCAGCTGCTTCACCGTGCCCGCACCGACGAGTTCCCCGCCGCGCACGCCCGCCTCGGGGCCGAGATCGAGTACGTGATCGGCGCGGCGGATGGTCTCCTCATCGTGCTCCACCACGACGAGTGTGTTGCGATGACGGGTGAGCTCACTCAGCGACTCGAGCAGCACGGCATTGTCGCGCGGGTGCAGCCCGATGGTGGGCTCATCCAGCACGTAGCAGACACCCTGAAGGTTGGAGCCGAGCTGCGCGGCGAGGCGGATGCGCTGCGCCTCGCCTCCGGACAAAGTCGGCGCAGCCCGATCGAGCTGCAGGTAGCCGAGGCCGACGCGCTCGAGGAACTGCAGCCGGGCACGGACCTCGGCCAGCAGGTCGCGCGCGATCTGCCGTTCGCGCGGCCCAAGACGCAGCCGCGAGAAAAACTGCCCGCTCTGCGCAACCGAATCGGCGGCGAGCGCGGCGATCGAGCGCCCGCGGAAGCGCACGTTGAGCGCCGTCGGATTCAGTCGCTGTCCCTGGCAGCTGGCGCAGGGCTCGGGCGTGTGTGCATACCACTCGTTCCACCACAGCTCCTCGCCGCTTTGCTGCTCGTCGAAGCCGGGCATCTGGACGCCCGTGCCGTAGCAGCCCTGGCACCAGCCGTGCCGGGAGTTGAAGGAGAACAGCCGCGGGTCGAGCTCGGCGAAGCTCTGACCGCAGGAGGGGCAGGCACGGCGCGTGGAGAACACC
>Ga0306921_10006307_pt1 | contig 12369 bp, 8 predicted proteins | sample sta12Cox44000080_FD_203760 | JGI IMG/M metagenome (GOLD analysis project Ga0306921, IMG submission 203760) | Lab enrichment of tropical soil microbial communities from Luquillo Experimental Forest, Puerto Rico - statoxic.12C.oxic.44.000.080 (v2)... | ecosystem: Environmental > Terrestrial > Soil... | reverse complement strand
GGGGCCGGTCTCAACCTGACCCGGGCAACCCTCGACGGATGCATCAAGTACCCCTGGGGCGCACCCGTGCACCGGGCCACCACGAGGCCACCCGCCAAGTTCGGGTACTACGCCGACGACGCTGTTGCGTATCGCTGGATAAAAGAGCAGGCGCCGGACGGGAAACTGTGCCTGGAAGCTCAGGTGATGGACTGGGCAGACGACGTCGCGTACTCCGTGCACGACCTGGAAGACGGGCTGCAGGCAGGCCACATCACGCTGCGCGCGCTGCGCGGGGCGGCCGAGCGGGCGGCGGTCACCGAACTGGCCACCCGGTACAGCCCCCGGGGGACCGGTGAGGCCGAGCTGGAAGGGGTTTTCGACGGGCTGCTCGGGCTGACGTGTTGGCCGAGGTCCTTCGACGGCGGGCCCGCCGCGCTGGCCGCGCTGAAGCACCTGACCAGCGAGCTGATCGGCCGGTTCTGCGGGAGCGCGCAGGAGGCCACGCTGAAGGCGGCCGAGGGCCGGTTCCCGCTCACCCGGTACGGCGCCGACCTGGTGGTGCCCAGGCAGCAGCGGCTGGAGTGCGCGCTGCTGAAGGCGGTGACCGCGCATTTCGTGATGAGCCGCAAGGGGGTCGCCGCCCGCCAGGCCGCCGAGCGGGAACTGATCACCGAACTGTCGGCCGCGGTGCGGGCCGGTGCGCCGGACACCCTGGACCCGCTGCTGCGGCCCGGCTACCTCGCGGCAGACTCCGACGAGACGCGGCTGCGGGTGGTGGTGGACCAAATCGCGTCGCTCACCGATACTTCTGCCATCGCCTGGCATGATCGCTTGTGCAGGCGCCCGGCTGGGGAGCGGGCCGGCGGTCATGCGGAAGGGAATGCCTGATGCCCGCTGAACCCACGTACGTGATCGTCGGTGCCAGTATGGCCGGTGCCAAGGCCGCGGAGACCCTCCGGGAGGAGGGCTTCGGCGGGAGCATCGTGCTGCTGGGGGAGGAGCAGGAGCGGCCCTACGAGCGGCCGCCGCTGTCCAAGGGGTATCTCCTCGGCAAGGACGAAAGGTCTTCGATCTTCGTCCACGAGGAAGGCTGGTACGCCGAGAACGACGTGGACCTGCGGCTGGGCGTGACCGTGACTTCGCTGGACGTGGGCGCGCGGCAGGTGGGGCTCGCCGGCGGCGGAACCGTGGGCTATGACCGGCTGCTGCTGGCCACCGGTGCGGCGCCGCGCCGGCTGAGCGTTCCAGGGGCTGACCTGGACGGGGTCGTGTACCTGCGCCGGGTCGGCGACAGCGAGCGGCTGGCCGGGGCGCTGCGTGGTGGCGGCCGGGTAGTGATTGCCGGCGCGGGCTGGATCGGGCTGGAGGTGGCCGCCGCGGCCAGGGAGTTCGGCTGCGAGGTGACGGTCGTCGAGCCGTTGCCAGGCGCGCTGCACCGGCAGCTGGGCCCCGAAATCGGCGACGTTTTCCGCAGGCTGCACGAGGAAAATGGAGTGGTGTTCCGGTTCGGCGAGTCGGTGACCGAACTCCGCGGCTCGGGCGGCAAGGTGGCGTCCGCTTCCACCTCTGCCGGGACGGAACTCGAGGCCGAACTGGTGGTTGTCGCAATCGGGGCGGTGCCCGCGACCCGGCTGGCCGCCGACGCGGGGCTGGACGTCGCCAACGGGATCATCTGCGACGCCGGGCTGCGCACCTCGGCGCACGAGGTGTTCGCGGCCGGTGACGTGGCCAACGCCTTCCACCCCCTCTACGGCAAGCACATCCGCGTGGAGCACTGGGCGAACGCGCTGAACGGCGGTCCCGCGGCTGCGCGGTCGATGCTGGGGAAGGGGGTCAGCTACGACGCGGTTCCCTACTTCTTCAGCGACCAGTACGACCTGGGCATGGAAACGGCGGGGCTTCCCGAGCCGGGCTCCTACGACCAGATCGTCTACCGTGGCGACCGCGAAGCCCGCGAGTTCATCGCGTTCTGGCTCTCCGGCGGAGCCGTGGTTGCCGGGATAAACGTCAACGTATGGGACGTAAGCGACGACATCCAGGCCCTGATCCGCACCCGCCGCGCCGTCGAAGAGGCCCTCCTAGCCGACCCCGACACCCCCATCTCCGCCCTCTAGCCTCCTCGCGGCGTTCATTTCCATGATCACGGGATTCTGTTCATAGCATGTATGAACAGAATCACTTGATCATGCGGATGAGGCTGTGCAGCCAGGGCCACAGGCACGCGGGTGGCCATTCCAGCCGTGGTTCCGGAGCACCCGGGCGACTTCGGCAGCGACCCGGCAGGGCTCCATAGTCACATCCGTCCAGCCGTACCGGAGTGTCACAATGCCCACCTCGGCTCTGGCGTTGTCCCGGTGAATGTCCCGCCAGCGTGCGTCAACGGGATGCGCCGCGTGCCCATCGAGTTCTACGGCGACCCCGAACTCTTGGTAATGGTTGCGCTGGCCCGCGTGGGTGATCTGCCAGCGGGCGATGACGCCGTGCTGGAACTCGAGCAATTCCTGACATGCGCTGAAGAGGTGGATCGCCACAACCAGACCTTTCCAGGGTTGTGGCGGCCTCTCGCTTGTGCCGGGGCGGGCTGTGGACAAGGGTGCGGGGAATGGCTTTGTGTGGATTACCTGCGCCGGACTGTCGGAGCTTACGGGTATGGCGGGGCGAGGATTGCGGCGAGGACGGCGGGGGTGTCGGTGAGGTCGGGGAGCACGGCGTGGGCCCCGGACTCGGCAAGGGCGGCGGCGGTGGTGCCGCCTGTGGCCACCGCCACGGCCCGGGCGCCGGTTTCCAGCGCGGCGGCCACGTCCAGCGGGGTATCGCCGACCAGCACCGTGGCCGGGCCGGAAAAGTCCGTGCCGTACCTGCGGGCCGCGTTGTCCCTGGCCATGTGGACCAGTTCGGCCCGGACCTCGTGGGACTCTCCGTAGGCACCGGCCTCCAGGTCAAGATGGCCGTCCAGCCCGAGCGCGCCGAGCTTCATCTCGGCCATCGGCCGGACGTTCCCGGTGAGCACCGACTGCACCACCGACACCCGCTCGGCCGGTCCCCCGGCACCGTCGGCGGAGGCGCCGTTCTGGCCCGGAGCGAACGCGGCCAGCGCGTCAATCGCCGCCGCGGCGCCGGGCAGCGCCCGGCTGTGCTGCTCGGCGAGCTCGCGGCCGGTGGGTGCCAGCGCGGCCAGCCTGGCCAGGAACTGGTCCAGATGCTGCCGCGGCTCGGGAATCCCCGCCCGCGCCAACGTGTCGAGCACGATGGCGCGGTCGGTGCGCCCGGCCATGTTCGCCGCGGCGGGCAGGTCGGTGCCGAACATGTCACGGAACACCATCCGGTACAGGCGGGTGCCGACCCCGCCCGCGTCGATCAGGGTGAAGTCGATGTCCCAGAGCACGAGCAGGCTGCGCACGCGGCGACGATAACAGGCGCCGGAGAATAGGCCGCGCGCCGTACGCCAGACAAACCGCAAATTGTGGGCGCCTGAGACTAGACTCGCCGCGACGGGAGCGCTGGAACGAGGGGTGCGAGTGGCAGGCCGGATCCGCGACGAGGACATCGCGCTGGTCCGCGAGCAATCTCCCATTGCAGAGGTGATCGGGGAGTACCTCCAGCTTCGCAACGCGGGGGGCGGGTCGCTCAAGGGCCTGTGTCCTTTCCACGACGAGAAGACCCCTTCGTTCAACGTCACCCCGGCGCGCGGCCTGTGGTACTGCTTCTCCTGCGCGGACGGCGGCGACGTCATCCGGTTCGTTGAGAAGGTGGACAACCTCTCCTTCCCCGAGGCGGTGGAGCGGCTCGCCGCCCGGGCGGGCTTCGAGCTCACCTACGAGCAGGGCGGTCACGTCCCCGGTCACGAGCAGAGCCGGCGGCGCCGGTTGCTCGCCGCACACCAGGCAGCGGCCGAGTTCTATGCAGAACGGCTCCGCGCACCGGTGGCTGCCCCTGCGCGGGAGTTTCTCTCCGAGCGGGGATTTGAGCTCGCCGACGCTGAGGGGTTCGGCTGTGGCTACGCACCTGCCGAGTGGGAGGCGCTGACCCGCCATCTGCGCGGCCGTGGGTTCACCGACTCCGAACTGCTGCTTTCGGGGCTGGCCAGCCAGGGCCGGCGCGGCCCGGTGGACCGGTTCCGCGGCCGCCTGGTGTGGCCGATCAGGGACCTGACCGGCGACGTGATCGCGTTCGGTGCGCGGAAGCTGGATCCCGATGACAACGGGCCCAAGTACCTGAACACGCCGGAAACGCCGCTGTTCAAGAAGAGTTCCGTGCTCTACGGGGCAGACCTTGCAAAGCGGGAGATCGCCCACCGGCGGCAGGCGGTGATCGTCGAGGGCTACACCGACGTGATGGCCTGTCACCTGTCCGGCGTACCCACCGCGGTCGCCACCAGCGGCACCTCGTTCGGTGACGGCCATGTCAAGGTGCTGCGGCGGCTGCTGATGGACGCCGACCAGTTCCTCGGCGAGGTCGTGTTCACCTTCGACGGGGACGCGGCCGGGCAGCGGGCCGTGCTGCGCGCCTTCGACCTGGAGGAGCGGTTCGTCACGCAGACGTTCGTGGCGGTCCAGGCCGACGGCCTGGACCCGTGCGACCTGCGGGTCAAGCACGGGCCGGAAGCCGTGCGGGATCTGGTGGCCAGGCGCGTCCCGGTGTTCGAGTTCGCCATCCGCAGCGAACTGGCCAAGCACAACCTGGAGACCAACGAGGGCCGGATCGCCGCGCTGGACGCGTCCGCCCGGATCATCGCCCGGATCAAGGACCGCGGACTGCGCGACCGGTACGCGGTCAGCCTGGACCGGTGGCTCGGCATGCTCAACGAGGAGTTCGTGCTCGCCCGGGTCCGTGAGGCTGCGGCCAGGGCGCAGGCCAGGCCGGGCGCAGGCGGGTCCGGGCCGGGCCGTAACCCCTCAGGCCCGGCTGGTGTCGGCCCGGGGCGGATGCGTGGCGGGCCGGGAGGCCAGGTGCGGCCCGGCAGCCCGGCCAGCCCCGGTTCCGGTGCGGCCGGGGGCCCTGGCATGCCAGGCGGTCCCGGGATGGTGGGCGGCCCAGGTGCGCGCGGGGCCCGGGGCGGGCCCGGTGCGCCGCCGATGGCAGGTGGTACCGCAGGCGGCGCCGCGTGGGACGGCGGGCTCTCCGCGGCTGGCGGTGCGGCCGGAGCCAATGGCCCGGCCGAGCCGGTGCCCTATGACCTCGCCGACCCGGTGATCCAGGTGGAACGCGAGGCGCTCAAGCTCGCCGTGCAGCGCCCGGCGCTGTGCGGGCCCGCGTTCGACGTCCTCGGCCCGGCCGCGTTCACCGCACCGCCGCACGCCGCGGTGCGCGAACTGATCGACGGCTGCGGCGGCGCCAGGGGAGCGGCTGGCGTGCAGGAATGGGTTACCCGGCTGCGGGACGCGGCCCCCGATGACCAGATCCGCGGCTTTGTCACCCGGCTGGCCGTGGAGGCGCTCCGGGTGCCGCGAGCGGACGGCGAGCCGGACACGCGTTACGCGGATGCGGTACTCGCGCGGGTCGAGGAACTAGCGGTCAGCCGCAGGATCGCAGAGGTGAAGTCGCGGCTGCAACGGCTGAACCCGGTGGACGCCAGGCCCGAGTACAACCGGACGTTCGGTGACCTGGTCGCGCTGGAGCAGCGCCGCAAGGCGCTGGTGGAGAAGGCGGCCGGGGCCTTCTAGCCGGCACCCGCCGCCTGACTGCCCTGGTTCGCGGCAAAGACGTGGTTCGGCACACCTATCTGACTTCGGGCTGTCAGCGTTACGTGTCTGCAGGTGACAAAATTAAGCCCACCACTACCAGGGCTCCCTGGCGCACACTGGGTTCCGTGACTTTTACGTTACTTTCCCCGACGCGACCGCCCGGCGATCCCATGGCAGACCTGATAGCACGGGCCAAAGAACAGGGGACCGTGGCTGTCGGGGACATCGCGGTCGCCATCGACTCCAGCGACCTGCCGGCCCAGGAACTCGACCGCGTTGTGCGGATGCTCACGGCCGAGGGCGTCGAGGTGGTGGACGCCGCCCACGAGGACGCGGAGCCGCCGCCAGGAGCCGAGCAGGCCGAGGAGGCGCGCCGCCCGGTCACCGGGGATCTCGTCCGCATCTACCTGCGCGAGATCGGGCGGGTGCCGCTGCTGACCGCCGAGGACGAGGTCGAACTGGCCAAGGCCATCGAGGCCGGCCTTTTCGCCGAAGAGAAGCTGCACGGCGGCTTCCCGCTCGGCGGCGCCGAGCGAGCCGACCTGGCCCTGCTCGCCCACGAGGGGCTCCGCGCCAAACAGCGGCTGATCGAGGCCAACCTGCGCCTGGTGGTGTCCATCGCCAAGCGGTACATCGGCCGCGGCCTTGGCTTCCTTGACCTGATCCAGGAGGGGAACCTGGGCCTGATCCGCGCGGTGGAGAAGTTCGACTACACCAAGGGCTACAAGTTCTCCACCTACGCCACCTGGTGGATCCGGCAGGCGATCACCCGCGCGATCGCCGACCAGGCGCGCACGATCCGGATCCCGGTGCACATGGTGGAAACGATCAACAAGATGGCCCGGGTGCAGCGCCAACTCCATCAGGCCCTGGGCCGGGAAGCAACACCGGACGAGATCGCCGCCGAGATGGGGCTGCCGGTCGAACGGGTCGCCGAGATCCAGCGGATCGCGCAGGAACCCGTCTCGCTGCAGGCGCCGATCGGTGAGGAAGACTCCGACCTCGGGGACTTCATCGAGGACACCGACGCCGTGGTGCCCATGGAGGCGGCGGCGTTCATCATGCTCCAAGATCAGCTCACCGAGATCCTGGACGCCCTTTCCGGGCGGGAGCAGAAGATCATTCAGCTCCGGTTCGGCCTGACCGACGGTCACCCGCGGACCCTGGAGGAGGTGGGCAGGGAGTTCGGCGTCACCAGGGAACGGATCCGGCAGATCGAGTCCAAGACGCTGGCCAAGCTACGCCATCCCAGCCGCGCCCAGTTGCTCCGGGGCTACCTGGGTTAACCCCGACGGGTCAGCGTGATGCGCCACGCTAACCCCGTACTCAGATAAGTGGGACCAGGGTTGCCGTGGTAATAGGCTGACCCGGCTCATGGTTGGGCGATTCCCTTGCGGTGTGCGTAGCCGATGGCGGCGGCCCGGTCCCTGGACCCGGTCTTGGCGAAGATCCGGTTGATGTGGGTCTTGATCGTGTGGTTGCTGAGGAACAGCTTCGCGGCGATCTCCGGGTTGGTCATCCCGCGGGCGATGAGCCCGAGGATCTCGACCTCGCGCTCGGTCAGGCCGTCGGGGGCGGGCGCCACGGGGGTTTCCGGCCTGGCCGGCGCCGCCATGGCGGCGAGCAGCGTGGCGTGCGCACGCGGGTCGAAGACCGTCAGGCCGCCTGCCGCGGCGCGCAGCGCCTGGGCGATGTGCGTGCGGTCTGCATCCTTGGTCAGGTAGCTGCGGGCCCCGGCGTGCAGGGCCTCCAGGACCGAAGAGTCGTCTGCGTACGTGGTGAGCACCACGATGGCGACGTCCGGATGCGCGGCGGTCAGCCGGCGGGTGGCGCCGATGCCGTCCAGGACCGGCATGTGCAGGTCGAGCAGGATCGCGTCGGGATGGTGCTCGGCCACCAGGACCAGTGCCTGCTCCCCGTCCGCGGCGGCTCCGACCACCTCGATGCCGGGCAGCCCGCCGAGCAGCAGGACCAGGCCCTCGCGCACGCTGGCCTGGTCGTCGGCGATGACGATGCGCAGCGGGGGGCCTTCGGAGGTGCCTGGGGTCGTCACGGCGTCCCGTTCCCGTTCCCAGGCTGGGGCCGGGGTAGTTCCGCGGTCACGATCCACTGGCCGTCCCGGCGCCCCGCCTGCAGCGTGCCGTTCAGCAGCCGGAGCCGTTCCCGCATCCCGGTCAGGCCGTAGCCGCCGTTGACGGTGCTCATGCCTGGCCCGTTCTCCGTGCCGGTGCCTGGAGGCAGGTCGTTGCGGACGGTGAGCCGGACATCGGCGTCGGAGTAGTCGAGGCGGACCTGGACGCCCTGTCCTGCCGCGTGCTTGGCGGCGTTGACCAGGGATTCCTGCGCGACGCGCAGCAGCGCGACGGTGGCGTCAGGGGGCAGCGGCGCCGGGGAGCCGCCGACGTCGAAGCTGGCCGCGACGTGGTATCGCTGTGCGTACGTGTCGCTGACCCGGGCAAGTTCCTCATCGAGCGGCAGGGTATCGGCGCGCAGGGCGTGGACCGCCCGGCGCGTCTCCACCATCCCCTCCGCGGCCATCCGCTGGGCCGCGGCGAGGATCTCGTCGGCCCGGTCGATGTCCCCGTGGTCGGACAGCACCGCGCGGGCCGCCTGGATCTGGATCCCCAGTCCGCCGAGGGAATGGGCGAGCACGTCGTGGATCTCCCTGGCGATCCGAGCCCGCTCGTCCAGGAGGTCGGCGCGGCGCTGCTCGGCTTGCAGTTCGTCGCGCTGGGCGAGCAGCGCCGCCGCCTGCTCGGCCTGGATTCGGTAGGCGCCCCTGTTGCGCCCGATCACCAGGCCGGCGAGCAGGATCGTCGGCAGGCCAAGCAGAATGCCGTAGTTGGCGCCAAAAAAGGCCAGCCCGCTGATCTCGATTGCCAGGATGCCGGCCCCCGTCACCGCCAGGGCCGCCGCCAAACTGTCTTCACTGCCGGCCATCATCGCCGCGACGAACCCGAAGGCCACCATGGCGGTGCCGCCGTATCCGGCGCCACAGGCGAAGCCCGTGGCGACCGCGATCACACCGCGAACCACGGCGGGCGCCCAGTCATATCGCGCCGCGGCCGGATGCGCTTCGATCAGCGCCCACGCCACCAGGGCCAGGCCGAGCAGGCAGTAGCCCGCGACCTGAACCAGCAGGGCGGCCTGCCCAGGCGGCGGCGCGAGCCAAAACGCCAGCAGGCCGAGCCAGGCAAAGCCGAGGATGCGGGTCAGCCAGTTGACCGCGGGTAGCCAGTTGACCGAGCGCTGCATAGCTCCAGTATCAGGGCGGGCGTGGTACCAGGGCGCCGGCCCGTGGGCTGATTGCCGGCGGCCGTGCCTGGTACCGCCTGGTACCAGGGGTGTGCCTGCCGTCTGGCACCGAACGCCGGCCTGTGCTCCGATTCGCAACACGGCGGCCAGCGGGATGGTGAGTCCGTCAGCGAATAACGACTCACCAGGAGCACAAGATGTTGTCCGAACTCACCGAAGCCATGATCGTCAATGGCGTTGTTCTCGCCACGGTGCTGGCCACCGACCTTGGCCCGGCGCGGAAGATCGGCCCCATGCGGCTGCTGCGGCCCGTGATCGCTGCCGCGGTGATCGTCCCGCTCTTCGTGCAGCGGCCGGTGACGCACGGAACCGGCCTTGCCGTGGAGGTCGCCGGCGTCCTCGCTGGTCTGCTTGGCGGACTGGCCGCCACGGCCCTGATGGGCGTCTACCGCAGCCCCGACACGGGCAAGCCGGTCACCCGGGCCGGATGGCCATACGCGCTCTTCTGGACCGTTGTCATCGGCGCCCGGGCTGCGTTCTCCTGGGGTGCGGCGCACTGGTTCACGGGCTCGCTGGTCAGCTGGGCCATCGCTAACCAGGTCAGCGTTGCGGCCATCACCGACGGGCTGATCTTCATGGCGCTTGCCATGGTGCTCATGCGCACCGCCGGGATCGGCTTCCGCGCATCCCGGCTGCCCGCCACCCGGTCGCTGGCCACACAGAGCGCCTAGCCACGCAGGGGCGCTTGACCCGGGCGGGCGCCCGAACTGCAAGCACGCAACCCCTCCGAGCCGCAGGGCCCGGAGGGGTTGTGCTGTTCCTGGCCCGCGGCAAGCGGAGATTGCTCTTCGCCTGGGCTGGCGGGCATGGTCTGCAACACCACGATGACCACGGTGAGGAAGTACGGCACGAAAGAGATGGCGAAGAAGTGGGGCGAAGGCGGCCGAGGCCCACGCTTCGGCCAGCACGGCGGTCTACGGGTTCAAATTGTGATCATAACACTACTTTAAGTAATAGAATTGGGTCAGAGGCGCTCTTAGCGGTGCTGACCAGATGCCGGTGAACCCGCGCGCTCGGGGTGGATCGCCCGGCCCGCACTCACACCAGTGGCTGGCGTGTCAGCTTCCCGGTGGCCCCTCGGCTGTTTCCGGCGTCTGCGCATAGTTGCCCTGTCCGCCGCTGGCCTGGTGCCCGTTGGATTCCCTGGCCCGCATTCCCGGCACGTGGTCGTGGAGTGCTCCGCCTACTTTGGCCCGCGCCACGCCCGCGCCGTCGGCCACCTTGCCGCCGGCTGCCTTCGCATAGGTCGTCGCCTGCGCTTGGAGCGCGCCGGCCGCCTGCTGTACGGCCGGGCTGTCCCATGCCTTGCGGGCTGCTTTCTGCAATTGCTCGTAGCGCTCCCGCCCTGCCTTTGCCCCGAGCACGAAGCCGATGCCAAGGCCGGTGAAGAAAACCAGCTTGTACCGCATCTGGCACCTCTCTTCCGCCTGCGTTCGCCGAATGGACCTGCGGGGTTGACTTCCCCGCAAGGTGGGGCCCTACTCCCCATGGCGGAATCTATCCGCTGCGCGGGCCCCGGCACCGTCCTCGCGGCGACGTGTCTCCCCGGGGCACCGTCCAGCCCAGATCCCCCAGATCCGGCGGGTGCATCAGGCCGTTCCCAGGTGCGCTACCCTTATCTGCGCAACCCCGTCAGGGCGGGAGCGGGCCAATAGGCACCGCCCCTCGCGCTGGCCTATCCCGCGTAGCTCAATCGGCAGAGCGTCCGGCTGTTAACCGGCAGGTTCTTGGTTCGAGTCCAAGCGCGGGAGCCATACCTGGGATTCGGCGCGCTTCGAGAGCCTAGATGATCTTGAAGTTACCGCGAATGCACTGCTTGCTTCGGCTTCAGGTTGCCCCGCGTAGCTCGTGCGACGTTCAACACATGTCGGGCCCGCTGTGCAGCGCTCTTGCGAGCGTTGGCTGCCCTGCATACCTCACACCGACAGCCGTAGTGATCATGCTGCCCGTGGCGCGGGAGGCGCGCTGGGCGAAGCCGCGTTCGCCGCCGAGTCCCGGTACGGCCGCCGACCCATACCTCGGCAAACATCCTCCCTGTAATTGGAAAAATTCCCTGGCAGTTGAGGCGTATCATCGGCGCGATCTGGGTGCTCAGTTGTAGTGAGGCGCCTCCTGCCAGTTGGGCGCCCGATGGCGGAGACCGGCGCCAGATAGGCGGCCGGAGCGACAAGGGGGGTTGACGTTGTCATCTATTCCAGAACTCGGGCTGACGCCGGACCACGATCTCGGGGCGGTTCACACGCTGCCGGACTTCCGGGCCATCATCGAGGCCAGTCCGATGACCCTGGCCGACCGCGAGATGCTCGCCGAGCAGGCGGAGGCCATGATCGACGGCCTGTATGTGCACCTGCTGCAGAAGCGTGCCATGTACGGGATCGACCCGGCCCAGCGGCTGCGCCTGCTGCGGCGCAGGCTCCCTCAGATGAGCGACGCGCAGTTCCACGCGGAGCTCCTGCGGATCTTCACCGAACTTCGCGACCTGCACACCAACTACATCCTCCCCCAGCCCTACCAGGGGCCGTTCGCCTTCCTGGGCATCCTGATCGAACAGCACTGGGAGAACGGCGAGCCGCGCTGGGCGGTGTCGAAGGTCTTCAATGCCCTGACCGGGGATCCTCATCTCGTCGTCGGCGCGGAGGTGACGCACTGGAACGGATCGCCCATCGCGCTGGCCGTCGCACGCCACGCCGACCTGGAGGCGGGCAGCAACCCCGCCGCCCGGATGGCGCGCGGCCTGGAGAACATGACGCTGCGGACCATCGCCCTGTCGCCGCCGCCGGACGAGGACTGGGTCAACCTCAGCTACAGCGTCGATGGCTCGGACTTCGAGACACGCATCCCCTGGCGCGTGTTCGACACCATCGACGACTTCAAGCACGCGATCAGCGTTGGCAGCGGCAGTGCGGTGGCGGGCGTCGAAGCGCCCGCCTCGCACCTGATCGGCCTGGACCTGCGCACCGAACTGGTCCGGGCGGTCAAGAAGAGGATGTTCGCGCCCGGCGTCGTCGCGGCCGAACGCCAGAGGGCAGCGGGTGCGGCGCCGCCGGCACCAGCCGCCCCAGGGGAGATCGAAGTAACGCGACCCGAGATCACGGCCCGCAAGGTCCCGACGACGCACGGCACATTCGGGTATCTGCGCATCTTCACCTTCAACCTGACGCTGCAGGACCCGAACGATCCCGCGCAGGACTTCGATGAGTTCTTCGCCGAGGTGAAGCGGGTCCTGTCGCTCCTGCCCCAAGAGGGCCTGATCGTGGACGTACGCGGCAACGGCGGAGGCTTCGTCTACGTCGCCGAGTCCTTGCTGCAGTACCTCACCCCACACCATATCCAGCCGGAACCGACGCAGTTCATCAGCACCCCGGTGACCGCGGAGCTGTGCGTGAAG
>Ga0306921_10006306_pt1 | contig 12369 bp, 10 predicted proteins | sample sta12Cox44000080_FD_203760 | JGI IMG/M metagenome (GOLD analysis project Ga0306921, IMG submission 203760) | Lab enrichment of tropical soil microbial communities from Luquillo Experimental Forest, Puerto Rico - statoxic.12C.oxic.44.000.080 (v2)... | ecosystem: Environmental > Terrestrial >... | reverse complement strand
GCGGCCCCACAATGTTTTCGTCGCGCGTCGCGCGCCTTCGGCCATCGCTTCGAACTTGGCCCAGCAGATCGACGGGTGCCCGACCCGCGTGCCGAGCCCGCAATCGGTACCGGCGAGCACGTTCTCCCGGCCGACGAGCCTTGCGTAGCGCGCCAGCCGCTCCGCCACCAGATCGGGATGCTCGATGAAGTCGGTGCAATGGCCGACCACACCGGGGATCAGGGTGGCGCCTTCGGGCAATTTCGCCTCCTCGAACACCCGCCACTCGTGCTCGTGGCAGGGGTTCGACGCCTCGATCGAATAGCTGCCGGCGCGCACCCGGAAGATCAGATCGATGATGTCCTTCAACGGGATGTCGTCGTGATGCGGCCCGTGAAAGCTGCCCCAGCACACATGCAGCCGGATCTTTTCCGGCGGAATGTCGCGCAGCGCGTGGTTGAGCGCCTCGATCCGAATCGCGGCGTATTTGCGATAGTCGGGAAGCGTGATGTCGGGCAGGCAGGCCCAGCCGTCCGGCAGGTCCGGATCATCGATCTGCAATAGCAAGCCGGCATCGACGATCGCCCTGTATTCCTCGCGCATCGCTTCGGCGATCGCGAACAAGAACGCCTCGTCGTTCTTGTAGTATTCGTTGGCCATCCAATGCTCGATCGTGCCCGGCGTGTTGGCGGGCAGAAAGGCGCCCGCAACACTCACTCCGGCGAGCGCCGTCGTAAAATTGGTGAGGTCCCGTTGCAGTTCGGCCTGTCCGACATAGCGCAGCTCGTCGACGCAGACCGGGAGGGTCTGGCCGGCAGAGAAGCGCGGGCGCGGATGCGCGGCGAAATAGGCGGCAAATTTCCGCTCGTCACGCGCGGTCATGTCGAGCCGGCGTCGTCCGGTACCGGGCCGTTTCTCGCACCCGGCGATCCGCGTCAATACGTAATCGGTGAAGTTCGGCTTCGACAATTCGCCGTCATTGACGATGTCGAGGCCGCACGCGATCTGCCGCTGGACGGCCTCTTTAACCGCCGAGCCGAGCCACGCATCAAGTGCCGCCTGGTCGAAGGGTTGCCCGCGCGCCTTCGCCAGGACCATTTCCATCAGGCCTTCGGGACGCGGCAGCGACCCGGCATGAGTCGTCAGAATGCGGTCGGTACTATAGATCATGGCGTTCCCTCCTGCCGCTCATTCTCGGCCAGCACCTTGCCGGCGAAGTAAAGCGATCCGCAGATCAGGACGCGCCCGCTGCGCTGCCCGGCAAGATACCGAATGGCTTCGACGATCGCACCGACGCTGTGCGCCGCAATCTCGACCGATCGGGCAGCGGCCGTGATCGCGTCGGCCGGCAGCGCATTCTTCTCGCCCGGGATCGTGACGGCGACCAGCATTTCGGTGTAAGGCGCTAGTGGAGCGAGAAAGCCGGCCGCGTCCTTGGTGTTCATCATGCCGACGACGAGAAAGAGCGGCCGATCGCGCCAGCCAGCGGCGACCTCGGCGAGGACCTGGCCGGCCAACGGGTTGTGTCCGCCGTCGAGCCACACTTCCCAGCCCCTCAGCTGGTCGACCAGCGCGCCCCGCGTCAGGTGCTGGAGCCGCGCCGGCCAGTCGATATGGCGCAGCCCATCGGCGATCGCCTCCGGGGTCAGCGAAAATCCGCCGAGTCGCTCAAGAGAAGCAATCGCAGTGCCGGCATTGACGATCTGGTGGGCGCCGATCAGAGACGGCAGCGGCACATCGAGTTCCCAGCGCTCGCCCGCGTAATGCATCCCCGTGCCCGAGGCGTCGCAATGCCACTCGAGCCCTGATCGGTAGAGCGGCGCGCCAAGCGCGATGGCGCGTTCCTCGATGACCGCTTCGGCGTCGTCAGACTGCGCCGCGATCACCGCCGGCACGCCGGGCTTCAGAATCCCGGCCTTCTCGCCGGCGATCGCCGCGACGGTGTCGCCGAGGAAGGCTTGGTGGTCGAGCGAGACCGGCGTGATCGCCGCGACCGCGGGGCGGCGCACCACGTTCGTAGCGTCGAGACGGCCGCCAAGCCCGACCTCCAGCAGCGCGATATCGGCCGGAGTGCGGACAAAGGCGAGAAACGCCGCCGCCGTGGTGATCTCAAAAAAGGTAATCGGCTTATCGCCGTTCACGCGCTCGCATTCCTCGAGCAGGGCGATCAGCGCCTCCTCGTCGATCAGCTGCCCGGCGACACGAATGCGCTCGTGAAACCGCACGAGATGCGGCGAGGTGTAGACATGCGCGCGGTAGCCGGCCGCTTCGAGACAAGCGCGCATCATTGCCACCGTCGACCCTTTGCCCTTGGTGCCGGCGACATGCACTACAGGCGGAAGCCGGTCCTGCGGGTTGTCGAGCGCGGCGAGCAGGCGCTCGATACGACCTAACGACAAGTCGATCAGCTTCGGGTGCAGACGGCCGAGGCGCTCGAGCACCCGGTCGCTCGTCTCTATCGTCATAAGGCCTCCGGACTCACCAGGGTATCCCCGGAAGGCAGGTGCTGATCACGCAGAAGCCCAAGAATGCGGCTCAATGTGGCGTGCAGCGCCGCGCGCGGCACGACGAGGTCGACCATGCCGTGGTCGAACAGGTATTCGGCGCGCTGAAACCCGTCCGGCAATTTCTCGTGGATCGTCTCCTCGATAACCCGCGCTCCGGCAAACCCAACGACGGCACCGGGTTCGGCGAGGGTGATGTCACCGACCATCGCGAACGACGCAGAGACCCCGCCGGTCGTCGGATCGGTCAAGAGCACGATGTACGGCAGCCCCTTCTCCTTGACCATGTCGGCGGCGAGGATCGTGCGCGGCATCTGCATCAATGACAGCACGCCTTCCTGCATGCGCGCGCCGCCGGAGGCTGGAACGAGAATCAAAGCCGCCTCCTGCAGCACAGCGAGCTTGGCGGCGGCGAGCACCGCCTCCCCGGCGGCAATTCCCATCGAGCCGCCCATGAACTGGAATTCGAAGGCCGCGACGACGCAGGCAAAGCCGTCGATCTGGCCGTGGGCGACGACGACGGCGTCGCTGCCGGAGCCGAGTACGGCCTGTCCTTCTCGGAGGCGGTCGGCATAGCGCCGACGATCGCGGAATTTTAGCGGATCGACAATCGTCTTTGGCAATTCGATGCGCGTGAAGCCGCCGTCGCCGAAGAGGATCTTGAGCCGCAGCTCGGCGCCGATGCGCAGGTGATGGCCGCAATTGCGGCAGACGTGAAGATTGGCTTCGAGCTCGCGGTAAAACAGCATTTGCTCGCAGCCCGGGCATTTCGTCCACAGATTGTCCGGAACGGGTTTTTTGGTGACGACCGCTCGGATCTTCGGCAGGACAAAGTTGGTCAGCCAGTTCATCGCCGGCTTGTAGTCGCCTGGCGATGCCGTGTCGAGCCGGGACACTACCCCTCACCCACCGGTGCTAGCGCACCGGTCCCCCCTCTCCCGCAGTGCGGGAGAGGGTGCTGAGCGCAGCGAAGCGGGTGAGGGTTAGTCCGCTACGAGGCGTGGTTGGCGTGGTAGTAGGTGTTGCGCAGAACGCGGCCCGGCAGTGCCCCGGTGTGCTCGCCGTCTTGGAGCAGGATCTGGCCGTTGACGATCGTCATGTGGATGCCCTGGGCCGGCTCTTTGATCCGCTTCGCCCCGGTCGGGAAGTCATGCAATACCTCGAGCGGCAACGGCTGCACGGTATCGGGATCGAAGATCACGATGTCGGCGACCATGCCGGGGCGCAACAGGCCGCGGTCGTAGAGGCCGAAGATCGAGGCCGATTCGAAGGTCAGCCGTCGCACTGCTTGTTCCAATGACATGATCTTCTTTTCGCGCACCCACTCGGAGAGCAGCCGGGTTGAGAAGCCGAAGCCGCTCTGGAATTGGACATGCGCGCCGCCGTCCGACAAACCGATGATTGCGTTCGGGTAGGTCAGGATCTTGGCGACCGCCTCGTCGTCGACATTGTTCTCGCCGTGCAGCCATTCGGTGTCGAGGTTCTCTTGGATCGTCAGGTCGAGCAGGCAATCGATGATGCCCTTGCCCTGCGTCTTGGCGATCTCACCGAGTGTCTTGCCCTCGATCCATTTGTTCTTTTGCAACACCGCGGTCTGCACGACCATGTAGTCCCACCAGGCGGAGCAGATGCCGATCGCGGACCCATTCTTGAACTCGATCGCTTCCTCGTGAAGCTTCTTGCGGACCTCCGGATCGGCATAGGCCTTCAGCATTTCCTCGGGCGAGGACAGGCAGATCGGGTGCCACACCGGCAGGCCGCGGAAAGTCTGCGTGTTGCGCATCGTGAAGTGGTCGGTGATGCGGTTCGGCGTGCACATCGGGAAGGCGCGGATGCCCTTCGCGGTGGTCGCGTCGACCTGAGCCATGTGCTTCTGCCACTGGCCGGGCCGTCGCATCGTCTGGCCGAGATTGTTGTAGACGACGGCGCGGCCGGTCGCCTCGCTGAGCCGGCTCATCAGCCCGTCTTTCATTTCCGCACCGTTGCCGCCGCCGGACTGGATCAGACCGGTACCCAGCTCGCGCAATACATCGCCGAGAGCGAAGATCTCCTTCTCGTCTGCCCAGATCGCCGGGATGTGCACGCCCTGCGGGTCGAAATGGCCCTGGTTGCGCGACACCGACAGCCCGAGCGCCCCGCCCTTGATGCCGTCGCGCACGAGATTCTGCATCTGGCTGATCTCGTCGTCTGTCGCCGTGCGCTTCTGGCAGTCGTCGCCCATCACGTAATAGCGGACTGCGGTGTGGCCGATTAGATTGCCGACGTTGACGCCGAGATGGTGGTCCATCTGGTCGAGATATTCGGGGAACGTCTCCCAGGTGAATTCGAGGGTGTCGAGCACCTCCATCGGGATCGCCTCGACATAAGAGAGGAACTCCGACAGGCGCCGCTCCGATCCCTTGCGTACGGGCGCCAGAGACAGCGAGCAATTGCCGAAGATCACCGAGGTGGCGCCGTGGTCGCAGGAGAACGAGCACAGCGGGTCCCAAGTGACCTGGGCATCGTAGTGGCAGTGATTGTCGATAAAGCCTGGCGCGACGACCCGGCCTTCCGCGTCGATCGTCCGCTTGGCCGGCCCGCTCAGTTTACCGATATCGGCGATCTTTCCGTCCTTGACCCCGACATCGCCGCGGAAAGAGGGCATCCCCGAGCCGTCGACGATCCGGCCGTTACGGATCAACAGATCATACGCCATGGTAACCCTTTCTCGCTCGATCGTGCTTCTAGAAAATCCTAGCACAAACTGCGGCGCAGCCGCACATCGCGAATTCGACGGCAAGGCCTGCCGGCTCCCCATGGCTACAGTAAGGGGAGGCGCGAATTTCCCGATGTTCACTCATCAATCCCTCGAGGTCTAGGCAAGATAGTAGCGTTTTATAATCAGAAGGCAGGTTACCGGCACGGTCACGATGGCGGCAAATCCGACTGACGTCGCAGTAAAGGTTGAGCGAACCGCACGCGGAAGCATCAAAGAAGGACACAGAATAACAACGAACAAGACAGGTGCGACAAGATAGCGACCTTGGACGCCTAGGATGACGTCCAGGCCGACGGGCGTCCACGCGAGATACTGAGCTGTCAGCACAGAGACGAAACAGCCTATCACCGCAACCCCGGCTGCCGTCGCTGCAGGAGACCACGGTCCGTCCCGTTTTGATAGTGAAGCAGCGAAAGCCAAGGCAATATTTATTGACGCGGCAAGTATATACCATCGCGGCAAAAATACATCATACCAGCCGAGTACGCCGATCAAGGCTTTGTAAAAGTTGGACTCAAATTCGCGTGTTGTGTTAACCAGGGTGAAGCAGAATCCTAGTGGATGGGCTATAATATAACGGAATTATCCCCTTGACACAGGTAAGGCGTAAGGTTTAAGTTTTCGCCATATTGCGGGATCAGTAGCCCGCTGGCGCGCCCATTGCTCGGCGAGGGCAGCGAACACGTCCTCGTCTAGCTCATAGACATCTTCCTTAGGGAAACCCACCGGATCTGTTACCCCAGCCCGAATCGCGTCGATTCGCTCGGGGTTTGCGAGGTAGAAGACGCGCTCTCCTACCTCCATGAAAATTCTTTTGATCGGCTTTCCACCGAACGCCATTGCCAACACGAGTTGAGACATAACCCGAACACTCCAAGGTTTCCGGTAGATTCCCGCCGTGCTGTCCATGACTCAAGCATTCATATGGAACGTTGGATCAACGTGTCAGATTCCGAATATTGACAGTTCGGCCGCGCACGCGCATATTCTGCAACCAAGGATGCGGGAGAGTGCTATGAACGTGCAAGGAACGCCAGGAACGCCGCGAGGGCATAGACCGCCCTATGTCTCATACCCATCATTTAAGACGCTGATCGGCGAATTTCATGATCACGACATCCCGACCAGGATCGATCGCAGCGTTCTAACGCGGTTTTCCGGCATCGTCGGAACGCAGTTGCTTACAGCCTTGCGGTTTCTCTCTTTGATTGATGAGAGGAACGCGCCGACGGATCGGCTTCGGGAACTGGTTGCCGCCCATGGGACAAACAACTGGTCTCAAGCGCTGTTGGCGATCCTGCACGAGGAATATGGCCCAATGTTTCAATTGGACCTTGCAGCCGCTACATCGTCTCACTTTGCAGAGACGTTCCGTAAAGCATATCCGGGCTCCGATGCCGTATCGCAAAAATGCGTCGCATTTTTCCTAGGAGCCGCCAAAGATGCCGGAATAGCGGTAAGTGATCGAGTTTTGAAAGGAAGGAAGCCGCGATCACCGAACGGATCTTCGCCGCGACGTCCCCGCGCCGCTCGCGCGGCTGCCTCTACCCAGCCGCCACAACCACCGCCCCCCCGTACGCACCAAATCTCTAAGCCGCTCGAATATCAATTGATCGACTTGTTGAAAGACAACGGCATCGCGGAGGAGGAACGAAAGGCGATTTGGACACTTGTTCAATTTCTGAGCAACAAAACGACGGAACAGAGTTCGGGCCGCTGAGGATGTACGCCCCCAGCGGCCCGTTTAACGGCGGTTGGCGACCGCTACCTCTAGACCGGGCTCGGAAGCCGGAGAAGGGCAGGTGGAAGGTGTGGACTCCGGCCCACGCGTTAGAAGCGTAGGCGGATCAAGCCACGTCATCGGAGAAGCCGCCGATGGCGTGGCCACCGCCATCTATGCCACTATATATGTTGTCATGGCCGATGACGATCGATTAACGCTTCGACAAGCCCGCGAACAAGGCCGGCTCCGCGAGTTCATCGCGCAAGCCGAGCGGGATCACGCGGATGCTGCCCCCGCATCGGCCGATAAGTTCGATTCGGTGTTAGGTGCCGCTGTTAAGCGTGCCGGAGCAGATGATCGAACATCCCGTTCACCAGCCCGCGATGGTTCGAGCGGTAAGCGAACTCGCCGAGGTACATCGGGAGCTTCTCGCCGCTGATGTGAATGTGGGTCGAGCGGACGCTGTATTTGAACAGCTTCCAGAATGACTCGACGCTGTTCGTGTGGTGCGTCTCGCCAGTCCGATAGTCGTAGTAGCTCCATTCCTTCGCGCCGTGCTTGACCGCGCCGTGAATGAAGCCGTCGCCAGTCAATAAACCGTAGCTGATCAGTTCGTCCGTCGAGACCACGGAACCAGGTTCGACATTCTCGTGTACGACAGCGCGCAGGGTGCTCTTGGTTACATCAGGGATCACCTCCGTCGCCAACCGGCCGCCGCGCTCCTTCATCCCCATGACGATCGTCTTGCCCGCTGCGCCGCGCCCGCGTTTGCCGGGACACCGGCCGCCTACATAAGCCTCATCGAGCTCGACATGGCCGGTCAACAGACCGCTGGTATCGTCGGCAGCAATCATCAGCTTTCGGATTTGTTGGCCGATCCGATAGGCGGTCTTGTAGGTGACGCCAAGCTCGCGCTGTACCTCTTTTCCCGAGACGCCATGGCGCGTCGTCACAAACAGGTAGATCGCGTAGAACCACATTTGCAGCGGCGTCCGCGTATCCTGAAAGATCGTCCCCGCACAGGGATAAGCGTGGTGCCCGCAGTGAGCACAGGAATAGGCCGGGCGATCGGCGAGACGATGGAACGTGGCGAGGTTCAGGCATTTGTCGCACGGATGCCGCAGCCCGTGCCGCAGTTCCATCAGATGCTCTAGACACGTGTCGTCGCTCGGAAACCGCTCGAAGAACTCGCGGACAGAAAACGACTGGACTTGGCTCGGATTGCGATTGCCGCGTTGCCGTCGATTGGGCATAATTTGCGCTCCTCTCGACGGAAAATATAGGTATTCAGAATACGTGCGTCAAGGGGATAATTCCGTAATATAATGCAACTGCTTGAGTGTCCCGAAGTCATCCGGATTGATCGTGGAGTCCATTCCGATACGAGGATGAATGTAGGCTGGGGCGGAAGATGTCATCCAGCCCGCCGTTCCCACAATCACAATTGCCAGGCCGATTACCCGATGACGCCATAATACCCGCGGAATGGCGGGCAACATCAGGGCCAACGGAATCAGAGGGGGCCGTGCTGCAATGACCAGAAGGAGCGCTATGCTGCCAGCGTAAAAGGTTGTCAGCTTCCCGTCTCTCTCGGTGACGAGTCGAGCAACGCAAGCACACGCAAACGCTGCGGTCGCGTTCAACAGCACTTCCTGTCCTGAGGTGGCACTTTGGGAAAGGGCGGTTGGAAGCGTCAGAATTGTAAAAATCCACGGAGCAGCGGTCCCGGAGACAAAAATAGCTAGTGCTCCGCCAACAACAGCAGCAACCGCAGACAATGTACGAGAAATGTAGAGAGTATCTGTGACACGTAGGTTCAGCGCCTTCCCGATCTTAATCCCGATAGCGGAAGGAATATAGAAACCCGGCGGGTATACGACGGAATTGGCGAAGCCTCCACGTGTTACGCCATCCGTCCAATGAGCCGCGTTAGCCTCGCTAATCATTTCCCTCGTCACCTTGACTGCGGGGTGCATGGGAACATTGCGCATAGCCCAGTTAACAGACCCAATGCCGACCGCTATTTCTCCGCCGGCTGTTCTGGCATCAAAACGCTGCCCGATAATGTGTCCTCGGCTAATCTGATCAGCCCTGCTAAAATGTGCTATTTCGTCAGGGTTCATCATCGGAGGCATGCAAATCGCTAATGTTATAACTATGGTGAGCTCGATAATGAGGTAGATCATACAAATCACGCGGCTATCACTGAATGCGATCACGCTATAATGTCTCGCATTATTTTGAACTGTCTCGCGGGCATCACTTTGCAAAGGCGGACGATGTCAATTGATGCGGAACATAGCTCTGCAGACACCGAGCCGAGAACATTACGCGGGATAAATCTTAATCGAGCGAGCGGGCGCGCCGATAAACCTTGCAGCGGCGAACGTACCCACCGCCACCGGCGGCTCGCGGGGACGACGCCTCACAGATCGCTTCGGTACGGCAACCGTGGCAATCGCACCCCACAGGAATGAGCTAACCGCCGTATGGATACCCGAGGTGTCGGCAGGGACCGAGGTTACTCTGCATGCCTATAATGGGCGGTCATGCGCAGCGGAAGGGGCTCGGAACAATGCCACGAAACAATAGCCGATCGGTCCTCGCGGCGCTGGTGAGTGGTTGGCTGATCACCGCCGGCTCGTCGTGCGGGGTGGCAGCAGGGCAGCCGCCCGCGCTATCCGGCGCTGTGTTGGCTCAGGCGCGACCCACCGTTCCGCCGCCGCCGGATGTCGAGGCAAGCATCGCCAGCCTCCGTCAAAGGCTGCAACTAACCCCTGCCCAGGAAGCACCGTTCAACGCGGTCGCCAGTGTGATCCGGGGCAACGCCCAGGCCGAGGCGGCCGCTCCGCATCAGCCGCCTGCCAATGCCTCGGCCGTCGACGAGTTGCGCGCGGAGATCCAGTATGACGAGGTGGAGCTCGCCGGCTTGAAGAGACTTCTGCCGGCGCTCGAAGCGCTTTATGCGAGCCTGTCGCCGGCGCAACGGCAGGCCGCCGATGCGGCGTTCCGCCATGGTCCCGGAGGCTGAGGACGCCGGTCTTTTTCACTAACAATGGAGAAACCGCCGATGACGACGCGCCCGCTGCCCTTAAATGATTTTCTGGTCATCGACCTGACCGCGCATCGCGCCGGCCCGACGGCGGTGCGCCAGCTTGCCGATTGGGGAGCCCAGGTCCTCAAAATCGAACCTTCGGGCGAGCTTGTCGACGCCACCGGCAGCCGGCGCGACGGCCCCGATTTCCAGAACCTGCACCGCAATAAGCGGGCGATGACATTGAACCTGAAGAGCGACGAAGGCCGCGCGATCTTCTTCAAGCTGGCCGAGCGCGCCGACGTCATCGTCGAGAACTACAAATCCGACGTGAAGCACCGGCTCGGCATCGATTACGAGGCGGTACGCAAGATCAACCCGCGCATCGTCTATGGTAGCATTTCCGGCTTCGGCCAGGACGGGCCCTACGCCGGGCGCGCCGGCGTCGACCAGATCGCTCAGGGGATGGGCGGGCTGATGTCGATTACCGGACATCCGGGGCAGGGCCCGGTGCGCGTCGGCATCGCGATCAACGACACCTCGGCCGGCCTGCTGCTGTCCTATGGAATCGTGCTGGCGTTGCTCAATCGCGAGCGCACCGGCGAGGGGCAATGGGTCCACACTTCGTTGCTCGAGGCGCAGATCTTCATGCTCGACTTCCAGGCGGCGCGCTATTTGATGAAAGGCGAGGTCGCCGGTCAGGAGGGCAATTTCCACCCGACCTCACCTGGCACCGGCATGTTCCAGACAGCCGACGGCTACATCAACATCGCCGCCTCGGGCGATAATCTGTGGCGCCGCTTCTGCGAGGCGGCAGGTGCCAAGGATCTGCTCACCAATCCCGACTTCGCGACGGTCGTCGCCCGAGCCAAGAACCGCCCGGCGCTGATCGCGCATTTGAACGAGATCATGCGCCGGCATCCGAATGCCTATTGGGTCGAGCTGCTGACCAAGGTCGGTGTGCCGTGCGGGCCGATCAACACGATCGACCAGACCTTCGCCGACCCGCAGGTCCAGCATCTCGCCATCGCCAAGCCGGTCAGCCACTCCAAGCTCGGGCCGCAGAAAGTGGTCGGCCAGCCGATCCACATGAGCCGGTACCCGCAGCCCGACGAGCTGCGTCCGACCCCCGATCAGGGCGAGCACACCGACGCGGTCCTGGGTGAACTCGGCTACGATGCCGCGGCGATCAAGGAACTGCGCGCGCGTGGCGTCGTCTGAAGCCGGCAAGCTAGCCGGCTTGCGGCTGGGGCGCCTCCCCTTGAGGCCGGCGGTGTTCGGCCATGAATTGGTCGAATTCAGCCTTGTCCTTGGCGTGCCGCAGGCGATCGAGGAACGCCTTGAACTCGCGCTGCTCTTCTTCGAGCCGCCGCAGAGTCTCGTCGCGATACTCGTCAAACGCGCGATTGCCGCTCGGACCGCGGAAACCGCGTCCGGTCCACTGCTCGGCAGTGGACTGCATCCGTTCCATCCGCTGCTGCATCCGTTCCATGCGACGCTGCCAGCGATCTCCGCTGCCGTGTGCCCAGCATGCCATTCGCCCACTCCCTATCAGATACCCAAGAACCACGAGGCCGAGCGGCCAGAACAGGATGAAGCTGACGACCGTCAGCCCAATCCAGGCCGGCTTGCCAATGTCGTCCAGATGCGCTGCGAGGTTCATAATCGCCTCGATGTGAATGTTTGTAACATTCACATAGGCGGCGCACCCCAGCCTGTCAAGCGCTATCGCGTCAGCGCTCCGGCTCCACTGGCGGGGCAAACAAGCCGAGGCCGCGCAAATAGACGAGCACCCCCGCTTCGAGCAGGTCTTCGGGCGTCATCGGCAGCCTTCGCCGCCCGCTGTCGCCGCGGGCGAAGAGCGAGGCGACGCCGTGCGACAGCGCCCAGATATGAAGGCTCATCATCAACGCGGGCGGCCGCTTTCCCGGGGGCAGGCGAGCGCAGAGGGTCTCCGATGCCTCCCGCAGCACAGCAAAGCTGCGCTCGGCAACCTCGCGTAGACCCGGATCATCGTCTAGGGATAACCCGGCTTCGAACATTGCCGAATAATAGGCGGGTTCGTCGTGGGCGAAGGCGAGATAGGCCCGACCGACATTCTCGAAAGCAGTGAAAGGGTCGGGGCGGCCATCGCTCCAAGCGCGGTTGAGATGCGCGGCAAACAGCTCGAACCCGCGGCGAGCGACATCGGCGATCAACGCGTCGCGATCGCGGAAGTGGCGATAAGGTGCGGCCGCGCTGACCCCAGCCGAGCGTGCTGCATCCGCAAACGTAAACCCGGCCGGGCCTTTTTTCGCGATCAGGTCAAGGGCCGCCTGGATCAGCGCCTCGCGCAGATTGCCGTGATGATAGCCGCGCCGTCCGCCCGGCC
>Ga0306921_10006305_pt1 | contig 12371 bp, 5 predicted proteins | sample sta12Cox44000080_FD_203760 | JGI IMG/M metagenome (GOLD analysis project Ga0306921, IMG submission 203760) | Lab enrichment of tropical soil microbial communities from Luquillo Experimental Forest, Puerto Rico - statoxic.12C.oxic.44.000.080 (v2)... | ecosystem: Environmental > Terrestrial > Soil... | reverse complement strand
GGTGCCCTATCTCGAAATCGACCGCCGCGGGAGTTCGTGCCCCACGCTCTTCGTCTGGAACGGCGAGCGCTATGAGTTAGTCGGCGACATGATAGGCGCGGGTGTGGTCGGCCACTGGGTCGGCCCGAGCGAGCGCAACGTGCCGCGCCCCGCAGAGTACATTAAGGTGGATCACAACGCGGTCCATCTCAAAGACGGCAAGCTGAGCCTTCATCTGATGGAACCGATGGAAGAGGCCGTCTACCTCGATCAGGTCAAGGCTATCGCGGTTGATCATCCAGCAGGCTTCGACGTTTATCCGAACGAATACTTTGCCAGCAATCCGCCGTTCCCTGAATTCCACGTGATCGAAAGCAAAAACGCGACGCTGCCAGCCAGCCTGCACGACGAGCATGGCCACGACATGCTTCCCAGCCTGAGGGCGCACAAATACTTTGGCGACTTCGAAGTCCTACCCTTCCACGGCTTCACTAAGATGCACTCGCTCGAACTCGATCTCGGCGCCCCATACCAAGGCGGCCCGCTTACGCTGCTGATGCATGGCGTTACCGAGTACTACACTGCGACCAGCGTTTATGCTGCGCACCAGGCCAAGATCGAAGCCATCTCTCCATACGTCGAAGCCCAAAATTCGCGCGGCGGGTGGGTCAAGGTCGTCGAGGACATGGGCTTCCCGGCTGGCGGCCCTCGCACGATTACCGCAACTCTGACCAGCAAGCTACCCGAGGGCACGCGAAAGATCCGCATCACAACAAACCTGCAGGTTTACTGGGACAGCATTTTGATCGATCGCGCCCCACAGACCGGCCCCGTACAACTCTATGAAATTCCGCTGCAGTCGGCCAATCTCAGCTTCCACGGCTTCCCGCGCATGACCGAAGGCGAGCCTCGGGGTAACGTGCACTTTGTTTACGAGGAAGTGAGCCAGACCGGACCCTATGCGCGGCAGGCCGGCACTTACACACGCTACGGCGATGTACAGCCTCTACTTACTAAGTTCGACGACAAGTTGGTGGTGTTTGGCGCGGGCGAGGACGTTGCGATGGATTTCGATCCCTCGCAATTGCCCGCGCTCACCAAAGGCTGGACCCGCGACTACTTTTTCCTGGTGAATGGCTACGAGAAAGACATGGACTTCTATGCAGCGGAAGGCTTCACCGTCGACCCGCTCCCATTCCAGAAGATGGGAAGCTACCCATATCCCGGAAAGTCCTACCCGCTCGACGACGACCACCTGAACTACTTGCTCGAGTACAACACGCGACACGTTTCAGGTAATGAGCCGCGTGGGTACTGGTATCAATATCCGGTGAGGAAGTAGACCGCGTCTGCAAGAGACTTCAACCACAAGGGGCACGAAGTACCACGAAGAAAAGCAATCAAAGCATTTCCTTCGGAGACTTCGTGTCCTTGGTGGTTGATCGAACTTCTTGATAGCGGCTAATACCCCGCATCCTTCCCGTACTCCTTCGGCAGCGCCTTGGCCAGATCCTTCCATCCCACGAGCGTGAATCCGTTGTCTTTCAGGAACTGGTGGAATTCCGCACTTTTTACCATGTCGAAATCGTGCTGCCGCCACGCGGCTCCCCAATCCGGATGGTCCTTCGTAATGCCGCGCATCTCGTCATCATCGAATGCAAGATGCACGATGACTTCATACACGCCCGGTCCGAGCCGCTTGAGCTGGTCTTCGTACCACGCGGTCCATTTGTCCGCTGGCACGCCCGGCTCGATTGAGATCACTTGCTGCACCAGCATCTCATCCGGCGGGGGCTTCACTCCGAGAGGCCCGTGCGTGCCCTCCCACTCTTCAAGAATCGGAAGCCCATAGCTGTGGCCCATCTTCAGGTACACCTTATATAGGTCGGTCGTGCCGAACAACGCCGCCATGTGCGAGTCGAGATGGGTCAGATGTACGCCCAGCTTTTTCGCAAGATCAACCTGTGCTCGGAGTTCGCGCTCAACTTCCTCCGGCTTCGCGTGCTTGGCCACTTCCGGTGTATCGAGCGGAAGATAGCCTTGCGCATCCAACAGGCTTGAAACCTGGTCCTTCGACGAAATCGGACCCCAGCGGTATCCCATCCACTCGCTGTTCAGCGCCTGGTGAATTCCGAGATCCGCATCAGGGTGTGCCTTCGCAAATTCAACCGCCTCAGGAAACCAGGGGCAGGGAACCAGGATGCTCGATGACGTGATGTAGCCTTTCTCGAGGGCTTCCGAGGTCGCGCGATTGATCGAGTGGCTGCCCCCGAAGTCATCCGCGTGAATGATCAGCAGCTTCGCCGTTGCGGGATAGCCCAGCCGTTCCGGCACACTCTTCGCTGGGCCCTGCGCATGCGCGCCCGCGCCCAAAAGAATTATCGCCAAGAAAAAAGAGAGGGGTCGGGAAGAAAACATAGTCTTACCTCCTGCGTAACAACCGCCAGAACCGGATGGCACAGAAGAAGCACCGCGCGTGTCGAAAACGTGACGACTAAGGACTAACGGCAGACGCTACCCTTCCTCTTCCGCCGGGATATCGAAGTTCACCAGATCTCCGCGGAAGCCGCGCGTCTTCCACGCTCCGAATGCGATTCCAGCTGCCATCCAGATCGCGCCGACGATCTTCGCCGGCGTACTCAGATTCAACCAGAGCAGCAGGCAGATCAAGAACCCAAGTACCGGAGGAATCAGGAAACCGAGCCTCTTCTCCGACGCGCGCACGTAATATCGCATCAGCGCCGCTAGATTCACGCCCATGAATGCGATGAGCGCGCCGAAGTTCAGCATCTCCGCGCCCAGTCCGTACGCCTCGCCACCATTCATGATCTGCACGAACTTGGTCCACGAGAGGCCGGTGCCCGCGAGGTCATAGGTCTTGTATCCCGCGACGATCTCGAGCAGGAAGGCTCCCAGCAACGCCACTACGCCCACCAGTATGACGTTATTCCGCGGCACTCGACTCTTTTCATCCACCGCGCCGAAGAACGATTTGGGAAGCGCATTGCTGCGTCCCATTCCATAGAGCAGTCGGGCAGCGCCAATCTGGGCGCCCAGTCCTGATCCGAAGTTGGCCAGCAGCAAAGTAAACCCCACGATTGTGAACAGCGGCGCCCAGGCCCGCCCGGCCACGTACGAGTATGCCGTGTTCACGTCCGGAAATGGCTGGGAGGCTGGCCAGATCAACTGCGCCACGTAAACCTCCGCTGCCGAGAGAATTCCAATCACTACGCAGGTCCACACGGTCGCCAGAAGAATGTTCCGCCGCGGATTTTCCGCTTCTTCCGACAGCGTCGAAATCCCGTCGAAGCCGATGTAAGTCAGCACCGCAATCGAAGTACACCCAAACACGCCTGACGCCGTGAACGTAGCTGGATCATAGAACGGCCGGGTGAAGTAACCGCCTCCGTGGGGCGCGCCAAAAATAAACCGTGCCGCCGCCACGAAAATTGCCACCACTACCATGCCCATCAGGATCGCCATGCCGGTGTTGATCCGCGCAGAAGTCTTGATCCCGCGAATATTCAGCAGCGTGAACACCAGCACGAAAAAGATCTTCCAAATCCACGAGGGCACCCCGGGCGCAAACTGGCTGGCTTGGCCCGCACACCACACCGTGCAGATCAACGGATTGAGCATGTAATCCATGACCATGATCCATCCGGTTACGTAGCCCATGGCTGGAGTGATTTCCTGCGCGACATAGGTGAATGCCGATCCGGCACTGGGATAAGCACGCGCCATCCGCCCGTAACTGATCGCGGTAAACAGCATGGCGACCATCGCGGTCAGGATCGCCGTAACCACGTGGCCCTTGCCCCGGTCGCTCAGCACGCCGAATACTGACATCGGCGCAACTGGCTGAATGACGATAATTCCGTACAGGATCAGGTCGGTGAGAGTGAGCGTCCGCCGCAGGCGCGGCGCGCTTGAACTGGTGGTGCCTGGGCTAGTGGCCATGCGCTCCTTGCGATGCCCTTACTTGTGCGATGCCCTTACTTGGACAAAGACCCCAGCGTCGAGGACGCTGAGGTCTGTGGGGGGAAGGCTGCTCCCGAAAGAGCAGAAGCTTCGGATTTGTTGCTGACGAACAGTATCAAAGCGCTCCCCCACCTAGCAAACAATTTCTTACATAATTGCCGAACCAAAAGGTCGTCTCAATTTGCGAGACTGGACGACGCCCCAGCACAGCAATCTACTGCGCGTTCCAACCGCTAACCTCAACAGTAGGCGTCGCCGTGCCGAGCTCCGCACTGCGGTAGATCGCCGTGACGTCTCGCTTCTCGCCGGGAAGCAGAGAAATGTAGTTATCTTGCCAGATCACGGGCAGAATCTCCTCGCCACCCGCGCCCTTGGTGACCTTAAGACGCACAAAGAACGCCACTGCCTTGCTCGGGTTCTCCAGCATCACGTGGGTCAGCGATTGGTCGCCCTTGCGATCGTGCTGGCTGGTCACTTTCAGTTTCACTTTGGGTAGCTGACTTAGTGCCGAATAGTCTGCATACGACGAAGTCGGCGTGGTGTACCAGTTCGACTTCTCCCAATCGAGCGTCTCCTGCTTGGTGGAAAGCCAGTAGAAGTTGGTCCCAACCTCGCGCGAATTCGCGTCGCTAAGCCGCAGAACCAGGAAGTAAGTTCCGCTCAACCCCTGAATATCCGGGAGAGACAACAGCTTATTCGTACTGTCGGCCGGAGCGTCGACGGCCGTTTCCTGCGAGAACTTCTCGGTGGCGTCTAAGTTATAGACCTTAGTCGTGAGTTTCAGCCCGTGCACATCCTCGTACTGGCTGCTCACCAAGTAGATCGAATGGTCGTCATACGAGTAAAGCGGATGCAGGGCCTCCATGGCTCGCTTGGCGCCAAAATACCCGCCGCCCGGCCGCAGATAGTAGTCGTACAAATGCCAAATGTTGGATGGCCAGGCATTATTGAGCATCCACTGGATCACGCCGGTCGATGAATACTTGTTCCGGCTATAGGCTTCGAACATCGCGCGGATGCCCTCGTAATTCATCAGCTGCGCTTTGCGGGCATAGTCCTCGACGCCGGTGGCTGTACCGTAACGCGTGTTCAACGCGGTCGTATAAACCTGGATGTTCTTGAACTCGCTGCCACCTGCGTGGAAGTCCCACCAGTCATCGATTGGCCATAGGTGATCCTTGCCGAGCATGGTTCGCAAGCTCTCAATGGGAGGCAGCGCCGGACCTGGGCTGGTCTCTGTATTGAATCCATAAGCTCCACCGCATCCGCCGGGATTGCAATGGTTGCCACCGTTGATCTTATCTTCGGTCCAATATTTCGGCGCGACGTATTCATACGGACCGGTCATCTTTACGCCGCTGTCGCCGGTTACGGTGGTGGGCTTGCCCGTTGCCGAGGACACCACCGGGTTAGGAAAGCGCAACTGCTTCTCGACATCGAGATACATCTGCTCTACATCCGGCGGCGGAGGATTGTCGCTCCCGTTCAGCCACATCACTACGCTGGGATGGCTGCGCAGACGGTAGATCTGATCGACCAGGGATGCCTTCGCGATATCGAAATCCTGCGGCTTCCATTTGGGCCACTTCTCCCAGAAGTCGCAGCAGCACCAGCCGGCCATGACCAGAATCCCTTGCTGGTCGGCCAGGTTGAAGAACTCTTCGGTCTCGAGCTTGCCTTCGAGACGAATCGTGTTCAGCCCCATATCTTTGACGTAGCGGAACTCGTCGTGTAAGCGCTGCGAGTTTTCCCGCATCATCATGTCGGGGGACCAGCCGCCGCCCCGAATCAGAATCTTCTTACCGTTGATCGAAAACACCCGTCTCTGGTCAGAGTTCAATTCCGAAGTCACTTCGCGAATCCCGAAGCGCGTAGTGGTCTGATCTGAAACTTTGCCATGCACTTCAAACTGCAGACCCAGCGGGTAGAGTTCTGGTGTTCCCATCTGTGCCGGCCACCATAGCCGCGGCTTGGTGAAATTCAACTGCGAAACCGCTGCCGGGTCGAATACGACGTCCTTGCTCTCATCCGGCGCGAGATCCACTTCCTGCTCGAACTCCTCGTTCCCGATCGCACCCTTCAGAGTGCCGTGCACCGTCTGGTTCGAACTATTTTTCAGCTGTGCCGTGACCAGCAACTGGGCATTCTGCGCGGCATCCACGTGCGAAACCACGGTGGGATAGCGCACCGCGACCGGCCCGCTCGTCGCGATGTAGACCTCGCGCCACAGGCCCATGTTCTTGTCGGGCGGCGCCGGATTCCAATCCACAAAGGTAATCGCCAGATCAGTATCCGAAGGCGGCATCACCTGTACGGCCAAGACGTTCTCCGATCCAACTTTCGCGGCTTCGGTCACATTGAATTCGTAAGTGCGCCATGCTCCGGCCACGTCGTCGCTCTTCGCAATCTGCTTTCCGTTTAGCCATATGTTCGCCCGGTAATTAATGCCACGAAAATTGAGCCAGATGGTCTTGCCTTTATCGGAGGCGGGCAGCGCAAACGTCTTGCGGTACCACCACGAGGTTGCATACGGGCTGTCGGACGGCATGGGAACGTTGGAGAAATTCCCGCCGATCGGGTACCCCATGCCGGGAAACTGCCGGAGATTCATGCCAAACATCGGGTCGGGCAAAACCTTGTGCTTCACCTGCGCAGCGACCACGGTGGTCGGCACCGTTACTTCCATCCATCCCTTGGTAGCGAAGCCGGGCTTCGAAATCGCCTCGCCCTCCTGCCCGGCCTTCGCCGATACGTCGATCTTGCTCGACGACTGCAGAGTCCAGCCCTCCGCCAGGAAGAGACGGTTGGAGATGGTCGAACGAGGCGGCGCTTGTTGGGAAAGACTGCAGGACGCGGCGCACAGAAGAATCACCAGCCACACACGATCGCGAACTCTCATCACGGGCTCCCTTAAAGTCACGACAGGATCGACAACCTCGGCTGATGGTCCAGCCTCAGACGGAATCTCCAAAAAACTGCTGCGCAACTGGATAACACGTTTTATTAATTCGTTTCAATAGCTGTTTTTCGCGGCTTTGATGCCGCTCGGCCGTGGTGGCCGGTTAGGCAACTCGGCGGCGCTTGCCAAGAGCTTCAAATCGCAAAGAATGCCAAAGGTTCGCTAAGGATGCAAAGACTGACGAAATGAACTGGCTGATTGCAAGCCTGCGCCCCCCCGTCCCGAAGCTCTCCGCTAGTTTATAATCAAAGATTCCGCAGCAACCTTCGGAGTTGACAATCTCATGATTCGTTTTTTGCAAACCCCGGGTCCCGTGAAGAAGATCGTTCTGAGCGCGATCCTGCTCATTTTCTGTGGCGCCATGGTCATCACGCTGATCCCCGGCGGTCTCGGCGCGAGTTCGAGCCTGCTCAACGGCACCCCCAGCCAGGGGGTCGTGGCCACGGTCTCCGGTGAAGACGTCACCAGCCGCGAAGTTCTCAAAACCGCTCAGATCATGGTGAAGCAGCAGTTTCGCGGGCAGAACTCGCCGATGGCTGCCCAGTTGATTCCGTTCTTTGCCAAGCAGGCCGCCGACCGCCTCATCACGCAAAAAGCGCTGGTCGCTGAAGGCAAGCGCCTCGGCCTCAAAGCGACCGACGAAGACGTTCGAGACGAGTTGCAGCACGGCCAGTACGCCGGCACCTTCTTTCCGGGCGGCAACTTCATTGGCCAGGAAGCCTACCAGAACCTGTTGGCTTCGAATGACCTGACGCCGGCCAGCTTCGAGCAGGCCGTGAAAGACGACATCCTGTTCCGCAAGGTGCTTGCGCTGGTCACAGGCAGCGCATCCGTTTCCGACAAGGAGATTCACGACGAGTTCGTGAAGCGCAACACCAAGGTTAAGTTCGATTACGCGATCCTCAATCAGGAAGATCTGCGAAAGGGCCTCAACCCCACCGACGCCGAGCTGAAGGCCTATTACGACAAGAACAAGGCCTCCTACAACAATTCGATTCCCGAGAAGCGCAAGCTCGAATACGTTTTTCTGGATCGGAGCAAGATTCTGGCGCAGGTCCCCGTCACGGATCAGGACCTGAAGTCTTACTACGAGCAGCACCAGGATGAATTCCGAGTTCCTGAGCAGGTCAAAGTCCGCCACATTCTGATCAAGACTCCGCCCGCGGGCGCCGACGGCAAGGTCGACGACAAGGGCGTGGCCGACGCGCAAAAGAAAGCCACCGACGTTCTCAACCAGCTCAAAGGCGGCGCCAAGTTCGACGAACTCGCCAAGAAATATTCTGATGATCCCGGCAGCGCCAAGCAGGGCGGGGAACTGGGCTGGATCGGCCGCGGCCGCACCGTGCCTGAGTTCGAGAAAGCCGCATTCACCCTCGGGAAAGACCAGACCAGCGAGCTCGTGAAGAGCAGCTACGGCTTCCACATCATTCACGTCGAAGACAAGCAGGCTGCACACGTGAAGTCGCTCGACGAAGTGCGCGCCCAGATCGAACCCCTGGTCAAACAGCAGAAGACCGGCAAGATGCTTGATGAGCAGGCCAATGCGTTGTTGAACGCCGTCCGGACCGACGGCTTCGACAAAGCGGCCGCCGCCAAAGGCCTGAACGTCGTGAATATCGACTTCGTTTCAAAAAGCGACGCGCTCCCCGGCCTGGGAGTCAGCCCCCAGTTCATGAACGAGGCCTTCTCGGCGCACGAAAAAGACACACCCAACTTGGCGCAAGTGCCCCAGGGCGTTGCCGTGTATCAAGTCGAAGGGGTGAAGCCCCCTGCCACCCCGAGCTTCGACGAGATCCGAACTCGCGTTGAGAACGAGTTCAAGAACGAGCGCGCACAGCAACTCCTGGAGCAAAAGGTTCAGGAATTGTCGGATCGCGCCAAGACCGAGCACGACCTGAAGCGCGCCGCCAAAGAATTGGGCGCGACGGTTAAGACCAGCGAACTGGTCGGACCCGACGGCCAAGTTCCAGACATCGGCGCGATGTCCGGACCTGCTTCGGCGGCCTTCGATCTGAAGTCCGGCGAGATCAGCGGCCCGATTGCGGCCGGCGCCTCAGGAACCAGCGGCGTCGTGCTTGCCGTAATCGAAAAGCAGCCACCCTCCGAGTCCGATTTCGCAGCCAAGAAAGACCAGTTGCGCGAGTCTCTCCTGCAGAACAAGCAGCAGGAACTGTTCGGAGTCTTTGTCTCGAATCTTCGCCAGCAAATGCAGAAGGATGGCAAAATTCGCATGAACGAAGACGAGATGAAGAAGATCACCAAGGGCCAGAACGCCGCCGGTCTATAAGTCACACCCGCGGGCTCGGTTGGCCGGGTCCGCAAATTTTCATGTAACCAAGTCTATCGGACTACCATCCGACCGTCTTACGAATGCCCTTTCCGCGCGCCACCGGCATCTTGCTGCACCCGACCTCCCTGCCTGCACGCGGTGGGATCGGCGACTTCGGTTCGGCTGCCTACGCCTTCGCCGATTTTCTTCATGCCGCCAGGCAGGGCCTGTGGCAGGTGCTTCCCTTGGGCCCGCTCGGTTACGGCAACTCGCCCTACTCGTCGACATCTGCGTTCGCCGGGAATCCTCTGCTGATCAGCCTTGATCGTCTTGCCGACCGCGGTTGGATTGATCGAAAGCGTCTAAGCGAACTCTCAGACCGTCCCGGACCTGTGGAGTACGAAGCTATCTTCCCCAAGAAGATGCCACTGCTGGCCGAAGCCGCCCGCAACTTTACCAAGACCGCCACCGGTTCGGCCCGTGCTCGCTTCGACAACTTCTGCCAGCAAAATGCCTGGTGGCTTGATGACTTTGTCCTGTTCGATGAGATCCGCTCCCGCCACAAGCTCACTCCCTGGAATGAGTGGTCGCATGACTTGGCGCATCGCGACCCCAGCGCTCTCAAGAAGGCCCGCGAAGAGTACGCACCCGAGCTCGCCATGCGTTCGGCCATGCAATTCGCTTTTTACGAGCAATGGCATGCAGTGCGCCAGTACTGCTCCGAGCGCGCGATCCGCGTCATCGGCGACGTCGCCATCTTCGTGAACTATGACAGCGCCGACGTGTGGACGCACCCTGAACTCTTCCGCCTCGACGCCGAACGTAATCCTGAAGTGGTCTCCGGCGTGCCTCCCGACTTCTTCAGCCACACCGGACAGCGATGGGGCAACCCGCTCTACCGCTGGGACGTGATGAAACAGACCGGCTATAAATGGTGGATCGATCGCCTGCGCTGGGTCACGCACACTTGCGACTACATCCGCCTCGATCACTTCCGCGGCTTCGATCAGTTCTGGGAGATTCCCGCTGCCGAGCCCACCGCGATCAACGGCAAGTGGGTCGATGGCCCCAAAGACGCCATCTTCGCAGCGGTCCGTGAAGCGCTCGGCGGCCTGCCGTTTTTTGCCGAAGACCTCGGCTACATCACGCCCGAAGTGGAAGCCCTGCGCGCCGGCCTCAAGATTCCCGGCATGGCGGTGCTGCAATTCGGATTCGGCGACAAAGGCGCCCACATCTACTTGCCCCAGCGCTTCACTCCCGACAAAGTCGTCTATACCGGAACGCACGACAACGACACACTCAACGGCTGGTGGGCCAGCGGCGCTTCCGAAGAAGAGCGTAGCCACGCTGAGAGCTACTTCGGCAAGCCTGACGACGGTATGCACTGGGCCTTCATCCGCGCCGCGCAGACTTCGGTCGCCAGTCTCTCCGTCGTGCCCTTACAGGATGTGCTGGGCCTCGGCAGTGAAGGCCGCATGAACACTCCAAGCCTCTACGGCGGGAATTGGAAGTGGCGCTTCGACGCCTCCGCGCTAACCGCGGGCCTCGCCGAGAAGTTGGCAGCGTTAGCCGAAATCTCGGATCGCCTGCCGCAACCGCCCGAGCCAGTAAAACAAGAAGACTTCGCCGCCTAACTCCCGGCTGATTTTAGAAGTGAAAGAAAACGGTGGGGGCGGGCGCCCTCGCCCCTCCCAGCCGAGCAAAGCTCGGCAGGAATCAAGATATTGCACCAAGAATGCGGCGTGCACCAGAATCTCTGGGGCTCAACATCTCTCGACCAGATTGTTAACATCGGGTTACAAACCCACGAAATCTTTGAGACCATTCTCGCGAATCGTGTATAGAGAGACAGGGGTTTTTCCGTGACTGAACCAATCATCGAGGCGCGCGGCGTCGAGAAGTTTTATACCCAGCCTGACGGCAATCGCATTCAAGTGATCGCGCCCATCGATCTCGCCATCGATACCGGGAAAATCATTGCCCTGCTTGGCCCCTCAGGTTGCGGCAAGTCGACGTTCCTCCGCATGCTCAGCGGCTTGTCGCAGCCCTCCTCCGGCGAAATTCTGTGGCATGGCAAGCCGCTTGCCGGTCAGACCCCACATGTTTCAATTGTCTTCCAAAGCTTCGCGCTTTTCCCCTGGCTCACGGTTCTCGAAAACGTCGAAGCCCCGCTCGAGGCCCTCGGCGTCCCCCCCGTCGAGCGCCACAAGCGTGCTCTGAAGACTCTCGACACGGTTGGTCTGGATGGCTTCGAAACCGCGTACCCCAAGGAACTGTCCGGCGGTATGAAGCAGCGCGTTGGTTTCGCCCGTGCTTTGGTCGTCGAGCCGGAAGTGCTCTTCATGGACGAGCCTTTCTCCGCGCTCGATGTCCTCACCGCCGAGAACCTGCGCAACGAACTTACAGAACTGTGGCTGAGCAAGAAGATGCCCACCAGCGCCATTTTCCTGGTCACCCATAACATTGAAGAGGCTATCCTGCTCGCCGATCGCGTGATCGTCCTCGGTCGCAACCCGGCCCGCATTCGCTCCGACTTCGAAGTCCGCCTTGCCCGCTTCCGCGACCGCAAGGACCCTCGCTTCGTGGAACTCGTCGACTACATCTACCAGGTCATGACGCAGCCAGAGATTGAGCACGTGCTGCCCGGCACCCAAGTCACTCCCGAGCCAGGCGGTCGCAAGAAATACCAGATGCTGCCCCATGCCCGCGTCGGGGGCATCGCCGGACTGATGGAATTACTCAACGATCGCGGTGGCCGTGAAGACCTTTCCGTCCTCTCCGAAAGCTTTGCGATGGACGTCGAGGATCTCCTCCCGATCATCGAAGCCTGCGTTCTGCTGCGGTACGCCACGCTCAAAGAAGGCGAAGTCGAGATTACGCCCGAAGGCGTCGCTTTCGCCGACGCCGACATTCAGACTCGCAAAGATCTCTTCCGCCAGGCTGCCCTTAAGAACGTCATGGTGCTTCAGCAGATCGAGAACATCCTCAAGGCGAAGACTGACCACTCCATTCCGCGCGAGTTCTTCCACGATATCCTCGACGAGCACTTCAGCGACGACGAAGTCGACCGTCAGCTCGACACCGCGATGAACTGGGGACGCTATGCCGAAATCTTCGACTACGATCGCGAAACCGAGCGCCTCATCCTCGCCGAGCCACTCTGGGAAGGGACTCAGGCGGCAG
>Ga0306921_10006302_pt1 | contig 12372 bp, 6 predicted proteins | sample sta12Cox44000080_FD_203760 | JGI IMG/M metagenome (GOLD analysis project Ga0306921, IMG submission 203760) | Lab enrichment of tropical soil microbial communities from Luquillo Experimental Forest, Puerto Rico - statoxic.12C.oxic.44.000.080 (v2)... | ecosystem: Environmental > Terrestrial > Soil... | reverse complement strand
CTTGGCGAAGGTCCGATCGAGTCGGCGTTCACTCGATTTTTGGAGGTCGCGCTCGGCGGTGCAATCGCGATAATCGTTTCGCTGCTGGTGTTCTCCCAAAGAGCTCATCACCTGGGAGCGGAGGCGGCTGCGCAAATCTTGCAGCGCATGGCCAAAGACTTTCCCGAGCTATTAGCGGGCTTCACGCGACGGCTCGATGCAAACAAAATACGACAGTTGCAAGATGACCTGGGCAGGTCGGTCATCGCTTTTCAGGAGATCGCGGCGGAGGCGAAACGTGAGCGTCTTGTCTCCCTTGGGTCTGAGCCAGATCCAGGGCCGCTATCGCGAACCTTGCTGCGGCTCCGGCATGATTTTGTCATTATCGGGCGCGCAGTAACGCCATTGCCAAGCGACATCGCGCAGCGGCTGGAGCCGCTGCTCAGCCGCTTGAGAGACGATGTAAGTGAATTTCTGGGCGGCAGCGCAACCGCGCTCATACTGCGCCGCAATTCCCCCTCGCTCCAGCCAGCGGAGGTGGCGCTGAAGGCTTATGGTTTGGCGATTAGCTCACTGCGCAATGAGGGCATGACGCGCGCTCTATCCAACAGCGAAGTTGAGCGTCTATTCGCGCTCAGTTTCGCGCTCGAGCAGCTCCACCATAATTTAATCGATCTTGCCCGATGTGTGCGGGAATGGGCTGGAGGTGTTGGCGCAAAAAGCTCGACGTGAGTTTATACCTCCTCGATAAAACGCAAATATTCCTGTGCCCCATTCGTCAGCCGAAGTTTGAAGTTAAAATCGAATTTAGTCAGCGTGTCTTGAATTTAATTGGCCGTTCGGTTCATCGCGAGCATCTTATCAATGATCACCGAACCCTCGATTTCAAATGATCTCGCTTCAACCCGGTCAGCAACATAGATGGAATAGAATGGGAGCGCTGCAATGAAGCTAGGCATCATCGGCACTGGGAACGTCGAGTGACTCCGATCGGCCGCTCCCTTGCGCGCGCGCACACGCACGCGTACTTTCAGGAAACTCACTGTGACAAATAGACTTAGAAACTGAAACTCGGTTGCGGTTCCGCTCCTCGGGTATGCCGCACCCCCCTGGTCCTCGGGTCTCGAACTGCAGGAATATGGACGATGACCCCGCGCAGGATCGAGCGCGCCAAGGCAGGTATTTACGCGCGAGGCGAGATCGATCAGGCAGAATATCGGGAGAAGCGAGCCCTGATCGCCAGCGGAATCGGCGGCGAATCGTAAAAAAACACCGCTTCCCGCGCCAGAACAAATTCCTCAATGATTTCTCGCGCGCGCGTGCGCGGGCGTGCGCGCGAGGGGGCGGCCTCCGCTTTTCCCCGAGCAACGCTACTATCGATGGTGCTTTTCTGATTTGGAGACGGCACGCGCATTTGTCGAACAGTTTAATGGCGCTTCTTACAACACAACTGGCAGCGATTTGCACGGTCTGAGAACGCATCAGAATTCCTTGCCGTTTTGACGTTATGGCTGCCCGCTGCTTTCCGCCGCCGTGGTCCGGTGGCAATATCCGCTTTGGGCAAAAGCGGACATCGCCAAGCGCTAACTGATGGATGGTGATTTTCAGGAGCGGTTAGCGCGGGCTAAGCGACAGCCCGCCGCACCCCGAAGCAGGACCCACGCTGCTGTTTTCCTATTTGAGAGATGGTGCGCGAAAGCCATCGATCTGTTCGTCAAAGGCCTGGGCAACGGCGAGTGTGGGCGCGTCGCCACCGTGCGGGCCGATAATCTGAATACCCACCGGCAGGCCCTGAGCGTTCAGCCCGGCGGGAATCGCCGTTGCCGGCAGTCCACAGACCGTCGCAAGCGCGATCCACTTCAGCATTGCGGTGTAGGCAATCTCGCGCCCATCCGAACAATTGAGCGTACGCCGCCGGATCGGTCGCTGATCATGCGGAAAGGCGGCGGTCGGAGAGATGGGCGCGAGCAGCACATCAAATCGCGTGAAGAATCGTCGCATCGCATCGGAGAATTGTGCCCGGGCGTCGTTAGCCTGCAGCCATTCACGATGGCGCGCGCTGTACGCCAGGACGCATTGCGCCCACGATAAGGCATTGGCACCCATGGTGCGCGCGATCTTTGCCGGTCCGCGGAGCAGTTCGTAGAGTCCGCGCTCAGCCCATGGCAAGTCCGCGCCGATAATCGAGTACAGCAGCAATATGTAGGTGGACATCAGCAGTTCAGCGGTGACCGGACACGTAATTTGATCCACGATTGCGCCAGTTGCTTGGAGACGCTTGGCAAAGGCCTCGAGCGTGGCCTTCGTGTCAGCATCGAGGGGAAAGGTCGGCTCATCGAGCCACAGAGCCACCTTCAATCCTTTCAGATCAGCAGGTGGCGCCTGCGCGGGGATTGGCGATTCGCCGATGATCGAAAGGAGAAGGCGCAGATCGCGCGCCGAGCGCGCCATTGGTCCAACTACCGCAAGGTCCAGATCAGCGACAACGCCCGGCGGCGGTACAAGGCCTCGTTGCGAGACCAATCCATAGGCTGGCTTGTGCGCGAAAACGCCGCAAAAGCTTGCCGGGACGCGTATTGAACCACCGATATCGGCACCAATCTCCAACGCCGTGATGCCGGCTGCAACCGCTGCCGCTGATCCGCCCGATGATCCGCCGGGCGTTCGTGTTAGATCCCAAGGATTATTCGTGGTCCCATAAAGCGAATTGTAGGTCTGCCAATCAGAGGCATACACTGGAGTGTTGGTCTTGCCCCACACGACCGCGCCCGCCGAACGGACACGGGCCACAACTGCCGCGTCTTCGGCGGTCCGGTCGAGCAGGGCCTTCGTGCCGGCCGATGCTGGGAGACCTTTCACGTCGAACGTATCCTTCACGGTCATGGGCAGGCCGCCGAGCGGACCTAAGGTTTCACCTCGCGCACGGCGCTCATCGATGATCCGCGCATCGGCGTGTGCGCGGTCGAGATCACGCGACACCACTGCGTTCAGCTTTGGATTCAGCCGATCCATTCGGACGACCGAGGCCTCCAGTAACTCGCGCGCGCTGATCCGCAGCGCGGCAAGTGCCTGTAATTGATCCGTCGCGTCTAAGGACAGGATGTCCATCAGTCGAACTCACCGATAAAGGTACACGAGTTGCCGATGTCTGCGGAAGGAGATGCGGTGTTCTTCTTCTCCCACGCTGCGTTGTTCCGACGGTCGACGACAAATCGAAGTTGACCGGGCGGATTGCCGATAGAGCCAGCGAATTTCCGCTTTCGAGGGACAACCGGACATCCCAGGGGCGCACATCAATTTCCGTTGGTCACCCTTCTGTGACATACGCAGTTCAGGGTTTCTGCGGCGCAAATTGACATTGAACACCATTTCGCCAGTCGCAAATCTCTGCTCTAATTCCCCTTTGAAAATCGGCGTAGTCCTGCCTTGGGTGGGCGATGCGACGGCGCTCCAGAGCAAGCAGCAAACTGGCTAAAGCGCGAAGCCGCAGGCAGGCTTCGCCAAAGCGCCCCACTGGTGCCAACCAGGAATCAGAAGCTGCGCGGCTCGCCAGCGAACTGTCGGCGATGAGCGAGATTCTGCGCTTGATCGCGGATTCGCCGAGCAACGTTACGAGTGTTCTTCAATCAGTAGCCGAACAGGCTGCGCGCATTTGTCAGGCTCAGTACGTCGATATCTTCCTGGTTGAAGGCGACAACCTGAAGGACCTTGCTTGGTTTGGCGCAATTAAGCGGACATTGGAGTTTCCGTTAGATCGTTCCACTGTCTCGGGGCGATCCGTTTGCGAGATGCGGCCCGTCAGCATCGACGATCTGCAAAACGCCGGCGATGAGTTCGCTCGCGGACGAGAGATCGCACGGAAGGATGGTAATCGCAGTGTCCTTGCCGTGCCGCTAATCCGAGAAGGCCGAGCGATTGGCACGATCTTCATTCGCCGAACCGAAATCCGACCTTTCGAGCAAAAACATATTTCCCTGATGACGGCCTTCGCCTCCCAAGCGGTGATCGCCATCGAGAATGCGCGGCTGCTCAATGAATTGCGCCAGCGCACGTCAGATCTGACCGAGTCTTTAGACCAACAGACCGCGACGTCCGAAGTGCTGCGCATCATCAGTTCGTCCCCCGGCGAGTTGGAGCCGGTGTTTGAGGCCATGCTGCAAAATTCAATCAGAATCTGTGAGGCCGGATTTGGTCAGATGTTTCTGTGCGAGGGCGACAGTGTCCGCTTAGTCGCGACTATCGGTGTACCAACGGCTCTTGTTGAATTCGATAAGCGGCGCGGCGCTTTTCAGCCGTTACCTGGCGGCGGCCTGGATCAAGTCATGCGTACAAAACAAGTGGCGAGTATCGCTGACTTGACGGCAGAACACGCCTCGTATCCACCGGCTAGGCTGGGCGGCGCGCGGTCATATATCGCCGTGCCCATGCTCAGGGAAGGCGCACTGGTTGGCGCGATCGCTATCTACCGCCAAGAAGTTCGCCCATTCACCGACAAGCAGATCGAATTGGTCAAGAACTTCGCCGCTCAGGCGGTGATCGCCATCGAGAACGCGCGGCTGCTCAACGAATTGCGGGAGTCGCTAGAACAGCAAACGGCGACGGCAGATGTCCTTAAAGTCATCAGCTCATCGTCAGGCGATCTGCAGCCTGTGTTCGATGCCATGCTCGTGAGCGCAACTCGACTGTGCCAGGCGAGCTACGGCATGATGTGGCTTCGTGAAAGCGACAGCCAGATGCGTGTCGCAGCGCGGCACGGAAATCTGCCGGAGGCGTTTCTCGATCAATGGCCTATCGGCAGGGTGTTTCGGCCGAGTCCTTCTCTACCAACGGCACGCGTTTTTGAAACTCGCAAGCCCGTCCATGTAATCGATCTCAAAGAGGATTGTTCCTATTTCGACCACGACCCGCTGGCAATGGCTGGCTTGGAAGTAGCTGGTATCCGTACTTTGATCTCCGTGCCAATGCTTAAGGAGGGTGAGGTCGTTGGCACTCTCAACATCTATCGCCGGGAGGTTCGGCCATTCACCGAGAAACAGATCGATCTGGTCAAAAACTTCGCCAGCCAAGCAGTTATTGCTATTGAGAATACGCGGCTGCTCAACGAATTGCGCCAGCGCACCACCGACCTCGGCGAGGCGCTCGACCAGCAGACCGCAACGTCTGAAGTCTTGAGCGTCATCTCGAAGTCGCGCGGCGAGCTTCAACCCGTCTTTCAGGCCATGTTGGAGAACGCCACTCGTATCTGCGGCGCCAGTGTTGGCAATCTCCTACTCTACGACGGACGCAATTTTCGCCTTGCAGCCATGTACAATCCGACTCCCGCATATGCGGAGCACCGGCAAGTCGGCTCGGTGGTTCCAGTCTGGGCGCACAATCCACTAAGCCGCATCGCCGCCGACAAGCGATTGCAGCACATCGCCGATGCCAGGACGGAGCAGGCCTACCTGGAAGGAGATCCAGCGCTTACTCAACTCGTCGACGCTGCCGGCGCGCGCACTTTGCTCGCGGTGCCGATGCTCAGAGAAAATGAATTGGTTGGTGTATTCGGCATCTATCGGAAAGAAGTGTGTCTGTTCACCGACAAACAGATCGACCTCGTCAAGAACTTCGCTGCTCAGGCCATCATCGCCATCGAGAACGCGCGGCTACTTAACGAGCTACGCGAGTCGCTTCAGCAGCAGACGGCGACGGCGGATGTGCTCAAGATCATTAGTCGTTCGACATTCGATCTCAAATCCGTGCTCCAGACGCTCGTCGAATCTGCTGCGAAGCTCTGCGATGCCGACTCAGCCCAAATCACACGGCCGATCAATGGAGTGTTTTACCGCGCGGAAACTTATGGCTTCTCTCGCGCATTCATGGATTACGTCAAAGATATGCCTGTCCAAGCCGACCGAGGCTCGCTTATGGGGCGAGTCTTGCTCGAAGGCAGGGTAGTACATATCCCTGACGTGAAAGCTGACCCCGAATACACTTTCGTCGAGGCACAGAAACTCGGGGGCTATCGCGCGTCACTAGGAGTTCCAATGCTGCGCGAGGGTGTCTCGATCGGTGTTTTGTCGCTGAACCGATCTGAAGTCAGGCCATTCACTGACAAGCAGATCGAGCTTGTCACCACCTTCGCCGACCAGGCGGTGATCGCCATCGAGAATGCGCGGTTGCTCAATGAGCTGCGGCAGCGCACCGACGATCTTACTGAATCCTTAGAGCAGCAGACTGCGACGTCGGAGGTGCTGCGCGTTATCAGTTCGTCGCCTGGCGAGCTGGAGCCGGTGTTCGAGGCGATGCTCGATAACGCCGTCCAAATCTGTCACGCGAACTTTGGCAATCTATGGCTCCGCGAGGGCAATAGCTTTCGTATTGTCGCAACTAAAGGCGCTTCCCGAGAGTACCGTGAGACCCTCTTCAGTGAACCCGTAATGGAACCCCACCCGCAGAGCGCGATGGGACGCATAGCTCTCAGCAAAGAAGTGGTTCAAATCGACGATATGAGTAATGCGCCAACTTATGGTCAGCGCATGCGTATCGCGACGATCCAGATCGCTAAAGCGCGCACACTGGTTGGCGTGCCGATGCTCAAAGACGATCAAGTGATTGGAATCATCGCCATTTACCGTCGGGAAGTGCGTTCGTTCACCGACAAGCAGATTTCACTGTTGAAGAACTTCGCCGCGCAAGCGGTCATCGCCATCGAGAACGCGCGGCTGCTCAATGAGCTGCGGCAACGGACTTCCGATCTCACGGAGTCGCTGGCGCAGCAGACGGCGACATCGGAGGTACTGAGCGTCATTTCGAGTTCGCCGGCAGACATTCAGCCCGTGTTCGAAATTATTGGCGAACGAGCCGAGAAATTGTGCGAGGCAGATGCCAGTGTTGTCTCCATCGTCGAGGGCGAACTAATTCGTCGTGCGTCGATCCATGGCGTGACAGAGGCTGGAGTGGAAGCGCTTCGACGCGACCCTCCAAGGCAGCTCACCGACGAGACACTCACAGCGCGCGCGATCCGAACTCGCGGCGTTTGTCATGTCGCGGACATACTTAGTGATCCTCGGCACCCGAAAGATTTGGCTCTGCTGGGTGGCTTCCGTGGCGGCCTGGCTGTGCCGATGGTCCGCGACAAGCGGGTCTTAGGAGCAATCTTTGTTGCCAGGAAACGGACGGGATTATTCTCAGACGCACAGGTTCAACTCCTAAAGACTTTCGCTGACCAGGCGGTGATTGCGATCGAGAATGTTCGGTTGTTCAACGAAACAAAGAACTCTTTGGAGCAGCAGACTGCCACCGCCGACGTACTTAAGATCATCAGCCGCTCGACCTTCGATCTGCGCGCCGTATTACAGACACTCGTTGAATCAGCCGCCCGCTTCTGTGCTGCAAACAAGGCCCACATTATCCGCGAGAAAAATGAAGGCTTCTACACTGCCGAGGCATTCGGCTATTCCCAGGAGTTCACGGATTACATCAAGGATATTCCGGTAAAGGCCGAGCGAGGATCAGCGTCGGGGCGCGCCTTAGCCGAGGGTCGGCTGGTTCATATTGCCGATGTAAAGACTGATCCAGAATACACCCAGGTCGAAGCACAGAGATTGGGAGATTACCGCACGATCCTTTGCGTCCCAATGCTGCGCGAGGGCGTCCCAATCGGCGTCCTGACTTTGACGCGCTCCGAAGTACGGTCGTTCACCGACAAGCAGATCGAGTTGGTCACGACGTTCGCTGACCAGGCTGCGATTGCCATCGAGAACGTGCGGCTGTTCGATGAGATCCAGGACAAGAGCCGACAGCTTGAAGAAGCGAGCCAGCACAAGTCGCAGTTCCTCGCCAACATGAGCCACGAGTTGCGCACGCCGCTCAACGCCATCTTGGGCTACACCGAATTGATGACGGACGGCGCTTACGGTGAGCCGTCGGAGAACATGCTGGGCGTACTCAAGCGACTTGAGGCCAACGGCAAACACCTGCTCGGGCTGATCAACGACGTACTTGATTTGTCGAAGATCGAGGCCGGCCAGCTCGTGCTCGAACTATCCGACTACTGCATCCAGGATATTGCTCAGACCGTCCGAAGCACACTGGAGCCGCTGGCGGCCGATAAGAAGCTGGCGTTCAAGGTCGACGTCGCCTCCCAACTGCCGCCAGGGCACGGCGACGGCCGCCGCTTGACGCAAGTCCTGATCAATCTCGTCGGCAATGCCATCAAGTTCACCGATATCGGCGAAATAGCCATCAAGGCAGAAGCGCACAACGGCTCGTTCCATGTATCGGTGCGTGACACCGGGCCGGGCATCTCATCTGCGGACCAAGCCAGGCTGTTTCAGGAGTTCCAGCAGGCCGATAATGCCATCACCCGGAAGAAAGGCGGCACCGGCTTGGGCCTTGCCATATCGAAGCGCATCATCGAGATGCACGGCGGCAGGATCTGGGTCGAGTCGCAGCCCGGCCAAGGCTCGACATTTACTTTCACGCTTCCGGTGATCGTTGAGCGGCAGGTGGAGGCCGCATGAGCAAGCGCATTCTAGTGGTCGAAGACCAGCCGGATAATCGCCAGATCATCCGCGACATGCTTGTTGGTACCGATTGCGAAATCACCGAGGCCGAGGACGGCGAGCAGGCGCTTACAGCTGTGGCGAAACAGCGACCCGATCTCATACTCATGGGTATCCAACTGCCGATGATGGACGGCTACGAGGTCACGCGCCAAATCAAGGCCGATCCCGCGTTGCGATCGATCCCGATCATCGCCGTCACTTCCCATGCTCTGAATGGGGAAGCACAGACAGCTAGGGCAGCGGGTTGCGATGACTATGTGCCGGAGCCTTACAGCCCTCGCCAACTGCTGGCGAAAATTAGGCAATACCTGTCCTAAGCCAGGTATTGATTGCTGCAGTGATGAGTTCGTTTGGCACTCGCCGGACACGTGAAGCGCTCAACCACTGTCGATCCAAAATGTGATATTATTTTCATACCCGACGGGTCCTCGGCGCGAGCGAAGCCATGAGGCGACGGGAATTCATCGCATTTGTCGGTTACACCGTCGCAGTGTGGCCGCTCGCGGCGCGCGCTGAGCAGTCGACAATGCCGGTAATCGGATTTCTAAACAGTGCATCTCCTCTGCCGTGGGAGAATTACGTTGCCGGCTTTCGCGCGGGTTTAAAAGAGATTGGCTACATCGACGGCCAGAACGTCGCCATCGAGTTCCGCTGGGCTGAGGGCGATTATGACCGCCTGCCCGGATTGGCAGCCGATCTAGTGCGCCACAAAGTGGCGGTGCTGGTCGCGACTGGAGGCTCACCGAGCATCATGGCAGCCAAGGCAGCGACTGCGACCATTCCGATTGTCTTTACAACCGGCTTCGATCCGGTCCGGCAGGGCTTCGTCAACAGCTTCAGCCGGCCCGGCGACAACATCACCGGTGTGAATTTGTTCGTCTCCGCGATGGAGAGTAAGCGGCTTGGCTTGCTGCGCGCGCTTATTCCGGGAGTCCAGCTGATCGCTGTACTCCTTAATCCGACCTCTCCCGTTCATGTGGAGCAGTTGAGGGAAGTTCAAGAAGCAGCAGGCGCAGTCGGTCAGCAAATCCATATAATGCTTGCGAGCAATGTGAGCGACATCGATGTCGCGTTCGCAACAGCCGTGCGGTTGCACGTCGGCGCGATGCTGGTCGGCTCGGATCCGTTCTTCAATAGCCAGCGCGACAAAATCATCGCTCTGGCGGCGCGGCACACTGTTCCGGCCATCTACGAGCAGCGCGAATACGCCCTCGCGGGTGGTCTGATGAGCTACGGCACCAACATAAGCGTTGGCTATCGCCAAGCTGGCGTCCACGCCGGAAGAATTCTCAAGGGAGAGAAACCGGGAAACTTACCGGTGGTGCAGTCGACCAAATTTGAGTTCCTCATTAACCTCAAGACCGCCAAGGGCCACCCAATCTCTCCGCTGAGGCGGACGAGATCATCGAATAGACGAGCGAATGTCTGCTATTGGCTAGCGGACATCCAACTCGCACTGAGCAATGTCCGCTTTCGGGGGTAAAGCGGACATCGACTGGCGCCGATCCGATGTCTGCTTTTGACCCAAAGCGGACGTGAGCATCTCAAGATTGCTGCCCTGCAAACGTGGCCCTTGACCCCATTTCGCAAGTCGCAGATCGGTGCTGTAATGCCACTTTGAAAATCGGCGTAGTCCTGAGCCTTGGGATAGGCCATGCGACGGCGCTCCAGAGCAAGCGGCAAGCTGGCTAACGCGCGAAGCCGCAAGGCGAAAACCCCAAGGCGACGCACCACTCTAACTGTGCGCCATAGCAGTTCCTCCGCTTCCGGCCAGGAAACCGAGGTCGCGCGGCTCACCCGCGAACTGAATGAGGCGCACGAACAGCAAGCGGCGACCTCAGAAGTCCTTGAGATCATCGGGCACTCGACATTCGATCTCCAGCGCGTGCTAGAGAGCCTGTTAGAGAAGGCAGTTCGTCTCTGCGGCGCGGATAGGGGTTTTATTTTCACACAGGATGGAGACGGTTATCGCCTTGCGGCCAATTATGGCCACTCGGCTGAATTTGTAGAAAAAATCGCGAAACGATATCCGATAACCCCGGATCGAGAATCGGCATCGGGGCGAGCCATTTTAGAGCGCCGCAGTGTCCACATTCCCGATATCCTCGCTGACCCCGAATATCGGTGGGCTAAAGAACACCATGGCGAGGAGGAAATGCATCGAACCATCCTCGTCGTACCGATGCTGCGGGAAGACAAGATCGTCGGTCTCATAATAATTCGGCGGACGCGTGTCGAGCCTTTCACTGAAAAGCAAATCGCCCTGGTTTCCAGCTTCGCTACCCAGGCCGTCATCGCCGTCGAGAATGCGCGCCTGCTCAACGAGCTAAGGCAATCGTTAGAGCAGCAGACGGCGACGGCGGATGTACTGCGCGTCATCAGTTCGTCTCCCGGCGAGCTTAAACCCGTTTTCAACGCAATGCTTGAGAATGCCGTCAGGCTATGTGAGGCCGAGGCGGGGAATTTGTATCTTTACGACGGAGAAGCATTTCATGCAGCTGCGCTGCACAGTGCATCGCAAGCCTATACCGAGGTGCGGCGACGCCGGCCTGTAGTCCTTCGCGAGCTTCATCCAGACACACCGCTCGGCCGCATGGCCCGAACCAGGGCGGTTATTCATACAGCCGACGTCAGGATAGCAAAAAGCTATATCGAGCGCGATCCGAGGTTTTCTGAATTTGTCGATCTGTCTGGGGCTCGCACCCATCTTGCAGTGCCGATGCTCAAAGAAAACGAACTCATCGGTGCGATTGACACCTATCGTCTGGAAGTGCGCCCATTCACCGACAAGCAGATTGAACTCCTGCAAAATTTCGCCGCCCAAGCCGTCATCGCCATTGAGAACGCGCGGCTGCTCAGCGAATTGCGGCAGTCGCTGGAGCAGCAGACAGGAACAGCCGAGGTGCTGCGCGTGATCAGCTCTTCCCCGGGAGAACTAGAGCCCGTATTCCAATCGATGCTGGAGAATGCGACGCGCATCTGCGAGGCCAAGTTTGGCGTGTTGTTGCGGTTCGACGGTGAAGCGTTCAGCCTAGCGGCAGAAATAGGTAAGCCCGAGCTTGGAGAATTTCACAGGCAACGTGGGCGATTTCAGCCGTTCCCAGGCAGCCATCTTGAGCGACTCCTGCATACAAAACAGGTAAGTCATACCGCCGATTATGCAGCCGAAGTCCCCGACAGCCCGCCCGTGAGAATTGGAGGCGCGCGATCTACGGTTGACGTACCGATGCTCAAAGATGGCGTCTTGATCGGCGCCATCAGCATCTACCGCCAGGAGGTCCGCCCATTCACCGATAAGCAAATCGAACTGGTCAAAAACTTCGCCGCCCAGGCTGTCATCGCCATCGAGAACACGCGGCTGCTCAACGAGCTGCGCGAGTCATTGCGGCGGCAGACCGCGACTGCCGATGTGCTCAAGATCATAAGCCGATCAGCCTTCGATTTGCAGAGGGTGCTCGACACGCTGGTCGAGTCGGCCACCCAGCTCTGCGCGGCTGAGAGGGGCGTCATCTACATGCGTGATGGAGATGTGTATCGGGTGAGCGCGATGTACGGGTACTCGCCTGAAGCGCTGCAGTATGCGTTGGAACACCCGCTTCGGCCGAGCAGTGGCAGCGTTACAGGGCGAGTCGCTTTGGAGGGCAGGGCAATTCATGTTCATGACGTGCTTGCCGATCCCGAATACGACGCCACCGGCTATCAGAAGGCATTTCTTGGTGTGCCATTGCTGCGCGACGGGACGACGGTCGGAGTCTTCGCGCTCAACCGCGATGAAGTTAACCCCTTCACAGACAAGCAGATTGAACTGGTCACCACATTCGCCGACCAAGCGGTGATTGCGATC
>Ga0306921_10006300_pt1 | contig 12373 bp, 10 predicted proteins | sample sta12Cox44000080_FD_203760 | JGI IMG/M metagenome (GOLD analysis project Ga0306921, IMG submission 203760) | Lab enrichment of tropical soil microbial communities from Luquillo Experimental Forest, Puerto Rico - statoxic.12C.oxic.44.000.080 (v2)... | ecosystem: Environmental > Terrestrial >... | reverse complement strand
ACCGCGTTCGCGATGTCGGCGACGGTCGCCATCGCGTCGTCCTGCGCCTCGCGGATGGCCTGGATCAGGGTGCGCTCCTCGGGCGGCGCGGCCGTCTCGAGCCGGGCCAGGGTGTCGTTGAAGCGGTTGTTCTCACGCAGGATGAGGCTCACCGAGTCCTCGGACTGGGCCAGCAGCGCCATCGAACTGAAGTGCATCTGCATGGCGAGCGCGTGCTCGATCTGCCGCGACCATCCCACGCGCACGTGGGCCTGGTCCAGGAGCGTCGTCTGGCGCGCGGTCTCGGTGATGGTCCTGAGGCTCACCGCGGTGATCGCGATGAAGAGCAGGGTGATCAGGAGAAAGCCGGCCAGCAGCTTGACGTGAACCGAGGCGCGGATGCGCGCGACGGCGCGGATGGGCGCGCCGATCGGCGAGCTGAGGAGCGCCATCACGGGCGACACCGCGTGGTCGATGGCCGGCGCGTCCTCCATGACCCCCGCGCGCTAGCGGGCGGACATGTCCACGGTCACGGCGGTCGGATCCTGGTCGCCGACTACGACGTCCCGCGAGACGGTGCCCAGGAGCTCCTGCCAGACCTTCAGCGTGTAGCGCCCGGCCGGGAGGCCGCGCAGCTCGAACTCGCCAGCGCTGTTGGTGAGCGCGTAGAACGGATGATCGGCCACCACCACCCACGAGCGCATCCAGGAGTGCAGATCACACGTCACCCGGATGATCTCGGGGTGCGAGAACGAGATCGTGATCGTGCGTCCCTTCGGCTGGGTGCGGTTGAACGCCGCATTGGCGGTCGGGGTGGCGTGCAGGTTGTGCAGGAGCCTGTCGCTGTTCAGGAAGTCGACCTTCCCGCCAGTCGGAACGATCACGACCCGGGGCGCGAACATGCACTCCTTCTGGTCCATCGCGGTCGTCGTCGGCAGGGCCTCGACGCCGGCCACCGCGGGGGGCTTGTCGAGCCACACGACGGCGCTCCGGATGCCCCCCTGCGGCGACAGGAGGAGGTCCTCGGGGTTCTTCTCCTTGCCGCACACGTACTGGTCGATCGTGACGGCGAGCTTCCGCAGTTCTGGCGGCGTGCCCTTGAGGACGACGGTGCCCTTGATCGCGCCGGCCGCGGCATCGCCGGGCGCCGTCGCCATCCCGGTGACGAGCAGAATGGTGCTCAGGCCCAGCAGCATCGCTTGGAATAACGTGGGGGCTCTCATCCCAGGACCCACAGTGTACGCCAGGTCCGTTGGTCCTTGACCCCTTGACCGGGCTCGTCCTCCCGCGGTATCCGTCGAAGTCAACCGAGGAGGGACGCATCCATGGTGAGCCGGCGAGTCGTCCGATCCTATCAGGCGCGCTACAGCATGGGCGCCAACAAGGCCTCGATGTACGACCTCACGGACGCGATCGACGTCCATGCCCACGCGCGAGGCCAGGACGAGGAGGAGCCGATGCACGCCGCGCAGGAGGCCACGCGCGCCGGCATGAAGGCCGTCCTCTTCAAGAGCATCTCGCCTGGACGTCCGTGGAAAGTGGCGCGGCGGCTCCAGGACGACGTCGATCGCTGGGCCGAGCAGGAGCACCTGCGGCCGGTGAAGTGCCTCTCGGCGTGGATCGTCGGGATCCCGTTGAAGCCCATCGACTTCGCCGAGATCAAGGCCGCGGTGGAGGGCGGCATTCTCGGCATGTGGATGCCGCCGGTGACCTCGGCGTGGAGCATCTATCGGCTCGGCGGACGCGGCGTCTGGTTCGACAAGGCGCGGCGCTACGACGACCCGGTGCCGCCGACCGCGTGGGAAGACGCGCTCAAGACCGGCATCTACGTGCTCGACGACCACGGCCGGCTGCTGCCGGCGATCCGCGACACCGTGCGGCTCTGCGCCGATCACGGCGTGGCGCTGTCATTTGGCCACCTGTCGCCCCAGGAGATGGACGCGCTCGCCGAGGAGATCGGCGCGATCGGCTACCGCCGGGCGTTCATCGACCACCCGTTCAGCGAGGTATTCGAATTCGACGTGCCGAAGATGAAGCGCTGGGCCGACGCGGGCGTGCGCTTCGCGCTGACGTGGGACGAGCTCTCGCCGCTGCTCGGCGCCGATCCTCAGGACATGGTCGCGGCGATTCGCGCGATCGGGCCCGAGCACTTCATGCTCTCGAGCGACGCGGGCATCCCGCTCTTGCCGCAGACGGTCGAGGCCTACCGGCTGCTGGCGGCGATGCTCCGCGCCTACGGCATGACCGAGGTCGAGATGCGCCAGCTCATGGCCGGCAGCGCGAAGGAGATGCTCACCCTGTCCTGAGCGTCAGGACCGGCGCCGGCGCCGGGCCGGCTTCGGGCTGTCGGGCGAGCCCCCCAGCGCCTTCGTCCCGGCGATGGCCTCGGTGACCGTGGCCCGCACCGCGCGGCCCGCGGCCGAGCCGATGCGGTCCGCCGCTTCCACCGCGCCGCGCGCGGCGTCCTGCACCAGCGATCCGACGTCGGCGCCGAGCCGGCGGGCGGCCTCGGCCGTGCCCTGGATCGCCTGGCCGGCCACACGGTTCACGTCGCCGCCTACGTCGCGCGTCGTCTTCACGGCGTCGCGCGTCGCCGAGCGCGCCGCGCCGCCGAGCTCGCCGCCGATCTGCTCGGCCGCCTCGATCGTGCCCATGATCGAGTACCGGGCGACGGCGCCGAGGTCCGCGCCGATCTCGCTCGCTGCGCGGATCGATCCGCGGACCGCCGCGACCGCCGCGGTGCCCATCTCACCGCCGACGTCGCGCGCGCCCGAGATCGCCGTGACGAGCGTGTTCTTGACGAGGTTCACGATGCCGACGGAGACGGTCCCGCCTCCGCTGACCGCCCTCTGAATCGCCTGCTCGAAGCTTCCGTCGTGGCCGCCGCCCGTCGCTCGGGCGCCGTTCCGGGCTGCTCCGCCGGTCTTCCGCTTCCTCGCCGCTCCTGCCGCGCGCCGCCTGGGTTCCATCGCGTCACCTCGTGTGCTCGGCCGTTTCCGATCGCTGCCGCCTCCGACGCCAGTCTTCGCCTCAGTCCTCGAACGGCGGCGGGCACCGCGACGCCGCCGGCCACCAGGAGCCAGTCAGATCCGGACAGAACCGTGGTGCCCAGCACCCGGCGCAGCGGCGAGATGGTCATCGCCGCGAGGTGAGCCGCGAGCGTGCCGCCCACCGCGGCTTCGAGAGCCGGGAAGCCGTCGCGTCGTGAATGCCCCGACCGGTAGCTCAGCGCGTGCACGAGCTGCGCCGCGGTCAGGGTGCAGAACGCGATGGTCGATGCCTGCGGGCCGGCGCCGTGGCGGGCGACGGCCAGGCCGTGCACGCCGAGCGTGGCGGCCGAGAGGATCACCGCGTCGCCGCCGATCTCGCCGAGGCTCGCGCGGGTCAGGATCGGCTCGCGCGGATCGAGTGGCGGCCGGTTCATGACGTCGGGCTCGGGCGGCTCCATGGCCAGCGCCAGCGCGGGGAAGACGTCGGACAGGAGATTGATCCACAGATACTGGATCGCCGACATCGGCCGCGCGACGCCGAGTGCCAAGGCGCCGAGCGTCACGAGGATCTCGCTGAAGTTCGTCGACAAGAGAAAGCGCAGAGCCTTGCTGATGTTCGCGTGGATCGTGCGGCCCTGCTCGACGGCCTGCACGATCGAGGCGAAGTCGTCGTCCATGAGCACGACGTCGGCGACGTCGCGCGCGACGTCCGTGCCGCGGGCGCCCATGGCGACGCCGATGTCGGCCGCGCGCAGCGCGGCGGCGTCGTTGATCCCGTCGCCGGTCATCGCGACCACGTGGCCGCCGGCCTGCAGCGCACGCACGATCTGATGCTTGTGGGCCGGCGAGACCCGTGCGAAGACGTCGACGTCGGCAACCAGGGTCACCAGCGCTTCCGGCTCCAGCCCCAAGAGCTGCGAGGCCTCGACGACCCGCGGCGTGCGCAATCCGGTCGGATCGAAATCGCGATAGATCGCCGCCGCCGTCCGCGCCTGGTCGCCCGTCAGGATGACCGGCCGGATCCCGGCGCGCTCGCAGGCCTGAATCGCCTCGCGCACGCCCGGCCTGACCGGGTCGCTCAGCGCGACCAGGCCCACCCAGGTGAGGTCGTCGTAGACCACCTCGGCGTCGGACGAGATCTGCTTGAACGCGAGCGCCAGCACGCGCATGCCGCCGGCGGCGATGCGCCCGTTCGCGGCGAGGATCTCGGCGCGCGTGTCGCGGGTGAGGGGCGCGATCGACTCGCCGTCGAGCCACGCGCTCGAGAGCGCCAGGACCTCCTCCGGCGCGCCCTTGACCGTCACCAGCCGCTCGGTCGCGCTCTCCTTGTGAACGGTGCCCATCCAGTTGTCGCCGTTGCGGCGCGGGCGCAGCTCCTGCAGCGGATACTGCCGGCGCAGCACACGGCAGTCGATGCCGAAGTCGAGCGCGGCGGTGAGGAGCGCGGCTTCGGTCGAGCTTCCGCTGATGTCCTCCGAGTCCTCGGCCATCTCGGCCTCGTTGCAGAGGACGCCGACGGCGAGCGCGCGCGCCAGGAGCTGGTCAGGCTCGTGGCCGCCGCGCGAGCCCCTCGGCGCGGCCGCATACTCGCGCGGCCCGAGATGCCACGCGGTCGCCGTCATGCGGTTCTCGGTGAGCGTGCCCGTCTTGTCCAGACAGATCACGGTCGTCGCACCGAGGCTCTCGACCGCGGCCAGCCGGCGCACCAGCATCCGCTGGCGCATCATGCGGTGCATCCCGAGCGCCAGGGTGGTGGTGGCGACGGCGGGGAGACCCTCGGGCACGGCGGCGACGGCGAGCGACAGGGCCGAGCGCAGCATCTCGATCGCCGGCACGCCGCGCAGGAGCCCGAGGCCGAGGGCCAGCCCGCAGAAGCCCAGCGAGGCGGCTACGAGCTGGCCGCCCATGTGCTTGAGCTGTCGCTCGAGCGGCGTCGTCTGGGTGGTCGTCTCGGCGACCAGGGCCCGCACGCGCCCGATTTCGGTGTCACGACCGGTGCCGACGACGATCGCGATCCCCGAGCCCTCGGCCACGACCGTGGCCGCGAACACCATGTTGAGCCGGTCGGGCAGGGGGGCGCCGACGCCGAAGATCATCGGCGGGATCTTCATGACGGGCAGGCTCTCGCCGGTCAGCGCCGACTCGTCGACGCCGAGATGATCGGCCTCGACGATGCGCGCGTCGGCCGCGATCGTGTGGCCGGTCTTGAGGACCATGACGTCGCCCGGCACCAGCTCGTGGGCCGGCACCATGAGCTCGCGGCCGTCGCGGCGCACGAACGCCGACGGCAGGCCGCCGTTCTGGAGCGATGCGAAGATGCGCTCGACCCGTCGCTCGGTGACGTAGCCGACGACCCCGTTGGCGCCGATCACGGCGCCGATGATCACGGCGTCGACCACGGCGCCCATGCCCAGCGAGAGGGCGGCTGCGACGCCGAGCAGCAGTACCGGCAACGACGTCACGTGGCCGGCCAGGATCTCCAGCGAGCTCTTGGGCGCCGGCGTCGGCAGGCTGTTGTCCCCGAGGGTCATGAGCCGCCGCGCGGCTTCGGCGGCGCCGAGGCCCGCATCCGGATTTGCCCCGAGCTGGCGCGCGATGTCCGCGGCGGAGAGCGTGTGCCAGGCGTTGTCGCCATTCGTCGCTGCCCGATGCACACCGTTGTGAGTCTCGCCGGCGTGACGGGCGACGGCGGTGATCAGGGACCGGAGATCGATCTGGCCGGCGTCGTAGAGAACGAGGACGTTCCCGGTCGTCGCGCTCGCGCGGGCCTGCCGGACACCCTGGGCGGCCGCGATGCGCGCCTCGAGACGGGCGGCGTGCAGGGGGCGGCCGCGGATACTTTCGACGTGCAGTCGAGCCCGTCCGCGAACTGCGACGAAGACGATCCTGACAGCAGTGCGCGCCGCCGGCCGGGGGGCTGGGGCCCCGCCGGCCGAGGCGCGGCTATGAACAGGAGGGAGCGGGGCGCTTCGGGACGGCCGTGTTTCGGATCTAGCGGACGGCCGGCCTCGCTTCGCGGTCGATGATGAAGCCTTGCGCCTCGAGGTAGCGGTCGACTTCCGCTTCATACGAGCGGTTCCGGGACGCCGCCGCCTCGAACAGGATATCGGCGATCAGGCGCATCAGGAGCCGAGCGAGCATCGAATCTCCTCCCAGGCCATAGTTCGGGGGCTCTTCCCCGACAACCACGGTATGAGACGAGTATGTCAGCCCGATGTCGTCCAGCGTACATTCTAATAACGTTACCCGGCCGGGGGGGTCGGGTGGGGGGCGCCGCGCGCCGCGGTCACCACGGCGGCCGCGACGGTCGTCCCGTGGCTCAAGAGGATACTGGTGAGCGGTCGCGCCCAGCCCAGCGAGGCCAGCCCCACCACGCCGAGGTTGGCTCGCGCCGCGACCCCGAGAGTTTGCCGCACTGCGACAATACTCTCACGCGCCAGATCGAGCGCTCGGACCACGCGGTCCAGGCCGCCCGACAGCAAGACGATATCGGCGGCCTCGGCCGCCACCGCTGCGCCTCCCGGCACCGCCATGCCGACGTCGGCCGCGCGCAGGGCCAGCGCGTCGTTGACCCCGTCGCCGACCATCGCGACCACGCGCCCCTCGGCCTTCAGCTCGCGCACCAGCCGCGCCTTGTCTTCCGGGAGCAGCTCCGCGTAGTGGTGGCGTAGCCCGAGCGTATCGGCGATCACGCGACTGGGCTCGGGATGGTCGCCGGAGAGCATGATGACGTTGCGCATCTTGCGCGCCCTGAGCGCGCGTACCGCGTCGGGCGCGTCGTCGCGCAGCTGGTCCTGCAGCTCGAGCATGCCGGCCAGGCGATCGTCGATCGCGACAAAGATCGGCGAAGCGCCGACCGCGTGCGCCGCCGACTCGTCGTCCCGCCCGCGGTCGAGCCGGACATGCTGCTGCTCCATGAACCGCCGGCTGCCGATGAGCACGCGTCGGTCTTCGATCCGGACCGCGATGCCGAGTCCCAGCGCCGACTCGGTCTCGGTCACCGTGGGTACCACGATCCGGCGCTCGCGCGCGAGACGGGCGACGGCGCGGGCCACCGGGTGCGTGAAGCCTTGCTCCGCCGCGGCGCTCAGCCGGACCAGCTCGGCCTCGTCGAGCGAGCGGTCGTAGGAGACGATGCGCGTGACGTGGAGCGTGCCGGACGTCAGGGTGCCGGTCTTGTCGAACACGATCGTGTCCACGCGCGCCAGGCGCTCCAGGGTCCGCGGGCCCTTGACGAGGATGCCTTCGCGCGCCGCGCGTCTGAGCGAGGTCAGGATCGCGGTCGGGATGCCCACGCGTGCCGCGGTGCCGTAGTCGGCCACCAGGATCGCCATCGCCGCGTCGAAGCTTCGCGAGAAGACACCGCCCAGGCCCGCCAGAGTCAGGGTGCGCCACACTTCGCGGTCGGCCAGCCGCTCGGCGAAGAGCTGGATGTCCGGCTTCTCCGTCGCAGCCGCCTCGATCGCGTGCACGATCCGGCCAACGGCCGTTCGGGACCCGAGCTGCTCAGCGCGGATGTCGATCTCGCCGTGCTCGACGGTCGTGGCCGCGAAGACGCGATCGCCCGGGAGGCACTCGACCGGCAGCGCCTCGCCCGTCATGGATTGCTGGTTCACCATCGCTTCGCCTCGGACGATGGTGCCGTCGACGGCGATCCGCTCGCCCGTCGTGACGACGACAACGTCCCCGGCGTGGAGCGCGCCCACGTCGATCGACTCGCGCTGATCACCGGTTCGGCGGGTCACGGTCCGCCCGGGGACGCCCACGACGTCGCTGAGCGAGGCGCGCGCCCTCACGATGCTGCGCGCCACCACCAGCTCGCCGACGGCCCGTACCCACGTCAGGAGCGCCGCCGCGGTGAAATTTTGCCGCGCGATCAGGAGCCCTAGAGTCGATGCCTCGAGGACGTCGCCGTTCAGGCGCCGGCGCGTTGCGAGCGTCGCGCCGGCGCGCACGAATACGGGAACACCCGCGGCCAGCAGGAGGCCCGCGTTGAGCAGCGGCGGCACCGGCAGACAGCACGCGGTGACGAGCACCGAGGTGGCGCCGATCAGCTTCACAGTGGCCGTCGATGGAAGCGTCTGGCGTCGCCGCGCGGGATGCGCCGATCGCGGAGTCGTCGGCGCAGCCAGCTCGGCCGTCATCCGGTCGAGCCGATCGACGATCGCGTCCGCCGCGAGGCGATACGGGTCGTAGTCGATCCTCAGGCTGCCGGTCAGCGGGCGGCTTTCGACGGCCCGCACGCCAGGCAGCGATTTCAGATCGGACTCGATCGCAGCAGAGCGCGGCTCGAGCCAGCGAGCTGGGTAGCGGATGCGGAGACGCCCGCGCACCGAGTGGGCGATGGTCCGACGCATGATCCGGCTATCGCTCGCGAGCCGTGTAGTCGCGGAAGAGCCCGTGCGCGTACCAGAGCGCCGACGTCCACGACAGCGACGTCACCGGCCCACGCAGGAGCTGGCGCCCAGCCCATAGCACCAGGCCGGCCGAGACCAGGAGCCCGAGGTCGAGCCGTCCTCGCGTGCGGTTCGCGACGCGGTCGTTCAGGCCGTTGAACACGTCGACGACCGCCCGGCCGACCGGCCCGCGCTCGCCGGCGTCGCGGATAGCGTCGTCCGCGGGCACGTCGAGCTCGGCGTGCTCGGCGACGGCGCGAACGATCTCCGCCGGCGTGAGCACACTCGGGTCGTAGCGGATCAGAAGGCTTCGCGTGCGCGGCGACCAGAGCGAGCTCTGCGCGCCGTTCAGCCGGTCGACGACGTCGCCGAGGCCTGCCCCGGTGGTGGCCGGGGGCAGTCGCAGGCGCAGGCGGCCGGGAATGTCGTGGACGATACGGACCGCACGAGGAGCGTCGGCCCACTCCTCGCGGCGCGTCACCGCCGACATCTCAGGACGCGCGGCGTCGGCCGCCGTTGGCCCGGCGCCGGGCGCCGACCCGCTCGGCTTCCTCGTCGCCGGTGGCCTCGATGGGCTCGGCCTGATGGCCGTTGGTCTCGGCGAGCAGCTGCTCATCGCGGCGTGCGCGTGCTTCCGCCACGATGTCCTCGAGCGTTTCCATCTGCTCAGCGGCGAGGCGGCGCCCTTCTTCGATTATTCCCATTCCCGCGACTGCCGCCTCGACGGCGAGCGGCCGCAGCACGCGTGTGAAGAGCGGGACGACGAGTGCGGCGCCCAGCCCGAGAAGAAACGACGTCGGATGAATTTGCATCGTGGGCCTCCTAGTCTGCCGGGGATTCTACGAGCCGGGCGCTGCCGGGATTGTTGCGTTTATGTTACGGTCGTGGCGCGCGCCGACGGTGATGCCGCGGAACGACCGAGGGACCCACCGCCGCACACCGAGCGAGCGTTTGACGGATCCTCGCTCCGCTCCCACAATGTCAATATCTCATGACGTTCTAGAGGGGGTTCTCAGCGATGCCAAGACGAGCCACGAGTCGTACACGCCGGGCTGCGTCCTCGATGCTTTCGACGAACATTCTGCCCAACGGGCGCATGCCCTACGCCATTCGCACCACGCTCCAGGGCGCCGAGGCCCTGTCGATCGGACTGGTGAACGCGGTGACCGAGACCGTCGTCACCGCCATGCGCGGAGTCCAGGAGGTTGGCGCCGAGCTGGGCACGACCGCGCTCAGCGCCGTTCGCGGGTCGATCCGCGCCGCCGAGGAGATCGGCGGCGATCTCGGGCGACTGGCGATGAACGCGACCAGCGGCGCCGTCGGAACCGGCCGCGAGGTGGGCGGCGGAGTCGGGCGCGTCGCGGTCGGCGCAGCGCAGGGCGCGGCGAATGCGGTCCAGCGCGCCGGCGCCAGCGCGGCCCGCATGGTCGGGATCTCGGCGCGGCGCCCGCTCCGGAAGATGGAGCCTGTGCACCGTCGCCGCCGCGCCCGTCGCGCCTCCGCCGCTTAGCCGAGTGCAGCGAGGCGCGCGAGCAAGGCCCGCAGGGCCGGGTCGTCCGCGCCCTTGGGCTTGATGCGCGCGAACTCGTCGCGCTCCTTCTTCCGCCAGAGCGGTGGCTTCGTCGCATCGATCGCCATCTTGCCGCCCACGCGCATCACCGTCACCTCGGAGCGGTCGACGTTCGGCGCCGAGATATCCAGCGGGTGAATGCGCTCGTGCGGGATCGTGATGACGTCGCGCTCCGGATTGACGCGCGTCGAGATCGCCCAGAAAACCTCCCGCGGGTCGTAGATGTTCACGTCCTCGTCGACCGCGATCGCGATCTTCGGGTGTAGATACGGGCTCGACAGGACGCCCAGCAGCACGTCTCGCGCCTGACCGTCCCAGCGTGGCGTCATCTGCACGAACACGGTGAACATCGTGACCCACGGCGGGATGTAGACGTCGTGGATCTCGGTGCGGCCGTGGATCTCGCTGAGCCGGCGATAGAGGCTCGCCTCCATCGGCACCGAGACCAGCGGCTGGTGATCGGTGAAGACGGTGGCCTGCATGTGGCGGTAGATCGCGTCGCGCCGCCGCGTGATGCCCGTCACCTCGAAGACCGGAGCCGGGCCCTCCGCCCCCTTGCTGTAGCCGGTGAACTCGCCGAACGGTCCCTCCGGCTCGCGCACGCCCGGCGGCACCACGCCCTCGATCACGATCTCGGCCTGCGCCGGCACCTCGAGATCGATCGTCTCGCACTTCACGAGCTCGAGCGCCTCGCCGAGCACGCCGGCGCCCATCTCGAGCTCGTCGTAGCCCTCGTGCCGGCCGCTGAAGTTGGCGAGGATCTCGTAGCCCGGGTGCAGGCCGATCGCGAACGCCATCGGCGCCGGCAGCCCGCGCTCCTGGTATTTCAGGAGGTGCGCCCAGTTGTGGCGCGCCGCCATCCAGAAGCCCATCTTGCGCGGCCCGCGCACGAGTGCCCGGATGATCGCTTCGTTGCGCACGCCGGTGTCGGGATCGCGGGTGATCGTGACGCCCGAGCCGAGATAGCGGCCGGCATCGCCCTCGGAGTGGATCGGGATCGGCAGCTTGGTGATGTCGGCGTCGGCGCCGAGTAGCTTTACCTCCTTGCAGGGGCCGTCGGGCACGATCTTCGAGCCCCCCGGCACGCGCGTGAACATGCGCTCGGAGAGCTCACGCACGACGTGACGCGGCGAGGTGCCGAGCGCCTTGGCCTGCCGCGCCCGGTCCTTCACGAGGATGTCGCAGAGCGACCAGCCTGGGAAGCCCTTGAGCCGGCTCAGCATGATGGGCCGGGGCGCCGCCGAGCAGAGGGCGCCGGCCTGGGTGATCGGATCGATCTCGTCGTCGATGCGGATCAGGTCGTCGCCGAGGGCCGTGAGGAAGTCCCGGAGATTGAGCGCCATGACCGCCTTGTAGCACGACCGATCCGGAAGTCAATCGAACGCTCCGCCGACGGATTTCGGTCTTGACCACGCCCTGATCCCGGGTATTAGTGGGGCGGTTCCAGGGGTCGAATCCTCAGGGGGTGTGACCATGGCTCAGCCCGCCAAGCCGAAATCGGCGAAACGTCCCGGGGCGGCACCGCAGCCCACGGCGAAGAAACCGACCTTGCCGTACACCGGCAAGGAGTTCCTCGACAGTCTCGACGACGGCCGGGAAGTCTGGATCTACGGCGAGCGGGTGAAGAGCATCACCACGCATCCGGCGTTCCAGAACTGCGCCCGCATGCTGGCCCGGCTCTACGACGCGCTGCACGAGGATCACGCGAGCGGAAGGAACGTCTTGACCGAGCCCACGGAATGGGGCGGTTTCACGCATCGCTACTTCCGCGCCCCGCGGACGGTCGAGGAGCAGGTGGCCGGCCGCGACGCGATCGCGGCGTGGGCGCGCATCACCTACGGGTGGCTCGGCCGCTCGCCCGACTACAAGGCGGCGTTCCTGGGCACCCTCGGGGCGAACGCGGACTTCTACGCTCCGTATCAGGACAACGCGCACCGCTGGTACCGCTTCTCGCAGGAGCGCGTGCCGTTCATCAACCACGCGATCATCCATCCGCCGGTCGACCGGAACCTAGCGCCCGGCGCCCCGGGCGGCCCCACCGACATCTGCGCGCACGTCACCAAGGAGACCGACGCGGGGATCTACGTCTCGGGCGCCAAGGTGGTCGCGACCGGCTCGGCGCTGACGCATTTCACCTTCGTGGCCCACCACGGGCTCATTCCGGTCCAGGGCAAGAACTTCGCGATCGTGTTCATGGTGCCGACCAACGCGAAGGGCGTGAAGCTGATCTGCCGCGTCTCGAACGAGATGCGGGCGGCCCTGCTCGGCAGCCCCTTCGACTATCCTTTGTCCAGCCGCCTGGACGAGAACGACGCGATCTTCGTGATGGACAACGTGTTCGTGCCCTGGGAAGACGTGTTCGTCCACGCCGACGTCGAGAAGGCGAACAACTTCTTTCCGCGCACGGGCTTTCTGCCGCGGGCGCTCATCCACGGCTG
>Ga0306921_10006299_pt1 | contig 12373 bp, 10 predicted proteins | sample sta12Cox44000080_FD_203760 | JGI IMG/M metagenome (GOLD analysis project Ga0306921, IMG submission 203760) | Lab enrichment of tropical soil microbial communities from Luquillo Experimental Forest, Puerto Rico - statoxic.12C.oxic.44.000.080 (v2)... | ecosystem: Environmental > Terrestrial >... | reverse complement strand
GTTTCTCCCGGTGCGTTTGTTCTGACTGTCCTCTCCCCGACTATGTCCTTGTCGGCTTTCCAGGGAGATCGCGCAACCTGCGGCGTCTCGGTCGTATCCGCCGGGGGTTACAAGAAGCTGACGTTCGGCGTGAATACCCTGCCTCCTGGGGTGACCCTGATTGCGCCATCCTGGGAGAACTGGGGCGCTGCCTCAACCAATCTGACGCTTGAATTCGTGGTCGACCCACGGCCACCCCGGTGGATAACGCACTCGCCTCCGTTCTTTGGCACGCCGGCGACAAGGCCAATGGCGGCAGGTTAGATTTCAAGTTCAGTATTCTGCTGCGCCCTGATTCGTAAAGCTTCAGCGGTCTGGTCGAAACGCCCGCAGGGACGCCATTTGGTGGAAATGTCAGCATGACATTGAACAACGACGGCACGGGCATATTCAGCGGCGAGATGCACGACAGCGGATTTCCCGACTACGATTTCAGCGTGCGTGCCGTAGTGCGCTCTGCAAGCGGAAGAGTCGCCGTGGTGGGGCAGAAAAGCGGTTCGGTGAAGGGGTCAGTATCGGGTGCTATTGCCGGCGACGATCCGGCCCGCACGTTTGCGTGGAACGATCCCGTGTCCTGGAACCTGCCAAAGTTTGCCTGGAGCGATATCCGAGCCGGGAGCATGGCGGTCAGCAAATCCTATGAACTATCAGGCGTCCTCGGGACCCTCAGCGATCTTTTGTACAACGTCCTGGACTTCGTTATCTCGCTGGGCGTGGCCGCCGCCTTTCCCGGCGGTGCAGCCGTAGTTTCGCTCGTGTTTATGGGTTCCGAGTTGTCAAAGATCTTACGGCATCCGCGTCGTAGGTCCCGGGGGATTGGTCGGTGTCGCTAGCGAGGCCGGAAGCGTGCTTCCTGGTCGGGCCCGAGGCCATCATTCCAGCTTTTATTGGAGGCGCGCTGGTGGGCGACGCCGCCTTTGCTCATCGCCCCTTGCGGGATTCCGAACGAGCCCTGGCTACCTTGGTTTTCGGCGACAAATTGCCCCTCGACAATATCTACGTGACCAACGCGGCGGATCCCTCCTCCGGGAGCAAGTTCACCGTCCCGAATATCGATGGCGACATTATTATGAATATGGGGCCAGGCTGGACATGATTCTGACCTGAGTACTTATACCTTCGGACCTGCCTACCTGCAGCCGGGCGAGGTGTTCATTCACGAACTGACGCACGCCTGGCAGATGGCGCATTCCCCCCTACACCTGGGACTTTTTTTGGCGCGCCGCGCAAGCCAAGTTGGCCGGCCAAAGCGCTTACAACTACGGGCCGCCGGGTCCAGCCTGACACGATTTGGGGCTCGAGCAACAGGCCAGCATCGTCAATGAGTGGTACGCCGGAACCAGCACCAAGATGAATCCCAAAATCCCGAGAACTCCGCGCTCTACCGTTAGCCCGCCGCCTGGTCCCGTGTGGGGAATCGACGATCCGTATTCCGGCTACATCTCCAACATCCTGCTCGGACATTGGTAGTGGGCTATTGGGGATGAATTCCTGCTGCCATATCCGTGCAGTCGGATTCACAGTGCCTTGCCAACTTGGCGCCCACAACTTGACCTTAGCCGCAAACCTCATCCGATTTCATGCATGGCTACCGAGACCTCACCGCCTCTCGTTGGTTTCGCCTCTTCACCGCCATCGCAGCGATCTGATCGTGGCCGACCGGGGCAGGTCGCCGGAACATGTTTGCAGGGAGAACTGAATATGACGGACACAGAGAAGAACCAACTCGCCCAGACATTTATGTCCGGACTACGTAATCGCGATTGGAACCTGCTGCACTCGATCATGACCAGCGGCATCATATGGACGGTCCCCGGCTCCAGCCTGATTTCGGCGAAGCGCGTGGCGTAGACGCCGTGATCGAGCGTGCTCAACGCATCGTAAGTTACGGACTGACCTTCACGCTGAAACGTGTCCTGATCGGGCAACACGGTTTGGCCTTGTCGCTGCACAACACCGCCAAACGCGGCGATGTAGTTCTCGATGAGCATTTGGCCACAGTGTGTATTCTCCAGGATGGGAAGATCTGCGCGATCCACACCTACCTTTCGGATGTAAACATGCTCAACGCGTTCTTCGCGTAAAAAGCAACCATCTCGTCGTGGCGTTGCAAACCACGATGACGGACACGCCGGTCGGGGGCGCGAGAACACTCCGGCCGTGCCCGGCGTTGCAACCCAACGAAACTTGATTCCAGGCAACACAATCTATCGCCGCATGGCTGCTTTCTGGGATACCTGTTCCACCGAAAGCATCCTTCGTTGCAATCTTTTGACTGATCGCGCATCATAGAACGGCAGTGTGGCCCAGGACGAGATGCGCCTTGCTTTTGATCATGTGCCTGCTAGGCGCGTCCTCGTGGTCGTCGATCTGCGAGGTGGCTTGCGCATTGTCGGGCCGAAATCCTGCTTTCCACGTAATACACTCGTCTTCTCGTGAAACCGGGCTAAACCGTGAGCCAGCATCGGGCATGCATTTGCACTGCGGAGGCCCTGTATCCATTGGGCCCGTGGATCCTTGTACTCGGGTTATAAGGATTGCATCGACATGTGTGGGCAGCTGCTGTCAGCCAAGGGCTGCATGCTTATATCCAAAGAAGGACTTCGACCGGACGAACCGTTTTGGTCCGAACCAAACGTTGGCAGTAACTTCGTGGGAATCCCCCCTGACCTCTGCCATCATTGGCGCCTGCCGCGAGAGATCTCGCGCCTGCTTACCCTCACCAGCCAGCACCTCTCTCACGCTTCGAATTTAGCCAGGTAGAGCGAACGTCACCCGGTGCGCAAGATAACAGAGAGCCGCGTGCGCTCTGTCAGGCGCGAAGATCGATTCCTTAGCCATCTACTTGAAGGTGTTCCATGAATAGCAGACGTTCCTTTCTGCAGCGTGCATTAGCAATGGGCGCGGGTGCGATTACTGTTCCGCGTTTGTTTGCGCAAACGAGTGCCAGCGGCAGTTCTGGTCAGATTCGCGAAATCCACAACCCGAGGTCGCGTTCGGAGCATAACGTGGCCGTGCAGACGCTCGATATCCCAGACTTGCCATTCACGATGGACAACGGAGTGAAGTTGTTTCACCTTGTCGCCGAGCCCGTGAAGCGGCAGATCGCACCCAACAAGGTACTCGATTTATGGGGGTTCAACGGCACCGCACCCGGCCCCACAATTCAAGTGTATCAAGGCGACCGAGTGCGCATTGTGGTGGACAATCACCTGCCTGAACCAACCGCAATGCATTGGCATGGATTCGAAATCCCGAACGAAATGGATGGAGGGCCCGGAGTCAGCCAGGCACCAATCAAGCCGGGCGGGCGTTTCATCTACGAGTTCACACTGCATCAGGAGGGTACGTATTTCTATCACTCGCATATGGCGATGCAGGAAATGATGGGCATGCTCGGCGCCTTCATCATGCACCCGAAGCAGCCTTACAGCCCTTCGGTTGACCATGACTTTGTGATCCTTCTCCAGGAATACGCAGTTTTGCCCAACAACGTTGTTCCGAACTCGATGAATATGGAGTTCAACTGGCTGGTGTTGAATGGTAAGGCGGCACCAGACACCACGCCGCTGGTCGTCCGCCTGGGCGATCGTGTTCGCATCCGGTTAATCAATCTGGGAATGGATCATCACCCCATTCACCTGCACGGCCACACCTTTCAAGTCACGGGAACGGAAGGTGGACGAATTCCCGAGTCGGCTCGGGCACCGGGAAATACCGTTCTGGTTGGCGTTGCGCAGTCTCGTGATATCGAGTTTGTTGCAAACAATCCGGGAAACTGGATGCTGCACTGCCACCTTCCGCACCACATGATGAACCAAATGTCGTCGAGTGTCGGGCCAATGTCACGGATCCAAACTGCTATCCCTGCAGGTGTATCGATGGAAAACGGGATGGGCATGCTCGATGGCGAGCCAGGTGTACCCACGGGAGGGGACTACGGCCCCAGTTTGGGCCGTGGTTTGGGGGTTGGCTCAACCAATGACCAGCGTAGGAGCAACGGTGCCATCTCGCAGCAGAATGCTGCTCATCATATGCACACCGAGGCCATGCAAGGCATGGAGATGAATCCCGAGGCGGGCGACATCGCACCAAATGCGGATTCCGTACCGGGCTTTCCGCAGGATGCTTACATGGAAGGCCCAATGATGGCCATGGACAAAATGGTGGAGAGACCACAGAACTACGGCCTGCCCGCCGGCTGGAGTGGCTTTATGCAGGGCATGATGACGTTCGTGAGGGTGCTTCCTCCCCCTCAATACGACGAAATCATGCGACGCATCCGGAACGGAGCAAAACAGACAATGAGCGCCATGCCTGGCATGGAAATACCGGGCACACAACCCAGCCCGCATTCCAGGTGAGGGAAGCCAATGAAGACTCTGATCGTAGCGACATCCCTAGCGCTGCTCCTTGCCTGCGGCGCACTCGCACAATCCGATTCGCAAGCCGCCAATGGCATCGAGACGCTCGGTGGAGTGAAGTCCACCATACAAGCCCAGGAGCAGGCCCTGCCTGAACACCAGCACGGCAGCATGCAGCACATGGAAATGCGCAAGCCGGAGGACATCGCCTCTCATGTCATTGGAGTGCAAGAACCGGAGAACCCAAATCGTCAAACCGGCTCCAATGATCCGATACTCGACCTGCTAGAGCCCGCGAAGATGGTGCCGACAATTAGCCTCCAAGAACTCGAAGCCATTGCTTTGAAGAACAATCCGACCTTGAAGCAGGCAGAAGCGCTCACGCGCATCTCCGCGGGTCTTGCCCGACAAGCTGGACTGTGGCCGAATCCCTCCGTTGGATATGAGGGTTCAGAAATACGAGGAGGCTCGTTTAACGGAGGCGAGCAAGGCGGCTTTGTGCAGCAGAACATCGTCCTCGGCGGCAAGCTGGGTTTGCGACGACGAGTCTATGAACAGCAGCGTAATGTGCACGAGGTCGGGACGGAAGAGCAGAAGCTGCAAGTTAAGGGTGCGGTGCAGATGTATTTCTACTCCGCCCTGGCGCAACTGCGTAGGGTTGTTCTCCACCGGGAACTGCTGGGCATAGCCATGGATGCCGCTACTACGGCGCACCAGCTCACGAATGTGGGCCAAGCGGACGCCCCCGATGTTCTGCAGGCCGAAGTTGAGACTGAGCAAGCAAAGCTTGAGTTCCTGAAGTCGGAACAGCAATACATTCGGGCTTTCAGGCAATTGGTTGCCGTGACCGGCGAACCTCAGCGGCCCCTGGCCTTTCTCGAGGGTGATCTTGAAGCTCAGCCGATACTCAATGCTGATACTTATTTGCAGAGCCTTCTCTCTAACAGCCCGAGCCTAAAGCGAGCTGAGCGGGAGTTAACGCAGGCCCAGGCAGAAGTGGCTCGTGATAAACGGGAGTCTGTTCCTGACCTGACATTGCGTGCGGGTGGGCAGCAGAACCGCGAAATCAATGAGCTAACCATGCAGCCTGTAGGGGCGCAGGGACTCGCAACGGCCAGTATCCAGATTCCGCTTTTTAATCGCAACCAGGGTAACGTGGAAGCGTCACAGGCAAAAGTGGAGAATGCGCAACGCGAGGTGGAGCGAATCAGGTTACAGTTGATGCAAACTGCCCAGCCGCTGCTGCAGCAATACCTGACCAGCCGACTCGAAGCCGAATGGTATGCGAAGCAGCTGATACCGCGCGCACAACGAGCTTACGAACTTTATCTCGGGAAGTATCGCACCATGGCGGCGGCGTATCCGCAAGTCATTGTCTCGCAGCGTACCCTTTTTCAGTTGAAGGATAGTTACGTCCAGGTCTTAGGGGATGTCTGGACGACCTCTGCGCAACTGGAAAACTACCTGCTGGCTAATGGTTTAAACGCTCCACAGGCGAGCGGAAGTATCAGTACCCAAATCAACCTCCCTACCAGCAGTGGCTCAGGAGGTACGGATTGATGAGAAAATTTCTCCTCACGTCCGCTATTTTCCTTTTCGGTGTGTTGGCAGCATTTGCCTGACTCCGGTACGGAGGTCGAAGAACCAGGTGCCGTATTTCGTCGCCGTCATTTGGCGTCCAATTACAACGTGCTGCCGATGGTTTTTGTCGCTGACCAGTCTGCGACCTGCCGCGATCCACATTGATCCGAGGATGGAACACCATTGCGTAAAGATCGCTCGTAGGGACGTGGCTTACGACAACGCCTGTTTTCGCTGGTTGCAGCGTGTAAATCGCGTCCCCTACCGACCAAAATGACCAGCCAAGCGGTCTTCCGGCAACGCTGAAAGTGCACCGCCGATCTTTCTTTGGAGCGAGGAGGGCTGTCGCCGGTTCACCTCCCCACGCCGGCAAAGGCCACCGGACCCAGAAAACGCAGTTCGGGAACCGATCCTATTAGCCCCACTTCGCACGCGTATTGCAGAAACAGTTGCAGGCCGGCATGGTTCTCGCGATCCAGGTAATAGTGAATGTTCCGGGTGAGGTAGGTTGACACCTCTCCCAGGCTGAGACCCAGTTTGGGAGCCCACTCCGCTGCCAAGGTGGCAATGTTTTCGGGCAGCAGGCCATGGTCGCGAGAGCGCTGGAAAGTCCCAACGAGGTCCAAATCTCGAGGCCGCCGATCGAGTGCCTCCAGGCGGACTGCCCAGAATGCAAAGACAAACGGCATGCCGGTCATTCTGTGCCAGTCATGACCGAGATCGTATAGATGATATTGGGTGTCGTGCATCGAAATTTGCAGGGCAGAATCACCGATCAGCAGCGCGGCGTCGTGCCCTTTGAGCATCTCCTTCAGATCAGGGGGATGCGGGGTAAATTTACGCTGTCCCCCGAGGAATTTCGCGAAGATGATCTGGGTAAGCGCGACCGAGGTGCGCGAGGAGGTATCGGTCGCGACGGTCCTCACGTCCTCAATTGGTTTCCTGCTGACCAGCAGAATCGACCGCACAGAGTCCTTGGCGGCGATGGCTATGTTGGGCAGGATCACCAATCCAGGGATCTCGGCATAGGTGACGCTGGGAATGATACCGATATCAGCCCGGTTTTCTGCCAGGGCTCTAGCGCATGCCGACGGAATCGTGTAGTGAAAGCTGAATTCGCCCCCAGCAGCCTCATGCTCGAAGTCCCACATCAGGGGCGCGGTATTGAGGAATGAGATAGCAGAGACACGCAATCCGGGCATCAATTCTCGAGTCTAACAAAGCCGCGTTTGTGGGCGCAGTTTGCCGAAGCGCCTTGATGAAGCCTCGCCCTTAATTCATGTCCTGCTTTAATCGATATTGCCAAGCACTTAATAGATAAAGATTTACCATAAATACTCCCTTCAAGAAAGCGCCTTAAAGAGTTGGCGCACGCCTTCGAGGCGGGCCGCGAACGCAAGCGGCGCGCCGGAAAAACCACGCGACCGAATTGTCATGCGACCCTAACACGTTGATAAAAAAGGAACTATCCAGGTTACCGCGGGGGAAAAGCCATGGGAGGCGTCGCCGCCGATGGCTTTTGGGCGTGCCGCAGTCCCGGTCATCTGCATCCTTGGCACCAGAATCGGCATCATTGTTGAGCGGCTCGGAATTGACTCCCGCGGAATCGAGATATTTGCAATCATGGGGCAGCCCACAATCGACGAGTGGGTCGAGTGGGTCGCCGAATCTCTCTTCGTCGCAGATTTCCCTGCGCTTCTTCCGCTAAACCGGCGGAGGCGACCCGCGTGCCGCCGGGGAAAAATATTACGTGAAAGTGATTCCAAGCCGTCAGACTGTCGACGGAGAACAGATGCGGGATTTCGCAATTCGAATGCCTGCAAGAAGCACGCGCGAATCGGTTCCTACGATCCGTCGGTGCGCAGTCAATTGCGTAAAAGGCCGTCGAGGCACATAGCCGGAATTTGTGCATCGCATTCAGGCTGCAAGAGTTAGGTGATAGTTGACGGTCGATAGCGGGGGGAACTGCATCGAGTTTTCGACGGAGACGTGCTAGTGTCGTATCCGTATCCTTGGACATCCTATTTGCAGTGAGAAGAAACACGAGGTTCCATTGGCAAAGGGTCTAGTTATCGTCGAATCGCCAGTGAAGGCAAAGACGATCCAGAAGTATCTCGGCTCGGGCTACGAGGTAGAGGCCTCGCTCGGGCACATCAAAGATCTGCCGAAAAAGTCTCTCGGCGTCGATATCGACAACGAGTTTTCCACGGAATACGAGGTCATTCCCGGCAAGGAAAAAGTTATTGCCCGGCTGAAGAAGCTGGCTAAGGGCGCCGAGACGATTTACCTTGCTCCCGACCCCGACCGCGAGGGAGAAGCCATAGCAGCCCACCTGGCGGAGGAGCTTGGCGGGGAGCAGGCTGACGGTAAGAAGACCAGGAAGTCCCGCAGCATCCGCCGGGTCACCTTCAACGAGATCACCAGGAAAGCAGTACAGGACGCATTCCTGAACCCTCGCGACATTGACCGTAACCTGGTCGACGCCCAGCAGACCCGCCGCGTACTTGACCGCCTCGTCGGCTACCAGGTATCGCCGTTGTTGTGGGACAAAGTCCGTCGCGGTCTCTCGGCAGGCCGGGTGCAAACGGTGGCGCTGCGGCTGATTGTCGAGCGTGAACGCGAGATCAAGGCTTTCGACAAGCAGGAGTATTGGACGGTAGCGGCCCATCTTGTCGCCGGCAAGCCACCGCAATTCACGGCCAACTTTATCGGCATCGGTGAGGAAAAGACCCCAATTCCGAACGAAGAGGAGGCTACGAAGCTGCGTTCTGCGCTGGAGAAGGCCAACTGGACGGTCCGTTCCGTCGAGAAACGGGAGCGCCGCCGCAATGCCGCTGCTCCCTTTACCACCAGCAAGCTGCAGCAGGATGCCTCACGCAAGTTGCGCTTCAGCGTGAAGCGCACCATGATCATCGCGCAGCGCCTGTACGAGGGCATCGACCTGGGTGACGACGGAACCGTCGGCTTGATCACCTACATGCGTACCGACTCCACTCGCGTATCCAACGAGGCCATAGCCGAGGTTCGGGAACTGATCGCAAAAGACTACGGTGCGGAGTTTCGTCCTGAGTCGCCCAACTTCTTCAAGTCCAAGAAGGATACACAGGATGCCCACGAGGCCATCCGCCCGACTTCGGCGGCGCGTCATCCCGAATCTATCAGGAAGTTCCTGCACGAGGACGAGTTCAAGGTTTACAAGCTCATCTGGCAGCGCTTCGTGGCCTCGCAGATGACACCGGCGGTTTTCGACCAGACCACGGTGGACATCGACGCCAGGAACCATGGGGTAGAGTACCGCTTCCGCGTGACCGGCTCGACGCTGAAATTCGAAGGCTTCCTGAAGGTCTACGAGGAGTCGAAGGACAGCAAGGACGAGGAAGACGAGGCGCTGAAGCACAAACTGCCGGCGCTTACTGAAGGCCAGAAGCTTACGCTGAAGTCCCTGGATACGGAGCAGCACTTCACTGAGCCGCCGCCCCGCTTCAACGAGGCTTCCTTGGTCAAGGAACTGGAAGAGCGTGGCATCGGCCGTCCCTCGACCTATTCCGCGATCCTGAGCACGATCCAGGAGCGCCAGTATGTCCAGAAAGTCGGGGGAAAGTTCATTCCCACCGAGATCGGCCTGGTAGTGACCGATCTGCTGGTCGAGAACTTCAAGGACATTTTCGATTTCCAGTACACCGCCCGGCTGGAGGAGGAACTCGACGAAATCGAAGATGGCAAAGAAGCGTGGACGAGGGCGCTGGCCGAGTTCTATCAAAAATTCGAAAAAGATCTCCATTACGCCGAGAAGCACATGGAAAACGTGAAGCGGATGGAGAAGCCTACCGATGAGAAATGCGAGCGTTGTGGCTCGCCACTGGTCATCAAGTGGGGCAAGCACGGCTCGTTCTTCGCCTGCAGTTCTTACGACAAGAACGATCCCGACAGTTGCACGTTCACCAAGGAGAACCCGATCGACCTCCCCGATCTCGATTCTGCGGACCTGCAGGAGACGACGCAGGAAGAATATTGTGAGAACTGCGGGCGGCCCATGGTGCTCAAGCGTGGGCGTTTCGGGCAATTCATGGCCTGCACGGGGTATCCTGACTGCAAGACGACGCGGCGTCTTGACCAGGCAAAGAAAGTGCCCGACATTCCGCTCGACGAGAAGTGCCCCCAGTGCGGTCGCAACCTGCTGATTCGCCACGGCCGCTTTGGCGAGTTCATCTCTTGCAGCGGCTATCCTGACTGCAAGTACGTTAAGCAGAACCTGATCGGCATGAAGTGCCCGGAGTGCAAGGAGGGCGAGATCGCCGAGAAGAAGGCACGGAGGGGCAACTTTTTCTACGGTTGTACAAATTACCCGAAGTGCGAGTTCACCACGGCCTTCAAACCTGTGCCGGAGCCTTGCCCGTCGTGCGGCAGCCCTTATCTGCTGGAGAAATCACTCAAGGACGGTGTCTTCCTGGTTTGCCCTAACAACCGGCGGAGCGCTGCCGAAGAACCCAAGCGCCGTGGCAAGAAAAAGAAAGAGGCGGTGGAGAGCGCGGTTAGGTGTGACTATTCGCGACTCCTGGCGCCGGCTGCCGTGGCCTAACTTCCGTTCTGCCCAGATGGGTGCTCAGCCTCGTAACTCTATCGGTGCGATTGGCTAGCTGAGATATTCGCGGAGGTAGGGGGCGTGGCAGCGAAGCAGTTGCGTTGCGGTTCCTTCAAAGATGACCTTGTGCTCGCGGAGAATCAGGAAGGAAGTGTGTAAATCGCGGCGAGAGCCGTCCTCCAGGGGAACCATTTTTTTGAGGCGGCGATCGAAATAGTGGCTGGCCATCGTGAATGCATCCTGCAGCCGGTGCGTCACCAGCAATGAACCTGTCTTGTAAATGTCACGTTGTTTCACCACCAGCTCAATGATGGTGTTGGAGGTCACCGGGTCTAGTCCGCCGGTGGGCGAGTCGTACAGCAGCACTTGTGGTTGGGAGATGATAGCTCTGGCAATGCCGACCCGCCGGCGCATGCCACCGGAGAGCTCTGATGGAAACAGGTTGTAGGTTTGGGCCAATTCGACAAATTCCAGCACTTCGAGTACGCGGGCGTGGATCTCGTCGGTAATCCTGCCGGTGTCCTCGATCAGCCGGTAAGCGACGTTTTCCTCCACGGTGAGAGAATCGAAGAGCGCGCTCTCCTGGAACACCATGCCGATCTGCCGACGCAGCAGGTACATGTCTTGTTCGCGCATCTCGGAGATCACCTCGCCCAAGGTGGTGATGCGGCCGGCGTCGGGCTTGATCAGTCCGAGCGCCAGCTTCAGGATCAGGGTTTTGCCCGTACCTGCTTCCCCCAGCAGAATCTTGGTTTCTCCCCGAGCCAGTTGAAACGAAATTCCGTCCAGCACGGGCTGCTCAAATCCGATGGAAACGTCCTCGAAGCGCAACAGGGTATCCATGGGCGGTGCGCATGCCTCCTGAAGTCGCTCGCTCGGGACGGCAGGGGTGACCATGACTAGTAGTGAAAGATTCCCATGAGCAGCTTGGTGATAAAGAAATCGCTTATCACGATGAGCACCGAGGCCGAGACGACCGCCTGCGTGGTGGCGCGGCCCACTCCCTGCGTGCCTCCCCGGGCCGTCATTCCGTAATAACAACCCACCGAGGCGATGATGAATCCGAAGACCACGGGCTTACTGAGGCCCATGAAGACGTCCCCGAAACGAAGCGCCTGGTAGGCGCGGCTCCAGTACTGATTAGGGTTAAGGCCGAGCAGAAAATTGGAGATCAAGAAGCCGCCGACCAGCCCTACGAAGTCGGAGATGATGCTGAGAAAGAACAGCATAATCACGGTTGCAACCAGGCGGGGGGTAACCAGCTTCTTGGTCGGATCGACGCCCATGGCGCGCATGGCATCGATCTGTTCGGTCACTTTCATCGAACCCAGTTCGCTGGCCATCCCGCTGGCGTTCCGGCCGGCCACCAGGATGCCGGTCAGCACCGGCCCCAGCTCGCGCACCATCGAAAGGGAAACCAATTGACCGGTCAGCGAGAGAGAGCCGAACTGCTGCAAGGTGCTGGAAGTTTGCAACGCCAGCACGGCGCCGGTGAACAGGCCGATCAGCACGACAATGGGCAGCGAACCGACGCCGATCGAGTCGGCCTGCAAGAGGGTGTCGGCAAGATAACGCGGCTGGGCGAAGAGATTGGAAAGGGACCGGCCTGCCAGTAGGGAATATTCCTGGACGGCTTCGACTTTGTCCTTCGCGATGTCATTCAACGAAATGATCGCCATGCGCGGGCTGAATTGCGCTCCCCACGAAAATATACCAGAGCGTGATCGCACCGCCGCGCCCAGCCATGCCCGAGGCTGCGGGCAAGGGACGATAAAGGTGGCTCACTTTGGTGCGGTTAACTAATTGC
>Ga0306921_10006298_pt1 | contig 12373 bp, 13 predicted proteins | sample sta12Cox44000080_FD_203760 | JGI IMG/M metagenome (GOLD analysis project Ga0306921, IMG submission 203760) | Lab enrichment of tropical soil microbial communities from Luquillo Experimental Forest, Puerto Rico - statoxic.12C.oxic.44.000.080 (v2)... | ecosystem: Environmental > Terrestrial >... | reverse complement strand
AGTTGATTGGTCTTTGGATCGATTGCCGTTTGCCCGGCGAGAAACAACCAGCCGCCCACCTTCACTCCCGGTGAATACGGGCCAATGGGGGCTGGGGCATCTTTGCTGCTTATTGACTCCTTCATCGGAGCAGCAGCGCAGCCGACCAAGAGTGCTGCTGCAAAAAGTAACGAGCAGCGCGAACGTAGGATCATCAGAGCATTGAGTCTCATCACATTCATCCATGGAGTTGCATCGCTTCATTGCAGCGAATACGGACGGGGGCCATGCGGCAAGCCACACCTAGACCTAGCCGAGCCGTCCGCGAGTAGTAATAACGTTTACAAGATGGACTTCACTACTTGCGCGGACCCTCGGTGTCGCCTTCTCCATTGCGGGTGCGACAGCGCTGTCGACGATCGCCGACGACGGCACCAATTTTGGATCGGTGACTGCTACGCCACGCCGGTTGCCCTTGCTTTGCGGGCAGTTCCTGATGAGCGCCCCCTGTTGGGGTCGATTGCGTCGATACCGTGGAAAGCAACCGCGTTGGCGTAGAGAATCAACGCACTGGTTGCGGTATCGAATCCGGCCAGGATCGCGGCCACCGTCATGGAGCTAAGGACGCGAAGCATGACCCCCCTGTCCCGCTATTTTTTCAGGACTGCCGCGGAACGAAATTGTGTCAAGGGTGGCTGACACAGTGCTGACGTTTAACCCCTTAATTGCCGTGGTGACGCACGATGCGAGTCGCTTAGCCCGACGCGTCACTGAACCGACCGATAGTCGACGGGCGAGAGAACGCGGGTTCCGGCAGATAGCGTCCTGAGTAGCCGCAGGTGAGGTTAAGAATGATCACGCCTGCGAGTCGTCTGATCTTGATCGTGGCCACGACCTGCTCCTCCGCGCCGCAGTCTAGCGATGTCCGCTTTCGACCCAAAGCGGACACTCAGCCTTCCCGAAAGCGGGCGCTGTATATGTCCAGATCAGACAAGCCGCGCGTCAAACTACAAAGACGCCAAAGGCCCCACGGACTTAGCTATCGCTCTGGCGGCTGAACGGCGAAGACTCAGACGGAGGTAGCGGTTGGAACGAGGGACGCGCAATACGCGAACGATACTGAAACTCAGCCATCGGTCCTTAACTCGCAATGCGAGGAAACCATGATCACCCTCAACGTAAACGGGAAGCCTCGCGACCTCGATATTCCCGACGACATGCCGTTGCTGTGGACGTTGCGCGACGTGTTGAGCATGACCGGCACGAAGTTCGGTTGCGGCATGGGCCTGTGCGGGGCGTGCACGATTCACATCGACGGGCAACCGACGCGCTCTTGCATCACGCCCGTTTCAGCCGCGGTGGGGAAGCGGATTACTACCATCGAGGCCATTGGGAACACGCCCGCGGGCAAGAAAATCCAGGCCGCCTGGCTTGCGTTAGACGTGCCGCAATGCGGGTACTGCCAGTCGGGCCAGATCATGTCGGCAAGCGCGCTGCTCGCCACCAATGCCAAGCCGAGTGATTCTGATATCGATAGTGCGATGGCTGGCAACATCTGCCGCTGTGGCACGTATCTGCGCATCCGCGCTGCGATCAAGAAGGCCGCGGGCGCGACCGCCCAAGAGGCGTGAGATGACGAATCGAGATCTCGCCTCACCCTCGCGGCGCAACTTTCTCACCGCTACGACCGCCATCGGCGGCGGTTTACTGCTCGGCTTCGGCTTGCCCACACGCGGCGAGGTGCGCGACACGCTTACGACCGATGCGCCGTTCACTCCCAACGCTTTCCTGCGCATCGATCGCACCGGCAAGGTGACTTTCGTCTCGCCCATGATCGAGATGGGCCAGGGAACATACACGTCGCTTCCGATGCTGATCGCCGAAGAGCTTGAAGTCGACGTCGACAAGGTGGCGATCGAGCATTCGCCTGCCGACGACGCCTACATCAATCCGCTCATCGGCTTGCAGATGACCGGCAGCTCCACCGCCATCCGTGCGATGTATATCCCGCTGCGCCACGCGGGGGCGACGGCGCGCGTCATGCTGGTGACGGCGGCCGCGAAGCGCTGGAAAGTCGATCCGACTACGTGTCGCGCGACGAACGGTATGGTGATGCATGCGCCCACCGGTCGCAAGCTGGGCTACGGAGCTCTCGTCGACGCCGCGGCGAAGCTGCCCGTGCCGGAGAAGGTCGCGCTCAAGGAGCCTGGTGAGTTCAAGCTCGTCGGAACACCGCAGCGGCGTCTCGATTGCGCCGGCAAGGTCGACGGCAGCGCGAAGTTCGGCATCGATACGCGGTTATCGGGAATGAAGTTTGCCGTCGTAGCGCAATCGCCGACCTTCGGTGGAAAGCTGATCGCCGTGGATGAGGCAAAGGCCAAGGCCGTACCCGGTGTGAGCCAAGTCGTCCGGCTCGATGATGCGGTCGCTATCGTCGCCACTCATACCTGGGCAGCCAAGCAGGGGCTTGCCGCCGCGATGCCGCAGTGGGCAGCGGGACCGAACGCCAAGCTCTCCATGGCCGACATCGTCGCACAGCTCGCCCGCGCTTCCGAGAGGCCCGGCGCGATCGCGCGCCACGATGGCGATGCCACCGCGGCCATTGCCGGCGCGGCGCGAAAGATCGAGGCGGTGTACGAGCAGCCGTTCTTAGCGCACGCGGCGATGGAACCGATGAACTGCACGGTGCACATGACCAAGAACGGCTGCGATATCTGGGTCGGCACCCAGATCCCGGGCATGACCCAGGCGGCGATCATGAACGTCACGGGCCTTCCTCGCGAAAGAGTACGTATCCACAATCATCTGCTGGGTGGCGCATTCGGCCGCCGACTCGAGTTCGACGGCACGGTTCGAGCAGTTCAGATCGCTCAGCACGTGCAGGGACCTGTCCAGGTGATCTGGACGCGCGAGGAAGATATCCAACACGACATGTATCGCCCGTATTACTACGACCGCTTGAGCGCAGGCGTCGACTCGCAGGGCAAGCCGCTCGCCTGGTCGCATCGCATTACGGGCTCATCGATCGTCGCGCGTTATCGCCCTGTTTGGATCAAGGATGGCGTCGATCCCGACGCCGTCGACGGATCCAAGGATATGCCGTACGCATTCGGCGCCGTGCACGTCGACTGGGTCCGGCAGGAGCCGCCCGATATTCTGACCTCATGGTGGCGCGGTGTGGGCGTAACACATGGAACCTTCGTGGTTGAGAGCTTCATCGACGAGCTCGCGGCCGATGCGAAGGTCGATCCACTTGCCTACCGCATCGCTTTGCTCGACAAGAGCCCGCGCGCGAAGAACGTCTTGCAGCTCGCGGCGGAGCGATCCGGATGGGGCAACACCCTGCCGGCGGGCCAGGGACGAGGGATCGCGCTCTGCATCGGCTTCGGCAGCTTTATCGCGCAGGTCGTCGAGGTCAACGTCGACAAGGAAGGAAGCGTCGAGCCGACCCGCGTGTGGTGCGCCGTCGATTGCGGCGTGCAAGTCAATCCCGACACGATTCGCGCTCAGATGGAGAGCGGAATCATTTTCGGCTTGTCGGCCGCACTCTACGGGGAGATCACCATCAAGGACGGACGCGTCGAGCAGACCAACTTTGGCGACTATCGAGTGCTGCGCATCAACGAGGTGCCAAAGATCGTTATCTCGCTGGTGAAGAGCCTCGAGGCGCCTGGCGGGATCGGCGAGCCGGGAACCTCGTGCCTGATGCCAGCGCTGACCAATGCGATCTTCGCAGCTACGGGCAAGCGGATTCGCAAGCTGCCAATCGCCAATCAGGCGACGCCGGCGTAGGCCTCGCGAAAGCCGATCCCCCAAAAAGAGCGGTCATCGCCGATTGACTGTCGTGGCTACCTACCAGTTCTCGCCGGACGAGCGTCCGACGTTGCCAGGAGCACCGTTTACGCCACGGCATACGGGTAGTCGCCGCGCCATGTTCGCGGTGGTTGGTGTCGTGCTCGCGATCGCCGCGACCTTTCCAAACGCGCTTGTCCAGGTCAACGTCGGAACGATCGCGGGTTCCCTCGGCTTGTACATCGCGCAGGCGAGTCTTCTCCCCGCCATCTACGTGGCCATGAACGCGAGCGCGAATCTGACGCTAATAAAGACACGAGCGCAATTCGGTATTCCCGCCGTGGCACACGGCCTGTTGATTGTGTACGCCGCCGTCGCCCTGCTTCAATTGGCCATTCCCGGTTTCGCAGCAAGCATGCTGATTCGAGCCGTGAGCGGCGTCTTTGCGGCTTTCTCGATCACGCTATCGATTTACTATTTGAGCCAGGCATTTCCCCCGGAACGCAGACTGCTGGGCATCGTGATCGGGCTCGGTCTCGTTCAACTCGGCTCGCCGCTTGCCCGCCAGTTGCCCGTCGAGCTTCTCTCGCAGAACAGCTGGCGCGTCCTCCATTTGCTCGAGCTGGCGACGGCGCTCGGAGTGCTCGCGCTAGTCGCGGTGGTTCGCCTTCCACCTGTAGAGCGCACTCGCGCCTTCGAAACGGCAGATCTTGTGACGATCGGGCTCGCAACCGCTGGACTGCTTCTGCTGTGCGGCGTGATCGGTACCGGCCGCGTCTTGTGGTGGACCGATACGCCGGTACTCGGTCTGGCGCTCGCTGTCAGCGTTCCGCTGTTCGCGCTCGCATGGGTGTTCGAGATTCACCGCAGCCGTCCGCTAATGCAATTCGCCTGGCTGGGCAGTGCCGATATTGTTCGATTCGCGGTCGTCGCATTGGTGGTCCGCTTCGCGCTCGCGGAGCAGACTTACGGGTCCGTAGGTCTGTTGACGTCCGGAGGTCTCACCAACGATCAGTTGCGAACGCTGTTCGCCATCGTCGCGGTGGCGATGTTGGCCGGCACCGCGGCGGCGGCGTTGACGTTGTCGCCGCGGCACGTGCCGTGGCAGATCATGATCGCAGCGTTGATCATCGCGGTCGGCGCATGGATGGACGCACACGCGACCAATCTGACGCGGCCCCAACAACTCTACGTCAGCCAAGCACTGCTCGGCTTCGGCACGACGCTCTTCATCGGTCCGGCACTGCTCGACGGCCTGCAACGCATGCTCGTACGAGGTCCCGACTATTTCATCAGCACCATCGTCGTGTTCAGCGTCACGCAGAACGTTGGCGGCCTCGTCGGATCCGCCGCCCTCGGAACCTATCAGACCATTCAGGCGAAGAACCACGCAGCAGCCCTCACGGAGCACTTGCTAGGTGCCGACCCGAACGTCGCCGAGCGCATCGGGCTCGGTGCAGCAGCGGTGGCAGATGTCATCGTCGATCCGGCCCAACGAACGGGCCAAGGATTATCACAGCTTGCTCAGGCGTTAGCGGAGGAAGCCAACGTTCTTGCCTATAACGACGTATTCCTGTTGGTCGCGATCGTCGCCCTGATCGGGGCACTTTACATCGGATGGCCTGTATTCGTCTCAGCTGTGCGAAGTCCGCGGTTGGCTGTGGGGGGGCCGGGATGAGCGAAGCGCCGGCCGCTCCCGCCCCGCAACCGGGAGCACCTTCCACGTGGCGTCCGGCGCCGCATCGCCCCTGGGTGATAGCGGCTGTGATCCTGGTCGCCATCGTAGTGGTGCTCATTCTGCTCGCGGCGTGGCAGTTGCCGCCGTTCGCACGCGGAATGCAACAGACCGACAACGCTTACGTTCGTGGGCGCACCACTGTAATCGCCTCGCAGGTCAGCGGTTACGTTGTCGCTGTCGAAGTCAACGACTACGCGCAACTCACCGCCAACCAGGTGCTTGCGCGCGTCGACGATCGCCCGTACCGCGCGCGCGTGGAGCAGGCGCGCGCCAATCTGCACGGAGCGGAAGCGAATCTCGCGAACAACGCTCAGGCACATGCGTCGAGAAGCGCGAACATCGGAAGCCAGATTGCTGCTATTGATAGCGCGCGTGCGCAACTGCTGCGCGCTCAAGCCGACATGGCGCGCGCGGATGAGCTGGTCGGCGACGGGTCCATCTCAGTGCGTGAGAGAGACCAGACTCTGGCCGGGCTGCGCCAGGCGCAGGCGCAGGTCGATGAAGCGGTCAAGTCGAGAGAGATTGCTGTCCAGGATCTTCGCAGTGTCGACGTCGGACAGCAAAGCCTCGTAGCGCAGGTCGAAGCCGCACGCGCGCAGCTCGATACGGCGCTGATCGACCTCGAGCACACGGTCATTCGCGCGCCCGAAGCCGGGCAGTTGGGGGAAGTCGGCGTACGACTCGGACAATATGTGACGAACGGAACCCAGCTCACGACGCTCGTACCGCCGGACAAGTGGGTCATCGCGAACTACAAGGAGGCGCAGACGGCGGATGTGGAGATCGGTCAGCGGGCGTCATTTACCGTCGACGCACTCGATGGCGTGCGCTTCACGGGTCGTGTCGAACGGCTCGCTCCCGCGACGGGCTCCGAATTCGCCGTCCTCAAACCCGATAACGCGACCGGCAACTTCGTGAAAGTACCGCAACGGATTGGCATACGCATTGCAATCGACCCCGACCAGACGATGATGGCTCGTCTGCGGCCCGGGATGTCGGTTGAGGCGGTCGTCGATACCCGGAGCAAACCGTGAGGCGTGCATGTGCAGTGGTCGTGTGTTTCGCCGTCGCGGGATGCGCCGGACCTCGGCCACAGATTCCCGCTGAAGCGTCCGTTACTCCGCCGTCGTCGTGGCGAGAGACTTCGCACGACATGGCCACGCCCGTCACCGCGACGTGGTGGGACGCTTTTGGAGATCCCGCACTGACGCGAGCTGTCGCTACGGCACTCGCGAACAACACCGACATCTATCTGGCCGCCGCGCGGGTGGAAGAAGCGCAGGGGGAGTTTCACTTGGCGAGCGCGCAGCTGCTGCCGAATGTCTTGGCGCGAGGAAGCGGCGGTCGGGAGCGCAGCGTGAATCCTGGATTCGGCACCCCAGAACTGCAAAACGCCGGTCAGGCGAATGTCGTCTTGTCGTACGACCTCGATCTCTTCGGTCAACTGGCCACGGCTCGAGATGCCGCCTATGCGCGGCTTCTGTCGAGTGCGGATTCACGCGAGAGCGTGCGCCTGGCAGTCGCTGCTTCGACGGCCGGCGGCTACGTCACGCTGGCGGGGCTTGATGCACGGCTCGTGGTGTTGCGCGCAACCCTGGTGCAGCGCGCGAATTCGCTCAACGTTATCCGACGGCGTGCGGAGGCAGGTTACGCGACCCAACTCGACCTCGCCCAGGCCGAGGCCGAGTATCGGGCGGCGGCCCAGCTCATACCTGCTGCGGAGCTTGCCATCGCGCACCAGGAAAACGGACTCAGCGTCCTGTTGGGCTCCGCGCCGCGCAACGTGCAGCGAGGGCGCGACCTGTATGCCGTCGTCGTTCCGGAAATTCCGGTCGCTGTTCCCTCCGCACTGCTCCGCCGCCGTCCCGACATTGCGGCCGCGGAAAACCGGCTCGTCGCAGCAGACGCCACGCTCGATTCGGCTCGAGCCGCGTTCATGCCGAGCATTCAGCTCGAGGCAAGTGGCGGCGTAGCGGCATCCACCCTCTTTCAGCCAAGTACGATCTGGATTTGGGCGCTTGGTGCAGCCTTCTCGTCGCCGATATTCGATAGCGGCCGGCTTCAGGCGCAGCAGGAAACGGCGGCCGCACGGCGCGACCAGGCCGCCTACGCATACAAGAATGCGGCCCTGACTGCATTCCGCGAAGTCGAGGATGGGCTTGCCAGCGTTCGCCTTCTGGAGGACCAAGAGAAGGAGTTGCTGGGACAGCGCGACGCACTTGCGCATGCACTGAAGCTTGCGACGCGGCGTTATCGCGCGGGCTATTCCCCGTATCTCGATCAGCTAGACGCGGAGCGAAGTTTGTTGTCAGCGGAGCTTTCTCTTGTGCAAAGCCGTGCGGATCGCCTGAGCGCCGCTGTCGACCTCTATCGGGCATTGGGTGGCGGATGGGACGCTGCTATTAACCGCCCGGCCGAAGGCAGATCCGGTTGAATAGCTGGTTAGACATTCCTGCGCCTACTTGGCGAGCACCCAAGCTGCCACTTGTTGCACCACCTCAGGCTCTAGGCCGTTGAAGCCGTGGTATGCGAAAGCTTCACACGGATCGCCCGTGCTCAGTCCACCCTTGAAGGACAACAACTGGCTCCGCGGTGTGTTGGCTAGCTTTGCCATCAGCGCCGGCACCTCGGAAAAAGAGCATAGAGAACAGCCATCTTGTTCGTGGTGCACGACCAGAACCGGCACCCGTATCCTTTGCAGCGGCATGGCCGGCACCGGACGGCCCTTGTCGTCGGTGAGGATGGTAGAAGTCAGGACTATTCCGTCAGGCCCCTCGGGTCCCGAAAGCTCTGTGGCGACATAGGCAGCAGACACAGTTCCTCTGCTCGTGCCCACGAGCCATACAGGTGCCTTTGACTTCTCTCGCAGCCAGGCGATCACCGCTTTGAGGTCGGCAGCATGCTCTGGAGTCTGGCGAAAGCCTACTAGGTAAGGCCAGGACTGACGATCGGATGGCGCGTCCACGACGGCGACCATCAGGCCCCGCTCGGCGAACAGCTGCCGACTCCTGACGAGGAAGTTGCCATCGCCCCACTTCATCGAGCCATTGGGAAAGATCTGCAGACCACCGTGGCCCCCAGGCAGCAGCACCACCGCCCCTTTGGGCTCGGGCGGGGTCAGAACGATCATCCGCTGCGTAACACTGGGCCGAGTCGGGATGTCGACTACGCTCTGCGTTGTTTGGGCGCTTGCCACGAACGACAGCGCGAGCATAGACGGCGCTGCAAGTCGCTTGACAGCGAGCATGAGCTGTTCGTGGATGTCTAACGCACCGAGTTAACCGGCCCGGCACCGCCATCGACCTTGGCAGGCCACTGCCGCCTAAGCCCAACACTCAAAGCCCGCCGGCAACGGGTCCGGTTGAACGAGATGTTAGGCCTCACCGTCCACCAACTGAGGGTGCGGAGTTTGGCGGCAACTGTGTTGCCTGAGACCAGACCGCCCTCCAGGAGCCCGCTTGCAGCTCATACACGTCCGTGTGCCAGCAGTCGACGACGACACCAGTCGGAAACGTGATCTTTGCCTGATACCTTACGGCTGCCATAACTTGGGAAAGGCGAACTCTCATAGCGCCGTGCTCCCACTTGGCGTAGAACGGCTCAGCCGCAATGAGTGACATGTACCGCTGGAGGGTCATGACGCGACCAGGCGGACTGATGAGCTCATATTCAGGTGCGTGGAGCCTTTCTATCGCCGGCATATCGCGAGTAACAAGGGCTTCAGTCCGGCTAACCTCCAGTGCGCGGAAGAAGTCAGCGTCATGCAGCTTGTGTTGGGATTGTTGTATTCATAGAGCAGACATGGCACCAGACGAAAAGTGTGAGACCTAACGATCTGAGTTAACCGGCCCGGCACCGCCACTGGCTTGCGCCAAGTGCGGTCGATCTATTGGCGTGGCGCTGTGTCTACCAACATGCCCACGCCGGTTCCGATGAGGGCTCCGGACACCGGATGACCAGTGGCGACGCCCACTCCAGTCCCAATCAGCCCACCCGCGATGGTTGCGCACCCCGAGACCGCCGCGACGATCACTAAGACTGCAAGGAAACCTATCCTTCGGATCATCGTTTCGTCCTTTGCATATGTCGTGGCGCGTGTTCTTCGACGACGCCGTGCAGTCTATTCCAAATCTCAGTGGCGGGGCCCTGGGGCAACACAGGTGTCCGGTTGAACGAGATGTTAGGCGGCTGCGGCACCAACAACCCCAATGAGATTGCCAAATGGGTCGGCGAATTGACATATAGCCCGACCGTTGCCGATGTTGAGGGGACCACGATACAAGGTTGCGCCAGCTCCCTCAAATGCACCCCGTGCAGCGTTGAGCGACGAGACGCGCCAATAGGCAACCTGGCCCGCACGCCCAGCCGGGACCTTAGCATCGGCAACGTGGAAACACAGCTCCGAGGTACCGACTCGGATGCTCGCAAAGTTCTCATCGATGAACTGAGGACGCTGCCCAAGGACACGTCCGTACCACTCCGCCGCTGGGCTGACGGCTGGGACGAACATGAGAACGTGTTCGAGCGCCTCGAACATCCCGCAGACGCCTAACGATCGACGTAAGGGGCGGGCCGCAAGCCAGTCCCCTTGACGGAGGGGTTAGGCCTCACTGCCACTTTGCCAGACCTTCAAGCTCTTGAGCGCGTTGCGCTCTGGCCATGACTGCGCACTCAGATGACATTGCACGCGCTGCTGTGCCGCCGTTGGGATCGTAGTAGAAGTCGCAGTTGGCTTCGACGTACTTGAGCCAAAGACGTTGTGTCTCCTGAAGTTGCTTCTTTCGCTCCTCGCTCAACTTCGCCATAAGTGACTTGTAGCTCGCGTTCAGACGGCGGTCCTGTAACGTGTACTCAGTGCTCATGCACTTCGAAACCTCAGGATCGACGCCACCTGCCTTGGCAATGCATCGAGAGTAGCTTTGGCTCAAGCCGGAGTCATTGCCCGCGTGCGCCAACAACGCAATCGACATGAGGACGGCGAAGGTAGTAATGGTTCGCATCATTATTTGAGTCCTAACGACTGAGTTAACCGGCCCGGCGCCGGCCCCTGACACTGGCAAGCCACCGCCCATCAACCCCAACACTCAAAGCCCGCCGGCGACGGGTCCGGTCGAACGAGAGGTTAGGGCACGCCGCCATCGGTTTACTTGACTGGGATTGCGAGTGGCTGGCCCTTCGCGGTAATGAGCGTCGTGACTAGCCTCAATGGCTTGGTCTGGCTGAGATTAATGCCCTCGTGCACATAGGTAGGCTTGGTTGGGTCTGACTGGAAATAGACCCCGACTCCGGGCTTCAAGTCCACGGGCGGCTTACCCGCCTCCTCGATTCTTCCTTCGCCTTCCAACACATAAATGAACTCCTGCCCCGGATGGTAGTGTTTGCCAGTCCTCCCTCCGGGCTTGAGTTCGAAGACGAATACTGTCACCTCTTTCGTGGGGTCTGCCTCCAGTGGCTCCTTGAGAATCACGGTGCGCGTAACGCCTTCCTGCGCTAGCGCTTGGCCGGCGATCGATACGACGATGACGGCACCGAGCAGGAAGGCCATGATCCAGCTTTTGTTCGTCCGCATGCTTTCCTCCTTTGCTACCTCATTTCGGTGTCATTGCGTGCCCTAACGTACCAAATTAACCGGCGCGCCACGCGGCGTTACATGAACCAAGGCCCGTACACGGCGCGTCCGGTTGAATGAGTGGTTAGGCCACATCGCGTTAACGGCCAGGTGCGACAAAGGTCTTACCTTCGACCTTTCGAGCGAACTCCGCCCAGTCCCATAGCTGAATGCCCATGGTCTCTGAGTAGTCCCAGTCTGCGCCACCTTCAGCCTTGGGCGTTCCACGCTGAAACCAAGTCACAAAAAGATAGTTCTCGCCGGTTTTCGCGTCGAACCGGGCGGTCCTCACATATTGACCATGTAACAGAATGCTCCAGCGAATTTGGAGCACGTGCGTTCCCTCTGAGACTCTGAATTTCGTATATTCACCACTATCTAGGCGCGCGATTGTAACTCCATCGACAGAGAGATACTGCGAGTTGAATCCTCCACGAAAGAGTTTCTCTCGGACGACGAAGACCTCTGCGCTTTGCGCCCCGGCGGGCGGCACATCAGAGATCGGAACGAGAGAGCACCCAACAAGTAAGCAAGAAGCCCCCACCGCGAACAGCGCTCGCAGAGCTGCATTTGGCGCCATGAATGTGGCCTAACGAACGAAGTTAACCGGCCCGGCCACCGGCGTGTGAGTCGGCACCGAACCGGAGCGCACAACTCAAAGCCCGCCGGCGATGGGTCCGGTTGAACGAGATGTTAGGGCACAGTTGCTCGCTCACCAAGACCTCGCTAGATAAGGCGACAGATAAGGCGTACGTTGGCCGCAGCCAAACCAGCAACCCAAACCCCAGCACCCGCGAGAACAAGCCCCACCGCCCAGCCTGAGCGTATGAGAACGGAACTGCCGAGGCGTGTGACGAAGGGCAGCGCCAGTAACACCACAAGCGCAAAAACGCCAAGCCAGAAATATACGGAAAGACCACCCTCGCATGATCGCGGCGCGATGACGAACGCGGACGCAAAGAGAAGTAGGCCAACTGCGAAAGCGACGATGACGCCAGTTGGCGCGCGACTCACTGTGCCCTAACGATCTTAGTTAACCGGCCCGGCGCCGCCACCGGCGATGGCGAACCACTGCCGACCAAGCCCAATACTCAAAGCCCGCCGGCGACGGGTCCGGTTGAACGAGATGTTAGAGCGCATTGAGCGTGTTCGGGACCTCATGGCCAATACTCCTGCACGCGTCGATAAACCTAGTTCTGAAGAGAACAGCGTCAAAACCTCCGAGTCTCTTTTGTTTTTCGAGCAATACAGATGTA
>Ga0306921_10006297_pt1 | contig 12373 bp, 11 predicted proteins | sample sta12Cox44000080_FD_203760 | JGI IMG/M metagenome (GOLD analysis project Ga0306921, IMG submission 203760) | Lab enrichment of tropical soil microbial communities from Luquillo Experimental Forest, Puerto Rico - statoxic.12C.oxic.44.000.080 (v2)... | ecosystem: Environmental > Terrestrial >... | reverse complement strand
GCGCTCGACCGCCTCTGGGCCCTCGCCGCCCCGGACCCCCACCGCCCCTTGCCGCCTCCCGCTTCAGTAACCCTCACTTCTGAGTTGACCGGTATTGGAGGGTAACCCTGACTTATGAGTTGCTACGCGGTATAAACGGAGGCACGTGGGACGGAGGGCAAAGCGCGCGGCGAATGCTACGCAAACTCGAATGTCTCCGGCATGGTCCCCTCCTTTTGAGAAGGTTGAGTCGTGCTCCCAAAATTCGAGACGCGAACGCCTAACGCTCAGCATCCTGAACTGCGCTGAGAACATTCTTCCCGGTGGGTCCAACGCACCGTCGATTCGTCTTACACTTTTACGTCAGCGCCCGTGACGAACTAAGGATGCCGCTCAATGGTGATGTTCGGGATGATGCTCGGGCCGCTCGTGGCAGGCATCTTGGCGGATCGCACGGGCAGCTATGTGCCGGGATTCAGCGTGCTCGCCGCGTGTGCGGCGGCGGGGTCGGTCGCGTTCCTCCTGGCGCGACGGCCAGCCACGCCGCAGGCTCTGCAGCAGCGGGCGGGCGAGGTGATCAGCCAGGAGCCGGGCTGAGAGACTACCAGCCCGTCCACTTCATCGAGAGCGGCACGACCTGATTGCTGCGGAGAACCGTGACACCCAGATCCTGACCGGGAGTCAGGGTCTCAAGCGACTTCAGCACCTTGACCATGTCGTCGTTGCTCGTGAGCGGCAGTCCCTGGCACGTCAGCAGGATGTCGCCCCCGACCACGATCTGCTGCCCCTCCACGATGCCCAGGCGATCGCCTCCGCGGAGGCCGAGTCGACCCCCGATCGAGTCCTTGACCACGTTCTTGATCAGAAAGCCGCCCACCTGCGGCACGTTGAGCGCCTCCGCCATCGCCCCCGACACCAGCATGAGATCGAGCCCGTACCAGCGCCGGTTCCGCTCCACGAGGAGCTTTCTCACCGTGTTGGAGGTGACCACGAAGCCCAGCCCCTCGCTGCCCCCGGACTTGGAGATGTTGTGGCTGACGATGCCGATCAGATCGCCAGCGCGAGTGAACATGGGACCACCGGAGTTGCCGGTGTTGATGACGGCGTCGGTCTGGAAGAACTCGGCGAGCGGGAAGTCCTTGGTCACGGTGTCCGCCTCCCACCTCGCGCTGATGATCCCCTGGCTGAGCGAGTGGCTCAGCCCGTAGGGCGCGCCCACGATGAAGACGGAATCGCCCACGCGAATGGGATCCGAGTCGGCGAGCTTGGCCACGGTGGCATCCGGAGGCACCACCGACACCTGGATGATGGAGATGTCGGCCCGCGGCTCCGAGGAGATCACTCGCGCCTTCACGGGCTCCTCTCCGAGGAACTCGACCATGATCTCGTTCATCGAGTGCACGACGTGGGCGGCGGTGGCGACCTTGCCGTCCGCCGTGATCAGCACGCCGGAGCCGATCTCCTTGAAGCGGACCACGCCCTGGGCCTCGACGTCTTCCCCGCGCGCCCGGATCACGACCACAGCGGGGTTGACCCGGCGATAGGTTTCGCCGAGCGTCTCGGCGGAGCCGCCGGCGGGCGCGGCGACGACGAGCGCGAGTGCCAGTGCTGCCGTACGCCAGCCTCCGACCATCACCGCACCTCCGCCCCCTGGCGCGCCCGGATCACTCGGGCCAGCTGTGGAGCAGAAAGAGGGCCTGCACGAGCGGGCTCGCGGACGCGAAGGGCCCGAACCATTTCTCGTAGATGGGCACGATCTGCTTCGAGCGGTAGAGGACGGACAGCGCCCGGTTCACCTCCGCCTGGAAGGCGTTGTCCCCGCGGCGCAGCATCAGCGCATACGGCTCGTAGGAGTAGAGCTCGCCACTCAGCCGGAGCTTGGCAGGGTCCTTCGCGGTGGATTGCAGTCCCGCGAGGAGGAGGCGGTCCGAGGCATAGGCGTCGAGCCGTCCCGCCTCGAGACCCTGCAGGCCCTCACCATGATCGGCGACGATCGCTACCTGCGCCGTGACGCCCGCGGCGGCGAGCGCGGCAGCCAGAGCCTTCTCGGTGGTCGTGTTCCCTACCACGCCGACACGCTTGCCCGAGAGGTCCTTGACCGCGCCCACGCCCGAGGCGACGGTGGCGAGCAGGCTGCCGCCGTCGACCATGATCATGTGACTGAAGGCGACCTGCTCCATGCGACTGAAAGTGATCGTGGTGGAGCCGCACTCGAGGTCGATGGTGCCCTTGGCGAGCCTAGCCACGCGCGTGGCAGGCGTCACGGACACCCAGCTCACCTTGAGATCCGGGAGCTTGAGGCGCTGCTTGATGGCGACCGCCACCTGCACGCAGAGATCCACCGAATAGCCGGCCGGATTCCCGTCGGTGCCGAGGAAGGAGAAGGGTCTGGAGGTTTCCCGGTAGCCGAGTTGAATGGCGCCCGTTTCCTTGATCTTGTCGAGGGTCGGACGGATCTCCTGGGCTCCTGCCGATCCGGCAAGCCCGAGCATGATCGCGAAGGCCAGGAGCACGGATGTCATCGCGGTGGCCACTGACCCTAGCACGGTTTCCCTCGGCCCGGTGGCTCTCCGGAATCGACGGTCAGCGCGGCTACATGCGTATGGCACCGTCGAGCCTGATCGTCTCGCCTTTGGGCACAGCGAGTGACGGCCTTGCGATCTCGTGTTTGCTCCAGAGTCCAAGCTGGACGCTCGCGATTCCACACCCCCGCAGCGCGCGCCGCCCGCCCATCCCAATTGTCAAATTGCGTGTCGGCCAGAGGAGAGTAGGTAAGCGGCCGGCCGCCGAATGGGGCTAGCCGGCCGCTCGCAGACGGGAGTTTGATGACCAACTCGACCGGGGCCTGGAGTCCGGTCACCCAGTCTTCAGATGGATCGCATCGAAGCCCCTCTCCAGGACCTCCTTGGAGTCCAGGGCGTGCAGCGACATCATCAACCACGTGATCAGTCCGGTCCAGCCTGTTTGGTGACTCGCGCCAATCCCCGAGCCGTTGTCCCCGTGGAAGTACTCGTAGAACAGGATCAGGTCACGCCAGTGCGGGTCCGTCTGGAATGTCTTGCTGCCGCCGTACACCGGCCGGCGACCCTGAGCATCACGCAGAAAAATGCTGCTGAGCCGGCGAGCGATCTCGTCGGCAACCTCCCACAGGGTCATCTGGTGGCCCGACCCGACCGGGCATTCGACGGTGAAGCTGTCACCGAAGTACGAATACATTTTCCGAAGCGCCTGCACGAGCAGGGCATTGACGGGCATCCAGATCGGGCCGCGCCAGTTGGAATTGCCGCCGAACAGGCCCGTGGATGACTCCGCCGGCTCGTAGTCCACGCGGAAGACGTGGCCATCCAGCGTGAAGGTGTACGGATGATCCTTGTGGTACTGGGAGAGCGCGCGGATGCCGTACGGGCTCAGGAACTCTGATTCATCGAGCATCTTGCGCAGGATCCGCTCGAGCTTCTGGCGGTTGACTGGCGAGAGCATATGGCGGCCGGCCACGCCGGGCTCCTCGGGATTGTTGATGTTCGCAACAAGGGGGGCGTTCTGCTTAGCGAAGTACGCGGACCTCTCCTTGAAGGTCGGCAGCTGATCCGTCACGTCCCCGGTGAAGACGGCGGAGGCGAAGATCGGGATGAGTCCGACCATGGAGCGCACTTTGATTCGGGTGGCATCGCCATGCGGAAAGAGCAGCACGTCATAGTAGAACCCGTCGTCTTCGTCCCACAGCTCATCATTGTTGAGGCCGATGCGATCCATCGCCCCCGCGATGTGGATGAAGTGCTCGTAGAACTTACATGCCAAATCTTCGTAGACGGAGTTCTCGAGGGATAGCTCGAGGGCGATTGTCAGCATGTCCAGGCAGAACATCGCCATCCAGCTGGTCCCATCCGCCTGCTCCAGCGTTCCGCCGGTGGGCAAGGGAGCGCTGCGGTCGAAGACGCCGATATTGTCCAATCCGAGGAACCCGCCTTCGAACACGTTGTTGCCGAAGGCGTCTTTTCGGTTCACCCACCAGGTGAAATTCATGAGCAGCTTGTGAAACATGCCCTCCAGGAAGAAACGATCGCCTTTGCCGCGGAGGGCTTTCTCGATCATGTAGATCAGCCAGGTGGCCTTGCAGTGGACGGGCGGGTTGACGTCGCTGAAGTTCCACTCATAGGCAGGAATCTGGCCGCTGGGATGGAGATACAGCTGGTTGGTCATGAGCCGGAGCTGGTTCTTCGCGAAGTCGAGGTCGACGCCAGCCAGGACTATGCAATGAAACGCCAGGTCCCAGGCGGCGAACCACGGATACTCCCACTTGTCAGGCATGGAAAGGATGTCGGCGCTGTCGAGGTGGAACCATTCTCTGTTTCGCGCCGGGACCCGCTGCGGGCAGTCCGGGGGCAGGATCTCGTCGTCGATCCAGTCCCGGACTGGATAGAAGTAGAACTGCTTGCTCCACAGCATGCCGGCAAAGGCTTGCCGCATGACCAGCCGAGTGTCCTCCGACGCCTGGGACGGCAGGACGGCCCCGTAGAATTCGTCGGCCTCGCGCCGGCGGGTGTCCAGTGTCTGATCGAAGGCCGGTCCGAACGCCTCCTGGGGCGCCGACAACTGCTTATCGCTGAGTCGGAGACGCAGCATCTGGACGCCACCGGCGGGGATGGTGAGGCTGTAGTGGGCTGCGACCTTGGTTCCCGTCTGGCCCGGGTTGACCGCCGAAGTCTGCCCCTGAACGATGGAGGCGTCGATGCCATCTTTGACGTAGGGCGTGTGATTCGGCACGTTGAAGAGCCGCTGGGTGTTCGTCTCGTTTTCGGTGAACAGCCACGGCACGGCACGATCGCAGGAGAGATAGCGCTCGCCCAGGTTGGGGTGGGAAGCCTTGATCGTTTGGCCGTCGCGCTGCGAGAGCGAGGGCTTCAGCGTCGGGTTCCTGGACCATGACCAGGTATTGCGAAACCACAAGGTAGGCAGGACGTGCAGCGAGGCGGCCGCCGGCCCGCGGTTGTACACGCTGATCTCGATCAGCAGCTCCTCGGGAGAGCTCTTGGCGTACTCGACGAAGACGTCGAAGTAGCGGTTGTCGTTGAACACTCCCGTGTCGATCAGCTCGTATTCCATCTCCAGCCGGTTGCGCTGCCGGTTGGTCTTGACCAAGTCCTCGTACGGATACGCGGCCTGCGGATACTTGTAGAGATACTTCATGTAGGAATGCGTCGGCGTGCTGTCGAGGTAGAAATAATATTCCTTGACGTCCTCGCCGTGATTCCCTTCGCTGTTGGTCAGTCCGAACAGACGCTCCTTGAGGATGGGGTCCCTGGCGTTCCACAATGCCAGGGCGAAGCAGAGATACTGCTGGTCGTCCGAGATCCCGCCCAGCCCGTCCTCACCCCAGCGATAGGCTCTCGAGCGCGCCTGATCGTGGCTGAAGTAGTCCCAGGCATTTCCCGTCTGGCTGTAGTCCTCACGCACGGTCCCCCACTGGCGCTCGCTGAGATAGGGGCCCCACTTTTTCCAGGGAACGTTCTGCTCGCGGGTCGCAGCCAGTCGGGCTTCTTCGGCACCATTACGCTCGTGCATGGTCGGTCCTCCCAAGCGAGGCGGCTACCGCTGGCCAATTAGGAAGGGCTGTTGCCTCGGACGGTACCGGATGAGCGATGCCGGCGCAACCTGGCGTCGAGCAGCGATCGCCCGCGCAATCTGGAGCGCGAGTGAGCCGGAAGCGCCCTAACGATCCAGCTCACCCAACGTGACCCGGCGCGGCTGGTCCCTGGGGTTGCGCCGCTGCTGCGCCGATCCACTTCTTCATGAGGGGTCCCCTTTTGTAGATCGAGGCACTGATCCCTTTGGTTACTCGAAACCTCACCAGGTTGTCGCCTGGCTTCGCTGACCGTGCCACCCAGCAACGGGCTGACCGCCGCTCCTGTTTGTCCTGAGAGCTTCCCGGTTCCGAGAGGCGCCGTTCGCTGGGATCGCTCACCGCCGGCCGCGAGATACGAGTCAGAGCGTAGCCAACTCTCGCACCCGTCCGGCGGCGATCGCCCGCCCGTGGGCTTCATTGCCGTAACGTATTCTGCCAGACTCGGACACCGGCCCCCGAAGGAGCCGCCATCACAGCCACGCGAGCCTCCACAGCCAGGTGAAAGGGATGTCGGTCAGGGCTTCTTCTCGCCCGAGGTGTAGGCGTACATGTTAGTCGTGACCATGTTGGCCCACGCCTTCATCACGTTCTCCGCGTCGCCCCATTGCCACTGGGCCGCGGTCTTGATTGAACCGCCTCCCACGCGGCGATCCACGCCGGCCGCGAGAAGCTCTCCCGTCTCCGAGTCGGTGATCTTGGCCACTGCTTCCGCCCCGCCCGCGAATGGGAATTTCCCCGTCGCAAGGGAAGCGCCGGTGCTGAGGAGACGCATCTGCGGCACCACCATCGTGATGGACCGGAGCCCCGGCGTCGCCGCCTCAGCGTCCAGGAGGGCAACGTCGAGCTTCAGTGTGCCGGGCCCGGCCTGGTCCACGACCTGGTACTTCTTCGACAACTCCTCATTGAGCGTTTTGGCAAAGGCATCAGTCAGCATTTGCTGGTCTTTCGGCGACACCTTCTCCTTGTCGGAGCCGTAGAAGCCGACCACCTGGATCAGCACTTTGTTGTACTGGGTCAGGCTGGCCTTGGGATTGACCCAGCGCAGCCCCGCTTCACCCTCCTTGCCGGGAGTGAGCTGATGGCAAACTTCGCCGAGGAATCCGCACACGGCGGGCTGATCCTTCACCGCCACCTGCTCGGTGGTGGAGCAGCCCGCTGCGAGCAGCACGACCGCTGCCGCGATGCCGAACACGGTTTTCATGGCCTCTCTCCTCTGAAGTGTTTCGTCACTGATCCCTGCCGCAGTCGCGGTCATTATCACAACCTCCACGACCCTCCGCGAGCCCTCGACCCTACGGGTCGAGGCGGGAGCAAGACGTAGGGGCGGATGCACGAGTACTCGCGCGCGATGTCCCTCAGCATGAGACACAGGTGGCGCACGCGGGGCTCATGACCGACACTCAACCAGCAAGCCAGGAGCGCCAGGGGGCGATCGGCGTGATGCAGGTCATGCCGGCCGCCGGTACAGAGCTGAAGGTGGGCGATATCCGGGTAACGAGGCCCAACATCCACGCCGGCGCCAGGCACCTGGACCAGCTGATGGCGCACTACTTCTCCGACGCGAAGTTCTCGGAGCGCAACCGGGCACTGTTCGCGTTCGCCTCCTACAACGCGGGCGCGGAGAAGATCGCTCGGATGCGCACGCTGGCCGCCCAGCGCGGGCTCGACCCCGATGAGTGGTTCAACAACGGGGAGATCGTCGCCTCGGAGAATATCGGCGCAGAGACCACCACCTACGTCCGCAACATCTACAAGTACTACGTGGCGTACAGGCTCGCCGTCGAACAGAGGGAGCTCCGGACAAAGCTGAAGGAGCAGTTCTAGACGGGAAATTGAACGGGGCCCGGCAGGCCGAGTCCCCCGACACCGATTCAAGCCTGGTGTATCGTAAGTTCCCTATGCGCCCGCAGCTCAGCTGGGTCGAGAGGCGCTCCTCGACGACAGCGATGACCCGGCTACGGAAAGACTGCATCGGTCGGGTACGCTTGGCGACTCTGCGACACCTACGATCGGATCGGCGGAGAGAACGATGCCTCGACCGGGCAACTGGATCGGATTTCCGCTGAGCAGGCACGTCGCCGGGGTGATCCTTGCCTTCTCGGCCGCTCTCCCGGCCGGCTGTAGCACTCCGTTCCAGATGTCGGATGCCCACGTCACCTCCGCGGTGCCGTCATCGTCGCTCGACATCGCCGGGCTGGCGTGCGAGCCGGTCACCACGCTTGGCTTGGTCGCCCCCGCCGGTCTCCAGGGCTTGAGCCCCACCGTGTCACACGCTCTGACGACCGCACTCTCGGAGGCGTCGCCGCCCGTTCGGGCGATGCCGATGCCGGAGCTGGTGAACCGGCTCACCGACCAGGAACTGGCCGGGGAGTACGCCACCATGCTCTCGGACGTGGCGCGCAGCGGAATCCTGGAGCGAGAGCGGCTGCGGCGGATCGGCGCCGCGCTTGGCTCCCGGTACGTGCTGCAACCGGGGCTCGCCGACTTCAATCAGGCCCTGGTCGACAAGTTCGAGCTTGTCGGCTTGAAGATAGTCAAGACCCGTCTCTCGACCCTGCGTCTGTGGCTACAGCTCTGGGATGCGCAGACCGGTCATCTGCTCTGGGAGTCGACGGGGGAAATGACCGTGGCGGCGCCTGTCCTCATGCAGGAGTCGACCGTGGCCCTCGACGAGATCGCGCGGACGCTATGGTCGCGCATGATAAAGAATGACTTGCTCGGGGCGAGAGGCGGATCCTCGCCCTGCCCCTGAGCCAACGGTGCCACATGAGCATTCACCGTACGGACTACCTGGTGCACTTCTCGAACCTCCTCCTCCTCGTATCGTACTCCGTGCGGAACATCCTGTGGCTGCGATGGTTCGCGGTCGCCGCCGCTCTCACCAACATTCCATATTTCCTGTACCAGCCGAGCATCCTCTGGCCCCCGATCTTGTGGGCCGGGGTGTTTACGAGCATCAACCTGTATCAGATCTGGCGCATCTACATGGAGCGACGCCCGGTGGTGCTGTCCCGAGACGAGCAGACACTCTACGACATGGGGTTCCACTCGCTCACGCCGCGCGACTTCGTCGCCCTCGTCATGGTGGGCGAATGGAAAGATGGGGCGATCGGTGACGAGTTACTGAGCGAGGGGCGTCCGGTGTCGTCCGTCTGTGTCGCGATACGGGGCGCGATACGGGTCCACGGGCGCGGTAGGGATCTCGGCCTTCTCGAACCGGGGCACCTGATCGGCACCGCAGTGGCGTTGACGGGTAAAGCATCGCCTGTCGACGCGGCGTTTGCCGAGCCCGGCCGCTACATGAGCTGGCCTCTTTCCAACGTGCGTCGGTTCACGGAGGGACGACCGGAGTTGCAGTCGACGCTGCAACGCCTCGTGAGCCAGGATCTCGCGGGAAAAGTCGAGCGCCTATCCTCGACCTGACCGTCGCCGATCGGCATCGAAGACCGTCCGACCACGGTCAAACTTTTCTGTCCCCCGCCCGCACGCGACTGTCTCGATTTGATCGGACCGCCATCGATTCCTCACCCTCGTTGCGATGACGACGCCTCAGCCAAAAGCTGCTCTCGGTGATGAGGAACAGGACGTTCCGTCGACTCTTCGGAACAGACAGATCGCGACTCAGGCCTCTCCGCCGGGCGGCCCATAGAAGATCACCCAGATGGCAAGGTCCTCGGTGAAGTCCTCGAAGTGGTGTTCGACGCCCGCGGCGACGAACATGACGTCGCCTGTCTCGAAGTGGTCGCGCTTGCCGTCATGGAAGAGGATGCCGCTCCCCTGCGCGACCACGTAGATCTCGTCCTGGGCGTGGGGCGCCTGCCGGTTCGGATTGAGCGGGAACGAGAGCAGGAGCCTCACCGTCCCGCGCTGCAGGACGTTGACGAAGTGCTCTCCCGGGGGGCCCGGAATGCGCGCCCGCGCGTGGACCAGGTGGATGACAGAGCTACGGTCTCGATCGCTCACGCGGCGCTCATCGGCTGTCCGCGCCCGGCTCGATTTCGACGACGCCGATCCTGAATCCGGCGCGCAGCCTTCCCCCGGGCTCCACCACCCTGAGCCCGCGACCGCTCACGAGGGCGTTGGCCGGCGCCGTCATGGGCTCCAGCGCCACGAGATCCTTCCCCGGCGGTGCGAAGACCTGCGCGTGGGTGTACCCCCCGAGCATCTCGACGGACACGCGGCGACCCGCGCCCGAGAGCGCAAAGATGGATCGCTCGTCGCTGAGGGCGAACCCGTCGTCGAAGGCCGCCTCGCCCAGCTCTCTCTGGAATCCTGCGAAGGCGGTCTCCTCGCGCGTCGGGATGCCGCGCTCGTTCAGGGTCAGCCGCCGCATGGCGGGCAGCTCGAGATGCCAGCGGGCGCGGGGAAGATCGGGCAATCCGAGGTAGGGATGAAAGCCGAAGCTCGCGGGCACCGGCCCTTCCGCGCCGGCGACCAGCGTGGTCTCGAGGGTGAGGCCATCGTGGCGAAGCGCCACTGCGAGCTCGAGGCGGTGCGGGTACGGGAACACGGCGAGCAGATCGGGCCGATTCCAGTCCAGGCGAGCGCGCAATAGATCCGGCGCAGTCGCCGTCACCTCCCAGGCGAGGCGCGACCACGGGACGCCGTGGATAGGAAGCCCGCGCTCGTCCGCGTGAAGCAGCGGAGAAGTCATATCGAGCGTCGTGCTGCGGCCCGCCGCCCGATACACCGGTCCGGCCAGACGGTTCGCCCACGGATGGAGAAGGGGAATGCCCGCCGTGTTGCCCTTGGCCGCGGCGAGGTCCAAGTCGTCCACGCGACGCAAGAGCTCCGCGCCTCGGTGACGGAGAGACGCGCCGAGCATCCCATGGGCGGGAAGAAGGACCGCCTGGAGGCTGCCCCCGACCAGGGTGCGCGCGCTCGCCTCCCGGAGGATCGCCGCCGTGCCCAGAGCTAATCCATCAACCGCGCGATCGGATAGGACGCTCGCGCGAGGCCCGACTCTGTGATGACGCCCACGACTTCCGCCCCGCGCGTGACGAGGGCCACGCGCGCGTCGGCGTCTTGCATGGCGCGCATCACCTCGTGCGCCCGGTGCTCCGGCAACACGGTGACGTGCGTGGCGAAGCGGCCGGGAAAGGACGATGCATCGACGACTCCCAGAAGCTCACGATCGCTGCCCCGGACCACGATCACCTTGCCGTTCGCCAGCGCCTGCTGCGCCGCCGCGGCGCCCTTGGCCTCGACGTCGGTCATCAGCACGAAGTCGCCCGACATCACGTTGGCGCTCCGGAGCTCTCCCATCCAGCCCAGGAGCCCCTGCGGGACGACATGGCCACGGCGCTGGAGCTTCAGCGTGTAAATGGTCGCGGGCGACAGCCACTGCCGGACGGCGGAGGCGATGGTCACGGTCAGGATCACGGGGAGAATGGCCGTGTAGTCGCGTGTCATCTCGAAGACCATGATGATCGCCGTCACGGCCGCGCCCGTGGTGCCGCCCACTATAGCTGCCATGCCCGCGTAGGCGAAGTGGGCCGGGGTGGCGCCGAGACCGGGCAGCAGATACGTGAGCGCGCTGCCCACGCCGCCGCCGAAAGCTGCGCCGAGGAACAGGCTCGGGGAGAACACGCCTCCTGAGGCACCCGAGCCCAGGGTGAGGCAGGTGACGAGGAGCTTGGCGCCGGCCAGGAGCAGGAGAAAGCCTGGCGCGGTCAGGTTCTCGCTGAGGATGTCCATGATCGTCGCGTAGCCGACGCCCTGGACGTAGTAGTGATTCGGCTGGCCGAAGAGCGGCATGGACAGCGTCATGAAGCCGTAGATGATGAGGCCGACCAGGAACATGCCCGACATGTGGCGCGTGTAGTAGTTGCCCGGCATCGCGTCGAAGAGATCCTCGAACCAGTAGATCCCGCGCGTCATGGCCCACGCGACGACGCCGAGGAGGAGACCCAGGAGGGCGAACCACGGCAGTGCCGTCGCCGCCACTTCCGGCCCCTCCACGAGAGCAAGGGCGGGCACGTTGAAGGCGGGGAAAACACCGAAGAAGGATTGCCCCACGTAGGTGGCGGTGACGCAGGCGAGGGCGACGTAGAGCAGGCTGGCGGGGCTGACCACGGGCATCATGAGCTCGATGGCGAACACGACGCCCCCGACGGGCGTGTCGAAGGTGGCGGCGATGCCGGCGCCCGCTCCCGATGCGATGAGCATGGCCCGCTGCCGCGCGGGCATGGAGATGATCTGGCCCAGCGTCGAGCCGAAGGCCGCGCCAATCTGGATGATCGGCCCCTCGCGGCCGACCGAGCCGCCGCTGCCAATGGAGACGGCGGAGGCCAGCGACTTCACCGCGGCCACCACAGGACGGATCCTGCCCTCGTGGTAGTAGACGGCGTCCATCACCTCCGGCACGCCGTGGCCCTTGGCCTCGGGAGCGAAGGTCTTGACGAGATAGGCCACCACCACCGCGCCGAGGACGGGGACGAGGATGATGCCCGGCCCCCACGGCGACGGCGCGGAGTGGAGATTGGCGTCGTAGCTGACAGAGAGCTGGCCGTGGAAGCCGAGGTCGTGGATGGCCGCGATCATGGCGCGGAATACCACCGCCCCGAAACCCGCGATGAGACCGATGGCGACCGCGGAGCCGACCATCACCCACCACGAGGTCGGCGCCGGCTCGCGCGCGGCCATCCCGCTCAGCTCCGGCCCACGAGCTCCCTGGCCACGGTGACCACACGATCCGGCTCGAAGCCGAATCGCTTCTGCAGCTCCTTGAGCGGAGCGGAGGCGCCGAAGGTCTTCATGCCGATGACCTTA
>Ga0306921_10006295_pt1 | contig 12374 bp, 12 predicted proteins | sample sta12Cox44000080_FD_203760 | JGI IMG/M metagenome (GOLD analysis project Ga0306921, IMG submission 203760) | Lab enrichment of tropical soil microbial communities from Luquillo Experimental Forest, Puerto Rico - statoxic.12C.oxic.44.000.080 (v2)... | ecosystem: Environmental > Terrestrial >... | reverse complement strand
ACTCGATCACTTCTTCCAACCCCGTCCGCGTCTCGTGCGTCGCGGCAATGGGTAGTAACGAAGCCGGAGAAGCGATGTTTTCCTCCGGCAAATTGCTAGCCGCGACTAACCCACCAAGCCCCAGCGCCACACCGCCAAAAACAATCAGACTAATAACGGAGGCCGGCCGCTGCATGATCTTGTCACGAAAAAACTGCCGCGACGTTGATAAATTGGCAGCGATTGCGAGGCGTATAGACATAGTAGAGGTCAACCCGTTTTGCCGCGAAACACGAAATTGGGTCAAGACTTTTTTGAAAATCCTAACCACGAATTGACACGAATGGCTTGGCTTGGATTGAACCGTTGAAGCGTTAAATCATTGAATCGTAAACGCAGTCAGAAGACCGCGTCCGCCATCGGACGGATTCGCTGTGGCGAAGATGATCCGGACAGCACCTATCGCGCAGCAACGTAGGGGCGGTTCACCCGAACCGCCTGGGCGCTTGAAACTCGCTCGGCTCCCGAGCCTCGCTCGCTGCTTCCCCCTCGCAGCTTTGCCTTCTGTCTGGCCGATTCCTCAGCTCGATTGAGTTTCAATCGCCGCTACCTCAACAATTGAACGAGGAAGAAGAGGAAGGCCATTCGTGATTGCTTTGTCATTTCAGTTCATCCGCGACATCCGTGGTTTTCTTCCCCCTGGAGTAATTGGTGCCAATCGTGAAATTCGGGTCTAAAGATTTTCCAGAACTTCGCCCCGCAATTTCCGAATATGGAAGTGAGGGCCAGGAATGGACGCGAACGGGCGTGAGTTCCAACTTAGTCCCGCGACTGCGGGAAAGGCAGAGAAAAAGTAAAAAATAAATGTTGACTTTATCTGTAAAGACTGCGATGAGCCGCACACATTAGAGTAGCCTGCCTTCCTCCCGCAGTTGCGCGATTACGGTGGGCGAACCGTGAGCAACCTCAACCCAAACCAAAACAAAAAACCCCAGAACCAAACCCTCTGAGAACCACCTCGGCGATTGAGGTCAATCGCCGCTACCAAAAGGCCGTAAGAACAACCCCGCAGAAAAGAAAACCCACATGAAAATCAAAACAAACAAATCCTCAGGATTTACACTCATTGAGTTGCTGGTCGTGATTGCGATTATCGCGATCCTGGCGGCATTGGCAGTGCCCGCGTTAACGTCGGCGCTAAACAAGGCTCAAATGACCGGCACGATGAACAACGGCCGCCAGCTTTATCTGGCTCAATTCCAAATGTCCACTGACGGCACAGCGACGGGCGACCCCAGTTCCGCCTGGCCAGGCGATCTGCTCGTCGGTAATTATCTGCCCGCAGGAGCCACTATTGTGGACTACGCGAACATATTACTCGCAAAAGGATACCTGAAGGGTGGGGATATCATAAAGCTGCTTAATGCTCCCAGCACCCCCTTCACCGCTACGGTGAATATTGGTCCCCCAGAGACCCTCACTAACGCTCAGCAAATAGCGGCTCTGCGGGTTTACCCGGTCAAAGATGCGGATCCGTCGAATGCGATTTTCTGTGTGACCCACAATTATGACTATGACACTGCACTAGCCGCGGGCACTGTTCCTTACAGTAACAAAGGCTTCATCTCGATCCAGAAAGGCGGCAACGCGGCCACCTTCCGATCCGGCCAGGACACGCTTGCCGGTTGGGGAGGAAATGGGAACGAAATCAAGTTTCAGAACCAGGTCGGCCTTAAAACGGGGGACGCCGAAGGTACGGTGACCCCCAACAATCCGGCCGGTATGTTACAGTTTCCATAATCGAAGCTGGCTCGTTTAGCTTAGTTTAATTCAAAGCGCCCTGTTGAAGATTCCGGCAGGGCGCTTTTGTTTTGGAGAGTGGGTTTGATTGGTAGGGTAATTGACCACAATCGCCTTGTTCGGTTCTTGGGCAGTTTCCGACCGCCCGTAGGGCGATGGCGACAGAAAATCCTGCGCTGTGTTTTATCGCTGTAGCGGCAGGCGTCTCGCCTGCATTGCGACGTTCGTTTTCGCACCTGACACGGCGGACTCTACAGGAGAAATCCCGCCCGATTTAGAGCTGCTCATTCGCTGAAGGGCCTCAACACGTTTTTCTCTGCTGATCGTCCCGATGATCGTGGCGTTTAAGCCTCTCTCGTACGGTACGGGCTCAAACCGCAGCCTGCGGCCGATCTACAACCGCTCGTTGCGAGCGTTTACCTCCAATGCAGGGATGGTAACTCGCTTTTGACGAGGAGCATCAGCCTTGGGTTCAACCAACCATTTCCAGCCCATATGGCCGCTTTTCATGTCGTAGGTCCAAGCTGCGCCACCGCGATTCCAAATCTCCATTCGCCAGCGATAATTGTTGGCCGGAATTGCGAACGCATATGTGAACGCCGCCGCTGTCATCACTCCGCACAGCACTCCAATCAGAAACAGCCGGATCATTTTTCTCGTCACATTTTCTTTATCTGTCCTTCGTAACTCGCCGTCAAGCTGGTTCCTTGGCCGGCGGGATTGCGCCGGGCGGAAAGTTACATCGTTGCATGGTTACATCGTGCATCGGTTGGAAGGGGTCTAAAATTCAGTGAATTGCCGATCATTCGAAAAGAATTTCGCTTAGTAAAAATGTCACAATCGAGCTGCCGTGACACAACTCAGGTGGAACGCGTCGTCCTCAACGCGTTGACAGACGCGGCGGAGCCGCCTGATCTGGATTTGGGCATTCCGCACACTTTACTGCGCCTCCGGCGTTTGCCGTCGTCTTCAGAGAAGCCAATCCACCTTGAGCGCCACCATCGAACACGCGCGGGGCGAATGTGCTGCGAAATAGAAGTTGAATAAATTCCGAGGGGAAAAAGTCGAACGCCTTATCATTTCACGATTATGAAAAAAATTTTCTTTGCATTAAGCATGCTGGCATTTGCTGTCTCTGCTGTTCCGCAAACGCATGGAGCCGATGTCTCGCTCGATTTCATTTACGACAATCTTTCAGGGGGCAACTGGATTGACGTCGAAGGCTACGGATACGGATGGCAGCCGGACCTCGCGGTGAGCGATCCGAACTGGCGCCCGTACTCAGATGGATATTGGGCATACACCGATTACGGATGGACTTGGATTAGCTACGAGGATTTCGGTTGGGCCACGTATCACTACGGGCGATGGGCCAATCTCGCGGACTACGGTTGGGTGTGGTTCCCGGGAAGCGACTTGGATTGGGGACCAGCCTGGGTCTCGTGGCGTACGGGCGGCGATTACATCGGCTGGGCGCCTTTGCCTCCGCGCGGTCCTGGTGTCGTTTACGAAAGCCAGCCGATCGGCGTCAACGTGGATGTCGTGTTCGATATCGGACCGGAGTATTACAACTTCTGCGATGTACGGTTTATCGGCGAGCCGGTGCTGCGTGACCGGATCTTCCCGCCGGTCCAGAATGTGACGTACATCACGAACACCGTGAATGTGACCAACATCACGGTGCAGAACAACGTGGTCTACAATTACGGCCCGGACTACGCCGTAGTGAACAGATACTCGAGCCGGCCGATACAGCGGCTGACGATTGAACGGCAGGCGCCGACCAATCTGACGACCGCGGTCAAATCGGGAACGCTCACGAAAGTACAGGGCAACAAACTTCTGGTTGCTGCTCCTCAAAAGCTCGCGACAGCACCACCGACCGCGAAGCCTCCGGCTGTAAAGGCGAAGGTTGCACAGCCAAAGATCGAGCGTGGCTGGAAAGGCGTGCCTAACAAGTCGGAACTGGAACAAAAAATTAAAACCGAAAATCCGAAGAACGTTCCGCCGCCGACTCGTGCTGCTGCCCGTGAGGCGGGCACACTGGCACCGGTTGGTGGCACCAATGCAGCGGGCGCGGAGCGCGGTCCGGCAGGTACGCCTGGCGCGCGGGGTAGAGCCGGTCGCGTGGCGCCCGGAGGGACAGCAGCGCCCTCGTTAGGTGAATCGCCATCACGAGTTGAGCGTGAAAGAGGCAGACCTGGTGCCCGTCCGCGGCCCGGAGCCACGGCAATGCCCCGCGAAGGCGCGGAACGCGTGTCGCCTCCGCCGTTCGAAAGAGGTAGAACGGGCGGACGAGGTCAAGGCGAGCGATCTCCAGAGCCTGGTGCGGCCGGAGGCCCAGCCGGAGCAGCGAGAGCAACACCACGGTCGGCTTTCGAGAGCGCACCGGGGCAGCAGCAAGAACGTGGTCGCCAGCCAGCGCGACGACCCGGCGAGGAGTCAAATCGCGCGCAAGGCGGGTTAGAACAGATTCCGCCGCAGGAACGCGAGCGAGTACCTGAGCGTCAACGATTCGGGACGCCGGCGCCAATGGGCTCAGGTGAACGTGAGCAGCGTGGCGGAGGGCAGCCCGGTTTTCGGCAGCCTGTTACGCCGCCTCCTGGTGGTGGACCTGCAGGTGAAGCGCGCGGCCAAAGAGAGCGGATGCAGAACGGTTACGGTCAGGCGCCGCAACAACCACAACAGCACCCGCAGCAGCAGCAACAACGAGGCGCGCCTGCAGGGGCGGAGCACGGACAGGGGCAAGGCCAACCGGAAGGTGGAAAGCGGAGACAGCCAAAAGAAACGCCGCCACCAGGACCGCGATAATTCTGACACAATCACACGAACGGCTCCGGAACGAGAAAACTCCGCAACGGCTTTGTTGTAGCGGCGCCGATGCGTTTTTTGTAGGGCGTCTGTGTCAGACGCCAGCCTGTTTGAAATAGGCATTAGTGGTCGGCGTTTCACAGAAACGCCCTACAATTCGAGCATCTTGCGGACCCTACAGCAATTCGGCGATTTGAACGGCGTTCAACGCCGCGCCTTTGAGCAATTGATCGCCTGATACCCAGAACGACAGCCCGTTCTCCAGCGCGCAATCCAGACGCACACGGCCGACCTGACAATAATCTTTTCCAGCCACATTCAGCGGCATGGGATAATGATTATTATGCGGTTCATAAAACTTCACGCGCTTGCTCCACCGAAACGGGATGCTTGAACTCAGCGGTGACGGCAACTGAATGCGCGCGGTAAACCGGAACCCGCACGCACGTCGCTGAAACGCGCAGCTCCGCCAAATGCATGATCTTGCGCGTTTCATCCTGCATTTTTACTTCTTCCTTCGTGTAACCGGTCGCCAGGAAGGAATCGACATGTGGCAGCAAGTTGAAAGCGATCGGGTGTGGAAATACTGTAGCCGGCGGCGCCTTGTCGGCCGTAGCCTTGGCGAAGGCGGATGTTTGCCGCGTCAACTCTTCAACTCCTCGAGTGCCGCTCCCGGAAACGGCTTGAAAGCTTACAGCGAAAACCCGGCACACGCGGAAAATCTTATGTAATGGATAGAGGGCCATGAGCATCACGGTGGTTGTGCAATTCGGATTTGCGATGACCCCGCGATGCAACTTCACGTCATCTGCGTTGATCTCGGGAATGACGAGTGGCACATGCGGATCCATTCGGAATGCCGAAGACTTGTCGATCGCGATGGCATCTGCCTGGCACGCGTTTGGAACAAAGTTTCGGGAAACGTCACCCCCCGCGCTGAAGAAAGCGATATCGATTTTATCGAAGGATTCGGCGTCGAGCTTTTCCACCGGAACCGAATTACCGCCGAATTGTACGGATTTCCCGATTGAACGCGCTGAACCGATCGGACGCAGACTTGCGACCGGAAAACTTCTGCGTTCCAGTACGCGCAATAATTCAGTGCCTGCAGCGCCGGTCGCGCCCACGACGGCGATGTGATAACCTCCCATGAGCATGTCGATTCTAACGCTGTAAGAGAAACTTGTCGCTATCAGAAAATCCGAATGAAGAGCATTCACGTTTCTATTCGAGACCAGCAGCTCACCGTGATGGAGGATGGGAAGGCAATCCGCACTTATCCGGTGTCAACGTCGCGATTCGGTATCGGGATGGAGGAAGGGAGTTTCAAAACGCCGACCGGCCGTTTTCGCGTGGCGGAGAAAATCGGAAGCGATATGCCAAACGGAACTGTTTTTGTGGGGCGCGTTCCGCTTCGGCCAGACGAAGCGCTTCCTCCGACCGAGGATTTCGTGACGTCACGTATTTTGTGGCTCGATGGACTGGACGAGCAGAATATGAATACGCGCGACCGTTTCGTTTACATTCATGGCACCAAACACGAGGACAAAATCGGCACGGCTGCGAGTCTTGGCTGCGTGAGGATGCGTAACGCGGACGTAATCGAATTATTCGAAACGGTGGATGAGGGCACGCCGGTCGTAATCGAGGCGTGAATCGAAAGCTTCACGCAGCCAACAGCCACTTACCATCGCGCCTGTCATCCCGAGCGGCGCGGAGTGCGTAATTGGAGCCACAATGCCCTCGTCGTGTCGAGACCTGAAGAAGCAGCGCGGGGGCGCGCCACCTCCATGCATAGGCCTGAGGAGCGTAAGGTGAGCGGGGATGGGCTTGAATCGCGCGGCTGATACATCCAAAGCACTTGACAAAAACGTTGTTGTGCGTGTGATCCTACACGCGCAGTGCAGCTTGCAACGAAAGGAGGCGAGATAGATTGAAACAACTTCTAAAGGCGATCATTATCGTGGCCGTTCTGGCCACTGCTTTGAGCTTTGGCGCTTGCTCTCAAAAGAAAGAGACCGTGACCACCAGCGCAGGGACAACCGGCTACTCGAAATAAACCGGTCAATCACAGGGCTCAAAAAACTTAAGAAAAGCATTGCTTCCCCGTAGTTCCCTGCCTAAACAGACCGGAGCAACTTGCTGTGAAAGGAGGCGAGATTAATTGAAACTATTGAAAAGGATCATGGTCGTGGCTTTTTTGGTCACCGCTTTGGGGCTTGGGGCTTGTGCGCAACACAAGGAGGTGCTCCCACCACCACAAAAAAAAGGCGCAGCAAAATAGCCTCCGGTACCCGGCAATTTATTCTGGGCGGTTTCGCCCTAAAGGCCAGGTCGCGATTCGGCCTGGCCTTTTTTTACGGGCTGAATAACAGCGCGTCGCCAAACCCTGCGTATCGCGCACCACTTATTGCGCGCGTAACGCGACGATCGGATTGACCTTCGTCGCGCGGAGCGCCGGAATGTAGCTGGCGAGGATTGCGACAGCGAGGAGCACCAGTGAAATGGCGACGAACGTAATCGGATCCGTGGCACTGATCCCGTACAGCAAAGTCGCCATAACGCGCGTCAGAATAAATGCGGCCGCCACGCCAAGCAGCACACCTGCCCCGACTAATTTCAGTCCCTCCTTGACCGTCATTTGCAAGACATCAGCGCGCCGAGCGCCATGCGAATTCCAATCTCGCGTGTTCGTTGCGCGACCGAATAGCTCATGACCCCATAGATTCCAACCGACGCGAGCAACAGTGCGACTGCGGCGAAGAAGCCTAACAAGAACATGCTGAAGCGTTGCCTTGCGGCTGCTTCGGCAACGATGTTGTCCATCGTGTCGATGTCGGCGACAGTCTGATCTTTGTCCACCGACCAAATAGCGTTGCGCACTGATCCGGCGAGGCTCATCGGCTCGATACTTGTTCGCACCACAAGCGCGTTAGCTGGGATATTCTTCAGTTGTCGATAGTTTAAGTACATCTGCATCTTCGGCGGGGCGAAGAGATCGTTTTGCCGGAGGTCTTTCACAATTCCAATCACCTCCCGCCACGGCGTATTTGACGTGCTTGAACCCGGTTTCAAACGTTTGCCGATCGCGTCCTGTCCGGGCCAGAAATGCTGGGCGGTTTTCTCGCTAATTACAACCGCGTCTTTCGAGTCTGCTTTGTCTTGATCCGAGAAATCGCGGCCACGGACAATTGGAATCCCCATCGTTGCGAAATAACCGGGATAGGCGCGCTCTGATCTCGACCCTGAAATCAGGCATGTTGAATCCCGGTGATCAGGTTGATGGCCTCGACGAACTCGCGCCAACCGGCGCGTTGCTTCGACAGCACGTTTTTGCCAGAGGCCGTCAGGCGATAATAGCGGCGACGGCGTTGCCCCGGCTTTTCAATCCAGCGGCCACGGATCCAGTTCCGTTTCTCGAGTCGATAAAGCAATGGATAAAGAGAAGCGACGTTGAATCGGATCGCGCCGCGCGAACGCAACTCGATCAGCCGGCCAATCTCGTATCCGTGCCTGGCTCGATCTTCCAGCAGGGCCAGAATCATTAATTCGGCGCTGCCCTTCTTAAGTTCGCGATCTGGAACTGGCGATGCCATATATTGCAAAGACATATATGCGAACAGACTAGTTTGTCAATATAGATTCTCACTCTGGTAGGGCGACCGCTCGGTTGGGCGCCGCTCTTTTCGGCGTGCAGAGGACTGCCCGCCCTACCGGCATTTCTCTGCGCTCTCCGAGTGTTCTGCGATGAATTACAACAGCGCTACTTGTACGCGATTGCGGCGCTGGATGGCCCGGCAAGATGGATGACTTCGAAGCGCTTGAAGCCGACTTCGCGGCACCATTTTTCGAAATCGGCGGCCGAATAATCGAACGCGTCGCCGAATTCGATCAACATGTTTAGTGACATGAGCAGACCAAAAATATTTTCGCGGCGTGCATTGTCGATCAACGCTTCGACGGCAATGAATGCGCCACCGGGTGGAAGCGCATCGTAAGCCGCGCGTATGAGCTTCATCTTTTTCTCCAGGTTCCAGTCGTGCAGAATCATTCCCATCGTGATCACGTCGGCCTGCGGCAGCGGGTCCTGAAAGAAATCGCCCGTCGCAGTGCGGATCCGATCAGACAAACCAGCAGCGGTAATGTACTTCTTCGCTACAGGCTCCACCGGTGGCAGGTCGAAAGAGATGCATTCAATGTGCGCATGTCTTTTGGCGACTTCGATGCAGAGCAATCCAGTTGCGCCGCCAACATCGCACAGGCTGCCATAGCGCGAAAAATCGAATTTCTCGGCCAGCGCTTCAAAGTTGATCCGCGAAAGGCCGGTCATCCCGTCGAGGAAGCACTCGAGCTTCTCAGGGTCGGCGTACAATTCATCGAAGATGTTTTTGCCGCCGTGCTTGGTTTCGTTTTGCGGTTTTCCGGTGCGCAGCGCTTCGGGCAAATCATTCCAGTACTTGAAGAGTCGCGCATTGAGCATCTCTGGGATTCCTCCGATGTAACGCGGGCTGTTGCGGTCGAGATACAGAGCGGTGGCGGGCGTGTTGAAATATTTGGCGTTGGCGCCCTCGCCCTCACGGAATTTCATTGCCACGAGCGCATCGAGAAAATCTGCAACTCCACGAGGATGCAGTTTAAGTTTCTTAGCGATCTCGGAGCCTGTGAGCCGCTGAGGGAGTGTGGTGAAGAGATCGAACGTGACCGCAGTCAGCAGGACCTTGGAATTCCAGAAGCCGAACGCGGTTTGCAGAATGGCGTCAGGTGTTGGCGAAAATGTTTTCACGATTGACGATGTAGCGAATCTGTCAGGAGTCACAAGTGACGACTGTATATTGAAAAAAATCGATACTTTGCGCTACATTTGAGGGCCGAATCAGGAGAGGGAATTGCGAACTCGCGAGAAAGAAATATGCAGAATGTGAGGCCGATCACCCGGATAATGCGATTAATTTCCCCAACTGCTATCAATAGACTTCTGCGTTTGGCTTTATCAGAATGAAACGTCTAGCTTTAATCCTTTCGATCTCCTTGTTATTGGCAGCGGGCGCCGACTCTGCGCCGGTTATCTTCATTGTTCGTCATGCAGAGAAGGCGAGCACTGGCGGTAACGACCCTGATTTATCTCTCCAAGGACAAAAACGCGCGGACGCGTTGGCGCAGATTTTGAAAGATTCACAGATTAGGTCCGTGTTCGTTACCGAATTCAAGCGCACGCAGGAAACTGCGGCCCCGACAGCGAAAGCGGCGCGCGTCAGTCCCAATGTGGTTCCGGCAAATGATATTGGCGCACTTGTCGAGAAATTACGTGCATTGAACGACAACGCGCTCGTCGTCGGACACGGCAACACGATCCCGGACCTGCTCAAGGCGCTTGGGATCGCGACGCCAGTCAGCATTCCTGATGACGATTACGCCGAAATCTTTGTCGTGATGGGTGGCGATGCACCGCAGTTGCTCCGGTTGCATTATCCGTTTTGATAAAGACGCCAGAAGTCACTGTGCAGAAAAATTTTTCCTTCTCATAGGCCCCGATTGGCGGAAAATCCCCCTCCACATTGAACGACGAAAATCTAATTTACCGTTTCATTCGTTCGCGATGGATTTCGTTGCCAGTCGTCGCGGTATTCCTTTTAAGCGGACGATCTGTAAACGCCGACCCGGTCGGAGACTTTTTCAAGAAAGTTGGCCAGTCCGTTTCGAAAGCTTTCCAGCCGCGACCGACGCCCAATACAGTCGAAAAAAAGACAAAGCATGTGTCGCGGCGTCCGAGTTCGCGAAATCGCAATCCTGCCGAGGCGTCGCCGACTCCTCTCGAACAGCCAACAAACCCGGTTAAAGAAGAAAAGGTTGCTCCCGTTGTCACTGTGCTGCGGGCTTCAGCTGTCCCTGTGGAAAAAGCAAAAGGAGATATGCCTTATGGAATTCCTGTACCAGGTCGTAAAGGCATGGTCACGAGCCCTTATTCACCCGAGGGAAATTACATCGACGTGAGCGCCTTTGCGGCAGGATCGCCCGTTAGAGATCCATTCACCGGAAAAATCTTCCTGGTGCCGTGAGCTCGCATGAATTTTGGCTATCAAGAATTTTCTACATCACCTCGGTGGTTTTTTTATTCAGAGCGCTGCCGATTGGGTTGGCGACGGACTTCGTGACCGAGCCCCACCGCAGAGAGGTATTCGACGATGAACGTGCGCCTCCACCAACCGCGCTCACCGGGTTTTGTGAAGCGATACCGATACCAGTCTGCGCGGATGAATCTTGGCGGTGCGTCCGGGAAAGGATTGCGTGCAAACAGGCCAAGAATTCGTTGTTCGCCTTCCAGTAACCGTTGGACAAGCGCGAAGAACCACGGGTGCAAATCCGGCGGCGACATGGCGGCGAACCACATTTGCCAGTCGAGCTTCCAATGATACGGCGAGACGATGCAAGGTGGACGATTCATGTCGCTAGGTTTTCCCTTGAACTCGTATTCACGCCATTGTGCCGAGCCATCGGGAACTTCTGCATCGGTGCCTTTGATTACGACCTCGAGCCGTTCGCGCGTAACAGCGCCGAACGCGCCGTACGTGTTAACCAGGTGTAATGGCTCGAAGCTGGCGTTCATCAATTGCCGTCCCGAAAATAAATTGCGGGCCGGTCGCCAAGAGAGCGTAAGCACGGTCGCAGTAACCGAGCCGACAATGATCGTGTGCAGCAGGCTCAGGTGATCAGGGATGGAGTGGGGGATCGAGAGTAAGCGCGATACGAGTCGATCGTCAAAGCACGGAATGCAAAGCACGATCGTGATGTAGTTAAGCCACGAAAGATTGCCGCTCAGAATCAGCGTGATTTGAAATACGATGGTAATCGCGCCTGCCCAGTAGCAAAGCGGCGCGGGCGCGAAGTAAAACCACGGCACGATGAGCTCGGTGAAATGATTGAACAACACGCCGGCTTTGTGGAACCAGCGCGGCGCGTGATGCAGATACCAGCTCAACGGATTCGGCAGCGGTTGCGTTTCGTAATGATAAAAAAGACAGCTGAGATCGCGCCAGCACGGGTCTGCGCGTACTTTGATCATGCCAGCGCCGAACATCGTGCGGAAAAGTACCCACACGATTAGCCACATCACGATTACTGGCGGTCGGGTGTCTGATGAGCCGAGAAAAATTGCCAGAAAACCGGTCTCGGCGAGCATCGTTTCCCATCCGAAGCCGTAAAACGTCTGGCCCACATTCACGAGCGAGAGATAGATGATCCAAAGCAATACCCAGGTGAGGATCGATACGCCGAGTCCGAACGATTCCGAGAAGCCCGTGATAGCGAAACACGAGAGCGCGACGCCGCACCAAATCACGATCGTGATGAAGTGATCCGAATGATTGATGTAGAACAAGCTTGGCGCGCGGCGAAACGGAACATTCCGCACAAACAGCCGCACCGATTGCAGCCCGCGTTCGCCGAGCAGCGCGATGAATTGATTAGCTGCGATCAGAAACGCGATAAGATAAATGCCTGCGAGCGCGCGCTGAAAGCAGAATCGGGTCAACCAGAATTCGGTCGCGAAATGCATTCACCAACACCGACCGCAACTTAATTCAACTTCTCCGGGAGCGCACGTGCCGCGCGAACCACCAGTGTAATTCCGTTGTAAAAAAGATCGCAGTTTTTGTTCTGGCGGAAATAATGAGAGACGTTCAGGCAGCATCGCTAGCAGGTGATAACTGGTGTTGCTTCGTAAGATGAGCAAAGCCAATGCGCAATAAGGAGCAAAAAGGAGGTCTGAGCGTTCAGGCGATTGCTGG
>Ga0306921_10006290_pt1 | contig 12376 bp, 13 predicted proteins | sample sta12Cox44000080_FD_203760 | JGI IMG/M metagenome (GOLD analysis project Ga0306921, IMG submission 203760) | Lab enrichment of tropical soil microbial communities from Luquillo Experimental Forest, Puerto Rico - statoxic.12C.oxic.44.000.080 (v2)... | ecosystem: Environmental > Terrestrial >... | reverse complement strand
CGTTTCCACTGGTATGCCGCGCTACAGTCACATATTCATCATTGTGGCCGAGAACAAGGGCTACGACCTCGTCATCGGGCCGCGCACTGCGGCACCGAATATCAACCGCCTGGCGCAGCAGTACGGCCTGGCATCGCAGTTCTTTGCCGAGGTGCACCCCAGCGAAGGCAACTATGTCGCCATGCTTGCCGGGGACACGCTCGGTATTCACGATGACGACGCCTATTACTGCAAGCCCGGCACCCATGACACCTGGTGCACGAAGTCGCACCGCAGTGACTACGTGGATCACACGTTCACGGCGCGAAGCCTCATGGACCAGCTGCAGGAGCACGGATTGACGTGGAAGGCATACATGGAGAGTCTTCCCGAGGCGGGATCGCTCGCAGTGCGGTGGCCGACGGCAGACAAGCCTGTCGCGGGAGTGCCGCAGCAATTGTATGCAGCCAAGCACAACGGCTTTATGAATTTCCGCGCTGTCCAGCAGGATCCGGCGCGCAGCTCCAAGATCGTAGACTTCGCCGCGCTGGACCACGATCTCGCCAACGGCGACATGCCCAACTACGCGCATATCGTTCCCAACCAGTGCAATGACATGCATGGGCGCGATGAGGGATCGGACGTGCCGGCTGATTGCCGCAAAGGCAATGTGCACGAGCTCATCGCACGCGGTGATCGCGTCATCGGCGAACTGGTGACGCGGATCATGACTTCCGCCGTCTGGCGCAGCTCGGACAACACGGCGATCGTCATCACCTTCGATGAGAACGACAAGGAAGAGCGGCACGGACCTGACCAGGGCTGCTGTGGCAACGACCCAAGCAGCGCTGCCAACGCCGGGGGCGGCCGCATACCGACGGTCGTTATCACTAATCACGGGCCGCGCGGCGTGGTCGACGACACGCCCTACAATCACTACTCGCTGCTGCGGACCACCGAGGCGGCCTTCGGCATCCCTGAATACCTCGGGCACGCGGCTGACGAAAGCCGCGGTGTCGTCGCCATGGCACCGCTTTTCGCGGTGAGCCGCTGATGCGCAGCTGGCCGGCACGCGTCCGCGGGAGGTCACGCATCGAGGTCATCCCGATGATCGATGTGATGATGTTTCTGCTCGTGTTCTTCGTGCTCATCAGCCTCAATGCTTTGCCGGCGCTCGGCCTGCGTGTGGCGCTTCCCTACGCGGCCAACCCGACACATCTCGAGGTGACCCGCCGGGTGACGCTGACACTGACCGCCGCCGGTGACGTGTTCCTGGATGGCGAGCGGACCAGCCTCGAGGGAATCACCGAACGGCTGCGCTCCTATGCGCGCGACGCCAAGCTCACCGTCATCATCTCCGCCGACCGCGACGCGCACCTGCAGCCGCTCGTGAGCGTGCTCGATGCGCTCAAGAGCGCCGGAATCGTCTCCGCCAGCATCGTCACGAGGCAGGAGTGATGTCGGGCCGGCACGACTCAGTACAGCTCTCCAGCGATGCCACGGCGCTGGTGCTGACCACTATGGCGGTGGTCGTATTCATCACAGCGGGTAATCGCCTTCTGCCCGAGCGCATATCCCGTCTCACTGCGCCCGATCGGCCCTTCGAGCTCTCATTCCAAGCCGCACCCGATGCCTCTCCGGCGCCACCGCCGCCGGTTCCGCGCCAAATTGAGAAACGCCAGCGGGTGGCGCGGCCTGCCCCTGCACCGCCCGAGCCGTTGCCGCGGGAGGAGCCGGCCATCCCGGCCGATGCCGCACTCGTTGCGGCCGCCGCCGCACCGCCGGCCGCGACCGAGACGGTTTCCAAGCCTGACCTCGAGTCCCTGTATACGGCCGAGCTGCTCGCTGACATCAAGCGTCGCAATCACCCACCGGATTCGCCGCAGTACCGCCTCCAGCATCCGCACGGGGAGGTGCAGGTGCGCTTCGTGCTCTCACGCAGCGGCGAGCCGCGGACCGTCAGCGTGGCCCACTCCTCCGGATCTGCGGTCCTCGATCAGGAGGCTGTGAAAGTCGTTGCCTCCGGACATTACCCGCCAATGCCCGAGAAGGCCTTTGTCGGAGAGAGGCAGCATACTTTCCTTGTGACCATCGAATACCAACCAATCCATCTCACGCGACGCTGCGTTGCCAGCGAAACCGTGGCGGCATGAACTATCAGCGGTTCCACGATCTGACGTTCGACGTCCTGTATGGCTGCATCGTCCTGCTGCTGTACGTGATCCTGGAGCGAGGCTCTTACCTCACGTATCTCAGCTGGCGTCTGCATCGTCTGGCGGGAATCCTCGATGGCGGCGCCGGTGAGAGGCAGGAGGCGCTGTCAGCGGTGAAATGGACTGATCCGGCAAGCCGCGCCGTGCAGCGTTACGCACGGCTGATCGCCGAGGGCGCATCGCGCGAGCGCCAGGAGGATTTCTCCTCGGCCCTGTTCATCGGCCTCGACAAGAAAGTGAGCGCACGCCTCTGGATCCTCGATACGATCGTGACCGCGGCGCCGCTCCTTGGCCTGCTCGGGACCATCTTCGGCATCATGGAGACATTCAACGCCCTCGCGGCCGGTGGCGTATCGGATCCGGCGGCGGTGAGTCGTGGAATTGGCACGGCTTTGATCGCCACGGCGATTGGCATAGCGACCGCGCTTCTGGGGCTGCTGGGAAACAACGTGCTCAACCGGCGCGCCCACGTGATGACTGAGGACTTCAAAGCCCTGTTACTGCGTCTTACGCGTTGACTTCAGCCCGGTGCGAGCACCCAGCGCTCAGGTGCGCGCACTGACACTCGAGGGCAGCACCACGAAATCACTGGTCCTGTCCAGCTTGTTCATGGCGGCGAGCAGTGCCGGCGGCGGCGCGATCAGCTTGCGCTCGTCGAGACTCAGCCAGCCGCCGGCGCTGGTCACCCGCGCCGCGAGCTTGCCGTCGGAGCGCAGGATCTCGTGCCGCAGAAGGAACCGACTGCCGTCCGGTGCGTGACCTGCCAGCACATAGGTCACGGTGATCTCCTGCTGCAGTCCGACCTCTCGGAAATACTCCACTTCGTCCTTCATGACGACCGGTCCGATGCGAAGCCGCAGGAACTCCTCCATCGGAAAGCCGTGCTCGATCAGAAACATCTGTCTGACATCGGCGGTCTTGTCGAGGTAGGCGGTGTTCCTCATGTGGGAGTTGAAGTCCATATCCGCCCAGCCGGCATAGAGTCTCCTGGTATACATGCCAATCTCCCCGCAAACCGCGCAGCACTGCGCCAGGAGGATGCGCCTGCCTGCGGCAGGACTCCATCAGGGACGCGGGAAGTAATTGCGCGCCGCTGCGGGCGAGCGGCCGGATTTCAGCTCGGCGGGATTGGCTGGCTCAGCCCGCGATTACGGGGCCGATCACCATGAGCGCAAAGACCATGAACAGCAGGATCAAGCCCAGTTTCGCGTCATCCGACATTTGATGCTCCGGGCAGGCTTCCTGCCACTGCTGCGCGCCGTAACCTTATGCCGGACAGGGTGGGCTGGCGCGTGACGCGCTTCACATAGTTTCAAATCGGCTTCATGGCACGCGCGGAGCGGGGGGCAGATGCGTCACGCAGGGCCTGCGCGGGGGTCCGCGCCCAACAGCTCACGCATTTTCAGTTACACGCCGTTGGTCCCGCCGAAGCCGTTCTAGGAGCCCGATACCCGCGGCGCTTCAGCCGTGCGGGCCGCACTCGGGCGTCTGACAGGGACCCTCTTCCTCGATCTGTACGGTCGCGTGCTCGACGTTCAGCCGCTCCCTCAGTCGTACGTGGATCGCCGACAACGCATCGCCGTGTGCCGTGCCGCGTGCCAGGTTCGCGTGCAACGTCACCGTCGGCCGTTCGCCGGTAATTGTCCAGACGTGGACGTGATGAACCCCGATGAGACCTGGAACGTGGCCGCGCAGCTCCGCTTCGATGTGCGTGACGTCGAAACCTGCCGGCACGCCTTCGAGCAACACGTCCGCGGATTCCCGGGTAATGGCCCAGGCAGAGCGCAGGATCAGCGCCGAGATGAGCAGCGACAGTAGCGGATCCGCCAGCGTCCAGCCGGTGAGAAGTATGATGATCGCGGCGACACTGGCCGCTGCGGAACCGAGCAGATCGCTCATTACGTGCGCGCGTGCGCTGCGCTCATTGAGGGAGTGACCGCCGCTCAGCGCCAGCAGCGCCGCGAGATTGGCCACACCCCCGAGTACCGCGATGGCCAGCATCAATGGCCCATTCACCACCGGCGCCTGCAGCAGGCGCCGGACCGCTTCGTATACGACCCACACGGTCAGCAGCAGCAGCAGCTGGCCATTGACGAATGCCGCCAGCGGCTGGTAGCGGCGATGACCGTAGGTGCGGCGTGCATCGGCCGGGCGGCGGGCCGCGCGCACGGCGATCACGGCGAGCAGCAGCGACGCGGAGTCGGCGAGCATGTGGGCCGCCTCCGCGAGCAGGGCGATGGAGTTGGCAAGATAGCCCCCCATGGCCTCGATGAGCGTAAAGCTGCCGAGGAGGATCAGTGCGGTGACGAGCCGCCGGCCCCCACGCTCACGCCCATGATGGTGACCGTCACCGTGGCCATGGCTCGCGCCCGGTTCGCCGTGCAGACGCAGGCTGTGGTCGTGCCCTGTATGACGGTCGCTCATGCGGCATTACCCTTGTTCCGATCCCGAGGGGCTCTTTGCTGCCAGCGCATGCCTCAACTATACCATACCCCCTACCCTATCAGCAGTATCGATCCGGTCGGCTTCGTGGAGCTGCTCGCCTCCACGCCGTTTCCGGCGCCCGCCTACCGTACCGACGGCAGCTTGATTGCCGAGCGCAGATTCCAGCCCGCAGGGTTCGCAGCACCCTCGGACACAAGGACGTCCGGCTGCTGGGCGGAAGATGCCGGGCTGCGGGGGCGGACCGGCTCGTGAGCTGCGTGGACCTGCGGCTGTGGTTTGCCCTTATAGATCGTGAGGCGCCCGCATGGCAGCTTGCTACGCAGGCAGGCACGCGCACGGCGCACTCGAGGTGGCCTGTGAACGAGGATATCCAGCGGAAAATTCTGGGACTCCTGGATCAACACCGCATCATGACCATCGCAACGGTGCGACCTGACGGCTGGCCGCAGGCGACCACCGTAGGCTATGCCAACGATGGTTTCAGGCTCTACTTCCTGTGCGGTCTGGATAGCCAGAAGGCGGCAAACCTGGCGCGCGATAATCGCGTGTCGCTCACCATCGATCACGATACCCCTCAGGTCATGGAGATAGTGGGGCTCTCGATGGCTGCGCGCGCCGAGGCGGTAGTTGATGCAATGGAGGGAGAGAAGGCCATGCGACTGCTGATGGAGAAGTATCCGCCGCAGAACTCCCTCCCCTTGCCGATGCCCAAGTTTGCCGACGTGCGCCTCTTTCGCCTGACCCCGACCGTGATCTCGGTGCTCGATTACTCCAGGGGTTTCGGGCACACCGATCTCGTGACCTGCTAGCGGGTGGTTCCCGCATTTGTGCAGATACTGGTGGTCTACGGCACGAACGAAGGGCAGACGCAGAAGATCGTGCGCTTCGTATCCGAGCGCCTCGCACGGCACGGGCACCAGGTGGTAACCGCCGATGCGAGCGAGGCATCGGCCCTGCCCGATCCACGCAGGTTCGAGGCGGTGCTGGTGGCCGCCTCAGTGCATCTCGGGCGCTACCAGCCACCGGTCATTCAGTTCGTCCGGGAGCAGCGGGCGGCGATCAGCGCGCGCGCCAACGCCTTCCTTTCCGTGTCGCTGGCCGCGGCGGGGCACGAGGCGGACGATGTTGCCGGACTGAAGAAATGCGTTGCGGACTTCGTGCAGGCGAGCGGCTGGGCGCCGCAGCGCGTCCACCACGTCGCCGGTGCCCTTCGCTATACCGCCTACGGCTTGCTGACGCGGTGTGCGATGAAATATATCGCCTGGCGCAAGGGTGCGCCTACCGATACCCATCGCGACTACGAATTGACGGACTGGGACGACGTGGCGCGCTTTGCCGACACGTTCGCCTCCGCCGAGAATCTCACGCGCGCCTAGGTCTGCGAGACTTACCTGCCTGCGCACGAACCGAGCCATGACTCCGCCGGAGTGGTACGCTCGGTTCATGACGAGGGTAGCGGGTCGCAGTCGGCTGATCGCAGTGATCGCACTGCTATCGCAGGTGGCAGCCGGCGCGCATATCCCGATGCTCCACGCGAGCACCGCGGGTCACGTGGAGACCGCGCTCGAGCATTGTGCGAGCGGCGCCCACCAGGGCACGACGCTGCGCCATGATCAGCTCTCTCATCAGGGACACGGCAATTCCTGCAGCTGCGGGCTGTGCCAGTGCCCCTGTGCACAGGCCCCTGCGCTGGTCTCCGTGCTTTTGCGGGCTTCAGCAGCCGTACACCTGCCGGTGATGAATTCCTACCGCGTGCCGGATGTGCCGCACCCGGCCAGCGTTTTCTTTCGACCTCCCATCTGATCGGCCGCACTCGCGTTTTCAGGCATGGCTCGGCGACCCCCGCACCGCTCATCCGGTGATGCGAGGCACGCGAGCATGCCCGTGTGTGAGTCGTTGGAGGCGATCATGCAAACCCTTCCGCCAAGGCGGATGCTCGTTCCCGTGATGTCGCGGCGCCAGTTCGTGCAGGGCGTGGCCGGCAGCGCGGTCCTGCTCTCTCCATGGCGCGGTGTGTCATGTGCAGCGGCGGAGGCCGCTCGCTCCGTTCTCGTGGGGCCGGATTTCGATCTCACGATCGGTGAGACCTCGGTGAACTACACCGGGCGCAGACGCACCGCCACCTGCGTCAACGGCCAGGTGCCGGCGCCGCTCCTGCGCATGCGCCAGGGCGACATGGTGACGATCCGGGTCACCAACCGGCTGCCGGTGCGCAGTGCCATCCATTGGCACGGGTTACTCCTGCCAGCCGACATGGACGGGGTGCCGGGCCTGAGTTTCCCGGGAATCGAGGCGGGCAGCACTTTCGTCTATCGATTCAGGGTGAAGCAATCGGGCACCTATTGGTATCACTCGCACGCGCGCTTCCAGGAGCAGACCGGCCTGTACGGCCCGATCGTCATCGAGCCCGCGGGCGGTGAACGACACGGCAGCGACCGGGAATACATCGTTCTGCTCTCGGACTGGAGCGATGCGGACCCGGAGTGGATTTACGCCACCCTCAAGCGGCACAGCGGCTACTTCAACTTCGGCAAGCACACGGCAGGGGACTTTTTCGCAGACGTTCGTGCGCATGGGCTCGGAGCCACCGTCGCGGATCGTGGGATGTGGGGTGAGATGCGCATGGACCCTACCGATCTCGCGGACGTGGGCGGTGCGGCCTACACGTACCTCATGAACGGCCTGGCGCCCGCTGCCAACTGGAGCGCCCTCTTCCGGCGTGGCGAGCGCGTCCGCCTGCGCTTTATCAACGGCTCCTCGATGAGCTTCTTCGATGTCCGGATTCCCGGCCTCAAACTCACGGTGGTCGCAGCGGACGGCCAGGATGTGGAGCCCGTCACGGTCGATGAGTTTCGCATCGGCGCTGCCGAGGTGCTCGATGTGATCGTTGCCCCCAGTGCGGAGCAGGCCTACACCATCTTTGCGCAGTCAATGGACCGTTCGGGTTATGCACGCGGCACGCTCGCACCACAGCCCGGAATGGTGGCGGAAGTTCCGCGGCTCGAGCCGCGCGTGCCGCTCACCATGCACGACATGGGGATGGCGCATGACATGCCGGGGATGGCGCCCATGGACGGCCCGGGCGAGTCGCACTCGCGCGCGCCTGCGGAGTTCGGTCCAACGGTCGATATGGTGGCGATGCAAACCGCGCCGCGGCTCGATGATCCCGGGCCGGGGTTGCGCGACAACGGCCGCCGCGTCCTCACCTACGCCGATCTGCGCACCCTCGGCGGTCCGATCGATCACCGCGGCGCCGGAAGGGACGTCGAGCTGCATCTCACTGGTCACATGGAGCGTTTCATCTGGTCCTTCAACGGACAGAAGTTCTCCGAGGCCGAGCCGCTGCGATTTCAGTTCGGCGAGCGACTGCGTCTCGTGCTGGTGAACGACTCGATGATGACCCACCCCATCCATCTGCACGGCATGTGGAGTGAAGTCCAGGCGGAAGACGGTGCGTTCCTGGTGCGCAAGCACACCGTCAGCGTGCAGCCCGGCCAGCGGGTGAGCTACCTCGTCACCGCCGATGCGCCCGGCCGCTGGGCGTATCACTGCCACCTCCTCTATCACATGGAGGCGGGGATGTTTCGCGAGGTGAGCGTCGGAGAGCATTTGTGAGGCTCGCCCTTGTCGCGGTGGCCGCCTGGGCTGGTGGCCTGTTCCACAGCGCGCCAGTATTCGCCGAGGGCCAGGCCGAGGCGGCCAACTCCATGCCCGATGTCCACGACATGTCATACCGCGAGATGGCCCGCATGATGGACATGGACGATACGGCCGCCTTCGGCAAGCTCGTCGCAGACCAGTTCGAGTGGCGACACGGTGATGGGTCCGAGGGCCCTGCCTGGGACGTACAGGGTTGGTATGGAACCGACTACAACAAACTCTGGGTCAAGACAGAGGGGGTGAGACTCGGAAGTATCACGGAAGATGGCCGCGCGGAGCTCCTGTGGGACCGGATCTTCAGTCGCTGGTGGAGCATGCAGGCCGGAATGCGTCACGACCTGGGTGAGGGACCCTCCCGGAACTGGCTGGCGCTCGGAGTCCAGGGCCTGGCGCCGTATTTTTTCCAGATCGAGGCGACGGGCTACGTCGGCGACGCAGGGCGCACGGCGGCCCGCTTCCGCGCGGAGTACGAGCTGCTCTTCACCCAGCGCATGATTCTGCAGTCGGAGTTCGAGGTGAACGCCTATGGCAAGGATGATCCGGAACGACACATCGGCGCGGGCTTCTCGGACCTGCAGCTCGGATTGCGCCTGCGTTATGAAATTCGGCGCGAGTTCGCACCGTACCTCGGTGTCGCCTGGTTACGTAGTCTCGGTAAGACAGCGGACCTGGTGCGCGGCGCGGGCGAGGACCCGAGTCTCGTGCAGATCGTTGCCGGGATCCGTTTCTGGTTGTGAAGTCGCCAGCTGTGCCAAACGTCCACAGGAGGAGTCGAGCATGAGGATTGGCCAATGGCTCGCCGCGAGCATTCTGTGCCTGCTAGCGGCGACTGCGCATGCGCACGCGCATCTGACCGACTCCGACCCCCGCGAAGGGAGCGCCGGTAAGGCACCGGCGCAGATCGTCCTGACTTTCTCCGAGGCGGCGCGACTGACCGCACTAACTCTGCAGAAGGAAGGCGCCGAGGTACGCAAGCTGGCGCCACCGACGGTGACGGGGATGCGCCTCACGGTCCTCCTGCCGGCTCTGGCAGCTGGCCGTTACGTCCTCGGCTGGCGAGTCGTGGGCAATGACGGGCATGTCACTTCAGGAGCCCTGCACTTCACCGTGGTAGAGCCCACGGCCGCCGGCGCACACCCATCGCACCGCGCGGTCTGAACAATGTCGGTCGACACCCTGTCGGTCACCTTGCGCGCGCTCGCCTTCGTAGCGCTCTTCCAGGCGGGGGGCACGGTGCTGTTTCTCGCTTTCCACGAGAACGAGCTGCCGGCAACCGGGCGACTGCTGCGACGGGCCGGCATTCTTTCGGCGCTGCTCGCCGCCATCCTGCTCCTTGCTCAATACCTCCTCGAGGCGGCACGTATGAGCGGCGAGTTCGCCGGCGCGTTGGACCCCACGCTCCAAGGGCTCGCCCTAGGCTCCGCAGCGAGCGTTTCCCTGTCCTGGCGATTGCTGGGATTGCTGCTGATTACCGTTGGTCTACGTCGTCGCGGCGCCGAGAGTACGCTGGGTGTAATCGGCGTGGTGATCCTACTCGCCGCATTCACCTTTGTCGGCCACACCTCGACCGGCGTCCGACGATGGCTGCTGAGCCCGCTGCTGCTGGTTCATCTGTCGGTGGTGACCTTCTGGTTCGGAGCGCTACTGCCGCTCTATCTCATCAGCTTGCGTGAGCCGGTGGAGACGAGCGTGCGGATTGTCATGCAGTTTTCACGGCGTGCGGTGTGGCTCGTACCGGGTCTCTTTATTGCAGGCCTCACGCTCGCGGCCGGGCTGCTGCCGAACTTCGCTGCGCTCGGCACCCCGTACGGTGTGCTGCTGATTGCGAAAGTCACCGGCTTCTGCGTGCTCATGCTGTTCGCCGCTTTGAACAAATGGCGGTTTGGACCTGCTCTCCGCACCGGCAAACCCGAAGCGGGACGCCGCTTTCGCAAAGCGCTCGCCGCGGAGTTTGGGCTGATTGCGGTGATTCTGGGCGTCACCGCGGTGATGACCACCTTCTATTCACCCGAAAGCTAACTCCGGGTCGCCGCACTATAAACGCATGGCGACCCGGAACGTGGGCGAACATCGTTGAAGCTCATGCCATTTGTGCGTATTCCCGGCTCCCGCCTCCCTGGCTACCATGTGGTGAGAACTCGACATGCGCACGCGCGCAGAGGGTTTCTATGGCCTTCGGGGCTTGCGTGTTTCCCGATCGCGCGGCGGCGGGAGGGGCACTCGCCGCACGGATGCTGCAGCAACATCTGACCCCGCCGGTGCTGGTGCTCGCGCTGCCGCGGGGCGGGGTACCGGTGGCGTACGAGATTGCCCGTGCCCTCGCGGCACCGCTCGATGTGATGCTGGTCCGCAAGGTCGGCATGCCCGGCCAGCCGGAGCTGGCGATCGGTGCGGTCGCTGCGGGCGATATCGTGGTGCACGAGCGCACCATCGAGCAGGAGATTCCCGGGATCGCCGCGGACTTCGAGCGCATTGCCGCGCAGGAGCGCCTCGAGCTGCGCCGACGCGAGCAGGTTTACCGTGCAGGCCGCGGGCCGCTCGCACTTCAGGGCAGGACGGTGGTTCTGGTCGATGACGGGCTCGCCACCGGTTCCACCATGCTCGCGGCGGTACGTGCCGCGCGCGCGGGAGGAGCCGAGCGGGTCGTCGTGGCGGCGCCGGTTGCCTCGCCACAGGCTGCAGCGCTCGTGGGTGCCGAGGCGGACCAGCTCGTCATCCTGCAGATACCCGCGATGCTGCTCGCCATTGGCCAATGGTATGAGTGCTTCGAACAGCTCGAGGACGTGGAGGTGTGCCGGCTGCTCGAGCTGCACCGAGGCAACCTGGCGCAGCCGGGCCGCACCGATCAGACGGAGCGATGAGCATCGAGGATTGCCTGGATTGAGCGCTCCACATCCTCATCGGTCGTCGCCCAGGAACTGACACTGACACGCATCGCCGCGCGCCCACGCCAGACGGTGCCGCCGCACCAACAGGTGCCCGTCTCCTGGATGAGGAGCGTCACGCGGCGGGTCCGTTCATCGTCACCGAACGCGACCACAACCTGGTTGAGCACCACATCGTTCAGCACCGTGACGCCCTCACGCTGCAGCTCAGCGGCCAGGTGCCGTGCCTGACGGCAATTGCGCTCCACGAGCTCAGCCAGGCCCGTTCGACCCAGCGATTTGAGCGCTGCCCAGATCTCGATGGCACGCGCTCGGCGCGAGCTGTCCGGCGTGTAATTCATGGCATCCCGGTGCGCGCTCGGGAGAAGGTAAGCACCGCTCATGGACATGGCGCGCGCCAGCGCTTCGCGCTCCCGTACCATGGCAATTCCGCAGTCGTAAGGCACATTGAGCCACTTGTGCGCGTCCATGGCCCAAGAATCCGCGCCGACAAAGGCGCGGGCGCGCGGGGCGAGAGTTGCCGAAGCCAGTGCCCACAGACCAAAGGCGCCATCGACGTGCACCCAGGCATTGTGTTGGCGCGCCCAGGCAATGAGCTCCTCTGCCGGGTCAAACGCACCGGAGTTCACGTTACCCGCCTGCACGCAAAGGACCGCGGGACCCGAGACGTCGGGCAGACAGTCAGCACGGATACGTCCCTGCGCATCAACCGGGACACGGAGCACCCGCTCGCGTCCCAGGCCGAGCATGGAAAGCACCTTGTAGATCGTGGCGTGCGCCTCCGCGCCCAGTACTACCGTGATTGCCGGGGCACCAAACAACCCCTTCGCGTCCACGTCCCATCCGTGCTGTTGCAGCGTCCAGTTGCGCGCCGCCGCGAGGCAGGTGAAATTCGCCATGGTCGCGCCGGTGACCAGCGCTCCTTCGGCGGACGACGGCAGGCCGAGTGCCTCTTTCAGCCAGCGCAGCGCAGTACTCTCGAGGCACGCCACAGCGGGCGAGCTCACGAAGCTGAAGCAGTTCTGATCCCAGCCGGCCGCCAGGTACTGGGCCGCAACGGTGACCGGTAGTGCTCCTCCGGTGACGAAGCCGAAGTATCTCCCCCCTGCGCTCGCCACCGTCGCAGGTGAGCCGTAATCATCGAGGAAGGCGAGAATGTCGTGGGGGCGGCTCGGTTCACTCGGTAGCGGCTCA
>Ga0306921_10006289_pt1 | contig 12378 bp, 9 predicted proteins | sample sta12Cox44000080_FD_203760 | JGI IMG/M metagenome (GOLD analysis project Ga0306921, IMG submission 203760) | Lab enrichment of tropical soil microbial communities from Luquillo Experimental Forest, Puerto Rico - statoxic.12C.oxic.44.000.080 (v2)... | ecosystem: Environmental > Terrestrial > Soil... | reverse complement strand
AACTGGGATCACACGATCGCCATCAACCTCAAGGGTGTCTGGCTCTGCATGAAGTACGAGATCCCCCAGATGCTCAAGCATGGTGGCGGTGCGATCGTCAACACGGCATCAACAGCAGGGCTGGTTGGCTTAGAGGGAGCACCTGCCTACTGTGCATCCAAGGGTGGTGTCATACAACTGACGCGCGCGGCGGCTTTGGATTACGCCAGGGCCGGGATTCGCGTGAATGCTGTATGCCCTGGCGTCATTCGTACGCCGATGGTCGAGCCTCTAGTCGGTACGGAAGCAGAGGCTGGCCTCATTGCTATGGAGCCAATCGGCAGGATGGGCAAGCCAGAAGAGGTTGCAGAAGCTGTCGTGTGGTTGTGTTCGAACGCTGCGGCGTTTGTCACTGGCATTGCGATGCCGCTAGACGGCGGCTTGGTTGCAAAGTAATTGTGGGATGCGCAAGCAAGGTGAACCTCGAGTCTCCTAACGGATGGGCCCACGAGAGGGGGCCGTTCAGAGAGCTCTCGCTGTGAATGGTATAACTTGCGCGTGGAACCGACCGCCTACGGCGGCGGCTCACGCGCCAGTCCGTTAGACCGCATACATGTCGCCCAATCGCATAACCATCCTCCACGACTCCTTTGGGAGACGGGCCGATCTGCGCAAAGATTGGGGGTTCTCCGCCCTGATCGAATTCGGCGGAAGGCGCATCCTGTTCGATGCGGGGAATGACGCGCGGACTTTCGCTGACAACACCGACACGCTAGGCATCGATTTGCGAAGCCTCGACTTTGCGGTTATCTCCCATCGACATGGCGACCATACGAGCGGGCTCAACCACCTACTTGGACTCAATCCGGCCATCGCTATATACACGCCCGACGAGACCTACGGTGTCTTCGGTTCCAGTCTTCCAGGGGTCTTCTATCCGTGCCGCCCGGTGCTCCCTGTCCATATGCAGTACTACGACGGCCACCCCCCGGAGACGATCCGCCATGGGACCCCATGGCCCGGTGCGCGATTCGCGTGGATCAAGGAGACAACGGAGCTCGTTCCGGATGTCTGGGCAGTCTCGGTTGTCTCCGACGTGCCCGGCACGCGCGAGATGCGGGAGTTGTCGCTGGCGTTACGCACATCGAATGGATTGGTGCTGGTGGCAGGATGTTCGCACCCAGGGATCGAGAGGATTCTTGCCGCCTCGCGCTCTGTCCATGATCGTGTCGATGCCATCTTTGGCGGTCTTCACCTCGTGCTTACGGGCGACGCAGAGGTTCAACGCATCGCGTATGCCTTGCGAGACGACTGGCGGGTCCGTCAGATCGCGCCGGGGCACTGCACGGGCGAGCCAGCGTTCCTCGCTCTCAGTGAGGTGTTTGGGAACAGATATGTGTACGCAGGCTTGGGAGATTCAGTCGATCTCCCCTGAAGCCGAGAAGATCCGGTCTAACTTCGGCTGGAGCGAACCGGCTTCGCCGGCCGCCCAGCCGAGCGTTAGCCATCAGGTGCCCCTGGATCGTGGTAAACCGCGAGGACGTCGTGACATGAGTGGCGAGATCTCTTGGCACGTCGAGCTTCACGTAAAACCGCGTAAGATGAAAGCCTTTCGCAATCTTACACGCCAAATGGTTGAATCTACGAGGAGCGAACGTGGTGCGCTCATCTACGAGCGATTCATCGGCGACGACAATCAGTCCGTTCACCTATTTGAGCGCTACGCAGATTCCTCGGCCGCCGTCGCACACTTGATCACGTTCGCGCGGCTTCACGCCAAGAGATTTGCGGCGTTGGTCGAACGCAAGCGCTTCACAGTATTCGGGACGCCAACGCCAAAATTGAGGCACATGCTGGATCCTCTTGGCGCGAAGTACTTTGCGCTTCTATCAGACCTCTCGCGGGCTAGCAATGCACCCGCGCGCCGATCATCACGTGGCAGCTGACTTTCCCGCCGACCCGGACGCGCGCGGAACCGACGTGCCTCGTCACATTGGAATTGTCGCCTGCTCGGCGGAAGGCGCTGCTCTTTGCTATCGGACGATCTGTGCCGAAGGCGCGCGCCTACTTGGTCCGCATGCGCACCCCGAGGTGTCAATGCACACGCCTTCGTTTGCAGAGTATGTGGTTTGCTTGGACCGCGGTGACTGGCGCGGTGTTGGCGACCTCATGCTCGCGTCTGCCCGTAAGCTGGAGAGCGTGGGTGCAGACTTCCTGATCTGCCCGGACAACACCATCCATCAGGCGCTCGCATACGTCGAACCACGCTCGCCCCTGCCCTGGCTACACATCGGCGAAGTTGTCGCGGCCGAAGCTTCCGAACGCGGATTCCGGCGTCTGGGCCTTGTCGGAACCCGTTGGCTAGTGGATAGCGATGTCTATCCCGAAAGACTATCTGCTCGTGGCCTGGAGTGTATTCGCCCGAGCACCACCGAACGTAGCGAGATCCACCGAATCATAATGGAGGAATTGGTTTACGGTGTGTTCAAGTCCGAGAGCGTTGCCTGTCACCAAAGAGTGATCGAACGGATGAAAGGCACCGGCTGCGACGCCGTTATCCTGGGCTGTACTGAAATTCCGCTCATCATCAACGACGCCAACTCCCCGCTGCCCACGCTCGATTCAACGCGGCTACTTGCTCGCGCTGCTTTGCATCGAGCGGCTCAAATGCAGAGGTGATGGCTGACAGGCACTCGCAGCCGACCGCACGCGTTGCTTGCGGTTCCCTCCGCGTGTTTGTCGCCCCTCGCCGTCACCTCGGGCGTCTCACCGATCCGGTCCGCGCGCGCAGGAGCGCGCCCAGGCGCCGGAGGTCGCGCGCACGGTCGATGTGGTCGACCAGGGTCATGATGGCGCGGGCCCGCGCGGGCGGCACCACCGGACGCGTCAAGCTGACGTACTTGGCCCGGACCTCGTCGGGCGTGAGCGGATTCCCGAGGGTGCCGCGCGCGTGCTCCACCCGGCGCGCGAGCGTCCGGCCGTCCTTGAGCGAGAGCTCGACGATGGAGTCGTAGCGCTCGGGGTAGTGGGCGTCCAGCGCGGGATCGTGGACGAGGGCCATGCCCGAGGAGAGCCGCGCCACCTCGGGATGCCGCTGCCGATCGAAGAGGATGTCGTCGATGATCACTCGCCCGAAGACGAGCCCCACGGGCAGGATGTACTGCGCGCAGTGCGACTTGAGGGGATTGCCGTCGATCATGTGCGCGCCGTTCTTCGGAAAGCGCAGCACGATGCGCTCCACGTCGGCCGCCTGAACTTTCTCGTCCGCGGCGAGACCGAGTAGCGCGTCGAGGCCGGGATGCGTGAACGCGCAGGAGGAGTAGAGCTTGAAAGCGAACTCGGGCAGGTGGAAGCGCTCGCCCCAGCCGTCGAGGAGCGCGTCGGGATTCGCCGAGCCGGAGAAGGCCGTGAAGGCGTCGTATTTGCCCTCGAAGGGCGAGGGAGGGCCGCCGAACCCGAGAGAGGCGAGATACGCGGCAGTGACGCCGTTGCGCGCCGCGAGACCGGGGTTGAGTGGGCGCGAGTGCTCGGTCGGGTCGTTGGCCCACGCGAGGAGCCCGCACGTCTGCTGCATGGCGAGGCCGAGGGCCACCGCCTGACGCTCCGGGCTCAAGCGGAGAAGGTAACCGGCAGCGGCCGCGGCTCCGAAGCCGCCGCAGATCGCGCTCGGGTGGAACCCGCGGTTATAGAGCGCGACGGGATCGAAGGCGTAGGAGACGCGCGTTGCCACCTCCACGCCCAGGATCATCGCGGCAAGGAAGCGCTTGCCGTCGACCCGCTGCTTCTCGCCCACCGCGAGGCTGGCGGGCACGATCACGGCCGGCCCGTGGAGGATCGCGCCCACGTGATGCGGCTCCACGTCGCAGTAGTAGCCGAGCGTGCCGTTGGCGAGGGCGGCATTGACGCACGAGGTGCGCCGCCCCTGCCCCACGAGGCTCGACTCCGGCACCCCACCCAGCTCCTTCACGAAGCGCATGATGATGCGGCTCCCCGGATACTTCGGCGACGAGGCGACCAGCATGGCCCCGAGGGTGTCGAGCAGCTGCAGCCTCGCGTGAGCGAGGAGCGAGGGCGGCAGGTCCTGATAGCGGAACCCGGCAATGCGCTCGGCGAGGCGATGGGTGACGTCGGAAGGCGGCACGGACTTCTCCTCAGGCGCCGTCCACTCCGGCGAGCCGGAGCTCGTCGGCGCGATGACAGGCGACGAAATGTGCGGGCGCGATCTCGCGCCACGTCGGGGCCTCGGTGCGGCACACCTCCGCGGCGTGGGGACAGCGCGGGTGGAAGTAGCAGCCTCTCGGAGGATTCGCCGGGTTCGCCACCTCGCCTTCGAGCGCGACATCCTGCACCCGGACCCGCGGATCAGGCTCGGGCACCGCGGACAGGAGCGCCGCCGTGTACGGATGCCGAGGGGTGGCGAAGAGGTTGGGAGTCGGCGCCAACTCCACGATGCGTCCCACGTACATCACGGCCACGCGGTTGCTGATGTGCCGGACCACGCTCAGATCGTGCGCCACGAAGAGGTAGGTGAGGCGGAACTCCGCCTGGAGGTCGATGAGGAGATTCAGGATCTGCGCCTGCACCGAGACGTCCAGGGCCGACACTGGCTCGTCCGCCACCACGAGGCGTGGGTGGAGCGCGAGGGCGCGGGCGATCCCGATCCGCTGGCGCTCGCCCCCGCTGAAGGCATGGGGGAACCGGCGCATGTACTCCGGACGAAGGCCGACGCGGCGCAGGAGATCCGCCACGCGCGCCTCGCGCTCCCTCCGATTCTTCATGCCATGCACCAGCAACGGCTCGCCCACGAGATCGAGGAGGGTCATGCGCGGATTGAGCGAGGTGAACGGATCCTGGAAGATCATCTGCATCTCGCGGCGAAGCGCGCGTAGCTCCGCGGGTCGGAGCCGGTCCAGCTCGATCTCGGCGCCGTCGGCCGCCCGCATGAAGACTTTGCCCGCCGTCGGCTCGATGGCGCGCAGGATGCAGCGCGCGGTGGTGGTCTTGCCGCAGCCGCTCTCGCCGACTAGGCCGAGGGTTTCCCCCTCGTCGATGTGGAAGTCGACGCCGTCCACCGCCCGCACGTGGCCCACCGTGCGCTTCCAGAAGCCCTTCTTGATTGGGAAGAGCTTCTGCAATCCGGACACCCGCAGCAGCGTCTGCGCGCTCATCGCTACTCGTAGAGGAAGCAGCTCACGGCGTGCCGATCGCCGACCGATCGCAGGCTCGGCTCCTGCCGGTCGCACTTCCCCGGCATGAAGCTCTCGCAGCGAGGATGGAAGGGACATCCTGGGGGCCGATCATACGGATGCGGCACGGCGCCCGCGATCGGAGCGAGTCGTTCGCGCACCTGGGATCGAATGCGAGGAATGGAGCGCAGGAGGGCCCGCGTATACGGATGGCGCGGGGCGTGGAAGATCTCGTCCACCGGCGCCTGCTCGACCACCCGGCCCAGGTACATCACCACCACGTCGCGGCACATCTCGGCGACGACGCCGAGGTCGTGCGTGATCAGCATGATGGCCATGCCGTCCTCGTCCTGAAGCTGCCGCATGAGCCGGAGAATCTGCCGCTGAGTGGTCACGTCGAGGGCGGTGGTGGGCTCGTCCGCGATCAGCAAGGTCGGATGACACGAGAGCGCCATGGCGATCATGGCTCGCTGGCGCAGGCCTCCGCTCAGCTGGCTCGCGAGCTGCCGCACGCGCTCCACCGGCGTGGACACGCCCACTCGCTGCAACATCTCGATGGTCTTCGCGAGCGCCTGCCGCCGATCGAGACCCTGGTGCAAGACGATGGCCTCACCGATCTGGTCCCCGATGGTGTGGACGGGGCTGAAGGAGGACATGGGCTCCTGGAAGATGAGGGCGATCTCCGCGCCGCGGATGGCGCGGATCTCCGGGCCATCCGGGTCGAGCGTGGCCAGGTCGATGGTGCGCTCGGCCTCCGTTCGCCCGGCGACGGCGCGCCGCCGAAAGTGGATCTCTCCCGCCATGATCCGCCCCGGCCGGTCCACGATCCTCAGGATCGAGCGGGCGGTCACACTCTTGCCGCAGCCGCTCTCGCCGACGATGCCCAGCGTGCCTCCGGGAAGGAGGTCGAAGGTGACGCCGTCCACGGCCTTCACCGTGCCCTCGTCCTGATGAAAGTACGTCCGGAGATTCCGCACGGAGAGAAGCGGCGTGGTGGTCATGATCGAGCCGACTCACCGCCCATAGGGGTCGGCCGCATCGCGCAGCCCGTCGCCCAGGAAGTTGAAGGCCATGACGACCACGATCACGGGCACGGCCGGCAGCATCAGCCAGGGCGAGATGGCCACCGTCTGAACGTTTTGGGCCTGTTGCAGGAGCACGCCCCAGCTGATGGCGGGCGGGCGCAGGCCGAGGCCGAGGAAGCTGAGCGCCGTCTCGCTGACGATCATGGCAGGCAGGGCGAGAGTGGTGGCGGCGATGATGTGGCTCATGAACGAGGGCACCATATGCACGAAGATGGTCCGCATCTGCGTGCACCCCACGAGACGAGCGGACACCACGAAGTCTTCCTCCCGCATGGCGAGGAAGCGTCCCCGCACCACGCGAGCCAGGTCCGTCCAGCCGAGGACCGAGATGATGATCGTGATGGCGAAGTAGACCTGCAAGATGGTCCAGTCCCTGGGCAGGGCCGCGGCCAGCCCCATCCAGAGAGGGATCGTGGGAATCGAGCGGAGGATCTCGATCACCCGCTGAATCACCGTGTCGGTGAACCCGCCGTAGAATCCCGACAGCCCGCCCAGGACGACACCCAGCACGAGGCTCACCGCCACTCCGCAGAGCCCGATGGTCAGCGAGATGCGCGTGCCGAACATCAACCGAGACCACAGGTCCCGCCCCTGCACGTCCGTGCCCAGGAGGAAGATGGTCCGGGACGCGTCGAGAGGGGGATCGACGCCGATGAGATGACGCGTGGAGGGGATCAGGCCGAGGAATCGGTACTCGAAGCCCTCGGCGAAGAACCGGATGGGGATCTTCTGGCTGGGATCCTCGCGATACACGCGGCGGAAGCTCTGGGGATCACGGACACCCTTGACGCCGTAGACATGGGGCCGGAAGCGCCAGCCATCGAAGAGGTGGAGGGTCTGCGGCGGCATCAGCGAGCGCTGCGCCTCGGAGGCGTTGGGGTCGGCATAGGCGAGGAAGTCCGCGCCGAGGACAACCAGGTAGAAGCCGATCACCACCACCCCGCTCACCATGGCCACGCGATGCTTCCGGAAGCGCCACCACATGAGCTGCCACTGCGAGGCGACGTAGATCCGCTGCTTCTCCGGGGCGGCGGCAATCGGGCCCGGCACGGGCGCGCTGGCGGGATCGAGGGCGAGGCTGGGATCGGACATCACGTGTCCTCGATGCGGATGCGCGGGTCGATCAGCACGAGCAGGATGTCGGAGGCGAGCGTACCGATCACCGTCATCACCCCGAGGAGAAGCACGATGGTGCCGGCGAGAAACATGTCCTGCGCGATGAGAGCCTTGAGGAGGAGGGGCCCAACCGTCGGCAAGCCCAGCACGAGAGACACGATGATGCTGCCCGACACGATGTACGGCAGCGTGTAGCCGACCGTGCTCGCGAAGGGATTGAGGGCCACCCGCACCGGGTACTTCATGACGACTCGGAACCAGGAGAGGCCCTTGGCTCGCGCCGTCACCACGTAGGGCTTGCGCAGCTCGTCCAGGAGATTCGCCCGCATGATGCGGATCTGCTGCGCCGTCCCCGCGAGGCCTAGGATGAGCGCCGGGATGGGGAGATGCTTGAGGAGATCCCACACGCGCGCCCAACCCCACGGCGCGTCCTGCAGCTCCGGAGAGAAGAGCCCGCCGATGTTGGCATTGAAGAGCGTGAAGCCGAGATAGAGCAGCACGAGGGCGAGAAGGAAGTTGGGGACGGCGAGACCGATGAAGCCCACGAACGTCGCCAGATAGTCGCCCGCAGAGTACTGCCGGGTCGCGGAGTAGATGCCGATGGGCAAGGCAAGGGCCCACGTGAGGATAAGGGCGGACACGGAGACGGCCACGGTGAGCCACAGGCGCTCACCGATCACCTCGTCGACGGGACGCCGCCACTCCATGGACATGCCGAAGTTGCCCCGGGCAAGCTGCTTCATCCACTTCCAGTACTGCACGTAGATGGGCTGGCCGAGACCGTACTGGATCCTCAGATTCTGCGCTTCCTCATCGCTCACCACGCTGCCCATGGAGGCCATCTGTGCGATGTACGAGGTGACGTAGTCGCCGGGCGGGAGCTGGATGATGACGAACGACAGAACGGAGATCGCCCAGACGGTGAAGATGGCGAGGAGGGCGCGTCGTCCGATGTAGGCGAGCAACGACGCGCCCTCCTCGTGGGCCTACTTGAAGTAGAAGGTCTCGGGCCGGGAGATGCCCGGGGTCTTGCCGTCCGGGCTGTTGTACATGCGCGACGGGATATTGCCCATGTTGGTCTTGACCACGCGCACGCCCATGGAGGCAGGGCCCTGGCCCACCACGCCGATGATGTAGACCTCCTCGGCGGCGATCCTCCAGACGTCCTTGCCGAGCTGGATGCGCTCCTTCTCGGGTACCCCGAAGGCCTTCTTCCACTTCTCCATCAGCTCCTTCATCCGCGGCTCGGGCTCCTTGCCCTGCGCGCCGGCGGAGTGGAACCACTTGACGTACAGCGGCCCCGACGTCGCCACCGCGGCCAGCTCGAAGGGGAAGACGTGCAGCGGGAAGGTGAAGAGGTGCTCGCTCCCGTCGTTGTTCCAGGCGGCGAGCTGCTGCTCGTTGTTCGCCGTGCGCTGCAGGGCGAGGCTGCGCTCCACTTCCTGCACCTTCAGGTCGATGCCGATCTTCTTCCATTGCTCGCGAATCATCTCGGCGATCTGCGTGTACTGCACGAACTGGCCTCCGAGCGTCATGATCTCGAGGCGGAGCCGGCCCTTGCCGTCGGCGCGCAGACGATAGCCCTCCGGGTCCTTCTTCGCGAGCCCGAGCTTGTCGAGCATCTCGTTGGCCTTCTTCAGATCGAGCGTCGACCACAGCTTCCGGTACTGCGGACCCGGATTGTATTTGTTGCTGTCCACGGGCACCACCGAGCCGGGCGTGCCCGTGCCGAGCCAGAACGTCTCATTGATCTGGTCGCGGTCGATGCCCAGCGACAGCGCGCGCCGGAAGTCGGCGGTATTGAACAACTTCCCGATCTCCGGATCGGCGTCGTAGTTCAGATTGAACTTGATGATCAGGTCGCAGTAGTCCCCGGGGTCGAGATAGACCTTGTAGTTGCCCTTCTGCTGATTCTCCAAGAACACCGGGAGCTTGCCGAGGTCGACGTGCCGCGAAGCATAGTCGTACTCGCCCGCGATCGCGCGCAGGTTGAGAACCTCGAGATTCTCCGCCAGCGTCAACACGACCTTATCGATGTAGGGGAGCTGGTTGCCCGCCGTGTCGACGAACACGCTGTACGGGTTGCGCTCGAGCGTCCACGTCGGAGTGTTGATCGGCGTCACCGTCTTCCACGGCGACAGCACGGGAAGATCCGGGTTGAGCGCCCAATCGTTCCGGTTGAGGAACAAGCGCACCCAGCTGTCGAACTTCGCATCCTTCACCTTCTTGTCGAGCTCCGCGGCGCTCACGTACTTCGGATGGAACTGCTTCATGTAGTGCGCGGGCGCGAAACCGCCCAGGGCGCGGTACCCATACATCTGGCCCGCCAGGTCGGTGGAGCCCGCCAGCACGTCGGGAAGCATGAAATAGGGGTCGGGAAACTTGAACCGCACCGTGTAGGTGTCGACCTTCTCGATCGCGCCTTGCTTGCCGTTGATGGCCATGGCCGACGAGGGCGTCGGGACGAGATCCTTGTTCTTGTAGACGTCCTCGTACCAGAAGACGAAGTCATCCGCGGTGAAGGGCTTGCCGTCGCTCCACTTCATCCCGTGGCGCAGGTGCACGAGCCACGCGCGGCCGCCGTCCTGCATCTCGAGGCCCTTGGCGAGGTTCGGCCCCACCTTGTCGCCCGTATAGTCCCAGAACATCAGGTGATCCGGCCCCGAGCAGCAGCGGAAGCCGTTCCAGAAGTCGGCGGGGCCCGTGAAGCCGGCGCGCCATGTCCCGCCGTATTTGCCTGTCTCGCGCAACGGCTTGATGACTAGCGGGTCCTGCCCGATGCGCTCCGCCACCGGCGGCAGCTTGCCCGCCTTGACCAGCGCCGCCAGCTGCGGCGCTTCATTGAACGTCTTGGGAAGCTTCGCCGGATCGGTGACGACCTCCGGCCCCTCGAGCTTGCCGATCAGGTTGCTCTTGGAGGCGCTCTGGGCGAGCGCCCCTACGGCGGCCGTGCCGACAAGCGCGGCTGCGAGGAGCATAACCATGAGCCGGGACCGGACCGCGCCGGCCTGCGGTTTCTGCCAGAGGTTGGCCATGACGTCCCCCTTGTACACGTGAGCTCGGACCGAGATGCCCTGCCTCGGGTCGCAGGGTGCGGCGATCCTGCCAGACTTTGGGGAAGGCGTCAAACACGCGATGTGCCAAAGCGTTACCGGAATGGAAGGAGTAGCTTCGAGATCGGTGTTACCAAACCCGCCGAAAAGGAGCCGCCCCTTGAATACGCAGAGCGATGCGTCAGCGATACCGGAAGGAGCAGGAGGCAAGCGTGAACCCGCGCCATCGTTCGGATCTCACGAGGCTCGTCAGATGACTCCCATTCGCTTGAGGGCCAGGCTAGATACGACGGCAACGACGCCATAAAGGAGGCCGTTCGACAGCACTGCCAGGGCGAGCACCGTCATCCCAAATACGGTTGGGCCGGGACTGTTGACAGCCATGAGCATCTGCGAAGTTGGCCACAAAACCGTCGCCACCCTGAACACAATATTTGCGCCTCCTGCGCCCGGTTGTTGAACGGCCAGAGCCATCATCAAATACAGGGCAATGCTTGTCATCGACCCTACGCTGCCACCATAGAGAAAAGCCCTAGCCACTTTGTGGTTCCTCAGCTTAAAACGGAGCAATGGTCGCGAGATATCCCTGAATCTGTCTCATGACCTCACGAGGGTAAGGGGTTGGTGGACCCAGATCGATACCGCCCGCACTCAACGCATCCCGTACAACATTGCTGCAGTTTCTTCCGTGCAACTGATAATGCCCCGCGCTTCGACGGACCTGATCAAGGTGCGCTTGAATTCGTCGATCTTGATCTGACGTAGTCGGGATTCTGACTGCATCCTCTAGTTGGTTCGGCCTCCACTTCTCAGAGTCATACACGAGCTGCCCGGGAACCCGTATGTTGGCCGCCACTCTCCAACTATCCTGATTCGGATAGAATCCGCTGGATGGATTGTTGTTGATAGCTATCCCGACGTGTCCATATAGATTTGGAGCGTGGCAACAATACGTTCGAATGACGACGTCCAAACCCAGAGAATCGACAAAATCAATCGGCGCGTTCCAACCGTACGCGTAGAGATTCACATCGCGCCCCATGAACCCGATCGGATCCTCGCTGATGAAGCGCTGGTGGGACGGGCTATAGTAGCGCGCCCGGTAGTAGTAGAGGCCCGTGCCGTCGTTTTCCCGGCCCGTGTACTGGTAGACATTTGAGTTGTTCTGGCCCGTGGTCGCGCTCGTCCCGAAGGGCTCATACGTGTAGGAGGTCTGAATGATGCCGCTATCGTCGGCCAGGGCCAGGGTGGACCCCAGGGCATCGCCCAGCAGAGTGCGGTTGCCCGGGCTCCCGCTGCGAGTGAAGAACTCGTCCAGGCCGAGCCCGGTGAGCAGGTTGGCCACGATGTTGCCGGCCCCGTCCAGCTCCTGCAGAGGATTGTCGCCGTCGTAGTGGAAGCGGGTGGTGGTGTGGCCGATGACCTTCCGCGTGCGCCTCCCGAAGGGGTCGTACTGGAAGCTGGCGTGGCTCGCGCTGGTGGCTGCCAGGCGGTCGCGTGCGTCCCACGTGTAGGTGGTGTTTCCGTCTTTGGTGAGATTGCCGTTGAGATCGTAGGTCAAGGCCTTGGTGCCGATCTTCGTTTGCTGGTTATTGGCATTGTAGGTAGCGCTATTCAGCGCGGGAGGCAGCAGGGTGCGGGCCCAGGTGCCGCCTACCAGGATCCTCCGCCCGTCGCCGTCGGTGGAATAGGTCAGCGTGCCGAGCGTGACCGCCCCCTTGGTGAAGGTGATGTCGGTCAGGTCGCGAGCATTGTAGCCGTAGGTGGCCAGGATTCCGTTGGGAAAGGTCAGGCCGGTGCGGCGGTTGGCGTTGTCGTAGCTCAGGAGCACTGCCGCCGATCCCTGGGTCAGGCTCTGGAGGCGATCTGCATCGTCCCAGTTGTAGACGACGCTCGGCTGCCCCAACACGGTCATGGTCTGGCGGCGGCCGGCATTGTCATACGTGTAGTCGATGCGCC
>Ga0306921_10006287_pt1 | contig 12379 bp, 9 predicted proteins | sample sta12Cox44000080_FD_203760 | JGI IMG/M metagenome (GOLD analysis project Ga0306921, IMG submission 203760) | Lab enrichment of tropical soil microbial communities from Luquillo Experimental Forest, Puerto Rico - statoxic.12C.oxic.44.000.080 (v2)... | ecosystem: Environmental > Terrestrial > Soil... | reverse complement strand
CCGCACTCAACAGTTCTTTCGAAGAGTTGACGACAGTTGGTTCATTTATTTTGTTACAGTCCCTAAAGGGGATTTGCTTGGAGTACGGAGCATAGCCTTGCATTTGCAAACCTTGCAGCACCTGCCCGAGCAGCCGCTAACTGCAATGAATTTGGAAAATTTCGTTTTGCCGGAGTCTGACAGTGGTTCTCCGATGCTGAAATGCCCCCATTTTATATGCCATTCGAAGTGAAAGATGTTGATTGGACGGATCGGACCCCCTTTCTTATACCAGCGCCAAAGCTAGTTCCCGGCTGTTTGTGGCCTAAAAAGATCGCGGCGAGCCGCGATCTCACTGGCGAATTTGCTTGGGGATCCCCTCCCGGGCAAATGAGAATCGACTCCCATTGTTCCAGCTTCTCGAGAGTTAGCATTCCGCACACCCCCAATGACAACGTCTACGTCGCAAGGACACACCTGCAGCTGGTGATGCGGGCGAGTCCGATGTAGGGCAGCGACCCAGAGGTGGCATGCAGGATGCGCTCTTGCAGTCGGTCCGAGCGCCTACATCTAAAGGCAGGAAATTTAAGTGACGGAAGAAGATGACATATTCCAAGTGACCGAGCAGAAAGCGGAACCGAATTCTCGGCATTCGAAGCCTGCATTTTCTATTTCACGCTTTAAGTTCGGATCGCAAAGTACCGCCAACTCTGATTCACGTTCTGTTACATATCGAGATAACGAAGGCAGACTCTTGTCGATCAAGCCAGGATGGCACATGATTTCGAAGTTTTTGGACTCGGGATACTCACGAAAGCCTTGCTGAAGCACATGCATGAAAGTAGCCACCGTAAGTTTGGCGCCATACCAATCAGTAAGAGTCCGATCGATAAAGGGCACGGACTCGGCTCGTAATTTGCGTGCCATCTCCGAAGAAAGGGAGCGGACCGGAAGCGAATATCGCTGCGCCAGCTCGCAAAATGCGGGAAACACGTTGGGCAGACCATGTACGTGGTGGTGACTGTCTAAGTGGGTGGGCTCAATGCCTGCCCGAATGAGGGTTTCAATCTGAGCCGCCCACTCGGCAAGAACTTCTGCGGTTCCTGCACCTCTGATTGCTTTTCTCCTTGAGGGAAATGCGCCGTCTTTCGCTACCAGCGAGGGAACACTCTTTGCCGGCAAGATAGGGACGCCATTGGTAAGCTGAAGGTGGGCTCCAATTTTGCCAATAATTCGTGGAGCCCAGCTCTGCAATCGCTGCACAGCACCCGGCACACATACCATCGCTGTAGTGGATGTCACAACACCTGTCTCAACTGCGCGCACAATTCCCGTGCACACCCCTTCTGTGAGGCCAAAATCGTCCGCATTGATCACGATCGGAACTGGAGACACGTTAGTCTTTCCTTTCAATGTTCTGAAAGTACCTAGAAATATAAGGGTGAGATTGCTGCAATAAAGATATAGGCGGAAAAAACTGCTCCGAGTATATTTCGCGAGCGGCTCGTTGCCCTCATAGGCACTGCTCGGAGTTTTGGGGGGAGGGAACATGCCGAAACGTCTGATGTTTTACTGCCAGCACCTGCTTGGGATGGGGCACCTGGTCCGCAGCACAGAGATCGTACGAGCTCTAGCTAAAGAATTCTCCGTTTTGTTCGTCACTGGTGGCGAGATCCCTGAAGGTTTCCGTTTCCCCCAAAATATAGATGTCTTCGAACTCATACCGCTGAAAAGCAGCCCTGACTTCTCGAACTTGTTACTTTGCGATATGTCGTGGGATCTGGAGGAGACGAAGGCAATTCGCCGGGAACTGCTGCTACGAACCTTCGATAAGTTTCAGCCCGACGTGCTCGTGACCGAATTCTTCCCCTTCGGCCGCAAACAATTTTCCTTCGAGCTCCTGCCGCTACTGACGAGGGCGCGTGCTCGGTTTCCGAAGACGATGATCGTGTCCAGCATCCGCGACGTGCTGGTGAACCGGACAAACCAGGCCGATCACGATAGCCGTGCTTGTGGAGTCGCCAACGACTTTTATGACCTGGTGCTGGTCCACGGTGATGAACGATTCCAGAAGCTGCAAGAGACTTTTTCCCGCGCAAATGATTTGAAGTGTCCCGTGGTTTACACAGGATACGTAGTTCAGGACTCGAAGGTACCAACAACAGAACGCAACACCTCGTCTCCTGAAATGAACTCTCAGCCGACCATCGTGGTGAGCAACGGAAGCGGCAAGTGCTCGACCGGGCATCGCCTATTAGAAAGCACGCTGCGGGCCGCTGCACTGCTTGAGGACCAGATTCCTCACCAATTCCAGGTCTTCGCCGGTCCGCTGATCCAGGACGACGCTTACGAACGGCTGAAGCGGATCGCGGCTGGAGCGAGTAACGTAACGCTTGACCGCTATACGCCGGATCTGCCGGCGCATCTTCGCCGCGCCGACTTGTCCATCAGCATGGCTGGATACAACACGATCATGGATATTCTCTCCGCCGGCGTTCGCTCATTGGTGTACCCGGTCACTGGAAATGCCGACGATGAGCAGTTGATACGGGCCGCGAAGCTGGCGTCGATGAGAGTGCTAGGCATACTTGGGGACAATCAGCTTAGACCAGAGGAACTCGCTAAAGAGATCCAAGAGAGCCTCAGAAGCAAGCCTGTTCGCATTCTCTTGAACAACGCAGGCGCAATAAACAGCTCCGCTTCCATCAGGAAGCACCTGGCGATGCGAGATCAGGCAAGCACGCTTGACATTCCAGCCCCGCCCTTCATGTACGCAGCCGGGGCGCGCTCGTAAAACCGAGCGACTGTTTGACGAGAAAAAGATTCGTATGCGGCTCATGGTTTATAGCCACGACACGTTCGGACTCGGCAACATTCGCCGGATGCTGGCAATCTGCGCACATCTGTGCGACTCGATCGCGGAGCTGTCGGTCTTGATCGTGAGCGGATCGCCGATGTTGCACAGCTTCCGGGTGCTGCAGGGGATTGACTATATCAAGCTGCCGTGTCTGAAGCGCACCGAGTCCGGCGATCTGGGGGTCCATTTCCTGGACTTGAAGGTTGACGAAATCGTCCGCTTGCGAAGGGAACTGATTTTGTCCACAGTCATCAGTTATCAGCCCGACGTGGTCCTGGTGGACAAGAAACCGCAGGGCCTAGCTGGTGAGATGGAGCCCAGCCTTCGCTATATCAAGTGCAACCTGCCGCAGACCAAGATCATGCTCGTGCTCCGCGACATTCTTGATGCGCCGGCAAACACGATATCTGCATGGACCTCTCGCGGCTGCTACAACATCGTGCGCTGGTACTACGACGATGTGCTCGTGCTGGGCGCCCGTGAAATCTTCGATGTATGCGCGGAGTATCGCTTTCCCCAGGTGCTTCGTAACAAGGTAACGTTCTGCGGCTACGTGAGGCGAGAATCGCCGAACCGCTCAGCACAGGAAGTCCGCAGCGAACTGGGCGTCGCCGAAAATGAAAAATTGCTGTTGGTGACCACCGGGGGCGGCGAAGACGGTTTTCACATCCTGTCAGCGTCCGTCGACGCTCTCAAGAGACTTTCCCGCAGGCGCAGGATCAAGAGCGTCATCGTGGGCGGACCTGAGCTGTCTCAGCGATCTGTGAGGCAGATCCGCATAGCCTCTGAATCGTGCCCTGGAGTGCGAGTGTTTGATTTTCTGGACGACATGATCAGTTACATGAATGCGGCCGACGTCGTCGTCTCCATGGCCGGCTACAACACAGTGTGTGAGCTGCTCACGTTAGGCAAGAAATCCGTTCTAGTTCCACGCGTGACTCCCGTCGAGGAACAGAAGATTCGGGCTGAGCGCTTGGCGCGCGTTCCTTTCCTGCGGACCATCCTGCCTAACGAACTGTCTGCGACGCGCCTGGCGCAGGCAATCGAAGAGCAATTGCAGGCCGCAGAGCCGGGAATATGCCCGGCAAGCGTGGATATGGGCGCACTCCAGCGCATCACAGAAATGCTCGCCCGCAACAACTGGGGGACAGATACAGCCGGCTTTGAACTTCCTGCCGCAACGAGGCCAGAGGTGGTGTCGCAATGAGCGCAGATACGATCAAACCCGGTTCTAATCTCCGAATCGCGTATTTGGTCAAGACCTTTCCGCGCCTCTCAGAGACTTTCATTATCAACGAGATCCTCGGACTGGAGCGTCTCGGCGCCAACATCCAGATCTTCTCGCTGAAGAGGCCGGATACAAGCGCTATGCATCCCGCCGTAGCCAAAGTACGAGCATCCGTGACTTACGTTCCATCACTCGGACCACAATTCCGGCTAGGGGATCTTGGCACTCTGATTCTTTGCCACGTGCTTCTGGCGCTGGTGGGACTGCGCCGATACGCTGCGGCCGCGAGGTTCTACTTCTTAAAGCCCGAAAAGTCACGTTTAAAGGATTTTTTACAGGCAGGCTACCTCGCATGGGTGCTGCGAGACGAAAGTTTTGACCACTTGCACGTCCACTTTGCCAACGTGCCGGCCACAGTGGCTGAGGTGGTTCAGCGCTTCATCGGCATACGTTACACCCTCACCGCGCACGCGAAAGACATCTATCTGACGCCCGCCGCGGAGTTGGCGAGAAAGGTCCGCTCGGCCGAATGCGTGCTTACCTGTACCGGCTACAACCAGCGTTACCTGGCAAGCCTCGCCGAGGGACACTCGCCGGTTCGCCTTGCTTATCACGGCATCGATGTCAGCCAATTCGACGCCGCAGGCAGCGTTGCTGTGAAACTCGAGAACGACTCGCCGCTCATTCTCAGCGTCGGCCGGTTCTGCGAGAAGAAGGGCTTCAAATATCTGGTGCAAGCCTGCGCAATCCTGAAACAGGCCGGGCATCGTTTCCGCTGCCGGATCGTCGGCTACGGCGAATTGCAGCACGATCTGGAGTCGATGATCGCCTCGCTGGGGCTGCAGGAATCAGTGTGGTTGCACGGGGCTATGACACAGGATCAACTCGCGGCTTTGTATCCCCAGGCCAGTATGTTCGTGCTGCCTTGCTTGATTACTGACAACGGGGATCGCGACGGCATCCCCAATGTCTTGATCGAAGCCATGTCCTCAGGGGTGCCGGTTATCTCTACGGACATATCCGGGGTTTCCGAACTCGTCAGCCACCAGGAAAGTGGGCTGTTAGTCGGGCAAAAGAGCGTTGTTGCGCTTGCTTATGCGATGGAACGGCTGTTGATGCGCCCCGACCTGCGCAATCGTCTAGGCGAAAACGGTCGCCGGGTAGTTCGACAGAGGTTCACGCTCGAAGCTAGCGCCAAGCGGGTCTGCGAAATTCTATTGTGTGCAATTGAGCCCCGGCCTCTGCCCCAAGTCGGCGCTGCGCGGAGATCCGATGTTCCGGCGTTCTGAGGAATAGGCGATGAAGCCAAGAAAGACATACCGAGATTCCTTCGCAGCCGCCGTGCGCTTGCTCCGCGCCTTCCGGATTGAGATTGCCCGTGAGCAGTCTTTGCTGGCCGTCTCCGCTCTGACCGTCGTGGCCGCGGTAGCATTTCGCATCCTGGAACCTTGGCCGCTGAAATTTATCTACGACACGATTTTTCATGTGAAGAACCACGGACTGCCGCTGGCGACGGGCGCAGCGGCGGTAGTGGGCATTGCAGCCGCAAGCATGATCGCGATCAACGGCCTGGCTGGTACCTTTGATTACGCGAGTAGCGTTTCCCTGGCCCACGCCGCTTCGCGAATCCTGGCAGAAATCCGGGGACGGCTCTTTCGCCACCTGGCGAACCTCTCGATTTCCTTTCATGGCCGCAATAGGACCGGCGACCTGATCACGCATGTGACGTACGACATCGACCGCATGCGCGAAGTGACCGTCTCTTCCGTTCTTCCTTTTGCAACCAACACGCTGACTCTGGCTGCCATGGTTGTGATCATGTTCTGGATGAACTGGCAGCTGGGATGCATCGTACTGCTTGCCTTTCCATTATTTTTTGTGGCGGTATACCGGCTCACCAAACGGATCAAGGCGATGGCTGGCGAGCAGCGAGTCCGCGAGGGGACAATCGCGTCCACCACCGCGGAGGCGATTGCTTCGATTCGCACCGTGCAGGCGTTTTCGTTGCAGTCCCGGTTTCAGGACGTATTTTCGGTTGCAAACACGAAGAGCCTCCAGGCCGGCAACAAGGTTCAACAACTCGCAGCGGGGCTTGAGAGGACTGTTGACATACTAGCGACAGCCACAACCGCCGTCGTTCTTTGGTTCGGAGTGCACAAGGTGCTCCACGCCCGTTTGACGCCGGGAGACCTGATCGTTTTCGTGAATTACCTGCGGGTCGCTTTCAAGCCAATTCGCCAGTTGGCCAAGTATCTCGGCCAGATGGCGAAGGCTCTGGCTTCGGGCGAGCACATCCTTGCACTACTCGGCACGTCGGCGGAGATCCAGGACGGACCCCACTCACGGCCCGCAGGGCCTTTTACAGGGCATGTTCGATTCGAGAATGTCTCCTTCTCGTATGAACTGGGCAAGCCGGTTCTTCACAACATAACCTTCGACGCCGGGCCCGGGCAGCGAGTCGCACTGGTGGGACCGTCAGGCAGCGGCAAGTCCACCCTGGCAAGCCTGTTGCTGCGCTTCCATGATCCCGTGGATGGAAGAGTGTTGATTGACGGGAGGGACATCCGCAACTACACGCTGGAATCGCTACGTTCTCAGATCAGCATCGTGATGCAGGACAGCCCGCTGTTCGCGGTTAGCGTGCACGACAACATAGCATTCGGAGCCGCCGGTGCGGGCCCGGAAGAGGTTCTCCGAGCCGCGCGGGTTGCAAATGCCGACGACTTCATTCAGCAGATGCCCCGGCGGTACGAGACCATTGTGGGTGAGCGTGGCGCCAGCTTGTCGGGAGGACAGCGGCAAAGAATCGCCATCGCGCGAGCCGCTGTACGTAGAGCGCCCATTCTTATCCTCGACGAGCCGACGGTCGGCTTGGACAGCAAGAACGAGCGTGACGTCACCGCTGCGCTGAATCGTCTGGCCCAGGGTCGTACCACGCTGCTCATCACCCACGACTTGAAAGCGGCGCAGGACACTGATCTCATCCTCTTTCTTGCTGAAGGGCGGATCACGGAATGCGGCACCCACAAAAGCCTGATGGAGCAAGACGGAGAATACGCTGCTATGTTCCACCGGCAAACGGTGTGGAGTTCTCACAAGGAGAAGGTCTGTGCCATTCGCAACTGAAACCGTGGTTTGGCTCATCCGTCATGGCGCCAGCACCTTCAACCTGGAGGGGCGATGCCAGGGATGCTGCGATGAGCCGGCGCTCACCGAGGAAGGACGTGACGCTGCTCGTCTGAGCGGATATCGGCTGGGCCGCTCCGGGATATGGGCTGTCATCTCCAGCCCATTGCGGCGGGCAGCGGAAACAGCGCGCGAAATCGTCGCAGTAGTTCGTCACGGCGGCGGGAAGGTTGGGTTGGAGACCGATGCACGCCTGCGAGAGATTGAGCTTCCGCAATGGGAGGGATTGCCGGTCGGCGAGATTCCTCGCAGGTTTCACGATCAATTTCTCACCTGGCGCTCGCATCCTGCCCTCTTGGCGATGGAGTCACCGTCAGGAGAAGCTGAATTTCCGGTACGGAAACTCTATTCCGCAGTACGAGATCTATGGCGGGACCTCCTCTCGACGCACGCGGGTAAATCCATCCTACTGGTAACCCATAGCGGCACCGCCCGCGCTCTGATCACAACCGCGTTGGGAATGGACGAGGATTGTTTCCATTCTTTCCAGCAGTCGAACTGCGGCATCAGCCGACTGCGTTTCGCATCTAGCGGAACTGAAGCATACCTCGAACTGCTGAACGACACGAGCCATCTCGACGATCGATTGCCCAAGCTGAAAGAGGGACGAACAGGCGTACAGCTTCTACTGATTCCAGCAGGGATCCCCCACCTGGAGGACCTCCGGCGCCTCTCGAGGATCCTTTCGCCCATAACAGTGGAAACGGTGTTGGTGGGCGGATTTGCCGTAAGGAACTCAGCGTCGCTCATTTTTCCAGGGCGATCACAGAAACGCGTGGAGCAAGTCTCAAAGAATTCTTTGGCAACACGCCTGCGGCAGATCTTGGAAACATGTGACAGCAACGCGCTGCGCCACATTGCCGTGGTGGCTCCGCCCGACAGCCTGCAGCTCGTACTTCGAGAGCGATTTGCGCTGCCCGGTTCGGGCAGGAGATCGCTGGTTCTAACCACGCCCTGGATTTCGGCCGTGCATTGCCCGGGACGCGGTGTGCCGCCGGTGTTGCAGGCAGTGAATGCCTTCGAGAAGAAATCTGAGTTGGTGGGGGTATCTGTATGCGAGTGCTGATTACTGGAGCAGCGGGCTTCATCGGTTTCCATCTCGCGAAACGTATGCTAGACGAAGGCTGTGAAGTTTTTGGTCTGGACAACCTGAATGACTACTACGACGTCGGCCTGAAAAAAGCGCGGCTCGCGCAGCTTTCCTCCTCCGCCGACTTCACCTTCCAGTTGCTTGATCTCGGGGATGCCCCACGCCTGATGCAGTTCGTGGCGGACATCTCGCCGGGCGTGGTGGTGAACCTCGCGGCCCAAGCGGGTGTGCGCTATTCCATCGAGAATCCCCTGGCTTATGTCAACAGCAACTTGGTGGGCTTCGTAAACCTGCTGGAGGCTTGTGTACGCGCGGGCAACGTTCGTCACTTTGTATTCGCTTCTTCCAGTTCCGTGTACGGGGCCAACACCAGCGTGCCATTTTCGGTAGATGACGCGGTGGACCGCCCAGTCTCGCTTTATGCGGCTACCAAGAAGTCAAACGAGCTGATCGCGCACTCCTATAGTCATCTCTACGGTCTGCCCGTGACAGGACTCCGGTTTTTCACCGTGTATGGACCCTGGGGACGTCCGGACATGGGCTACTTCAAGTTTACCGACGCGATTGCCCGCGACCTGCCGGTCATGATCTACAACTATGGGCGGATGCAAAGGGACTTCACCTACATCGACGACATCGTGGAAGGTGTCTCGCGTGTGATCGCGCACCCCCCTGAGCATAGCGTCGCCGCAGAGAGCGGCGGCGTCTACTTAAGCAACGCGCGCTACAAGATCTACAACCTAGGGAACCACCGGCCAGTTGATTTGATGCGGTTTGTCGAACTCCTTGAGCAGGCCATCGGCAAAAGGGCCTGGAAGGCTTTCCTGCCCATGCAGCCGGGAGACGTGCAATGTACCTACGCGCAAATGGACGATCTCTACCGAGCTGTGGGGTTCCGGCCCACAACATCCCTCGAGGAAGGGCTACCAAGATTCGTGCAGTGGTACCGCACCTACTATTCCAAGTCGGAGCCGATAGCATGCTGAGGACGAGGTCGAGGTCGACGTCGCTAATATGGTCGCCGGTCGCATTTTGCTTGCTGCTGGCGGGTACGATCTGGGGACAACAGTCTGCTGGATCATTACGGGGAACTGTGGCTGACCAGTCCGGCGCTGTCATTGCAGGTGCAACGGTCAAGATCATGCAAGGAGAAAAGCTCGTTCAGCAAACACAGTCCGACGGCTTGGGGGCCTTTTCCGTGCCGGGGCTCTCGGCCGGTGAATATACGGTCCGCGTCGTCGCAGACGGATTCGGGAAGTTCGAGAGCGACCTCCAGCAGGTCACCGCCGGCCGCGTAGTTCAAGTGGCGGTCACACTCAATGTTCTTGCCGTTACCCAGCAAGTCACGGTGACTTCCGACCAGGCTGGTGGGGTCAGCTTGGAGTCGGCGGCAAACGCCAACGCTATCGTCCTGCAGGGCGCAGACCTTGAGGCTCTGCCCGACGACCCCGATGAACTCAAGGCCGACTTACAGGCTTTGGCCGGTCCTGCCACCGGTTCGAACGGTGCGCAGACATATGTGGATGGCTTTTCCAGTTCGCATCTACCGCCGAAAAATGCGATTCGCGAAGTTCGTGTCAACCAGGATCCGTTTTCCGCCCAGTACGATCATGTTGGTCTCGGCAGGGTGGAGGTGCTCACCAAGCCAGGCACCGGCCAGATGCACGGCACGGCTCAATTCAAGATGAGCGATGCCCTCTTCAACTCGCGCAATCCTTACGCTCCCATGAAGCCGCCCTACCGGGCGGAACAGTTTGCCGGTGATGTGGGCGGTCCACTCAGCCGGCGCGCATCTTTTTTCCTTGAATTCGAGGGACGTTGGGCAAACGACAACGCGGTGGTGAATGCCGTCTTGCTGGATAGTGCTCTAAACATCTCGCCCTTCACACACGCTGTTGTTATGCCTCAGAACGAGCTCACTGCGAGCGGACGCATCGATTACAAGCTCAGTGAGAAGCATAGTCTGACCGGACGCTACGAATGGAACCAGGTGAAGACGGAGAATGCCGGCGTGGGCGGCTTTGTGCTTCCTTCTGGGGGATATTCGCTACACGATGAGATTCGAACCGTGCAGCTCACAGAAAACGCGGTACTTTCCAATACCGCCATCAACGAAACACGGTTCCAGTTCATCCAGAACAACCTGCAACAACAGGCCACCAGCTCCGCCCCGGTTCTTAAGGTTATGGATGCATTTACTTCCGGCGGCTCGCTCACGGGAAATTTGCAGCGCGCCGAAGGCATTTTGGAACTGCAGAATTACACGACGAAGACTCTGGGGAGGCACTCGCTGACTTTTGGAGGGCAGATTTACCGGGATCACCTCGACGAAAGCGCTCCTGCGAATTTCTCCGGAACATTCGTGTTCTCCGGTGGCGTCGCGCCGGAGCTGAACGCCTTGAACCAAATTGTTCTTGGTCCCACGGGCAATCCTGTTCTGATCCCGCTTTCGTCAATCGAACGCTACCAGCGCAACCAGGTCCTTCAGCGAGCGGGATTTTCGTCCACGAATATCGCTGCCCTGGGAGGGGGGGGGGCTCAATTCTCCGTCGCCACTGGGCAGCCGGCCGCGGCTCTCACTCAGACCAGTATAGGTTTGTTTGTGCAGGATAGCTGGCGTGTAACCCCAACCCTCTCAATAAATGGCGGCCTACGCTGGGAGGGACAAAACGATATTTACGACTGGAAAGACTTTGCCCCGCGCTTCGGGCTGGCATGGATGCCGGGAGGGAAACACAGCAAGACAGTGGTTCGTCTAGGAACCGGCGTTTTCTATGACCATTTCCCCGCGCAGCAGGTGTTGCAGACAGAACGCTTCAATGGCCAGAGGCAGCAGCAATTCATAGTGGAGAACCCGAGATTTTACCCGCAGGTTCCCTCGATTGCTTCCCTGCAAGCCATGGGACTGCCGCAGACCATCCGGACACTGTCTCCGAACCTGCGATCGTCGTACCTACTGCAAACGTCTCTCGGTGTCGAGCGGGAAATGCCGCTCGGTATGCTGATCTCTCTTACCTACATCAATAGCCAGGGCCGGCATCTGCTCGTTTCGCAGAACGTAACAGCACCCAATCTCGCCGCGGCCAATGCAGCCAGCAGCATCTCCGCCAAGACGATCAATTATCAATACCGCTCTGCGGGTGTCCTTGACGAAAACCAATTCATCGCCGGAGTCCGCAGGCCATTCCACAACGGTTTCATGGTCTATGCGCGCTACGAATACAACCGCGCCTTCAGCAACACAGATGGGGTGAACACTTTTCCTGCCAATCAGTTCAACTTGCAGGCCGATTATGGTCGCGCGCTGAGCGACATCCGCCACAATTTTGTCCTCGGTGCATCCCTGACAGGGCCGCTCGGGACCTGCCTCAACCCGTTCGTGGTGGTGCGCTCGGGAGCGCCTTTCAACATAACGAGCGGGCACGACAACAACGGGGACACCCTTTTTACCGACCGCCCTGCCTTTGACAATGCTAATCAGCCGGGCGCAGTGATCACTCCCTTTGGCGTGTTCAATCTCCATCCTTCCCCCGGTGCGACCATCATCCCGCATAACTACGGCGAGGGACCCGGCTTCACCATATTGAATTTTCGGCTCAGTCGTAGCTTTGGAATTGGCCCGGCGGAAGACGGTCAAACCGGACCCGCCAGAACCGGCCCAGCGCTCAGCAGCCTGTTCTCCAGTCCCACCACAAAGCACCGCTACAACTTAACCGTCGGTGTCATCGTGAGGAATGTTTTGAATACTAACAACCCGGGATTGCCTATCGGGAATCTCAGCTCACCCTTTTTCGGACGTTCGAATTGGCTGGCTTCGGCTTCAGGTCCGGCCGACGTTGCTTTCGGCAATAACCGACGGGTGCAATTCCAACTCCGCTTTGACTTCTAGTTTGAAAGTCAAGAGGCGATCGCGGTCTTCCGGGTTTGTCCTGATCGCGTGAGCACCGCAGAGTCCTCAGCGCGTGGCTTTAAGGCTTTACTGTCCAGCAACTAGGGGCCTTACATTCCAGGGACGACACTGATGCGCCCTTGATATACC
>Ga0306921_10006285_pt1 | contig 12380 bp, 15 predicted proteins | sample sta12Cox44000080_FD_203760 | JGI IMG/M metagenome (GOLD analysis project Ga0306921, IMG submission 203760) | Lab enrichment of tropical soil microbial communities from Luquillo Experimental Forest, Puerto Rico - statoxic.12C.oxic.44.000.080 (v2)... | ecosystem: Environmental > Terrestrial >... | reverse complement strand
ACTTTCTTCGGCGACCTTTCACGAGACGGGCAGGGCATCGTAGCCGCGGGACAAGCGCGCGGGTGTGGCATCGCTGGCCCCCTCGGGCAGAGCGGGCTGCCTTGCTTCAGCGGATCAGCGCAATGATCGCCCATGCGAGCAGGATGGAGCCGTACGCCGTGATGAGGAGCGTGCGGATCCAGTGCGTGCGCAGGATCAGCGCGAGGTACGGGCTGCGTCCGCCCGCCGGGTCGTGGCTCAGCTTGGCCTGCCAGGGACCCCACAGCGCCGCCGTGAGGAGGTGCGAGGCCAGCTGGCCTCCGAGGTTGCCCCAGATCGCCCACGCCGGCGAGCCGGGCGGGTGATACCAGATGAGCGCCAGCGAGCCGGCAAAGGCGAGCGCGAGCGGCGCGAAGACCCAGTAGGGTAGCTTGCGCCAGTGCACGGTCTGCAGCCGGCTGAAGTTCTCGGGATCGAGCACCGTCCAGTTGCGGAAAATATCGATCTCGTGCGCCCAGATGCAGCCGACGAGATAGAACGCCAGCGCGAGATTGAGGAGAAGAAAGGCGGCCGGGCCCGTGCTGGACATGGCGGGACAACGCAAACGCCCGAGGCCTGTTCCGGCGCCTGCGTCATCTGATTTCCTTGACCGTCTTTACCGACGACTTCGCCGGTAAGGCTGCGCTCTTCAGCTCGCGCGCACGCCGTGCGCGCAAATCTCGTTGATGGAACTACCCCGTTGCACTAGGATTGCAAGATAGACGCGGCTGGGGGGCAACGGGCCGCGAAATTGGGGGGGAACTAAGCAATGAGTCATAGTGTGGTCCGGTCGCGCGAGTCGCGACCGGCGAGGGCGTGGGTCCGTCGTATGGTCGGGCTGTCGATCTGTGTCACGCAGGTGGGCTGTGCCTCACAGCCGGATAGCATCGAACCGTCATACATCAGTCCGGTTACCTACGCGTCATGGTCGTGCGACCAGCTGCTGGACGAACGCATCCGGCTGACCAAGGAAGTCGAGCGCGTGAGTGGCCAGCAGCGCGAGAACGCCAATGCCGACGCGGTCATGATGACCGTGGGTATTGTCCTTCTCTGGCCGGTGCTTTTCGGTCTTGCCGCCACCAAGGATCGAAAAATAGAGCTGGGGCGCTTGAAGGGCGAATACGATGCGGTCCAGAACAACTTGACGAGCAAGCAGTGCCAGGCGACGCCGCCGAAGGGTGTAGCGATGGCAACACTGGCTGCGGCCGAGGGGGTCTACAGCGGCAAAGGCAAGACCGATGCGTGGTGCCAGACGCCCTCCATGTCACTCACCATACGAGGCACGACTGTCGCGGGAACCTTCTCCGAGGTGTCGAGTGGTGAGCGGACGGGCAATGTGACGGGGACGATCGACGGGTCAGGCACGGTGCAAGTCGATTTCCAGGGGAACAACCCCGAGTACTTCACCGGTCATGCCGAAGGGACGCTCAGGAACGGCGTACTGAACTTGTTGCTTCGGACAAAGGGTGGGCGAGGTTGCGGCTACAGCTTTGAGCTGAGCAAAACCGCCAGCTGATGTCAGATATCAAGGCCGCAAGAGCGCGCGCCCATAAGGCTGCGCTCCTGCAGCCTTGAACCGAAGCGGTCCTCGACGCGCGGCTGTCGCTCGGCGCCTCGACGCGGAATTGGCGCTATTGTCGTCTTCCTTGTCGCAAGGAGAGCGTGAGCATGACGACCGTCATCGATCTGACCGCTGAGCTGGCCAAGTTGACCCTGCTGCGCGGTCGCACCCCGCAGACGACGAGCGCGGATCGAGGGAGCAGTTCGGCGCAACTGGCGCCCTATCGCGACGGTTCCGTCTTCACGAGCAAGTTTTCCGGCAAAGGGGCCTGGGAACGTCACCTGAAGGGCGACGAGCTCGTGCACATCCTCGACGGCAGCACGACGCTCGACATCGTGGCGGGTGACGGGCCGCCGCAATCATTTTCTCTCCGCGCCGGAATGGTGGCGATCGTTCCCCAGGGAGCTTGGCATCGGTTCATATCGACCGACGGCGTGACGTTGATGACGGCCACGCCACTGCCGACCGACCATATCCGGCAGGACGTCGACGACCCTCGCAAGGTGAAGGCACAGCCTGTCTGATCGCGCGACGAGGACCACGCGCCGGCCTTGAATCGAAGCAGAATCAACGAGGAACGACGGCCCCCGCTGGCGCGTTTCATCGAGGTCGCCCCAACAACACAAGGAGAAGGATATGAAATCCTTGCTCACCGTGGTGGCCCTCGCCGCTGCCGTCGCCGCTTGCTCGTACCATTCCGAAACGATCCAGAAGCCCGTGCCAGCGACGGCAACTGTGGTCGCTGTGCCGCCACCGCCGCCGCCTGTCGTCTACGTGCCTGAGTAGGACGCGTAGCGCATAGAACAAGCGGGATGTGGCGGCCATGACGTCGAAGGAAAGGTTGCTACAGGAAGCTGACGCGCTGCGGGATCTCGCCCGCCACACGCGGCGCGTCATCGAGCTCGCCAGCAGCGACAACCAGAAGAAGTCGCTGCGCCGTCATGCCGACGACTTCGACAAGCAGGCCGGCCTGCTCGAATCCGACGCGGCCAACGCCCGGACCATGCCCCAGGTGCGCGCCCGGCTTTCGTGAGGCGTGGCCCCGAGGCGGCCTGCCAATTGAAGGAACATGAACATCTGGCGCGCTCCATCGAGGAGCGCGGCTGGTGCTTGGGCGAGGCCTGGGCGCCCTGTCGGTAGGCAGTTTGACAGGGTCGAGGAAGAGACCAATCCTGCCGGCGGCATGAAACCGAACGCAGCGCGCTTGCTGGTGGCGAGCATCGGCTTTGCCGCCGTGCTGGCCGGAACAACACCTGCGTTATCGGCCGATCTGAAGGATCCGTTGTCGCCGCTCGTCACCGCCAAGGGGTCGATCCTCTGCTTCGGCCGTGACTATTCGCCCGAGCATCTGGCGCAGCATCCCCGGCAGACGACCAAAGCCGTCCTGCTCGCCTTCCGCGAGGAAGGTTGGATCAGCGTCGTGCTCAGTCCGCGCAACGGCACACCGAAGCGGATCTCGGCCAGCTGCGGCTGGCGGCAGGGCGCCGGGATCGACACCTCCGACCGCAAGATGATCCCGAATTTCGACAAGCCCGCGGGCTTCGATTGCATCGCCCTGGTGACCGCCAATTCTGCCGAGGAGGGCGGCTACCTGCTGATCGACCCGGCGCAGGACGCGAAGTCGCTGACCCTGTTCCTGCAAAGCCCGATCACCGCCCACGACGACAAGCGCCGCTCTCTGACGCTCGACCCGGAGGACCGCACGTTTGCGCTGACGCGCATCGACCCGAAGGCCTGCGCCTCGCTCAAGCCGTTGACCGAGTAGAGGATCCACGAGCGAGGAGCCCCATGCAGCTGGTCTACTACTTCTGGATCATTTCCGACTGGGCGTATTTCGGCGGGCCGCGCCTGGCGGCGATCGCGCACCGGCACGGCGTCGCGGTGGATTTCCGGCCAGTGCGTCTGTTGGAGGTCTACAAGCGCACCGGCGGCATTCCGCTCGGCCAGCGCTCGCCGCAGCGCCAGGCCGAACGGGTGTGGGAGCTGCGGCGCTGGCGGGCGCGGCTCGGCATGCCCTGCAACATCGAGCCGAGATATTTCCCGGTGAACGACGAGCCTGCGTCGTGCCTGCTGATCGCCGCCAAGCGGCGCGGCCTTGCGCTGCACGGGCTGGCGCAGGCGATCATGCGCGCGATGTGGGCCGACGACGCCGACATCAGCGACCCGGCGACCTTGCTGGCCGTCGCCGCGCGCTTCGTCTCCGATCCGCAGGCGCTTCTGGCCGAGGCGCGGGCGGGCGAGATCGTTGCGGAATACGACCGCTACACCGACGCGGCGCCCGGCGATGGCGTGTTCGGCTCGCCGTTCTATCTGTTCGAGGGTGAACCGTTCTGGGGCCAGGACCGGCTCGATTTTCTCGAGGAGGCGATCATCCGGGCGAAGGGGGCGGCGCTGGGCAGAGGCTGACGTGAAAATGATCGGGAACCCAAGGCGATGCCGGGAAGTTGACTAGCTACCGGAAACCTTTGGGAGAGAACGTCATGACCAAATCCATGCTGATCGTCGCCGCTTGCGTGCTTGCCGCCTCGGCGGCGTCGGCTCAGGTGCAGAACAGCGCGCAGGGCTCGGGCGCCGCCAACAACGCCGGAGCCGTCTTGTCGGCCCCCGCGCCGACGTCGGCGTCGTCCTCGGGATATGTCGCGCCGGCGACGCCGCGCAAGATCGACAACGCCGCGCAGGGCTCGGGCGCCGCCAACAACGCCAGCGCTGTCCTGAATACGCAGACGCAGACGCCTGCGGCATCGGCGACGACCAACACCAACGCCCGCATGGGCCAGGGTTCGGCAGGCATGCAGGCCCAGGCCGGCGCGCAGGCCCAGACCTTCAATCCCGGCATGTACACCAGCGCATCCGACTGCCTGACGGCGGCCGCCGCCGCCAACGCGGCGCTCAGCCAGTGCAGCAGCGTCAAGGCCAAGTAAACCGTCGCTCTTGAGATCGAACTAGCAACACCGCCAGCGTGATCGCGCTGGCGGTGTTGTCGGCGCGTCGCTCAATTCGGCGTCAGACAGTCGAATTGCACGTCCACCACCTTGGCGTAGCGGCCGAGGTGATGCTTGGTCGTGCTCCTGAATTGCGCCTTCTTGCCGTACATCGCGCAGTAGCTGTCAGCCATCGGCGCGGCATGCTCGAGGTCGCCCGCTTCCTCGACCGTCACGGAGTTGGCGTCGCCAACCAGACGATGTTGATGCGGGTGGGAGTCGGGCTCAGGCGCGGGAGGAGACGTGCAGGCCGCGAGGCACAAGCCGGCCGCTGCGGCAGCGACCCAACCGCTGGAACGCGTCCGGTGCGAGGCGACCGTCCGATCGACGTGCTCCTGTTGTGACGTTATCCCGAGCATAGGGCGCGCCGGCGCCTATCGCCAGCCGTCAGCGCCAATGGTCAGCGGTTGGCCGGCGGCGCCAGGGTGATGGTGCCGGCGGCTGAGCGGGCGATCTCGGCCTGGGTGCCGGCGATCTCGATGTAGCGCAGCGCCTGCCAGCGATCGACGAAGCTCCTCGCCCACGGCGAGAACATGTTGCCGGACTGGCCGAGCGGGATGGCGAAGCGGCTGTTGTCGAGGTCGCTGAAATCGTAGACCGCGCGATAGCCCGCACCATGCACCGCCTCGAACGGGTTGGCGCCGTAGAAGCCGGGCGTGGCGCGGTTCAGCGTCTGGCCGCCGCCGTCGGCCGGGAAGCGCACCGAGGCGAGCTGGTTCAAGAGCGGAATGCCGTCGAACAGCGGATGGCGGAACGCCGCGACGTGCTCGCGGCCCCATTGCCAGAGCTCGATCTCGGGCCCCTGGCTGCGGGTGATGCGGTCGAGCGCCTTGTCGAGCGAAGCAGCAATCGCGTCGTCGCAGCTCTCGGGCTGGTTGGTCGCAGGGTCGTCGCACCATTGCGGCCGCTCGCCCAGGATGCGCAGCATCAGCGCCATGTTGGGCGCGGCCATGCTGGCGTAGAGCTCGGGGCCGACCTTGCTCACGACCAGGCGACGCTCGAGCTCGAGCAGCCAGGCGGTGTAAATCAGGGGCTCGGGCCGGCTCGCCAGCATGAATTTGTTCCAGCGGCCGAGCAGGTCGATCGCGCGGGCGGCGCGCGGGTTGCGCGGCGGCGGCTTCAGCAGCACCGGCAGCATGTCGTTGGCGTCGGCCGAGAGGTTGTCGGCCTGGATGGCGATCATGCCGTAGACCGGATGGCGGTCGACTTCGCGCAGCAGCTGGTTGGCGCGCATCTGGCGGTAGGCCGGCGCCCAGTCACGGCTGATGAAGTGACGGTAGTCCTCGGGCACCAGGCGGGCGTTGGCGTTGACGATGATGCCGCTCGGCGGGTTGTAGGTTTTCGGCAGCTCGTCGAACGGCACGAAGCCCGCCCAGTCGTATTCGCCGGTCCAGCCCGGCGCGGGGATCGAGCCGTCACCCTTGCGCCGGATTGGCACGCGCGCCGGGGCGATCAGCCCGACATTGCCCGCGGTGTCGGCGTAGACGATGTTCTGCATCGGGCTGACGATTTTTCGCGCCGCATTGAGGAAATCGTCCCAGTTCTGCGCCAGGGTCAGCCGCAGATAGCCTTCGAGCGAAGTGTCGGCGTTGTCGAGCGCGGTCGCCTGCAGGGCGAGCACGTGGCCCGCGGTCGAGAAATCCTCCGGCTTGCGGATGAAGTCGTCGATCACCACGCCGTGGCGGGTGTTGCGCACCTTGAGATGGACCGGCTCGCCCCACAGGACGTTGATCGTCTCTTCGCGCACTGTGAACGGCCGCGCGCCGTCGGGCGTGATGTAGCGGTTGGGGTCGGTCGCATCGACGCGCTCGATGAACACGTCCTGACTGTCGAGGTTGGTGGTGGTGAAGCCCCAGCCGATCGAGGCGTTGTGGCCGAGCACGATGCCGGGCGAGCCGGGCGACGAGGCGCCCTTGATGTCGAAACCCGGCCCGACCAGGCGGGCGAGGTACCAGGTGCCGGGAAACGAGAATTCGAGATGCGGGTCGTTGGCGAGCAAGGGCTTGCCGGAGAGCGAATGGGCGCCCGACAGCACCCATTCGTTGGACGCCTCGCGCTTGCGCGTGGCTTCGTTGTCGGTGTCGCGATAGAGCCGGTCGAGGTCCAGCCCGTTCAGCACCTGGTTGGCGAGCGACAGTGTGGCGTCGCCGCCCTGGTTCGGCCGGTCGATCAGGAATTTGAGGTTGTCCTCGCCGACCTTGCGCAGGAGCTGGAGGCGGAACAGCTCGGCCCGCCAGTTGCCGTCGAGGCCGAGCGCCATCAGCTTCGCCCACACCAGCGAGTCGGCCGGCTGCCACGGCTCGGGCCGGTAGCGGCCGCCCGACAGCAGCTTGATCAAGGTGAGCTCCAGCCCGTATTGGCGGTCGCGGTCGCCGATCCAGGCATTCACGCCGGCGGCATAGGACTCGAGGATGGCGCGCGTGCCGGGCGACAGCGAGCCGACGCTGTCGGACGCGGCGCGGTAGAGGCCGAGCCCGCGCATGGTGCGGTCGGTGTTGACGATGCCGGGGCCGAGCAGGCGAGCCGGGAAGATCTCCGACAGCCGGCCCTGGCCGGCGCGGCGCAGCAGCTCCATCTGCCAGAAGCGATCCTGGGCATGGACGAAGCCCAGGCCGAAGGCGGCGTCCTCGATCGAGCCGGCAATGATGTGCGGCACGGCGTAGCGGTCACGCACGACCTCGACCGGCGCCTTCAGGCCCTTGGCCTCGACATGGCCGGAGTAGGGCGGCAGCGCGCCCTTCACCTGGAAATAGGTGCCGGTCAGGAAGACCGCGAGCGCCAGCACCAGGCCGGCCGCGAGCTGGGCGAGCCCGACGCCGATGCGGAGCAACGTCCGCACCGGATCAGCCGCCGATATAGGAGAGGATGGTTGCGCGGTCGGCGTCGAGGTCGGGCGCCGGCGGACGGGTCGTTGAATCGGCGAAGGCCGACATCTTGATCGGGTTGCCGGCGAGCTTCAGCGTGCCGCCGCTGCCGTCGGGCACCGAGACCAGCATGTTGCGCGCGGCGACCTGCGGATGGTGGAGCGCCTGCTCGACGTTGTTGATCGGGCCGGCCGGGATGTCGGCCTTGGCCATCACCGCCAGCCAGTGCTTTGTCGGCCTGGTCTTCAGCAGAGATTCGATCTTGGCCTCGAGCTTGCCGTGGTGCTTCTGGCGCAGCGCATTGGTCTTGTAGTCGGGATCCTTGGCCATGTCGGGCAGGCCAAGGGCGTTGCACATCTTGATAAAGAGACTGTCGTTGCCGGCCGAGATGATGATGGCGCCGTCCTCGGTCTTGAACGACTGGAACGGCACGATGGTCGGATGGCGGGCGCCGAGCGGGCCGGGGACCTCGCCCTCGACCGTGTAGCGCATGACCGCGTTCTCGAGCAGCGCAATCTGGCAGTCGAACATGCCGATGTCGATCTTGGTGGCCTCGCCGGTCTTCAGCCGATGCACGAGCGCGGCGTTGACCGCGACGGCGGTGTAGAGGCCGGCGCCGATGTCGCCGATCGACATGCCGACGCGCACCGGCTCGCCGCCGACCGAGCCGGTGATGCTCATGATGCCACCCATGCCCTGGACCACCATGTCGTAGGCGGGGTCCCTGGAGTTGGGGCCGGTGTGGCCGAAGCCCGAGGCCGAGGCGTAGATCAGCTGCGGATACTTGGCGTGGAGCTCAGCCCAGCCGTAGCCCAGCTTCTCCATGGTGCCGGGGCGGAAGTTCTCGACGATGACGTCGGCCTTGGCGAGCAGCTTCTCGAAGATCCTGCGGTCGCCCTCGCCCTTGAGGTCGAGCGCGATGCTTTGCTTGCCGCGATTGACCGAGGCGAAATAGGTGGACCTGCCCTTGACGAACGGCCCGTAGGCGCGGGCGTCGTCGCCGCCCTTGGGCTGCTCGACCTTGATCACCCTGGCACCCATCTCGGCCATCAAATGCGTGCAGTACGGCCCGGCCAGGATGCGCGACAGGTCGATGACGGTGATTCCCGACAGGGGGCCTTTTGAACTCTGGGTCATGGCCCGGTTCTTAGCGCGGGCTCCGATCAAATGGAACCGCTTGCCGTTCCATTTGATCGGAAACGCGTTGCGCCTGGCGCCTCGACCAACGGGCATATTCCGTCCGGCTGGTTCCAGCCGGACGGAATATGCTTTAGCGGGCGTGCGCGAATCCAGCCACACGTTTGCCGCGGCGGAACCGATTACGATGACGCCGCCCACCAAGGTCAAGTCGGCCGGCTTCTCGCCGTCGATCGCCCACACCCAGATCGGCCCCAGCACCAGCTCGAGCAGGCCGAGCAGGGCGGCGCGCCCGGCCGGGATGCGCTTCAGGCTGGCAATATAAAGCAGCAGTCCGCCGGCCAGCTGGCCGGGCCCGAGCGCCAGCAGCCAGGCCATCTGCCGGCTCTCGACCGCGCCCAGCTGGACGAAGGGCAGGGCGACCACGGCGGAGATCACACCGGCCAGCAAAAGCGAGGGCGCCATGCCGACGTCGCGGCGATGACGGACGATCACGTAGTTCGAGCTCATGCACAGCACGACGATGAAGGCGATCGCCATGCCGAGCGCCGCGCCGGCCTTGAGCGAGCTCGCGACCGAGATCGCGAGGCCCACGACCGCCACCGCCGTCGCGGCCAGGGTATGGCGATGCAGCGCCTCGCCGAGGAACAGGCGTGCCAGCAGCGCGGTGATGAAGGGCGTGGCGCCGAACACGATCAGCACATTGGCGACCGGCGCATGGCCGAGCGCCAGGATGAACGCCACCATGCTACCGGCCAGCGCGACCGCACTTGCGAACAACGCCAGGCCTGCATTGCGGACGTCGATCATGACGACGCGCCGCTGCCAGACCAGCAATGGCAAAATCGTGGCAATCAAAAGGACAGAGCGCCAGAAGGACACATCCCATGCAGGAAGATCGATGCGGCGGACGATCACGCCGCCGGTGCTGAACACTGTTGCGGCCGCGATGGCGCACAGCACGCCGAGCGCGGCGGAACTCTGCGGATGGTTCGGCGTTTTCATCTCCGCCCCAACGCGTGAGTGTGATTGCGTCGTGCCCCCGTCCATCGAGTCCCTAGACCTTCCTCCGTTTCGGCCGCGTTTCCCGTGGTGGGGAGCCGATCTGCAGACCATCGCCATCCTGCTGCAGCCGGCGATGTCCGACATGGCGCCGCACAAGAGCGAGCGCGTGTGCTTCCCGATGGCCGATCGCAGCGGCGACATCCTACTCGGCATGCTCGACCACCCGGCACAAACGATCGAGGGGCGCCCCCTAGTAATTCTCGTTCATGGCCTGACCGGCTGCGAGGACAGCGTCTATCTCTTGAGCGCGGCGCGCCATCTGCTCGAGTGCGGCTATACCGTGCTGCGTCTCAACGTGCGCGGCGCCGGCCCGTCGCGGCCCTATTGCGGCGAGCTCTATCATGTCGGCCGCACCGCCGACTTCCGCCGCGTGCTGCAGCAGATCCCCGACGAGCTGAAGAAGAACGGCGTCGTGGCGATCGGCTATTCGCTGGGCGGCACGATGCTGCTGAAATATCTCGGCGAGGAGGGCAGCTTCTCGCCCTTGCGCGCCGCCGCCTCGATTTGCGCACCGATCGACCTGTTAGCGACCGGCCGGCAGATGCTGAAGCGGCGCAACTGGGTCTATCACGGCTACATCCTGAACGGGCTCAAGACCGAGACGCTGGCCGACGGCGCGCGGCTCAGCGAGGAGGAGCGCGAGATCGTGCGCTCGGCGCGCAGCGTCTACGACTACGACGACCGCTTCATCTCTCCGCGCTACGGCTTCCGCGGCGCCGACGACTATTACGCCCTGTGCGCGCCGATGCACTTCATGCCCGAGATCCGCGTGCCGACCATGGTGCTGGCGGCATGCGACGACCCGTGGATCCCGATCGAGCATTACCGCGAGCTCAAATGGTCGGCCAATCCGTGGCTGCTGCCGGTGATGCCCGAGGCCGGCGGCCATGTCGGCTTCCATGGCGACGCCAGCGGCCGGCCGTGGTGCAACCTCGCGATAGAGAAATTTCTCGAACGGGTGACGAACGACTAAGATCGGGGCGTGAGCCTCGATCTGCCGCCCTTCGCGCCGCGCTTCCCCTGGTGGAACGCCGATCTCCAGACCCTCGCCAACCATTTTAGCCCGCCGGCGGCCGACCTGGCGCCGCATGTCAGCGAGCGGCTGAGCTTTGCCCTGCGCGACGGCACCGGCGACACCCTGCTCGCCAGCCTCGACCGGCCAGCCGTGGCCAAGGCCGCGCGGCCGCTCGCCATCGTGATCCACGGCCTGACTGGCTCAGAGGACAGCGCCTACATATTCAGCATCGCCCGCCATCTGCTCGATGCCGGACACACCGTGCTGCGCCTAAACCTGCGTGGCGCCGGTCCGTCGCGGCCGCTCTGCGCCGGCCACTACTATGCCGGCCGCAGCCAGGATTTCCGTCACCTGCTGGAACTCCTGCCCAAGGAGCTGACGCGCCAGGGGATCGTGGCGGTCGGTTACTCGCTGGGCGGCGCCATGCTGCTCAAGTATCTGGGCGAAGAGGGCGCGGCGACGCCGCTCTCGGCCGCTGCCAGCGTCTCGGCGCCGATCGACCTTGCCGTCACCTGCCGCCACATGATGCGGCCGCGCAATTGGCTCTATCACTATCACATGCTCGCCAACATGAAGGTCGAGGCGACGGCAGAGGGCGCCAAGCTCACCGCCGACGAGCGCGCGGCGATCCTGGTCGCCCGCACGGTGTGGCAGTACGACGACGTCTTCATCGCCCCACGCTACGGCTTTGCCGATGCGGCCGATTACTACGAGCGCTGCAAGCCGCTGCGCTTCATGGCGGACATCCGCGTCCCTACCCTGGTGCTGGCGTCGCTCGACGATCCGTGGATTCCCGGCGCGCTCTACAGCGGCTATGATTGGCGCGCGAACAAGTCGCTGGTGCCCTTGCTGTCGTCCCATGGCGGGCATGTCGGTTTCCATGGCACCGGCGACAAACGTCCCTGGAGCGACCGCGTGGTCGCGAGGTTCTTTGCCGATGGTTGATGCATCTCCCGTCGCCATGATCGTGGGCGTCGCCTGCTCGCTGGTGGCGCTCGTCATGGCCTGGCGTGCCTACAAATCGGCCTCGGCCGAGCACGAACGGCGCAGGCGCGACAAGGAAAACCGGCCCGACGGCCGTTAGGCGATCTTGACCGGCGCCTGCGGTGGCCCGTCGCGCAGCAGCGCTTTCAGATAGCGGCCGAGACCCACTGGCTCGAAGCGCTCGGAAGAAGCGGCGATCTCACCGGCGCTCCACCAGCGATGGTCGAGGGTCCAGCTCTTTTCCTTCTCGTCGAGGCCGGACGTGTCCACCGTGGTCGACCGGGCACGGCCGAGGAAGAACTGCTCGCGATGCAGCACGCGCTTGTCGCGCCACTGCATCTCGCGCTCACGCGACCACACCCAGCGCACGTCGTCGACCACGACGCCGGTCTCCTCGCGGGCCTCGCGTATCGCCGTCTCGGCAAACGCCTCGCCCGGATCGACTAGGCCGCCGATCAGGATCCAGAACGGGTCACGGAACGGGTCGGCCGGGTCGTAGACCGACGGCTGATGAACCTTGAACAGGAAGACGCGGTCCTGCGGGTCGAGCAGGATCAGACGCGCCGACGGGCGTTCGATCATTACTTGGCTTTGAGCAGTTTCGCCGCGTCCACCGCGCCGTACGTCAGGATGCCGTCGCAGCCGGCGCGCTTGAAGCCGGTCAGGGTCTCGATCAGCACCTTGTTCCAGTCGAGCCAGCCGCGATCGGCGGCGCCCTTCAGCATCGCGTACTCGCCGCTCACCTGGTAGGCGTA
>Ga0306921_10006284_pt1 | contig 12381 bp, 8 predicted proteins | sample sta12Cox44000080_FD_203760 | JGI IMG/M metagenome (GOLD analysis project Ga0306921, IMG submission 203760) | Lab enrichment of tropical soil microbial communities from Luquillo Experimental Forest, Puerto Rico - statoxic.12C.oxic.44.000.080 (v2)... | ecosystem: Environmental > Terrestrial > Soil... | reverse complement strand
CTCCCCCCGCTCCGGCGGCCCCCGCGCCAAAGCCGATCTCCAAGATCGCCGTGAAGCTCACCTCAGATCCCGTCGGCGCGCGGGTCGTGCGCGAGCGGGACGGTGCCCTCATCGGCGTCACGCCGCTCGAAGAGTCCTGGCCGTCGTCCTCCGGTAGCGAGAAGCTGCGGCTCGAGAAGGACGGCTACCGACTGGAAAGCGTGATCGTCCCGCTCGATCTGGGCGTCGATCTGGCGTTTCCGCTGAAACCGGTTCCGGCGCCGCCCGCGCACCGACACGGGTCGAGCGCGCACGCCGCCTCGGCGTCGAGCGCCAAACCGTCGATGCAACCTCCGCCGCCTGCGCCCGCGCCGACGCCCGCGCCTCCGCCCATGCCGGCTCCGGCCGCGCCACCGAAACCGGCGGCTCGCCCGAGGGCGGAGCCAGTGCCACTCTGACGCAGGTGACGAGCGGCACGGCCGGTCGCTCGGGACGCGTCAGACGCTAGAACCGCCCCTGAATGCCGAGAACGGGGATCAGGTAGAGGTGCGCGATGTTCTCGCTCGCGCCCGGAAAGTAGGAGACCGTCATCTCGGCGAGCACGCCGAAGTGGCGGTCCGGATCCCACTGCAATCCGACCCCGGGCTGGACGCCAGGCCTTAAGGATCCGCTGGCCGAGAACAGGGGGAGCCCCAGGCTGGCGAGCGGCTTCACCGCGCCCGTCGAAAAGAAGAAGCGCGCCGCGGCCCATCCGCCCTTGAAGTGACCGACGAGCGCTCCGGCCTCGAGTTCGAGCTGGTTCGACAATCCGTAAGAGAGGCCCGGCGCGATCACCAGCCCGAGGCCCGGGTAGACGCCGACGTCGCCTCGCAGGACGGCGCCGAGTTGCCCGCGGTGGCTCGACGGCGAGGCGCCAGCGTCGGCCCCGGCCCCTTGTCCGGTCGTCGCCTGCGCCTCGATCGTCGGAGGGCTTCCCGCCGCGGCGCTCGTCGGTGACGTGGAAGCCGGGCCGGCCGTCGTCGCAGCGCGATCCGCCGCGGCCTTGTCTTGCGTCTTCTTCAAGGCCTCCATCTCGGCGATGAAACCCTCGACCTCGGACCGCTGCTGGGGCGGCAGATCGGCCGCGCGGCGGAGGTACTCGCGAAACGTCTTTATCGCCTGGTCGGCGTTTCCGAGCATCTGGTGGCAACGCCCGACGTTTCGGAGGTAAGTCGGGTGCAGCGTCTCCGCGAACAGCTTGGCGTAGATGTCGAGCGCCTCCTGATAGCGGCCGGCGGCGAATGCCTCGCGGGCCGTCAGCTCGCGGTCGTCGTCGGCGTGCGCGACCGATCCGGCCACGAGGATCGAGGACGCGGCCAGGGCCACGGGCAACGGGACGCGCCCGGCGAGGGAGCTCAGGCATGCGCCGATCGCCACGCCGACCACAGCCATCCCAGGCGACGTTCGACCCACGGCCCGCACGTTACCACCGAAAGGACCGCGATCGTCGTGATGCTGTTCCGACCGTCGCGAACGCATCCGGCTCCGCGGGACGTCGCGGCGTGGCGTTGTCTCCGCGAGCGCTTCGGTAATATAGTGGGGTCCGCGGGCTCAGGCAGCGTGTCGCACCCGGGGGATAACATTGGACGTCGGTAGGAGGCGACACTGCGCGTGGCTCGCGGCCCTCGTGAGCGGCGCGCTCGTGCCGGCGTCGGCCGGGGCTGCCTCGCTGTCGCAGGTCTCTGGCTGGGCCTCCGGCGTCCCCTCGTACATCTCGATGTACGAGTACGTGCCCGCCAACGTGGTCGCGTCGCCCCCGATCGTCGTCGCCGCTCATTATTGCGGGGGAAGCGCCTCGAGCTACTTCACGCTCACTGGCGTCCCGGGCGTCGTGTCGGCCGCCGACCAGTACGGCTTCATCATGATCTTCCCGCAGACGAGCAACAACTGCTGGGACGTCGGTTCCACGGCCGCCCTCACGCGCAACGGGGGCGGGGACACGCAGGCCATCGCCGAGATGGTCCAGTACGAGATCGCCCACCGCAACGGTGACCCGAATCGCGTGTACATCTTCGGGAGCTCGACGGGCGGGATGCTGACCCAAGCGATGCTGGGGATCTACCCGGACGTGTTCAAGGCGGGCTCCTCGTTCTCCGGCGTCCCCGTCGGGTGCTGGGCGGTCGGCTACACCGCCTCCAACAACTGGAGCTCCATGTGCGCGGGCGGGCAGGTCACGCACACTCCCCAGGACTGGGCAACGATCGTCCACAACATCTACGCCTACTCGGGAACCTACCCCCGCATTCAACTCTGGCAGGGGACGTCGGACACCACCATCAATCCCGTAGATCTCACGGAGAGCATCAAGCAGTGGGCCGCCCTCCTCGGGGTGAGCCCGACGGCGCCGACCACGACGACGACGGTGTCCAACTTCACGATCCAGCAATGGCAGAGCCCCACGTGCGCGTACACGGTTCTCGAGTCACACTCGCAGGCCAGCGGCGGGCACCCCACGCCAGTTGACCCGACGTCGATCGTCAGCTTCTTCGGGCTCGACAAGACCGGCCCCGATCCCGAGAGTGTGGCCTGCGGTGGCGCCGGCGGCAGCGGCGGCAGCGGCGGCGGTTCCGGCAGCGGCGGGAGGGGCGGGATGACCGGGAGCGGCGGCACGGGCGGCACCGGCACCGCCGGCACCAGCGGCGCCGCGGGGAGCAGCGGCAGCGCCGGCACCAGCGGCACCGCGGGCAGCATCGGCAGCGCCGGCACCAGCGGCACCGCGGGCAGCAGCGGCAGCGCCGGCAAGGGCGGCAGCGTAGGAGCGGGCGGGAGCGCCGGCACCGGCGGCGGCAGCGCCGGCACCGTCGGAACCGCCGGCACCGTCGGAACCGGCGGCACCGTCGGAACCGGCGGCAGAGGTGGCACCGTCGGAACCGGCGGCAGCGGCGGGACTGGCAACGGCGGCGGCGTGGGGAGCGGCGGCAGCGTCAGCAGCGGCGGCGTGAGCGGCGTCGGCGGCACGGGCGGAGGTTCGGGTGGCAGCGTCGGGCTGGGCGGCGCAGGCGGCGGCGGCGGGGGCGCCGGTCGAGCGTCCGGCGGTGCCGGTGGCGTGGTCGGGGGCACGAGCGGATCCGGCGGACCCGTCGGCGGCTCGGGTGGGATGGGACCGGGTGGGGGCGGCGGTCTCGCCGGCCAGGGGGAGGGCGTCGCTGGCGCGGCGGGCGCTGGAGGGCGTCTCGACCTCTATCAGGGAACGGCGTGCACCTACGCGGGCCACGACTCCATGACCGACGTCTCAATCGCGGTCGTTTTGGCGCTCATCGTTCTTCATCTCCGCCGGCGGCGCCGAAGCAGGGTGTCCGTCTAAGACACATCAGGAAGAGCGCGTCCCGCTGGAGCTCGCGCCGCGGCGGCGAATCGGCGGCTGAGCCAATCGACGACGTCCGCGATCACGACGTCGCGATCGGGTTCGAGGTACATCTCGTGGAAGAGCTTCTCGTACACTTTGAGGTCGACGATGGGGCCGGCGGCGCGCGCGAAGGCAATGGCGGCGGCGCTGTCGACGAGGCGATCCTGGCCGGCGACCGGCATGAAGGTGGGGACCTTCAGCAAGGTGGCCGACCCGCGCAGACGCGCTTGGGTGGCGCGCACCTCGTTGAACCAGCGCGGCGTGGCCACGCGACCGATCAGCGGGTCCGCCGCCATGGCGGCGCACGCCTCCGGGTCGCTGCAGGTCATGTCGAGCCCGATCTCGTTCGACATGGCGAGCGTCGGCCACAGAACGCCCATCACCGGTGAAATCATCCGCTTGTAGAGCGGAACCTTCATCTTGAGATCGAGGTACGGCGCGGCTGCGACGAGCGCATCGAGCGTGCCGACGCCTCGGAAGAGGTAGTCCAGCGTGATGGCCACGCCGTGGCTGTGCGCGGCCACGGCGAGCGGCAGGCCGGGCGAGCGGTCGCGTGCGCGGGCGATGACGCGCCCAAGATCGTCGGCGTAGTCGGAGAAGCGCCTGACGTAGCCGTGCCGTCCCTCCGACCGTCCGTGCCCGCGGCAATCGAACGCGGTGACCGCGAAGCCTGCCGCGGCCAGTGCGGCGGGGACGTGGCGAAAGAGGCCGCAGTGAGCGGAGAAGCCGTGAACCATCACCACGGCGGCGCGCACCGGCGGGGTCGCATCGGAGGTCTCCACGTGGAGTTTCAGGCCGTCGAAGGCCGTGAGTGTCTCTTCGGCGTCGGGCGAGGGTCCCATTCGTCGGGTCAAAATACCCTACCAGCCGCAGTGACAGCAGCTCGCGATGGCCTGCTTGTTGCGTCTTCGGTGGGTCAAGCTTCGTGAGCCCGTGGACGGCCGGGACGTCTGCGGCGCTCGCGGGAAGGAGCACGACAGGAATGTCGCGATTCGACGTGATCATGGTGGCTCTTGCAGTCTCCAGCGGCTGTTCGACATCAGCCGGCGCTCCGAAGTCAGACGCCAATGGCGACGGCATGGACCACGATGAAATCGGGTCAACCGATCGTCCATCGACGGACGGTGCCGCTCCGGGAACGCCCTATCCGTGCGTGGGAGGGTTCGTCCTCACGGCCGACGGGGGCGAGGTGCGAGTGCCACTCGACGCCGGCGCGCCTGTGACGTGCGTCGTCGGCCAGTCCTACTGCTCGGTGGAGTCGCTGGACAAGGTCGTTGGTGCCCTTCCCTCTTACCAATGCATGCCGCTGACAGCGGCGGACGGAGGACCTGGCGTTTGCGCCGAGACGCCGACCTGCGCCTGTATCTGCGCCCATGGCGCGACATGCGTCACCGAGTGCAGCTGCGATGATACGGGAGGATTCGCGACGATCTCGTGTCACCAGGTTTGAGTCGGCTCGGCGAGCGACTCAGGGGCCGGGCCCCCGGACCAGCGAGGGAAAACCTCGCGGCGTCGCCGGGTCGGGGCGCCGGTAGACGCGCAGGCCCGACGCGACCTCCGCCAGCACGAGCTCGCGCGCCAACAGCGCCCGGATTGGCGGATCGAGGCGGTCGTAGAACGGCGCATCGCCGGGGCGCCTCTCGAGGATGTCGCTCTCCATGACGATCCCGCGGACGTGGGCGCTGTCGAGATCGGCCATCCAGAGCGACAGGGGGTACTGGCCGGCGCGCACCAGGTAGGTCATCTGGAACGGCGTGGTGAGGATGCGGCCGTTGATCATGAACTCGATGCCGAGGTCCGGTGAGAGCACGATGTCGCCCGGCTGCGCGCCGCAGATCTGACGGGCGCGCGCGATGAGCGCGGACTGCCCGGGAGCGAGCCTCGCGCCTTCGACGGACGAATACACGCTGACGGTGGCGAGCACGCAGGCCTGGACCGCCGCGGCGAACGGCCAGGCCCGGCGCGCGACCGGCCGGACTACCGGCGGCGGCACGTGCGCGAGCAAGATGACGGCGGCGACGCACGGCTCGAGCCAGTGGTTGTTCGCGGTCCCGAACTTGGTCAGCGAGAACAACGTCCAGCCGAGGCTCGTCACGAGCGCCGGGAAGACGACGGCGGCCTCTGGCTCGCGGCGCGACCGCGCGCCCCAGAAGACGGCGCCCGCGAGCGGCGCGAGCGGCAAGGCGGCGACCGCGCGCAGTTGCCAGAGGAGGTGGAGGAGGCTCTGCGGCTGGTGCGTCGAGCGGATGAGGTGGGGGAGCCAGGCGCCGGCGGTGGCGATCTGCAGCGTCGTCGCCAGCGCCGCGCTGGTGACGGCCGCGCCGGCGAGGCCCCGGGCGTCGCGGCGTCGGCCGCTCACGAGCGGCCAGAGGAGCGCGCCGAGCGCCATCCCCACGACGTTCGGCTTGGTCCACGCCGCGAGCGCGAACAGGGCCCCGCCGACGGCGTCGACGCCCCGGGCGCGCGCCGCGCGCCAGAGCGCGATTCCGGCGAGCACGACCGGTAGCGTGTCCGGGCGCGCCGAGGCGGCGAAGTACCCGAGGGTGAAGGTCGCGGCGACGAACGCCGCCGCCTGACAGGCGATGAGCCGGTTGCGCGCCCGCGCCCGCCACGCGATGAAGCCGAGCAGGCCGTACCAGGCGCAGAGGTCGACGGCGCGCGCCGCCACCGCCGCCGCGCTGGCCGGCAGGTGAGAGAGCAGCCAGGCCCAGATGGGGATGTAGGCCACGTAGTACCGGGACGGAACCGGGCCGTAGTCGTAGGTGCCGATCAGCGGATCGATGTAGAGGCGCAGGTGGTCGCGCAGCCGGGAGGCGTCGAACAGCACCTCCCCCTCGACGTACTCCAGGGGACGCGACGCGATCGTTCCGACGAGGAAGGCGAACACGGCGACGAGCGCGACCGCGACGGCGACGGCGGCGACCGAGCGGGCGATCCGGCCGGCGCGCTCGATCGCGATCGGCGTCATGACCGGAGCCCGAAGGATTCACGTTTGACGATCGAGTCGGCGGTACGAGCCGATTGCTTGGTCACCTCCTCCCTACCGAGCTGGCCGGTGGACGTTTCTTTCGAGAGGACCTGACCCGGCGATGGTTCGCCATGCGCAGGCCGACGGCGAGCGTTCGGCGCCGTTTACGACTTCGTCGGCCCTCGTCTCGCCGCGTCTGCGCGGCGACGCGAAGACCAGGTCACGTCACGGCGTGGGCTCGTCGAGGGGAATCGGGTTGTCCTCCGATTCGCGATGCCCGCGGCTCTGGGGCGGCGGCAGCATGAAGGTCCGGATGGCGATCTCGTTGGCCGTTTCCTTGACGAACCGCGCGTCGGGAAATTGGTACCTCCCGGCGTCGAAGTACAGCTCGAACCTCTTCCCGCGCAGCTCGTAGAAAGTCAGCGTGAAGCTCCGGCGGCCACGGACCGAGTCCTTGAGCGCGATCTTCAGCAGATAACGAAACTGGTGCGCCGACGGCCTCGGGAACCTCCGGAATGCATGGCACTCGCCACCGGGCTCCTTGGTCGTTTCGTAGATCTCCGTCGAGTGGAGGTCCGCCTCCTCGAAGCAAGGGAGCGACTCGAGCTTCGCCAGCAGCTGCCTTTTGACGCTCTCGTCGCCGCTGATGTCCAGGTAGAAGCCGGTCGATGTCTTGCGCGCGAGGGCGCGGGAGGACGATCCACAGGTGAGAGCGGTCAGGCAAATCGCCCCGCGCACCACGGCGGCAAATCGCACACGCAGGATGCTGTCACGGATTCCTATCGATGGCGACGGGGCGAATGACGGCTGGGCAGATCGTCCGCCTGACGATCCGCGGTCGCTGCTCAGCGGCCGGACGCGTTGTTGTTGAACACGTCGGGACCGAACGGCGTCAGGCCGATGTCTGCGGCGAAGCCGAGATGGCCGAGGGCGTCGTCGCCGCCGGAGGTGAGCCCGAGCATGTCCTCGTAGCTGCGCAGCGCGGAGAAGTGATTGTAAGCGGCAGTCGAGTTGACCGAGCCGGGAACGATGTACTTCGGGTTCAGCAGAACCGCGCCCACCGGCCCGCCGCCCTGAAACGCCGTCGAGCCCGGCGGCGGCTGCGGGATGCCGAACAACCCGAGGATCGGCGCGTATCCCGGGAACGGCCAGTTCGGGCCCGGCCGTTCCCCGCAGCACGCCGCGCTCCCTGCGGCCGTCTTCAGCGGGTTCCCCTCGTCGAAGGTGACGACGACGAGCATCTTCCCGCTCTGGTAGGCCGGCGACCCGAGAATGAGCGGCATCCAATGCTTCAGCCACAGATCCGCGCCGACGAGGCCGCCGGTGTGCCCGCCCTCGGTGTTGGTGCCCGCGCACTTGGCGTCGTGACCGTCGTTGCAGAGGTTCGGCGTGATGAACGAGAACTCGGGCGTCGTCGCCTGCTTCGAGAAGTCCTCGGCGAGGTGCCCGGCGAAGGTGTCCGGCGCGCCGTTCACGCCGACCGTGACCGTCCCCAGCGGGACGACGTGCGCCGCGCAGCGCGCGGCGTCGTCGATCACGGAGTGCAGGTAGAGGAAGCCGACGTGACGGGTCGCGTACTGATCACCGGCGACCGCCTGGTTCGACATGTCGACGCCGCCGAGGGGCGGGTGCGCGCAGTCGGTGCCGCCCAGCGGATCCGGCACGCCGAAGTCCCGCGACGGAATGTTGCCCATGTCCTCGGCGTACGCGCGCCAGGTGATGTGGGGTCCGGCGTCGGCGCCGGGCCGCGCGTCGAGCTGGTCGCCGATCGTCTGCGCGCCGTGCGAGGTCGCTGTCGGCGCCGGGAAGACGCAGCCGTTGCCGAGGACCTGGCCAGGCCAGGTCGTCGGATCCGCGTCGGTGCCCGGCGTGACGTCGAAGAAGCCGCCGAGCAGCTTCGGAAACGTGGAGAGGTCGATGCAGTCGTCGTTCGTCGCCGGCGCCGAGGCCTGCCCCGAGACCTGTGAGATGTAGTTGCCGAGGCTGGCGTGGCTGGTGGCGTAGTAGTTCTCGATCAGCTCGCCTTGGGGGAGCAGGGTTCCGTTGAGGTAGGTCGCCGGCGAGCTCGGACCGAACGAGTCGCCGAAGTCCTCGTTCTCGAGGTTGATCACGACGATGTGCTTGATGGCGCCCGGAGGGACCGCCGCCCGCGTCGCCTTCGCCGGCTCCGCGGAGGTGGCACCCGTCGTGAGGGCGAGGGCGGCAGCTGCAGCAACAACGGGCACGGCGACGGCGATGGCTCTACGAAGCATCACGGCTCCTCCTGATTGATCCGCCGGACGGCGGCGCGACCGATTCTCCAGATTGCCGGGCGGGCCGAGGTGCCGATTCCGCGGCGAATCCGTGACGACTCGGATGCGCGCCCGCGCGGTAGGTCCGAGCTGCGCCGGCGGGTTCTGACGTCAGTTTCTCACCGCCCCGGACGCGCGCCGGCACCAAGGCCGCAGAGTTGCCGGGACGCGGTCCGCGGTATCCATCTTGCTCTTAGCCCAAGTGTGCGCCGGACCTCGCTGCTCGCAGCCCTCTTGCTGACCGCCCTCGGCGGGTCGGCAAGGGCGGCCACCGATCCTCCCCTGCCACCCGCGCTCGACAGCCCGGTGGTCCGGGTGTTCCATCGTGTCGCGCTGGCCGCGACCGGCGACGCGGGGGAGGCGACCCTGGCCGCGCGGCGCGAGGTCGCACGAGCGCTCGAAGATACGGGCCACGACGTCGTCGTGCTCGACGGCGCGCCTGTCTCGTTGCCGCCCGCACGTGACCTGCTGGTGGCGATCTCGAAGCAGCACGACGTTTCGGGCCTCGTCGTCGTGCAAGCTGCGGCGGACGATCCGGCGGCGATCTCGGTGTCGCTCTACAACCTGGGTGGCGCCCGTATGTTCGACTTCTCGGGCCGGGTGCTGGCGCCGGTCACGCCGATCGCCCCGCCGACCCCCCCACGGCCGATCGACCCGCGCGCCTTGGCGCTGCTCGACGGCCCCGACCTCTATCGCGCCCTCGGCCGCCCGGACCTCGCCGCCAGCTACCAGCGGCGACGTGCGGTCAAGACGGGGCTCTGGGTCGCCGGAGGCGTCACGCTGACCGTCGGCGTCGTCTGGGGGATCGTCGATCTCCTGCTCGTGTCGTTCGAGACCGGCGCCGAGTCGGCGCTCTGCGTCTTCGCGGCGGGGTCTGGCTCTACCGCCACCGTCTGCCAGAGCCGTCCCCCGCTGAACGGCATCCCCTGGCTGGTCGCGCTCGGCGGCCTGGGGATGGTCGTCGCGCCGGCCTTCATCTCGACCGATCCCCTCGGCGCCCAGGAAAAACGCGCGCTGATCTACAGGACACCGGCGTCGTTGTCGTTCTCGATCGCCCCCACCCCCGCCGCCGACGGCGCCACCCTCATCGTGGGCGGCCGCTTCTGATCGACTCCCCTCGCCCAATCGATGGCATCTCAGCTCCTCGCCAGCGTGTCGACCAGCTGGAGCAGCTTCGTCGCGTCCACGGGCTTGACGAGGTGGGCGGCGAACCCGGCCTCCGCGCTGCGGCGCTGGTCCTGCTCCTGACCGTAGCCGGTCAGCGCGATCAGGATCGGTGTCGCGCTGCCGAGGCGCGCGCGGAGCTCGCGCCCCAGCGCGTAGCCGTCCATGACCGGCAACCCGACGTCGAGCACGGCGACCTGCGGCTGGAACGCGGCCGTCAGCGACAAGGCCTGCGAGGCGTCCGCGGCCGTCGCCACATCGTGTCCGGCGCGGGACAGCAGGAGGGAGATCATGTCGGCCGCGTCGCGGTTGTCGTCGACGACGAGCACGCGGCATGCGTTGACGCCGGCGATCGGCCCGGTCGTGGTGCGGGCCGCGTTCACGTCCGGGGCCGCCGGCGCGGACGCGGGCAAGCGCACCTCGAACGTGCTGCCGCGGTTCGGCCCGTCGCTGTGCGCGAAGGCCTTGCCGCCGTGCAGCTCCGTCAACGTCCGCACCAGCGACAGGCCCAGCCCCAAGCCGCCCTGCAGGCGGTCGGGGTCGCGCGGACCTTGCACGAACATGTCGAACACGTGCGGCAGCAGGCCGGCGTCGATGCCCACGCCGTTGTCGCGGACGCGAATCACGACCTCGGCGCCCTCGCGCGCGCCCGTCACTTCGATGCGTCCGCCCGGCGGCGTGTAACGGCCGGCGTTCGTGAGCAGGTTGCTCACGACCTGCGTCAGGCGTACATCGTCGGCGTCGACCACCAGCCCCTCCGGTGCAACGGACAGCCGAAGCTCGTGCCGCCGCTCTTCCAGCAGCGGCGCCGCCGATTCGAGGGCCTTCGCGACGACCGTCGCCAGCTCGAGCCGCTTCCGGGCCAGCGTGACCTTGCCGCGGGCCACGCGCGAGACGTCGATCAGGTCGTCGACGAGGCGCACGAGATGCTGGGCCTGGCGCTTGATCACCTCGCGCTCGCGCGGCGTGGCGACATCTCCTTGCAGCTCCATCAGCTGGACCGCTGTCAGGATCGGCGCCAGCGGATTGCGCAGCTCGTGCGACAGCAAAGCCAGGAATTCATCCTTCCGGCGATCGGCCTCGCGCATGGTGGCCTCCGCCTGCTTGAGGCGCGTCACGTCGACGAACGCGCCGACCGATCCGCGAGGCGCGCCCGTCGGATCGCGCAGAGGGACCGCGCTGCCATACAGGTGGACGACCTGCCCATCGTCGAAGTGAATCTCTTCCTCGTAACACCGCACCTCGACCCCGCGCGCAGCCCGTTGCAGCGGCAGCTCGGCCGGCGCGACCTCCTTCTGGTCGATCAAGACACGGAAGTGGTTCGTGGGCGTGGGGTCGGCGGCCGTCTTCGACAGGTTGCTCCCCTCGTCCATGCGCAGCAGAGCGCGGCCGGTTCGATTGCCGCGCATATCCCGGCACTCGGGATCCTGCGCGATCCAGACTGCGGCCGGCACGGCGTCCATCACCACGGCCAGCTCGTCGGCGCGCGCCCGGGCCTGCGCCTCGCTGACCCGAGCCTGCGCCTCGCTCTTCCGCAGCGCGGCCTCGATGGCGCGTTGCTCCGTCACGTCGGCCGCCGCGCTGATCAGGCAGGGCTCGCCGCCGAAGTCGATCCGCGCGCTGCGGATATCGACGGTGAGCATCCGCCCGTCCCGCGCTGGAAACCGGAGCTCGAACGCGATGGTCCCCGCTCGCTGGAGCGGAGCGAAGACGTCGCCTCGCCGCTCGACCGTCCAGACGCCGAAGTCTGCGGCGGTCTTTCCGAGCACCTGATCGCCGGAATACCCCGACATCTTCAGGAACGCGTCGTTGACGCTCATGATCATGCCGTCCGAGAACCGCGTGACCATCATGGGCTGCGGATTGACCTGGAACGCCGTCTCGAACCGGCGCTCGGACGCGCGCAGCGCCTCCTCGGCTTGCCGGCGGTCGTGCATGTCGAACGTCGCCGCCACCCAGCGCACGACCAGGCCGACCTCGTTCTTGACGGGAACGACCCGGCAGACGTTATGGCGGTAGTCGCCACCACGGGTCCTGACGCGGTACTCGATTTCGCCGGGGCTACCGGTCGCGATCGCGTCCGCGAAGCGCTGCTGGAGATTCTTTCGATCATCCGGGTGGACCGCGACCAGGCCCCCCTTGTCGCGCAGGGTCTCCTCTCTGCTGAGGCCGGTCAGCTCCGTCCACCGATCGCTCACCCATTCGAGCCGCCCGTTCGCATCGCACGTCCAGATGACCTGCGGCAGCGCGTTGGCGAGGGCCCGGTAGTCGTCCTCGCTGATCGCGATTCCGGCGAGCGATCCTTGAACAGGGTTCGACGCCATGGGGGATCGACCCTATACCGCAGAGACCTGATCCGCAGCTGACAAAGTCGTCGGGCCGAATGAGCCGCTGGGCGGTCTTCCAGATATCAAGGGCGGCGACTTCTGAAGGCGGCGGTCGACGCGCGCCCGTCGCTCTCGGGCCCGAGCTTCAGCGGATCGTGTGAGCGCACGCCGGCGGGGATCCCGCCGGTCACGCCAGCCGCCGAGACCCGTCCGTTGGTCCACAGGGTGCGCTCGGTCATGATCCGGTACATACGCATCAACGCGTCA
>Ga0306921_10006283_pt1 | contig 12381 bp, 10 predicted proteins | sample sta12Cox44000080_FD_203760 | JGI IMG/M metagenome (GOLD analysis project Ga0306921, IMG submission 203760) | Lab enrichment of tropical soil microbial communities from Luquillo Experimental Forest, Puerto Rico - statoxic.12C.oxic.44.000.080 (v2)... | ecosystem: Environmental > Terrestrial >... | reverse complement strand
GCGGTGCAGGCATTCGGTGGCCAGGGCGGGAAACCGCTCGGCCGCCCCATCCGCAGGAAGGTAGTCGATAGTGATGGTCTGCCCATCCGCGTAGCCAAGCTCACGCAGGCCATCGAAAAACGGCTTAAATCGCTCGTCTCTATCCGCTCGATCGAATGTGACGAAGCAGAGTCTCGGCGTCCTGCTCACCATCTGCGCCTGAATAACAATCGGCAGAATGAAAACCATGAGGGCAAGGAGAACAGCTCGCGCTCTGCTAGTCGTCCGAGTAAGGCTAACCAAACCCTTCAGCTTGTGGCGGGCACTATGCGTCGCCGACCGCGACATCCGACATCGGTCTGCATCTGAGCAATAAGCTCCTTTCCACGATCATCGGCGGTGCGCTCAGCGTGCGCCTGCCCGATGGGACTCTGGCGTGAGGTAACAGTTTGAATAAAACGGAGAGCGCGGAAGACGCAAAGCCGACGGCGATAATACACTGCTGAAACGAAGCTCTCTACGCTTAGATGCGTAGCAGGTGATCTCGCCACTGATAGCGTTGTTTACCTTTCGGGGGGTCGATCACCATCCGGTTCTATTGCGATGTTGCGAATTCGGAAATCCCGCTGCCACTTTATGGCAATCAAACCATAAAGTGACAGCGTTAAATCCGAACAACCCTTGAGGTTGGAGCGGGTGAAGGGAATCGAACCCTCGTCGTAAGCTTGGGAAGCTTCTGCTCTGCCATTGAGCTACACCCGCGCGGCCGCGGATGATAGGCGATCCGCGGCTTCCTGCAAGCGGTTTGCCGCGGCAGGAAGGATTTCGACCAGACTAGGGATGTCATTGCGAGGAGCGCAGCGACGAAGCAAGCTCGACCGGCCAGAGTTCAGCGCGGCCCGAGATTGCTTCGCTGCGCTCGCAATGACTAATTGCGAACGGTGTTATGCGCCGTTCGTCCGTTTGGCCGGCGGGTCGACCGGGACGGTGCCCATATCCGCGGGCAACGAGATTTCGAGGATCTCGAGATCGTTCGAGGTGCGGATCTCCTGGTGGAGCATGCCGCCCGGGATAAAGACCGAGTCGCCGGTCTCCAGCCGGCAGTTTGTGCCGTCCTCGAATTCGAGCTCGACCCAGCCCTTCAACGTGTAGACGAACTGTCCTTCGCAGACGTGGTAATGCCAGCCGGTCGGCTGGGTCATTCCGGTGAGGGCCGACGTTACCTGCGCCCGCATCCACCCGTCGGTCGCCTTCGTGACGCCGAGGTCGCGATATTTGAAGAAGTCACGCCGCCCCTTGACGAACTCTGGCGCCTTCGCACTCGACACCGCGAGCTTTGTCGTCGGCTGCGCCTGGGCCGGCTTTTCCTTGAGCGCCGTCTGCTCGATCGTCATGCCGAAACCTCCTCCCGATGGTGGTGGCGCGATCATAACAGTATCTGCAGCGAAGCAGCGAGGGCCGCCTTCACCCCGCCGGAAAATTGGTGTTAACCTGCCGCTCCCATTTCGAGGAGGACCGCATGGCGAGCATCCCCGGTGCAGTGACCGATCCCAGCCGCATACGCGGCGAGAATGTCGAATTGAAGAGCGGCAATGATACGATAAAGGGTTATCTCGCCCAGCCGAGCCAACCTGGACGCTACCCCGGCATCGTCGTCATTCACGAAGCCTTCGGCCTCGTCGAGCACATCCGCGACATCTCGCGGCGCTTTGCCAATATCGGCTACAACGCCGTGGCGCCCGACCTTTACTCCCGCAAGGGCGGGCCGTCCGATCCGAACGATATCAACACCGTCTTTCCGGTCATGTTCGGCAAATCGGATGCCGAAGCGGTGCAAGACCTCGAGGCCGCCGCGGACCATCTGCGCGGGTTGTCGGGCGCAACCACCAAGATCGGAGTCATCGGGTTCTGTTCGGGCGGTCGCCAGACCCTGTTGTTCGCGTGCAGCAGCAAGCCCGACGCGGCCGTCGACTGCTGGGGCGGGTTTATTCACCGCGCGACCCCCGATGCCGAGACGACGCCGGCGCGCCCGACGCCGATCTTGAACATGATCGACCGCCTGCATTGTCCGCTGTTTGCCGTGTTCGGCGAAGAGGACCAGAACCCGACCGTCGCTCAGGCTGAAGAATTGCGCAGCCTCGCGCAGCGCACCGGCAAGGACGTCACGACCAAGGTCTACAAGAACGCCGGCCATGCGTTCCTTGCGGACTACCGGCCGAGCTACCGCGAAGGACCGGCGGCCGAGCTGTGGCAGGATGCGGTCGCATTTTTCGATAAGCATCTGAAAGCGTAAGCTTAGCAGGGTTGTCATTGCGAGGAGCGCAGCGACGAAGCAAGCTCGATCGGCCAGGTTCAGATCGACCGAGATTGCTTCGCTGGCGCTCGCAATGACTGAGAGTTGGGCTCGCCCCAAAGGTTGATCCGACTGAAAAGGGCATTGGCATGGCACGCAGCAAGATCGCGCTGATCGGCGCCGGGCAGATCGGCGGCACCTTGGCGCTCCTCGCCGGGCTCAAGGAGCTCGGCGACATCACCTTGGTCGATGTCGTCGAGGGTGTGCCGCAGGGCAAGGCGCTTGATATCGTCCAGGGCTCGGCGATCGAAGGGTATGACGCGGTCATCCGCGGCTCCAACGACTATGCCGATATTGCGGGAGCCGATGTCGTTGTCGTGACCGCCGGCATTCCGCGCAAACCCGGGATGAGCCGAGACGATCTGATCGGGGTCAATGCCGGGATCGTCAAAACCGTCGGCGAGGCGATCAAGAAGCACTGCCCGCAGGCCTTTGTGATCACGATCACCAACCCGCTCGACGTGATGGTATGGGTCATGCGCGAGGCCTGCGGATTGCCGCCGCAGCGCGTCGTCGGCATGGCTGGGATCCTCGACAGCGCCCGGTTCCGCTATTTCCTGGCGCAGGAATTCGGGGTCTCGGTCGAGGACGTCACCGCCTTTGTGCTCGGCGGCCACGGCGACACGATGGTGCCGCTGGTGCGTTACTCGACCGTCGCCGGGATCCCGTTGCCCGACCTCGTCAAGATAGGGTGGACGACGCAGGAGCGGCTCGACAAGATCGTCCAGCGCACCCGTGAAGGCGGCGGCGAAATCGTGAGCCTGCTGAAAGCCGGATCGGCCTTCTACGCGCCGGCCAGCTCGGCAATCCAGATGGCGGAGGCCTATCTTCGCGACAAGAAGCGGGTGTTGCCTTGCGCCGCATGGCTCGATGGCCAGTACGGGGTCAAAGACCTCTACGTCGGCGTCCCCGTCGTAATCGGCGCCGGCGGCGTCGAGCGCATCGTCGAGATCTCGCTCAACAGCGAGGAAAAGGCGGCGTTCGACAAATCGGTCGGCGCGGTCCGCGAGTTGATCGGCGTCGTGAAGCAGATGAAGGTTCTGGGCTAACCCAATGAATATCCACGAATACCAGGCGAAAGAGCTGCTCGCGAAATTCGGCGTTGCGGTGCCGCGCGGCGGGGTGGCCTACACCGCCGCCGAGGCGGTCGAAGCAGCGCGCCGCCTTGGCGGTGAAGTTTGGGTCGTCAAGGCGCAGATCCATGCCGGCGGCCGCGGCAAGGCTGGGGGCGTCAAGCTCTGCCGCTCGGAGGAAGAGGTTGCGGCTGCGGCACGCTCGCTGCTGGGCAAGAACCTGATCACGCATCAGACCGGACCCGCGGGACGCGAGGTCAAGCGAGTCTATGTCGAGGAGGGCTGCGACATCGCCCGCGAGCTCTATCTCGGCCTCTTGATCGATCGCGACACCGGACGGGTCACATTGATCGGCTCGACCGAGGGAGGCGTCGAGATCGAGGAGGTGGCAGCACGATCGCCGGAAAAGATCCTGAAGGTGGCAGTCGATCCAGCGAGTGGGATCGAACCCTTCCACGCACGCAACATCGCTTACGGGCTCGGGCTTGAGGGTGCCCAAATCGGGGTCGCGGTTAAGTTCATCACGGCGCTCTACAGGGCGTTTTGCGAGCTCGATGCCTCGGTGATCGAGATCAATCCGCTCGTGGTGACGGGTCCCGGGCAGCTCTTGGCGCTCGACGCCAAAATGGGATTCGACGACAACGCCCTGTTCCGCCGTCCAGATGTCGAGGCGTTGCGGGACGAGGACGAGGAGGACCCGACCGAGCTCGAGGCCGGCAAGCATGCGCTCAATTATGTCAAGCTCGACGGGAATATCGGCTGCATGGTCAATGGCGCCGGCCTCGCGATGGCGACGATGGACATAATCAAATTGCACGGTGGCAATCCGGCGAATTTTCTCGACGTCGGCGGTGGCGCGACACGCGACCGGGTCGCGACCGCGTTCAAGCTGATCCTGAGCGACCCCAACGTCGAAGGGATGCTGGTCAACATCTTTGGCGGGATCATGCGCTGCGACGTCATTGCCGAGGGGGTTGTCGCCGCGGCGCGCGAGGTCAATCTGCACGTGCCGCTCGTCGTTCGGCTCGAGGGCACCAATGTCGATCTCGGCAAGAAGATATTGCAGCAGTCGGGTCTGCCGATCCTCGCCGCCGAGAACCTCGCCGACGCCGCGCAAAAGGTGGTCGCGGCGGTGGAGGAGGCCGCCTGATGTCGATCCTCGTCGACGCGTCGACCAAGGTGTTGTGCCAAGGCTTCACCGGCGCCCAGGGCACGTTTCACTCGGAGCAGGCGATAGCCTACGGTACAAAAATGGTCGGCGGGGTTACGCCTGGGAAAGGCGGCACCCGCCATCTCGACCTGCCGGTCTTCAACACGGTCCACGAGGCGCGCGCGGCCACGGACTGCGATGCGACGGTGATCTATGTCCCGCCGCCTTTCGCGGCCGATGCAATCCTTGAGGCGGCCGATGCCAAAGTGCCGCTGATCGTCTGCATCACCGAAGGCATCCCGGTGCTCGACATGGTCCGCGTCAAGCGCAGCCTCAGCGGCGGCCGTTCGCGGCTGATCGGACCGAATTGCCCGGGGGTCATCACGCCCGACGAATGCAAGATCGGCATCATGCCGGGCCACATCCATCGCCGCGGCAAGATCGGCATCGTCTCGCGCTCCGGTACTCTGACTTATGAGGCGGTGGCACAGACGACTGCGGTCGGTCTGGGGCAGTCGAGCTGTGTCGGGATCGGCGGCGATCCCGTGAACGGGACCAATTTCGTCGAGGTGCTCGAGATGTTTCTCGCCGATGACGAGACCGAGGCGATCGTCATGATCGGCGAGATCGGCGGCACCGCCGAAGAGGATGGGGCCGAGTTTCTGAAGTCGTCGCGGCGCAAGAAGCCGGTCGTCGGGTTCATCGCCGGCAGCACGGCGCCCCCGGGGCGGCGGATGGGCCATGCCGGCGCGATCATAGCCGGAGGCAAGGGCGGCGCCGGCGATAAGATGGAGGCGCTGCGCAGCGCCGGGGTCGTCGTCGCCGAGTCACCCGCCGCAATCGGCACCACAATGCGCAACGTGCTCAAAGGTTAAGGTCGGCGGCTGGCGTTTCGAGTCAACTGCACGCATATAAAGTTGCGCGCATCGAACACAATTCGTCACCCCCGCGAAAGCGGAGTCCAGAGGCCACAAGGGCTTGTACCCCTACCCCTGGACGCCGGCTTTCGCGGGGGTGACGTTGAGATCTGGCCATGGCTGATTTGGACGGCACCACGTTTCTGACCGGCGCCAATGCCGGCTTTATCGTCGAGCTCTACACGCGTTACCTTGAAAACCCCGCTTCCGTCGACGAGAGCTGGGGGCGGTTTTTTTCGGAGATGAAAGACGAGCTGCCGACGGTGCTGACCGAGATGCGCGGTCCGTCGTGGGGCAGGTCGGCTCCGCCGATGATCGGCAATGGCGCTACCATTGCGCCGGAGCCCAACACCGAGGCCCTGCGCCGGGCTACCAACGACTCGATCCGCGCGCTGCAGCTCATCCGCGCCTATCGCGTGCGCGGCCACCTCGAAGCCGATCTCGACCCGCTCGGTCTGGAAAAGCGGGGGCCTTATCCCGAGCTCGACTACCGCAGCTACGGCTTTACCGAGGCCGATCTCGATCGCGAGATCTTCATCAACAACCTGCTGGGCCGCGAGCAGGCTACGTTGCGCGAGATTATCGCAGTCTTGCGCCAGACCTATTGCGGCACGGTCGGCGTCGAGTACATGCACATTCAGGTGCCGGCGGAGCGGGCCTGGATTCAGGAGAAATTCGAGAAACCGCAAAGCCGCCCGATGCTGTCAGCGGCCGTAAGGAAGGAGATCCTCCGTACCCTTACCCAGGCCGAGACCTTCGAGCGCTTTCTCGACCGGCGCTACACCGGCACGAAGCGGTTCGGCATCGAGGGCGCCGAGTCGCTGATGCCGGCGCTCGAAGCAATCCTCCACCGCGGCAGCGAGCTCGGCATCCGCGAATTCGTGATCGGCATGCCGCATCGCGGTCGCCTCAATGTGCTGGCCAATTTTGTCGGCAAACCGTTTGCGGCGATCTTCTCGGAGTTTCAGGGCAATTCCACCAACCCTGAGCACGTCCACGGCTCGGGGGACGTCAAATACCACCTCGGTACGTCGGGCGATCGAGAGGTGAATGGCCAGACCATTCACCTCTCCTTGGCCGCTAATCCCTCACATCTCGAAGCGGTCGATCCCGTCGTGCTCGGGAAAGTACGGGCCAAGCAATTGCAGCGGGGCGACACCAAGCGGTCGCAGGTCACGGGCATTCTGATGCATGGCGACGCGGCCTTCGCCGGGCAGGGACTGGTCGCCGAGTCGCTGGAATTGTCGGACCTCAACGGTTTCTGCACCGGCGGCACGATCCACATCATCGTCAACAACCAGATCGGCTTTACCACGGCTCCCTCCGCCGCCCGGTCGAGCCCCTATCCCTCGGATGTGGCCAAGGGCGTCCAGGCGCCAATCTTTCACGTCAACGGCGACGATCCCGAAGCAGTCGTCGAAGTCACCCGGGCCGCCGCCGAATTTCGCGCGGAATTCAAAAAAGACGTCGTTATCGATCTGTTCTGCTATCGGCGACACGGGCACAACGAGAGCGACGAGCCGGCGTTCACGCAGCCGGTGATGTACCGCGCGATCGCACGGCATCCGACCACCCGTCAGATCTATGCAAAGCGCCTCGTCGCGGCGGGTGTGCTGCGCGAGGGGGAGGCCGATGCTGTCGCGAGCCGATTTATCGCGCAGCTCGAAGCACAGTTCGAAACCGCCAAGAGCTACCGCCCGAACAAGGCAGACTGGCTCGAAGGCGCCTGGGCGGGGCTCGAACAGGCCCCGGACGACGATCGCCGCGGCGACACCGGGGTGGCGGTCGAACAGCTGCGTCGGATCGGGCGCGGGCTCGTCACCGTCCCGCAGGGATTTCGGCTCAACCCGAAAATCGCCCGGCAGCTTGAGGCCAAACGCGCGGCGATCGAAGCCGGTGAGGGGATCGACTGGGCAACCGCCGAGGCATTGGCGATCGGCTCGCTCTGCGCCGAGGGAACCCATGTCCGGATGACCGGTCAGGACAGCGGCCGTGGCACCTTTTCGCAGCGCCACGCCGTGCTGGTCGATCAGGAGACCGAAGCACGCTACGTCCCGATCGATCATGTCAGTCCGGGGCAGGCGCCATTCGAGATCATCGACAGCCCGCTTTCCGAAGCCGCCGTCGTCGGCTTCGAATACGGCTACAGCCTCGCCGACCCGAGCACCCTGGTGTTGTGGGAGGCGCAATTCGGCGATTTCGCCAATGGCGCGCAGGTCATCATCGACCAGTTCCTGAGTTCCGGCGAGGCCAAATGGCTGCGCATGAGCGGCCTCGTCATGCTGCTCCCGCACGGTTATGAAGGTCAGGGACCCGAGCATTCCTCGGCGCGGATCGAGCGCTACCTGCAGCTCTGCGCCGAAGACAACATCCAGGTTTGCAACCTGACCAGCGCGGCCAACTATTTCCATGCGCTGCGCCGGCAGATCCGCCGCAATTTCCGCAAGCCGCTCGTCATTTTCACGCCAAAATCGCTGCTGCGCGCCAGGGAAGTCGCCTCGCGCCTCGACGAGATGGAGTCCGGCACCTCGTTTCACCGTGTTATCGGCGAAACCGACCCGATCGCGGCCGACAACGATGTGCGCCGTGTCGTGCTGTGTACGGGCAAGGTTTATTTCGACCTCGTCAAGGCGCGGGCGAAGAGCGGCGACCGCCGGATTGCAGTTGTCAGGGTCGAGCAGCTCCATCCTTTCCCGTTCGCCGTGCTCGCTCCGGTTTTGCAGCGCTACCGCAACGCCGAAATCGTCTGGTGCCAGGAAGAGCCGCAGAACATGGGCGCCTGGAATTTTGTCGACCGTTGCATCGAGCAGGTTCTCGACGGCCTCGATGTCGCGACCAAGCGGCCACGCTTTGCCGGCCGCGCCGAGGCGGCTTCCCCCGCGACCGGCCTTTTCAAACGGCACGTCGAAGAGCAGGCGGACCTCGTTGCCGACGCACTCGCGGCCTGAGGGAAGATGGCAACAGAGATCAAAGTCCCGCCGCTCGGTGAGTCGATAACCGAGGCAACCGTCTCGAGATGGCTGAAGCGGCCGGGCGAGGCGGTTGCGCTGGATGAGCCGGTCGCTGAGCTCGAAACCGACAAGGTGACCCTCGAAGTTCCCGCGCCCGCTGCGGGCACCCTCGCCGAGATCCTCGCCGAGGAGGGCGCCAATGTGCCGGTTGGTGCAATCCTCGGCACGATCGCCGATCGTGCGGCGGTGGCCCCTCACCCCAGCCCTCTCCCCGCAAGCGAGGAGAGGGAGGGACCTGCGAAGCAGGAGGGTGAGGGGCCCTCCGCGCTCGAACGTTCCGGCCCCGCTGTTCGGAAGCTGATCGAAGAAACCGGGCTGGACGCGGCGAAGATCGCGCCGACCGGGCCAGGCGGGCGGATCACGAAGGCCGACCTAATTACCGCGCGTGCGCCTGCGCCTTTGGCCGTGCACGAGGAGCGCGAGGTGCGGGTGCGCATGAGCCGCTTGCGGCGGCGCATCGCCGAGCGGCTGAAGGCGGCGCAGAACACCGCCGCGATGCTGACCACCTTCAACGAGATCGACATGAGCCGGACGATGTCGTTGCGCGAGCAGCACCGCGACGCCTTCGAGAAAAAACACGGCGTGCGGCTCGGCTTCATGTCGATTTTTGTCAAGGCCGCGATTGTCGCGCTGAAAGAGCTGCCGGCGGTCAACGCGGAGATCGACGGCGACGATATCGTCTACAAGAACCATTACGACATCGGGGTCGCGGTCGGTACCGAGCAGGGTCTCGTCGTTCCGGTCGTGCGCGACGCCGACCAAAAGAGTTTTGCCGAAATCGAGAAAACGATCTCCGAGTACGGACGCAAAGCGCGCGACGGCAAATTGACGATCGACGACCTCTCCGGCGGGACATTCACGATCTCAAACGGCGGTATCTATGGCTCGCTGATGTCGACGCCGATCCTCAACCCTCCGCAATCCGGCATTCTCGGTATGCACAAGATCGAGAGGCGCCCCGTCGCGGTCGGCGACGAGGTCGAGATCCGGCCGATGATGTATGTTGCGCTGTCCTACGACCACCGCATCGTCGACGGCCGCGAGGCCGTGACCTTCCTCGTGCGCGTCAAGGAATGCGTCGAGGACCCCTCCCGCATCCTCTTCGAGATGTGATCCTCGGCCATGGCGGAACGGTACGATGTCGTAATCATCGGGGCCGGGCCGGGCGGATATGTCGCGGCAATCCGCGCGGCGCAGCTGGGTTTGAAGACGGCTTGCATCGAGAGCCGCGGCAGCCTTGGCGGCACCTGCCTCAATATCGGCTGCATTCCGTCCAAGGCGTTGCTGCAATCCTCCGAGAAGTTCGCCGAGGCGCGCCACGCGCTGGCAGAGCACGGGGTCACGGTCGGCGAGGTCGGGTTCGACCTCGCCGCGATGATGGGGCGCAAAGACAAAGTCGTCACCACGCTGACGCGCGGGGTCGAGTTTCTGTTTCGCAAGAACAAGGTCGATTGGCTCAAGGGGAAGGCGCGCATCAGCGGGCCCGGACGGCTTGCGGTTACCGGCGCAGATGGGGCCGTGCAGGAGATCGAGGCGCCCTCGATCGTCATCGCTACAGGCTCGGAAAGTACGCAGTTGCCGGGCATCGACGTCGATGGGCAGCGCATCGTGTCGTCGACCGGCGCTCTATCGCTCGACCGTGTGCCGGAAAGGCTCGCGGTGATCGGCGGCGGTTATATCGGACTAGAGCTGGGGTCCGTGTGGCAGCGCCTGGGCGCCGAAGTTACGGTCGTCGAACTCCTCGATCATATCGTGCCGAATATGGATCGGGAGCTCGGCCACGCTTTGCAGCGCGTGCTCGCCCGATCGGGGATTCAATTCAAGCTCGGGACAAAGGTCGCCGGGGTCAGCGAAGCGGGGAACGCGCTGAGCCTGGAGCTCGAAGGGGCTGAAAAGCAGACACTTGCGGCGGACGTGGTGCTGGTCTCGGTCGGGCGGCGCCCCTACGCCGAAGGCCTCGGCCTCGAGGCCGTCGGCGTCGCGCGCGACGATCATGGACGCATTGTCGTGGATGACGGCTTTGCAACGAACATCCCGGGCATCTACGCGATCGGAGACGTGATCCGCGGCCCGATGCTCGCGCACAAGGCCGAAGACGAAGGCATCGCGCTTGCCGAGCGCCTTGCCGGGCAGAAATCCCGTATCGATTATGACGCTATTCCCTCGGTCGTCTACACTTGGCCCGAGGTTGCCTCAGTCGGGAAAACCGAGGAGGAACTCAAGGCGGCCGGGGTCTCTTACCGCACCGGCAAGTTACCGTTCACCGCCAATCCGCGCGCCCGGACCAATGGCTATACTGAGGGTTTCGTCAAAATCCTTGCCGAGAACGAGACTGACCGGGTGCTCGGAGTGCACATCATCGGTCCCGATGCCGGAACGCTGATCGCCGAAGCGGCGCTGGCCAAAGAATTCGGCGCCTCGGCCGAGGATATCGCGCGCACCTGCCACGCTCACCCGACCTTGAGCGAGGCCGTCAAGGAAGCCGCGCTCGCGGTCGCAGGGCGGGCCATTCACATCTAGACGCGCTCAGCTTTCCTTTCTTGGCTTGAATGGATAGCATAATGAAGCTATTTAAGCTTGATGAAGAAAGCCAGTATAACTGAGGCCAAAAACAGACTCAGCGCGCTGATTGATGGTCTGAGGAGCGGGTCGCCGGTTCTGATCGTCGACCGGGGGCGCCCGGTCGCGCGCCTGGAACCCGTGACCAGCGGGCGTGGCCCTGGCCCTGACGATCGGCTATCGCGCCTGATCCGCGACGGCATCGTGCGGCCGGGGCGGGCAGCCATCCCCCGCGGATTGTTCACCGAGTTGCCGCCTCGACCAACAGCCGGCGCCTCGGCCGTCGAAGCGCTTCTCGAGGAACGCCGAGCGGGACGGTGAAGTTCTGGGATGCTTCGGCTATCGTGCCGCTGCTGATTGCCGAAGTCTCGACGCGGCATCTGCTGGCCTTGGCCGCCGAGGATCCTGTAATGCTCGTGTGGTGGGGATCCGAAATCGAATGCGCCTCCGCGTTTGGCGGCCTGGAACGCGAAGCGGCAATCGATGCAAATGGAATCGGGACCGCAGTTTCCCGACTCGGACAACTCAAAGCCGCTTGGCACGAGATCGATCCGAGCGACGCCGTCCGAGAGACTGCGGCACGCTTTCTTCGGGTGCACCCGCTGCGCGCCGCCGATGCGCTGCAACTCGCCGCAGCTTTTGTAGCCGCAGAAGGTCGCCCAACATCATTGGAATTCGTCTCTCTGGACGACCGGCTCTGCGTGGCTGCCCGAAAGGAAGGCTTCGCCGTGGTCGAGATCGCCCAGTCGGACTGAAAGCGGCGGGCGGAGGGTTAGTCTAAATCGGGAGTTTGTCGCCATCGGGTGGGGCGGGCACCTCGAACGGGTTGACCATGCCGGAAAGGAACGCGAAGTAGTTGGCGACCTCTGTCAACTCGACCATCCACTGTGCGTCGTGCCGCTTCAACAAGCGGTCGAAGACCGCTTGCTCGACGCGGTTGGTGCGCATCAGCTGGCGAACGTAGGTGATGACGTCACGCTCCTCGTCGGGCAGCGCCGTGGGGTCGCCCATAGCGCGGATCAGGTCGATAACCTCCTCCCGCAGACCGGCACGCCGGGCAGCGCCGACTTGCGCCGCCCAGACATAAGCCGCCTCCCGCTCGCGCACCGCCGACAGGATCGCCACCGAGCGCAATTTCGGTTCGACGATATTTTCCTGTCGATTGAAGGTGACGAGCTTTAGCAGGCGCTCAGCCAGTTGCGGGCTGTGCAGCAGAATGCTGAACGGACCGCGGATGCTGCCGAACACCTCGAGCACGTCGTCGACGACACTGTGATACTCGGCCGGGACGTCGGATTTGCCGGTAACCGGTGCAATTCGCGGCATGATCGGCTCTCCT
>Ga0306921_10006280_pt1 | contig 12386 bp, 11 predicted proteins | sample sta12Cox44000080_FD_203760 | JGI IMG/M metagenome (GOLD analysis project Ga0306921, IMG submission 203760) | Lab enrichment of tropical soil microbial communities from Luquillo Experimental Forest, Puerto Rico - statoxic.12C.oxic.44.000.080 (v2)... | ecosystem: Environmental > Terrestrial >... | reverse complement strand
TTGCATTGCAGGGGCCGGGCGCAGTCTCGGCTTTGTCGCGCCTCAGTGACCGCATCGCACAAATACCGTTCATGACCGCGGCTGAGCTGGTCCTCGACGGGCGCCGGTGCCTAGTCACGCGCTCGGGATATACCGGCGAGGATGGGTTCGAAATTTCGCTCTCGGCCGCCGACGCGCCGGGGCTGGCGGAAAGACTGCTCGCCGAGCCGGAGGTGATGCCGGCCGGTCTCGGCGCGCGCGATTCGCTGCGTCTCGAAGCCGGGCTGTGCCTTTACGGCCACGACATCGACGAGACCACGACCCCGGTCGAGGCCGATCTGGCCTGGACCATCGGCCAGAGGCGGCGGGCAGAGGGCGGTTTTCCCGGTGCTCTAGTCGTTCTCCGCCAACTCGCCGGGGGGCCACGGCGTAAGCGAATCGGCATCCGTCCCGACGGCCGCGCCTCGGCCCGCGAGAGGACGCAGGTCATCGATCTGTCCGGCAATACGATCGGCCAGGTCACCAGCGGCGGCTTTGGCCCGTCCGTCAACGGTCCGATCGCGATGGGCTATGTCGAAGCCGCCCACGCTGCCGACGGTACGGCCCTCTCTCTGTTAGTGCGCGGTTCCGCCCGCCCGGCCCGCGTCGCCCCACTGCCCTTTGTCCCGCACCGTTACCATCGCGGCTGAGCCTGCAGGAGGAACGCGTCGATGAGTGCGCCACGCTTCACTAAGGATCACGAATGGGTCCGGCTCGAGGGTGATCTCGCGGTAATCGGCATCACCGACTACGCGCAGTCGCAGCTCGGCGACGTGGTTTATGTCGAATTGCCGGAACCCGGCCATCGGGTCGAACAGGGCAAGGAGGCGGCGGTCGTCGAATCGGTAAAGGCGGCCAGCGAGGTCTACGCTCCGGTCTCCGGCGAGGTCGCCGAGGTAAACGACGGGTTGGCCGCGGACCCGGCCAAGGTCAACGCAGACCCACTTGGCGAAGGTTGGTTTATGAAATTGCGGCTCGACGACGCCGGTCAGCTCGACGGCCTGATGGACGAAGCCGCCTATCAGCGCTTTGTCGAGGAGCAGCATTAGATGCGCTACCTGCCGCTGACCCCTGCCGACCGCGGTGAGATGCTGGCCCGCATCGGCGTCCCGTCGATCGACGCGCTGTTCGCTGAAGTGCCTGTTGCGGCACGACTCAACAGCCTCGTCGACCTGCCGCGAGCGATGGGCGAGATAGAGGTTGAGCGTGCGATCGGCCGGATGGCAGCCCGTAATGTGGCGGCGGGGTCAGCGCCGTTCTTTGTCGGTGGCGGGGCCTATCGCCATCATGTTCCGGCTGCGGTTGACCATCTGATTCAGCGCGGCGAATTTCTGACATCGTACACCCCCTATCAGCCCGAGGTTTCACAGGGGACCCTGCAGTATCTGTTCGAGTTCCAGACTCAGGTCGCGTTGCTGACCGGGATGGAAGTCGCCAACGCCTCGTTGTATGACGGCGCGACCGCCGGCGCCGAGGCGGTGATGATGGCCAATCGCCTGACCGGCCGCAAACGCGCGGTGCTGTCGGGCGGGCTGCATCCGCATTACCGCGAGGTGTGCGAAACCTATGCCCGCTTTGTCGGCTTCGAACTCGCGGCGCAAAGCCCCGCGCCAGGCGAAGCCGAGGATCTCGCGCGACTCGTCGACGGCGGCACGTCCTGCGTCGTTGTCCAGAACCCCGATTTCTGGGGTGAATTGCGCGACTGGTCGGCGCTTGGCCGGACCTGTCACGATCTCGGCGCGCTGCTGATCGTCGTGGTGACTGAGATCGTGTCACTGGGTGCGGTTCGTCCGCCAGGCGAGATGGGGGCCGACATCGTCGCCGCCGAAGGCCAGTCGCTCGGCAACGCGCTCAGCTTCGGCGGGCCCTATCTCGGGCTGCTCGCCAGCCGTGACAAGTTCGTCCGCCAGATGCCAGGCCGGCTCGTCGGCCAGACCGTCGACGCGGATGGTAAGCGCGGCTGGGTGCTGACCCTGTCGACCCGTGAGCAACACATCCGCCGCGAGCGGGCGACGAGCAATATCTGCACGAATTCCGGGCTGTGCGCCCTCGCCTTCACGATCCATCTCGCCTTGCTCGGCGAGTCGGGCCTGCCCCGGCTCGCACGGCTTAATCATGCCGCCGCAGTGGCCTTGGCCGAGCGGCTCCACGGCATCCCCGGCGTGCAGCTGCTCAACCGGGCCTTCTTCAACGAGGTTACCGTGCGGCTGCCGCGGCCCGCCGCACCAGTGGTCGAGGGGCTCGCGAACAGAGGCGTACTAGCCGGGATACCGGTCAGCCGCCTCTATCCAGGCCGGCCCGAACTGGCCGATCTGCTGCTGGTCGCGGCGACCGAGATGGTGACCGATGCAGACATGGGTCGGCTGACACGGGGATTGGCGGAGGCTTTGTCGTGAGCGAGTGGAGCCGCGCGCTGAGCGCTCACGCCGCGCAGGACATCGCGGCGCCGAAGACCTTCAGCGGCAATCGCGGGTTGCAGATCGAGGAGAAGCTGATCTTCGAGCAGGATTCGCCGGGGCTGTGCGGCGTCAACCTGCCCGAGCCGGCGGCGTTTGCCTCCCGCCTCGGCGAACTCGAACGCGTCGGCCCGATCGGCCTGCCGGGGCTAAGCGAGCCTCAGGTCGTGCGCCACTTCACCCGGCTGTCGCAGAAGAACTATGCGATCGATAGCGGGCTCTACCCGCTCGGCTCGTGCACGATGAAGCACAATCCGCGGCTCAACGAGAAACTGGCTCGGCTGACGGGTCTCGCCGATATTCATCCGCTGCAGCCGCTCTCGACCGTTCCGGGTGCGCTCGAACTGATCGATACCCTGACGCATTGGCTCAAGACTCTGACTGGCATGCCGGCGATCGCATTGTCCCCGGGGGCGGGAGCGCATGGCGAGTTGTGCGGCATGATGACCATTCGCGCGGCACTCGAGGCCGGGGGCGATCCGCGGCGGCGGGTGCTGGTCCCGGAATCGGCGCACGGCACCAACCCGGCTACGGCAGCAGCCTGCGGTTACGCCGTCGATCCGATACCCGCCAACGAATGCGGGCGGGTCGACCGCGCGGCGCTCGAAAGTAAGCTTGGCCCCGATGTCGCGGCGCTGATGCTGACCAACCCCAACACCTGCGGGCTGTTCGAGGACGAGATCGTCGAGATTGCGGACGCGGTGCATCGCGCCGGCGCCTTCTTTTATTGCGACGGGGCCAATTTCAACGCAATTGTCGGGCGCGTGCGGCCCGCCGATCTCGGCATCGATTGCATGCATCTGAACCTGCATAAGACCTTCTCGACGCCGCATGGCGGCGGCGGTCCTGGCAGCGGTCCGGTGGCGTTGGCGGGCACCCTTGCGCCTTACGCGCCGTTGCCGTGGCTGGTGCATGGCGAGCAAGGGCTTGAATTGGTCGAATACAAGAGCGGCCCGGCCGGGACTGCGATTGGGCGGCTTAAGGGCTACCACGGCCAGATGGGCATGTTTGTGCGCGCGCTCGCCTACATGATGAGTCATGGCGCCGACGGGCTGCAACAGGTTGCTGAGGACGCGGTGCTCAACGCCAATTATCTGCGCGTGCTTTTGGAAGACAATCTCAGCCTGTCGTTTCCCGGGCCATGTATGCACGAAGTTCTGTTCGACGATCGCTTTTTGAGGGACACCGGTGTCACCACCCTCGACTTTGCCAAGGCGCTGATCGACGAGGGTTATCATCCGATGACTATGTATTTCCCGCTAGTCGTACACGGCGCGCTGCTGATCGAACCGACCGAAACCGAGAGCAAGGCCACGCTCGACGAATTCGCCGCAGTCGTAACGGCGCTCTCCGGCGCCGCGCGATCCGGCGACACTGAGCGATTCCACGCTGCCCCGATTCTAACTCCTCGTCGTCGGCTCGACGAAACCGCCGCCGCCCGCAAACCCGTCCTGCGCTGGCGACCCGAGCTCCCACGCCGCGAAGCCGCGGATTGAAGGGCTAGATCAGTCAAGATCCGATACCCAGGCCCCCAATCGAATTATTGTGCCGTGGAGTAAAGACGCTCTCTGGAACAATGCCCCGGAGTCTTTCCATGGAGCAGCCGCCGCTTCTCGTAAAGCCATCCCGACGGACGGTTCTGTCGGCGGTACCCGGCGGCATGCTTGCTCCCCTTCCTGCTCTGGCCTCGCCTCCAGCCCAGGTGTCGCACGCTACGGTCCTGCCAAGACGGCAGGTCGAGGCGGCGCTCCCTCAGCTGCAAAAACTGGCCGAGGACACTATGCAGCGCAGCGGCATTCCCGGTATGGCGATCGCGGTCGTGTATGTCGATGAGGTCATTTATCTGAAGGGTTTCGGCGTGCGCGAGGCCGGCAAGCCCGAAGGGGTCGATCCTGACACCGTCTTTCCGCTTGCCTCGATGTCCAAACCGATCGCCACAACGGTCGTGGCGGCAATCGTTGGCGACGGGGTGGTGGCGTGGGACGACCCAATCGTTCGCCACGATCCCGGGTTTCAGATGTACGATGCGTGGGTAACGCGTCAGGTCACCTTGCGCGATATGTTCGCCCATAGGAGCGGTCTGCCCGACCATGCGGGCGACCTACTCGAAGATATCGGCTACGATCGCGCCGAAATCCTGCGCCGGTTGCGCTACCAGAAACCGGACAGCAGCTTCCGGTCGCACTATGGGTACACCAATTTCGGCTTTACCGAAGCCGCGGTGGCGGCCGCGATGGCGAGCGGGATGTCATGGGAAGATTTGTCCGCCGCCCGGCTCTACAAACCGCTCGGCATGAAGCACACCAGCTCGCGCTATGCCGATTTCGCCGCCTCTGCCAATCGGGCGCGCGGCCATGTGCGAACGGACGGGAATTGGGTCGCCGGGTACACGCGTGATCCCGACGCACAATCCCCGGCCGGTGGGGTCAGCGCTTCGGTGCGCGACCTTGCGATGTGGCTGCGCCTACAACTCGGCGGGGGCAGGTTCGGCGGCAAGCAGATCGTCGCTGCCGAGGCGCTCGCGGAGACGCACCGCCCGCAGATTGTTCGCACCCCACCGAAAAATCCGGCGCTCGATCACGCCGGTTTTTATGGGCTCGGCTGGAATATCGATTACGACGCGGAGGGTCGCGTTCATTGGGGCCACTCCGGGGCGTTCGATCTCGGGGCCGCGACCTGCGTCAGTCTACTATCCGCCCAGCAGCTTGGTATCGTCGCGCTGACCAACACCCAGCCGATCGGGGTGCCGGAAGCGGTGAATCGCAGCTTTTTCGACCTCGTCCTCGACGGGAAGGTCGAAAGGGACTGGCTCACGCTTTACGCGCAGCTGATGGCGGCAGCGCTCGCTCCCAATTACGGCACCGCTGTCGACTATGCGAAGGCGCCGCCGCAACCGTTCCCGGCGTTGCCTGCCGCTGCCTATATCGGCCACTATCGCAACGACCTGTTCGGCCCGATCGAGATCGTCGCGAGCGATCAAGGGCTTTGGGTAAAGCTCGGGCCGCAACAGCAGCCTTTCCCGATGCAGCATTTTGACCGCGACGTGTTCACCTATCAGCCGGTAGGGGAGAACGCCGCCGGCCCGAGCGCCGTCACCTTTACGATCGCGGCGGATCAGAAGGCGGCAGCGGTGACTATTGAGAACTTCGACATCGACGGGCAGGGGACCTTCTCCCGGGAAGCTGCCGCCAGGTAAACCGCTGATCAGCTCGGTGCGATCGTCGTGCCACCGTCGACGACGATGGTTTGGCCGGTGATATAGTTGCCGGCGCGCGCGGCGAGCATCAGCGCAACCCCGGCAATGTCTTCCGGCTCTGCCAGACGTTTTAGCAACGTCCCGGCCTCGCGGGCGGCGCGGCGCTGCGGGTCTTCGTAGAGGACGCGCGCGAACTGGGTCGTCACCACGCTCGGCGCGATGCAGTTGACGCGCACATTGTCGGGGCCCCATTCGGCGGCGAGGTTGCGGCATAACGCGTAATCGGCGGCTTTGGTGACGCCGTACATGCCGAGCATCGTGCTGGCTCGCAACGCCGCGGTCGAAATGATGTAGATGATCGCGCCGTCGCGTCGCTCGCGCATGTCGGGTGCCACCATCCGCGACAGCCACAAATTGCTCAGTACGTTGTTGATCATCATCCGCTCGAAGACTTCGTCGGTCAGTTTTTCGAGCGAGCCGTAATGCGGGTTGACCGCTGCGTTGCAGACCAGGATGTCGATCCGGCCCCACGCCTCGCGCGTTTTCGTGACGAGGTTTTCGAGCTGGGCCTTGTCCGAGATGCGCGCTGTCACCGCCATCGCCTCGCCACCCTTCGCGCGGATCCCCGCGACAACTTCCTCGCAAGGTGCGGCGTTGCGCGCAGAGATCACCACCCGTGCCCCGGCTTCGGCTAAGGCCTCGGCGATCGCCCGGCCGATGCCGCGGCTGGAGCCGGTGACGATCGCAACTTTTCCCGACAGATCGAACAGGTTCATGACGTTCCCCCGAACGGCTTCAAGTCAGGAAATACCCCATGCCGGCGAGGAGAATCACCAGGAAGACAAGCACGTATCTAATTAGCCGGGTAAAGCCGAGCCAGGTCCGGTAATGCTCCATGTACTGGGGATCCATCGTCGACGCCGCCATAGTATCCTCGATCGTTGCAGAAGTGCGGCTCAGGTATAGCCTAACCTCGTGTTGAGACAAGTAGGTCGGGCGGCGGCTCGCGCGGATTGAGTGCTGCCAGCTCCTCGACGAGCCAGCCGTCGATCTCGACCTTGCCGCCGACGATCCGCGTGCGACCTTCGGCGATCAGCCGCACCGCGAGCGGGTAGAGTCGATGCTCGGCTGCAAGGATGCGCGCCGCCAGGCGCGCCTCGTTGTCATCCGGGTGCACCGGTACGACAGCCTGCGCGATGATCGGTCCGGCATCGACCTCGGGACGAACGAAATGCACTGTGCAGCCGGTAAAGCGCACGCCTGCCTCCAACGCCTGGCGCTGCGCGTGAAGCCCGGGGAAAGCCGGCAGCAGCGAGGGATGGATGTTGATCATCCGGTCGCGCCAGGCCTCGACAAACCCAGTGTCGAGGAGGCGCATGAAACCGGCGAGGCAGACTAGTTCGACCCGGTGCTGACGAAGCCGCGTTTCGGCTTCGGCTGCAAAACCACTGCGATCATCGCGCGCGATCACGGTGCTCGGGATTCCGGCCGCCGCAGCGCGCGCCAGACCGGCCGCATCCGCCCGGTTGCTGATGACGATAGCGATCTCAGCGGGGTAGGCCGGATCGGCGGCGGCATCGATCATCGCTTGCAGATTCGATCCGCGTCCAGAGATCAACATGCCGAGCCGCATCGCCGCCTCGGTAGGCTAAGCCTGATATCCTGTTCGCCTGCCCGCCACCGCCCGGCTGCCGATAGCGCTGCCGCGAAATCTGCGCTATGACCCCGGATAATCGGGCGAATGCCAGGATAGGGGATCGGAGGCGCTTTGCAATGACGCTGCGGCTGGTATCGGCGGTTGCCGGAGACCGGACCGGTCGCCGCGCTGCCGGGGCCGGGTGGCTGCTTCTTTTATTGCTGATCCGTATTTGGCCCGCCTGGGCCGATAACGCCGATGATCCCTATTCGGCGACGGTCAAGGTCGACGCCACCGCTGACAATGCCGCCGATGCACGCACCCTTGCCCGGCACGACGGACAGCAGCGCGCTTTGATCGAAGTGATCGAACATCTTAGCGGATCGACCGACCAGGCGAAGCTCCCGAAGCTCGACGATAAGGCGATTACCGCCATGGTCGACAGTTTCGAGGTGGCGAATGAAAAGATGTCCGCTGTCCGTTACCTTGCCGATTACACCTTTCATTTCCGGGCTTCGAAGGTCCGTCAGTTGCTGCGCACCGCCGGCATTGCCGTTGCCACGATCCCGGCAAAACCGGTGATCGTCGTGCCGGTGTTCCAGGATGGAGAAAGCGCCCTGCTCTGGGATGACCCCAATCCGTGGCGCGAGGCCTGGGCGCAGCTGCCGGCCCCGCCGGGTCCCACTCGCCTCAGCGTGCCGCTCGGCGGCCTCGGCGATTTGAGCATCATCGATGCCGAACAAGCCCGCTCGGGCGACCCACAAGCGCTGACCGCTATCGCTCAGCACAATGACGGTGACGAGGCGCTGGTGGCCGTGGCTGCCGTCCAACGGGACGGCGACAAACTTTCCGGCGTCGCGATCAGCTTGAAACGGTATCGTCTGGGACAGCTCACCAATAGCCAAAAGACCTCAATTTCAGCCAATCCGGGCGAAAGGGAAGCCGATTTGATGAATCGGGCCGTAGCAGCCGCAGCCGCTGCTGTGGAGCATGGAATCCCGCCGAGCAGCGACAAGCCGGCAAGTCTCTCCGCGGTTGTTCCGATTTCCACCCTCGGTGATTGGGTGGCGCTCCAGCAGCGACTCGCTGCCGTGCCGGCAATTCGCAAGGTCGATCTGCTGTCGCTGAGCCGGCAGCAGGCCAAGATCGAAATCAAGTATATCGGCAACCCTGACCAGCTGAAGTCCAGCCTCGCGGAAGCAAATCTCGGCCTCAATGGCGGTGATCCCGACTGGCGGATTTCACCCTCGGCCGTCGAGGGGTCGCACTGATTCAGCTCGATCCGCGATGTCGAGAGGACAGCCGCATCGCTACGATGAACCGGCTCGGGGTCAACGTCCCTAATTTGATCTCACTGGGGCGCCTGCTTTTGGTCCCGCTGACTATTTGGCTGATTTTGGGCGGACGTTATGGCGTTGCCTTCTGGGTTTTCGTCGTCGCCGGGGTCTCCGACGCGCTCGACGGTTTCATCGCCAAGCGTTTCGACTGGCGTACGCGTCTCGGCGCGCTGTTGGATCCCGTCGCCGACAAGGCGTTGCTCGTCAGCGTCTACCTGACCTTGGGTCTGGCCCACCAGTTGTGGACCTCGCTGGTGATCCTGGTCGTCTTTCGCGACGTCATGATTGTCGGCGGGTTTTTGTTGATACAGGCGATCGCCGCACCGAAGCACTATGACCCCTTGTACATCAGCAAGATCAATACCGGACTGCAGATCGCGCTTGTTGCTTTCGTGCTGGCGCGGCTCGGAGTCGGCGCCGGCGGCAGCATGCTCGACGTCGTTCTAAGCCTCGCCGTTGCCGCGACGACCGTGCTATCTGGATTGTCCTATTTCGTGCGCTGGGCGCGCATCCTAGGCCGTTCGGAGCAGGCTTGGTGAGCCAAGATTTTTGCCCAGAGTCATTTCGGACCGGAATAGCCACCCGCATCGCACTTGGGTACGAATGACCCAAATGACCTTTCAACTTGCGGGCGGAGCGGCGTTCGGGCGAGCGGATTTTTTTACCTCCGGCAGCAACGCCGCGGCTCTCGCCTGGCTCGAGCGTTGGCCGGACTGGCCTGCGCCGGCTCTCGTGCTGCACGGCCCGCGAGGCTCCGGCAAGACCCACCTCGTCCACCTGTGGTGCGCGCGCGTCTCGGCACCGCTGGTCTCAGGAGAAGGGTTGGACGAGGCCGAGTTGCAGAAGCTGCTGAGCCGTGGCGATCACCTGATCGCGGTCGACGACGCAGATCGCGCCGGAGAAGCCGCGTTGCTGCATCTGTTCAATGCTTGCCGCGAAGGCGGCGGCGGGCTGCTGCTGGCGGCTCGCCTCTCACCGGCAAGGTGGAGGGTCAGGCTGTCCGATCTCGACTCGCGGCTCCGTGCGGCCCTGTCTGTCGGGATCGGCCTGCCCGATGACGCGTTGCTTGGCGCGGTTCTCACCAAACATTTCGCCGATCGGCAGGTCCGCGTAGCTCCAGAGGTGATTGATTATCTGGTCGGGCATATGGAGCGCTCACTTGCCGCCGCGGAGGAGATTGCTGGCGCCCTCGACGAAGTTGCGCTGGCCGCCGGCGGCGCGATCACCGTCCCGCTTGCGCGCCGGCTGTTAATCGAGCGGCTCGACCAGCCTCAGCCGCCGGACAACGATCCAACGGTGACGTAGTCGACCAGCCGGTGGCGCGCATCACCCAGCGCCGACCAGCGGGTCGCAATACGAAAGCTGATACGCGCCCCAGTAGGAAACTTCCCCGATGTCCAGGTGCGCGAGCTGTCGGGATCAGCAAGTGCAACTGCGAGTTCTTGAAGTCCCGGGTTGTGGCCGATCAGCAAAACATTGACATCGCTTTCGGCAAGGCGTCGCAGCCGTTCGATCAGTTCATTCCGATCAGCAAGGTACAGCCCATCTTCGATCAAGATGCGCGGTCGCGGCGCGAACTCGGCCAGCACCAGGTCTAGGGTTTCGCGCGTCCGCGCCGCGCTCGAGCACAGGACCAGATCGATGCCTCCCACGCTCGCTGGGAGATGTTTGCCGACCAGCCGCGCCGCCTCGCGGCCGCGTCGATTCAGTGGCCGTTCGTGATCCTCGGCATCCTCCTTCCAGCTCGATTTGGCATGGCGCAGCAGGTGCAGCAAATGCATCGTCGGGTTCCTCCCAAGCAGGATCGTCTCGCTCTTTCGCGGCGACATGACACATCCGCGTCCGCGCGGTAGAATTCCGTTCAGTCAGGCGTCGCCCGCGAACGCAAGGGGAGATCGGGGTGAACAGCAGCGTCCAGGCAGTCGAGATTCAATCTCTCGAATTGCGTTCGTCCACCCGCTTCATAAATCGGGAACTCTCCTGGCTCGCCTTCAACGAGCGCGTCCTCGCCGAGGCTGACAATCTGCGTCATCCGCTGTTGGAGCGCCTGCGGTTTTTGTCGATATCAGCGAACAATCTCGATGAGTTTTATATGGTTCGGGTTGCCGGACTCAAAGGGCAGTTTATTGCAGGCATCAAGGCGCCGAGCCAGGACGGTCTGCCCCCCGCACAGCAGCTCGACGCAATCCGCCAGCGAACCGGCAAGCTGATGGCAGACCAGCAGGTTACTTGGCTGGCGCTGCGGCACCTCCTCACCGAGGGAGGTGTAGCGGTCGTCGATCCGACTCAACTCGAACCGGGTGACCGGGCCTGGCTCGAGGAGCGGTTCATGGCCGACGTGTTTCCGGTGCTCACCCCGCTAGCGATCGACCCCGCCCATCCATTCCCTTTCGTCGCCAACCGCGGCTTCGGCTTGGCGCTGGAGCTCGAACGGGTCAGCGACGGCGAGCGCCTGCAAGCGCTGACCTTGATCCCGGCCTCGGTCTCCCGTTTCATCCGCCTGCCGGGAGAGCGGATCCGCTTCCTGCCGATTGAGCAGACCATCGCCCTGTTCCTCGACCATCTGTTCCCGGGTTTCGCCGTCGTCGCTCAAGGCGTGTTCCGGGTGCTGCGCGACAGCGAGGTCGAAGTCGAGGAGGAAGCCGAGGATCTCGTGCGCCATTACGAGACGGCGCTCAAACGACGCCGGCGCGGTCACGTCATCCTGCTTGCGGTCGATTCGACAATGCCAACCGAACTGCGGCGCTTCCTGATGGAAAAGCTCGACGCCGCCCCGGTCGATGTCTTCGCCACCGATGGCCTTCTCGGTCTCAACGACACCGAGCAGCTGATAATCGACGAGCGCCCCGACCTGGTGTTTACCCCCTACAACGCCCGCTTTCCCGAACGGATTCGTGATTTCGGCGGCGACTGTTTTGCAGCGATCCGGCAAAAGGACATCATTGTTCATCATCCCTACGAAAGCTTCGACGTCGTGGTGCAGTTCCTTAGGCAAGCGGCTCGCGACCCTGCAGTCTCGGCGATCAAGCAGACCCTCTACCGCACCAGCGAGGACAGTCCGATCGTGCGCGAGTTGGCCGAAGCCGCTGAAGCCGGAAAATCGGTGACCGCGATGATCGAACTCAAGGCGCGCTTTGATGAGGAAGCCAACATACGTTGGGCGCGCGATCTCGAACGTGCAGGGGTGCAGGTGGTATACGGGTTCTTGCAGCTGAAGACCCACGCCAAGGTCTCGCTCGTGGTCCGCCGCGAAGCCGGTCAGCTATGCTCCTACGTCCATTTGGGAACCGGCAATTATCACCCTTACACCGCCAAGGTTTACACCGATCTGTCGTTTTTCACCTGCGATCCCGCGCTGTGCCGGGATGCCGCGCGTCTATTCAATTTCATGACCGGCTATGCGAGCCCGGCCAGCCTTGAAAAGATATCGGTGGCGCCAATCAATTTGCGGGCCAGGCTGTTCGAGCTGATCGAGGCTGAGATCGCCAATGCGAAACAGGGCAAGCCGGCACAAATCTGGGCCAAGATGAACGCGCTCGTCGACCCGGCGATCATCGATCTTTTGTACCGAGCCTCGCAGGCCGGAGTCAGCGTCGATCTCGTCGTGCGCGGCATTTGCTGCCTACGGCCGGGTGTGCCGGGCCTTTCCGACAATATCCGCGTCAAGAGCATCATTGGCCGGTTTCTCGAGCATGGCCGGATCGTCTGTTTCGGCAACGGCAACAAGCTGCCCTCGGATCAGG
>Ga0306921_10006279_pt1 | contig 12387 bp, 12 predicted proteins | sample sta12Cox44000080_FD_203760 | JGI IMG/M metagenome (GOLD analysis project Ga0306921, IMG submission 203760) | Lab enrichment of tropical soil microbial communities from Luquillo Experimental Forest, Puerto Rico - statoxic.12C.oxic.44.000.080 (v2)... | ecosystem: Environmental > Terrestrial >... | reverse complement strand
GAGCGCGTAGATGAATTCGTTCCACGACAGGGTGAAGGCGAAGAGGGCCGCGCACACGAGTCCGGGCACGGCAATCGGAAGCACGATGCGCCACAGCGCCTGAATGCGGGTCGCCCCGTCCACCATGGCACATTCCTCGACCTCTTTGGGCACGGTGCGGAAGTAGCCCATGAGGAGCCAGGTGCAGAAGGGCACGAGGAAGGTCGGGTACGTGAGGACGAGCGCCCACTTCGAATCGCCGAGGCCGAGCCAGTTCACCACCTGGGCGAGGGGGAGGAAGAGCAGCGTGGTCGGCACGAGATAGGTGACGAAGATGCCCGTGCCGAAGCTCCCCACCCCAAAGAACTTGAGCCGCGCCAGCGCGTAGGCGGCGACAGTGCCGATGAGTAGGGACGCGCCGGTGGCGAGCGCGGTCACCAGGAGACTGTTCTTGGTCCAGGTGAGGAACTCCGTCTCCTGAAGAAGTTTCGCGTAGTGCTCCAGGGTCGGCCCCTGGCGGATGATCAAGGGCACCGCGTGCCGGTCGTAGAGCTCGCGGTCCTGCTTCAGCGAGGTGAGCGTCATGTGATAGAAGGGGAACAACGCGAAGAGCAGGAACGGCACCAGCCCCACGTGCAGCAGCGTCTTGCGGAGCAGCGGCCGCCGCGCCACAGCCACTAGTAGGCCTGCTTGCGGACGAAGCGGAGCTGCGCCCACACCACGAAGACCAGGATCGGGAAGAGGTAGAGGGAGATGGCTGCGCCCTCCCCGATGCGCCCCGTGTCGATGCCCACCACGCGCGAGAGGGTGGCGAAGAGATGCGTGGAGTTCACCGGCCCGCCCCGCGTGAGCACGTAGACGATGTTGAAATCGCTGAAGGTGAAGATGGTGGAGAAGAGCACCACCACTGCGAGCACCGGCTTGAGCAGCGGCAGGGTGATGTGCCAGAAGCGCGCGTTGGCCCCGGCGCCGTCGGCTTCCGCCGCCTCGTAGAGCTCGCGCGGGATGGCCACCAGCGCGGCGAGGATGGTGATGGCGAAGAAGGGCAGGCCGCGCCAGATGTTGACGACGATGACGGCGGCCATCGCGTAGTACTTCTGCCCGAGCCAGTTGGGACCGGGCGGGTCCATGATCCCCAGCGCGATGCCCGTCCAGTTCACCACGCTGTAGAGCGAGTTGAACATCCACCACCACCCGAGCGTGCTGAGCGCGGTAGGGATGACCCACGGCAGGAGGACGACGCCGCGGATCAGCCGCTTGAACCAGAGCTGCTGGTTGAGGAGAAGGGCGAGCGCGATGCCCAGCACCACTTTGAAGAGCACGGCGATGCCCGTGAACACGAAGGCGTTCTGGAAGGTCTGCCGAAAGGCGTCGCTCTCCCAGAGCTTGATGAAGTTCTGGATGCCGATGAACTGGCTGGGGCGGCCGATGAAGGCATTGGACAGCGAGAAATAGAGGGCCATCAGGAACGGATAGGCAACGAGGAGAAGGAGCAGCAGCAAGGCCGGGGTCACGAAGACCGGTCCCAGGATCGCTTCGCGATCGAGCCATCCGCGCACGCGATCGGCGAGGCGCGGACGGCCCCGAGGAACCCGGATCTCCTCGACGCGAACGGCCATATCAGCCGGCGATGATCTTCTTCATCTCGTTCTCGGCCCACGCGATGGAGTCCTTGGTCGAGGTCCCCGTCACGGCCTTGGCGAGCATGTTGGGCAGGATGTACGAGTTGGTGATGAGCTGCACCTTGTCGGAGGCAGGAGCGGGCCAGCCGTAGGTGTGGTACTGCACCCCTTCCCCCCTGAGGGCGGCGTACTTCGGATCCGTCCTGAGCACGGGATGGTCCTGGAGCTTCTCGTAGGCGGGCAGGTTGAAGGCGTCGCCCGACATGATGTACTCGTCGTAGACCTCACGCTTGCCCACGAGATAGCGGATCCACTCCTTCGCGGGCTCGACGTTCTTCGAGAACTTCCAGATGCCGATGTGGCGCGGGGTGTCCGTCTCGTGGCGGCCCGAGGGCCCGCCCAGGCTGCGATGGTGGTTGATGCCGTCCGCGGTGACGAGCTTGCGCTGCTTGGCTACGATGTAGGCGCTCACCGGGTTGTGGATCCAGCCCGCCTTGCCCTGCTGGATCGACTCGTTGTTGCTGGCGTCCGACCACGAGAGGACCTCGGGCTCCATGCAGTCTTTGAACATCTTCTTGTACCACTCGATGGTCTGCACGGTGGCCGGCGAGTTGATCTTGACCGTCTTGCCGTCCTTGTCCACCTCCATGCCTCCGAACGACCAGAGCACGGGACCGGCGGTGGAGATGGAGTCGTAGTTCTGGCTGATGGGAATGCCCACGGGGTTCCCCATCTTCTTGAGCTCCTTACCGACGACGTAGAGGTCCTCCCACGTGTCGGGCACCTTGAGGCTCGCCTTCTTGAAGAGATCCTCGCGATAGGTGGCCACGAACATGCCGTGGTACTGCGGGACGGCGCGCCACACCCCGTTCACGTAGGCCCCCTCATAGCTCGAGGAGATGGCCTTGCCGTACTTCTTCTCGAGCTCGACCACCACGTCGGAGACGTCGACGAGCTGGGGCTCGTACAGCCAGGGGAAGTGCATGCGCATCTCCACGAGGTCGTGCCCAGCCTGAGTCTGCACCTCGGAGGCGTACTTGGCCTGCTGGGGGCCCATGTGGGAGATGTGATCGATCTTGAGCTTGATCCCCGTGTCCTTGGTGAAGCGCTGGCCGATCTCCGCGAGCTTCTTGTCGGAGGCGGGAGCGAAGTTGTTCCAGCACAGGTACGAGACCTCGCGCTGCTGGCCGCGGGCGGGCGGCACTCGCGCGGCGAAAATCCCCGCGAGACCAGCGCCGGTCGTGGTCAGGAACTGTCGGCGGTTCACTGGATGCATCTGGTTCCTCCTCCTCGTTGAGCGATCGATATAGGAAGCGGTGATTGTCCTGCCGATGCTATCGAGCTCGGGACCGCGAGCGGCCCAATGGGCCGCCGGGCTCAGTGGCCGAGCGAAACGATTTGGCCCGCTGCGTCGAACGGCAGCGGACGGGCCTCCCCGACGATTTCGAGATCAGGGCGCTTCTGGATGTCCGGAAGGAAGGCTTCGGAACACTCGATCTCGCCGATCATCAGGGTGTTCTTGATGCGGATAACTCGCGCCTGCTCGGGCTGGGTCAGCCCGATGCAGCTCAGCGCGTTCTCCACGGCTTCGAGATCGGAGTCGAAGGTGAGGGGCAGCTTGGCCCCGTTGGGCGCACAGGCGGTCAAGGTGTTGATGGCCGTCTTCTTCCAGTCGATCTTCTCGGCAAGCCGCCGGGTGGTGAAGTCCGCGTTGCCGATGCCCGTGGCGTTCCCCCCGCTCTCTTCGGTGAGGTCGAGGGCCACGATCCACAAGATCTTCGGGTCGCTGGGGAACGGCTCGTGCGGGTTGGAGGGACGCCCGATGACGTTGGTGTCCATTCCCGAGCCGGAGATGTTCTTGCCGATCTCCTCCACCACCAGCACGTCGATATGCCCAAAGGGCAGCCGCGCCATCCAGTCCCGCGCGTGCTTGAGGAGCCGGCGCTCCCCCTGCTCCAGCTCCTGCGCGTTGAAGGCTTCCACCACCGCCGTCTCGTCGTAGCCGTTCTCCACGATGCCGAGGCCGAAGCCGACGCGCGCCTTGGCGAGCATTTCCCGGCCCACGGCGGTGATCACCGTCTCGTAGCCGTGGGTGACATTGGCGCGATGGTACTGGGTTGCCCCCTGGTACTTGCCGAGGCCGATGGTCATCATCTTGAAGAGGCCCGACTCGATGGAGCCCTTGAAGTCGGTGTGGGGCTTGATGCGGTTGACCACGCCGATCCAGTGCGCCTCGGAAGCGATCCGATCGCACCACACCGGCATGCCCAGCGCCTCTCCCGCCTGGATCACCTCCATGGTCGCGCGCAGCGGGCAGCCCATGGTCGCCTCGGCGATCCCGTAGTGCTCGAGGATCTCCAGCTGACCTTCCGCGGTGGCGCCGCCGTGGCTGCCCATGGCGGGGAAGACGAACGGCCGCGCCCCGATGTCTTTCAGGTAGTCGACGACGGCGCGGACGATGACGTCGATGTTGGCGATGCCCCGGCTGCCCGCGCCCACGGCCACGGTGTCGCCCGGCTTGATGGGCAGGTGCGCGGCGCCCATCGCTGCTCGCACTCCGGCTGGTATGTCCGCCAAGCGGTCACGATGGAAGGACTGCCTCACCCTGTACATCTTGGGCAGGGGCATGGCGGGGATGATACTGAGGGGCTCCGAGGCTGTCAACGTCCTTGACTTTGGCCGATACTGTCCGTAAAACTGTGGCCCAATTGGACTAACCCTCTAGATGCTGACTTCCTTTTTGATGCGCCCCGCCACACTCCTTCGCCGCGCCGCGGTGCCCTGCACCCTCGTCGTCGCGCTGCTGTCCTCGGGCTGTGCCTACCTCGAGGACATGTTCCGCCAGAAGCCGACGGCCCTCCTGCCCGCCCAGGATCTCTATCAGGCTGGCGAGGAGGAGATGAACAAGCGGTACTACCCGCAGGCGCGGACGAATTTCCAGAAGATCGTGGAACGGCATCCGCAGTCGCAGTACGCGGCGCGCGCCCGCTTCCTCGTCGGCGAGACGTACTATCGCGAAGGCACTTTCGACAAGGCCATCAAGGAGTTCGAGGCCTTCATGGCTTTTTATCCCCGCCACGAGATCGCCGACCTCGTCCAGTACCGGCTGGCCATGAGCTACTACGATCAAATGAAACCGGTGGAGCAGGACCAGGGTCTGACCGTCAAGGCCATGGATCAATTCAAGAAGCTCGTGCGCGAGTATCCCGACAGCCGGTACGCTTCCGACGCCCTCGCCAAGATCGACGTGTGTCGCGGCCGTCTCGCCCAAAAGGAACTATGGGTCGCCGCCTACTACATGGAGAACGAGAACAACCCCGTGGCCGCCCGCCAGCGCCTGGAGGGTGTGCTCAAGAACTATCCACGCAGCCTCGTCGTCCCCGAGACGCTGTACCGTCTCGCCGACATCAACGCGCGCGAGGGCCGATCGACCGAATCGCAGCAGCTCTTCCGGAAGCTCGCGGACGAGTACCCTTATACGGAATGGGGCCGCCGGGCGAGCCAGCGCCTGCAGACGGCGGCCACGAGGTAACCATGCACGACATCGTCGACCTTCGCTCGGATACTCTCACCCTCCCCACCCCGACCATGCGCGAGGCGATGGCCCGCGCCGAGGTAGGCGACGACGTGTGGGAGGAAGATCCCACCGTCCGACGCCTGGAGGAGCAGGCGGCGCGGCGCACGGGCAAAGAGGCCGCCCTCTTCGTGTCCTCGGGCACCCAGGGCAATCTCGTCTCCGTGCTCGCCCAAACCCGCCACGGCCAGGAGATCATCCTCGACCGCGACTCCCACATCCTTAACTACGAGGGGGCGAGCGCCGCGGTGTTCGGCGGCGTGCAGACCATGCCCGTGGCCACTGAGCGCGGCTTCCTCACCGCGGCCCAGGTACGGGAGAACGTCCGCCCCAGCAACATCCACATCCCCACCACCGGCCTGGTCTGCCTGGAGAACACCCACAACCGGCACGGCGGCACGTGCTGCACGCCGGAGGAGATCAACGCGGTGGCCTCGGCCGCCCACGCTCACGGGGTAGCCGTGCACCTGGACGGCGCGCGCATCTTCAACGCCGCGGTAGCCCTCGGACGTCCCGTGGCCGACTTCGCCCGCCACGTGGACTCCCTCACCTTCTGCCTCTCCAAGGGACTGGCCGCGCCCGTTGGGTCTCTCGTGTGTGGCTCCCGCGAGTTCGTGGCCCGCGCTCGACGCGTGCGCAAGATGGTGGGCGGCGGCATGCGCCAGGTGGGCATTCTCGCCGCGGCGGGGCTCATCGCCCTCGACACCATGGTCGAGCGGCTGGCCGAGGATCACGAGCACGCCAAGCGCTTGGCCCGCGGGCTGGCCGCCCTGCCCCGCCTGCGCCTCGACCCGGAGAAGGTGCAGACCAACATCGTCATCTTTCATGTGGACCGCGACCGCGGATCAGCCGAGCTGGCGGCGGGCTGTCTCGCCCGCAAGGTCAAGATCCACCAGATCGGACCCGGCGCCATCCGGTGCGTGACCCACAAGGACGTGGACGGGGAGGACATCGACCGCGCCCTTGACGCCTTCCGCGAGATCACCGCCACCTGGTAACAGGAGCCCACACGATGGCCGAGCGCCTGCTGGACGTCAAGAACCTCAAGACGTACTTCTTCACGGACGAAGGCATGGTGCGCGCCGTGGATGGCGTGGACCTGTACATCGAGAAGGGCGAGACGCTGGGCGTGGTGGGCGAGTCCGGCTGCGGCAAGTCGGTGACGGCGCTGTCAGTGATGAAGCTGATCCCGCAGCCGCCCGGCAAGATCGTGGAGGGCGAGATCCTCTACAACGGCCAGAACCTCGTGGACATGCCCGCCAACCAGATGCGGAAGATCCGTGGCAAAGAGATCTCCATGATCTTCCAGGAGCCCATGACCTCGCTCAACCCCGTGTTCACCTGCGGCGAGCAGATCGCCGAGGCCCTTCGCCTGCACGAAGGGCTCGGGCGCCGGGCGGCTATGGACAAGACGGTCGAGATGCTCAAGCTCGTGCACATCCCCAACGCCGAGCGGCGCGTGAAGGAATACCCGCATCAGCTCTCGGGCGGCATGCGGCAGCGCATCATGATCGCCATGGCGCTGTCCTGCAATCCCAAGCTCCTCATCGCCGACGAGCCCACCACCGCCCTCGACGTCACCATCCAGGCCCAGATCCTCGACCTCCTCAACGAGCTCAAGAGCAAGCTCAAGATGGCGGTCATGCTCATCACGCACGACATGGGCGTCATCGCGGAGACGGCCCAGCGTGTGGTGGTCATGTACGCGGCCAAGGTCGCCGAGGAAGCCACGGTGACCGATCTTTTCAAGGAGCCGCTGCATCCCTACACGCAGGGCCTCCTGCGCTCCATCCCGCGCATCGACCTGGACGCCACTGAGCGGCGCCGGCTGGAGACCATCCCCGGCACCGTACCCACCCTCCGCGGCGACATCGCCCCCGGCTGCCGCTTCGCGCCGCGCTGTCCCTTCGTGAAGTCCGTGTGCACGGAGAAGGATCCCGTGATCAAAGAGGCCAAGCCCGGGCACAAGGTTGCCTGCTGGCTCTACTAGAGGGACACCATGGCCGACACTCCTCTCCTCCAGGTCAAGAACCTCAAGAAGTACTTCCCCATCCGCGGTGGGCTCTTCTCGAGGGAGGTCGCGCGCGTCCACGCGGTGGACGACGTCTCCTTCACCATTCAGCGGGGGGAGACGCTGGGCCTGGTGGGTGAGTCCGGCTGCGGCAAGTCGACCACCGGCCGCTGCATTCTGCGCCTCATCGAGCCCACGGCGGGCGAGGTCATCTTCGACGACCAGAAAGTCACCGCGCTGGACAAGCGGGCCCTCCGGCATCTCCGCCGCGACATGCAGATCATTTTTCAGGACCCCTACGCCTCCCTGAATCCGCGGATGACGGTGGGCTCGATCATCGGAGAGGCCCTGGTCATTCACAAGCTCGCCAAGACGCGCAAGGAGCGCGAGGAGCGCGTGGTCCACCTCCTGGAGACGGTGGGTCTCAACTCCGACCATCTGCGCCGCTATCCCCACGAGTTTTCCGGGGGCCAACGCCAGCGCATCGGCATCGCCCGCGCCCTCGCCGTAAGCCCCAAGCTCATCGTGGCTGACGAGCCCGTGTCCGCCCTCGACGTGTCCATTCAGGCCCAGGTCATCAACCTCCTGGAGGATCTGCAAAAGCAGTTCAACCTGACGTACCTCTTCATCGCCCACGACCTCTCCGTGGTCGAGCACATCTCCACGCGCGTGGCCGTGATGTACCTGGGCAAGGTCGTGGAGATCGCCCCGGGCAAGGAGCTCTACAACAATCCGAAACATCCCTACACCGAGGCGCTCCTCTCCGCGGTGCCCATCCCCGATCCCGCGATCAAGCGCAAGCGCATTCTCCTCGAGGGCGACGTGCCCAGCCCCATCAAGCCGCCGTCCGGGTGTCGCTTCCACACGCGCTGCCCCATCCGCGTGCCGAGCTGCTCCGAGAACGAGCAGGTTCTGAAGGAAATCAGCCCGGGACACTGGGTCGCCTGTCAGGTCCGCGCCTAGCAGGTGACTGAAAAGGGCCCCTCTCCTTCGTTGTCGGATTCACGCAGCCTTCGTCTGGCGGCCAACAACAGCCGCTCAACTTGAAGTGCGGGCCGCACGCTCGACGTACGTGGGAGTTCGAGCTGAGAGGCGAAGCCACGAGGCGAGGGCTGATTCAATTTGCGCCTCGCGTGTGGCCTTCAGGCGCCGCCTCGCATCTAGACCGTTTTGAGCCACCTGCCAGGGTTCAGCCCTTGAAAGAATCGAGGCCGCAATGAAATGGTCCGGCATCTTTCACGTCATGGCCACGCCGTTCACGGACGGGGGCGACCTCGATTCCGCCGGCCTGTCCCGCCTCGTGGAGTCTGCGCTGGCCACGGGCATCTCCGGTATCACCGTGCTCGGCATCGCGGGCGAGGCGCATCGCCTCACCGACGAGGAGCGCCGGCGCGTGGTAGAGGGCGTGGTCAAGGAGGTGCGCGGGCGCATACCGGTGGCCGTGGGTGTCTCCGCCTCCGGGACGCATCTCGCCGCGGCGTTCACGCGCATGGCCCAGGAGCACGGCGCGGATGCGCTCATGGTCGCCCCGCCCGCCGGACTCAAGAACCTCGATGCGGTCGCGGATTACTACCTCGCGCTGGCCGACGCGTCGCGCATTCCGCTTGTCCTCCAGGACGAGCCGGTGACCACGCAGGTGACGATGCCCGCGGCGTTCCTGGCGCGATTGTGCGCCGAGATCCCGCGCATCGAGGCCGTGAAGCTCGAGGAAGCGCCGACCCTGCCCAAGATCACGCGCCTGCGCGAGCTCCTTGCCGATCGCGTGGCCGTCTTCGGCGGCCTGGGCGGCGTCTACTTCTTCGAGGAGCTCTCGCGCGGCGCCGACGGGGCCATGACAGGCTTCCCGCATCCTGAGGCGCTCAAGGCCATCCGCGACGCATTCGTGGCCGGGCGACGCGACGAGGCGCGCCAGCTCTTCTACCGCTGGCTGCCCCTGATCCGCTACGAGAGCCAGCCCGGCTCGACACCCGGCACGGCCATCGGGATCCGCAAGGAGATCCTCCGCCGGCGCGGCTGGATCACCTCCGCGCGGGTGCGGCCGCCCGCCACCGTCCTCGACGAGGGGACTTTGGCCGAGCTCACGGAAATCGTCCGCGCCGTCGGGGGCTGAGCCATTCCCAGGCTACCGGCTGGCGACGTCGGCCTCTTTTACCAGCGGCTGGGTCGTGAGGGCGGGCCCCCCGTGATCCTCATCATGGGCTGGGGCGGCGATCACACCGCCTGGGCCTTCCAGACCGCAGCCTTCGCGGCGGAATTCGACGTGATCGCCCTGGACAATCGCGGAGTGGGACAGAGCGACGTGGTGGATCGGCCGTTCACCATCGCCGACATGGCGGATGACGTGGCGCACCTGATGGACGGCCTCGGCGTGCCCGCCGCGCACATATGCGGCGCGTCCATGGGCGGCATGATCGCCCAGGAGCTGGCCCTCAGGCATCCTCGGCACGTCACGACACTCCAGCTACACTGCACGACGTCGGGGATCGACAGCTACGGCCGCCTTCTGATCGGGAGCTTCCTACGCGTCAAGGCCCGGGGCGACGTCGACGAGTTCGTGCGCTTCTCTCTGCCCTGGCTCCTCACCAGGAAGACCTTCGCGGAGAGGCCCGACTTCATCGAGTTCTGGATCCAGCGCGCGCTCGACTATCCGTACAAGACGGGCCTCGTGGGATTGACCCGTCAGGCTGAAGCCATCGCCGGCCACGATACGAGGGGAAGGCTCGCGAGCCTGCACGTGCCCACCCTGATCACCACGGGAATCGAGGACATCCTCGTACCACCGTCGGCCTCCGAGGAGCTCCATGCCCTGATCGCTGGCTCAGAGCTCAAGCGCATTCCCGACGCTGGCCACATGCACTTCATCGAGCAGGCCTCCGCCTTCAACGAGGCCTGTCTGGAATTTCTCCACAAGCATTGCGCCTAGGACACTCGGAGGGGGCATCGCCCCCTTTCCGAACCTCCCCCGAGGATTGGGTTGCGCGGACGAAGCCCGCGCTCGGAGCGGGAACTGGAGCGCTCCCCTACCCTCGCCGTCAAGCACCGCCCCGCCTCGCGCGGCGAGCACTCCTCCGTCAGCGAGGCTTGTCGGAGAGCTTCACCGCCAGCTCGCGAAGCCGTTGCTGCGTCGCCGGGCTCAGGAGGGCGGCGAAGGCGGCAGGATCTGTCCGGGCGCGGTCGAGGGCTCGGAGCATTTTCTGCGTGTCGCCCCCCGTGTTCTGCACGAGCTCGCTCAGCACCTGTCCGGCCAGCGCGTAGACCTCCTGGCTGAGCGCCTCGGAGCCGGCGAGAGCGCGGACCTGCTGGTCCGCCGCCACTCCCTGCGGGGAGCGCGACACCTCAGCGCTGCGCGCGGCGGGATCAAGGAGGAGGCGCAGAGTCTGGTCGAGGGCCTCCTGGGAAGCAGGATCGAGGGACTGGGCCCGCGCGACGAAGGCGAGGCCGAGGACCAGCCCCACCGCAACGAGGATGCGAATCACTCCCAGAGATATGTGGTGGGGTTGACCGGCTGGCCCTTGACCTGGATCTCGTAATGCAAGTGGGGACCCGAGGAACGTCCGGTGTTGCCCGTGAGCGCGATCACGTCCCCGCGACGAATGGTCTGATTCACGTGGACGCCGACGCGCGAGAGATGGCCGTAGAGGGACTTCGTGTCGTTGCCGTGGTCCACGATGATCGCCTGGCCGTACTCGGGATGCGCGCCCGCGAACACCACCACGCCAGGGGCCGGAGCGTGCACCTCGGTGCCCACGGGGGCGCCAATGTCGAGGCCGCTGTGGAACTCGGGCTTGGCGGACCACGGTGAAGAGCGGCCCCCGAAACTTGAGTTCACCGGACCGCGGACTGGCCAGCGCGAGGGAAGGGCGGCCAGAACTCGGGTAGCGCGGGTGAGGAAGCGCTCGAGGGAGCGCAGATTGTCGCCTTCCTCCTTCACGAGGCCAGAGAGACGATCCAGTTCGTCACCGATGGCCGCGCGGGCGGGCGATTCATCGGGGCGAGCGGGGCCCGTGCCCCCTCCGATGCCCGCAGCCCGCTTGCCGGGACCGTTCTCGGGCCCAAAGGGCTCCCAGATCCGGGCACGCAGATCTCGCCAGCCGTCGATCTCTGCCCACATAGCCTGCATCTTGGTGCGGGAGGCCTCGATCGCGCTCTGCTGCTCCGCCACTTTCGCGCTCAGCGCATTGAGGGCGACACGCTGCTGGCGGAGGGAGAGATAGTCAGTGTAGATAACCGCCACCGAGATGGGCAACGCCACCACGAAGGCGAGCACGGTGAGGATCAGCCATCGCGAGAGCGAGAGACGAGCGATGCGCCGCCCGTCACCATGGACCACGAGGAGATTGAACTCGCGGCGAGCCCGCATTCGCCTCAACGCTTGAGGGGTACCACCGAGAGCTCGCGCGCAGGAGTCTCTTCGGCGTTGGGGTGGGCCTTCGTCATCCGGCAGTGCCCCTCGAACAGGACGCCTTCCTCGACCATCACCAGAGGCGACTCGACGTCGCCGAAGACCCGTGCCGTGCGCTTGAGCTCCACTCGCTCGGTGCAGACGATGGTGCCTACCACCTCACCGCTGATCTGTACCTGGCCGGCCCGGATGTCGCCCGTAACGCTGCCGCGCTCGCCGATGATGAGCGTGTCCGTGGAGGTGATGTCACCCTTGAAGCGCCCGTTCAGCATGACGGTGCCCTTGAAGCTGTAGCGGCCCTCGATCTCCGAATCCTCATCGATGAACGCGGTGAGCCCCTTGCGGCCGATCGGCTGTCGCCTTCGATTCCACATGGCGAGCCCGGCTCCCCGTCTACCGGGCCTCGACCCGGTGCAAGGAACCGGTGGGCCGGACCGTCCCGGCGACCTGTCGACTCGCTTCAGGCATCGTTGCCTCCTCGCTCGAGCGCTCCCGGCCCGTCCCCATGCGCCTCGAGCGGAGCTCTTGGGGCGCTTGATTTGCTGCTCGATCGGACGGCTGGAAGGATGTTCGACGCTCCCGGCTTCACCGGTATACGAGTTTTCTAGCACGCAAACTTTGCGGGTGTCAACGATAGTCGCACCGCCCTCTGGTGCGCGCTATCTCCGCGCCATCAGGACGTTTGTTGACACTCTAAGAAGCTCCGAAGTATGATCCTCGAAGCTCCACATCGCCATGGACGACTTCTATCGGATCAAGCGCCTCCCACCCTACGTCTTCGCCATCGTCAACGATCTCA